>CEQG01077943.1_pt1 | contig 39265 bp, 37 predicted proteins | sample 350301 | NCBI WGS metagenome assembly CEQG01 (sample SAMEA2621242, study PRJEB7988) | marine metagenome | isolation source: saline water (ENVO:00002010), including | reverse complement strand
CCCGCCATGGCGTTCAGTTCGATCCCGCCACCTGCTCGGTTGGCCGTGTTACCTGAGATCGTGATCCCATCGATGTTCAGTGTCCCTGGGGTAAGGTTGAAGATACCACCACCCGATCCAGAAGCACCGGATGCAGTGTTATTGGTAATCATGGTTGTTCCTGTGACCACAAGGGTACCTCCATTGTTGAAGATCCCTCCACCACCTTCGTCTCCGGCAGCTCCCTGTGCATCGTTTGCGTCGATCATGACGTCTGTAACGGTCATGGTACCAGAACCATTCCATAGTCCACCGCCTTCTCGTGCGGCTGTATTATTGGTGAAACTACCTCCCGTAATGTTAGAATTAGCGGGGCCTGTAATATGCAAAGCGCCTCCATTTCCAGGGGCGCTTCCAGTAAAATTCGCGTCGAAGGTGCTATTAGTTATGGTCAATAAATCTGGAGAATTACTTTCAATAGCGCCTCCAGCTCTTACTGAAGTATTATCATTAAAAGAACAATTTACAATCATAGCCATGCCCCCAACATCCACCAAAATTGCTCCACCGCTACCAGTACTGGTATTTACTGCACGGTTATTTGTAAATGAACAATCTGTAAAAGTACTTGAGACATTTCTAACTAAAACAGCTCCACCTCCAACAGCTCCATTAGCTTCATTATTAGTAAAGGTACAATTGGTCGCAGTAAAAATTCCATTAACTACTGCTATGCCACCTCCATTTTCGGTAGTCGCAGTATGCATAAAGTCTTGGAAGGTAAGATTAGCAATACTATTCGTTCCACCACTTAAAAAAAGTAGGCGGTTATTGGAAGAACTTCCAAAAATAGTATTTCCTGCAACGTCGCCTGAAATAGCAACATCTACATTGGCCGCAATGGGGCCACTTGTGAGTACAGGATTGATTCCAGCATTAAAAGTAATAGTACTTGCTACCCCCGAAGTGTTAGCATCTATTACTGCTTGCCGAAAAGATCCTGGACCTGCGTCGTTTGTGTTTGTCACCGTAAATTGACCAAAAGCCAAAAAGGATGACATGAGAAAAGCAATTAGAAAAAAGCTTTTCGAAGTAATCTTTTTCATAGTAAATGTGATTAGTTTAACAATTTTTTGAATTGCTGGCAAAGCCAACTAATAACACTTACGAGAAAAAATACATTCCGGTTTTAAATTACCGATATTTTTTTAGGAATTATCTTTCAAATAGTTACGCACATTTTTTTCAATGCGTTCTTCAATATTTGAGACGTCTGCCTTTATAAAGGTTTCACCCGTGATATTTTCATACAATTCAATATACCTTTCTGAAACCGTTTCAATATATGAATCGCTCATAAAAGGCACTTCCTGTCCTTCTTTTCCTTGGAAACCATTTTGAATAAGCCACTGCCTAACAAATTCTTTCGATAACTGCTTTTGTGGCTCCTTATTTTTTTGTCTTTCAGCATAGCCCTCCGCATAAAAGTAACGGGAAGAATCTGGAGTATGGATTTCATCGATCAAGACAATTTTCCCTTCTTTGGTTTTTCCGAATTCATACTTGGTATCCACTAGGATGAGTCCACGTTTGGCTGCTATTTCAGTACCACGTTGAAAGAGTTTTCTTGTATAATCCTCTAACTGAAAATAATCTTCTTCAGAAACAATACCCCGTTTTAAAATGTCCTCTCGGGAAATATCCTCATCGTGATCTCCTTTTTCAGCTTTGGTGGCTGGAGTGATAATGGGTTCCGGAAATTTATCATTTTCCTGCATTCCTTCAGGCATGCTTACACCACAAAGCGTCCGTTTGCCAGCCTTATATTCTCGTGCCGCGTGTCCACTTAAATATCCACGAATTACCATTTCTACTTTAAAAGGTTCGCAGGAGACGCCTACCGCAACATTGGGATCTGGGGTAGCCATGAGCCAATTAGGTACCAAGTCTTCCGTGTCTTTCATCATTTTGGTGGCAATCTGATTCAGGATTTGGCCTTTGTAAGGAATCCCTTTAGGCATCACCACATCAAAAGCACTTAATCGATCGGTGGCAATCATGACCAAAAGATCATTATTCAACGTATACACTTCCCGAACCTTTCCTTTATAGACACTTATCTGTCCAGGAAAATTGAAATTGGTATCTATGATTGTTTTACTCATTTAATTTCTGTTTTCAATAGCATTATATGCAGCAATTACTTTTTTCACCAATTTATGGCGAATGACATCTTTATCGTCCAAATAAATCATCCCGACACCTTCCACGTCCTTTAAGATAAGTAAGGCTTCCTTAAGACCCGAAGTGACCCTACGAGGTAAATCCACTTGGCCTGGATCTCCCGTAATCATAAATTTGGCATTTTTCCCCATCCGGGTTAAGAACATCTTCATTTGGGCATGGGTGGTATTTTGTGCCTCATCCAAAATGACAAAAGCATTGTCTAAGGTACGTCCGCGCATAAAAGCCATGGGGGCAATTTGAATGATTCCCTTTTCAATATGTGACTCCAACTTTTCATGCGGAATCATATCCCTTAATGCATCGTATAGGGGTTGCATGTAAGGATCTAACTTTTCCTTTAAATCGCCAGGAAGAAACCCTAAATTCTCTCCTGCCTCTACTGCCGGGCGCGTAAGGATGATCCTTCTTACCTGTTTATCCTTTAAGGCCTTAACGGCCAAAGCAACACCCGTATAGGTTTTACCTGTTCCCGCAGGACCAATGGCAAAGACCATATCATTCTTCTTCATTTTATCGACCAACTTACGCTGGTTCACCGTTTGTGCTTTAATGAGGCGCCCATTAACTCCATGAACTAACGTCTCGCCACTACTTTCGGAAGTTTGATAGTCTTCCTTACTGTCACTGGAAAGTACGCGTTCGATAGCGTTTTCATCTATTTTGTTGTACTTGGCAAAGTGTTCCAAAATCATGGTAAGCCGTTCATCGAATTCTTCCAGGATCTCTTCATCACCATAGGCAGTAATACGATTGCCTCTTGCGACAATTTTCAGTTTGGGAAAATACTTTTTAATCAGTTCTATGTTAGCATTTTGGTTTCCGAAGAAATCACGAGGGCTAATCTCGGTAAGCTCGACTATAAGTTCGTTCAAAAGCAGAAAGTTTTAAATAGGTAACAATGTTCTTGTAAATATAGTTTTTCTAGTCACAAAAGTACCTTATTTTTGTACGACTTGTTTTAACAAAATATCAACAATTAGCCGAAACGAATGCCCATTGTTACCCTTACGACCGATTTTGGAGAAAAAGATCACTACGTGGGAGCCGTAAAAGGTGCTATTTACAGCGAATTGGAAAGCGTTCGCATTGTTGATATCTCCCATTCCATCTCGCCTTTTCATATTACGGAAGCGGCCTATATTATTCAAAATGCCTACCATAGCTTTCCGAAGGGAAGCATCCATATTATTGGTATTGACAGCGAATTGAATCCGGAGAACAAACACATTGCCGTATTGTTGGACGGTCATTATTTTATTTGTGCCAACAATGGCATTATTTCGTTATTGGCGGCTGAAATACGTCCCGAAAAGATTGTGGAAATCAATATTCATGATCGTGTGGAAAGTAATTTCCCTGTATTGGATGTGTTTGTGAAGGTAGCATGCCATATTGCACGGGGAGGTACACTGGAAGTGATTGGAAAGACCATTGAACAGGTGAAGGAATTGAAAGGGATTCAACCGGTGGTCAATTCCGAAGGAAATCAAATAATAGGCAACGTTATTTATATTGACAACTACGGAAACGTGATTAGTAATATTTCCCAAAAGCTATTTGAAAAGACCGGAAAGGGGCGGAATTTTAAAATAGCTACCCGTACAGCGCAATTTTCAAAAATTTACAAGAATTATAGCGACGCTATCAATTTTGACCTTCCGCCTGAAAAACGGGAAGAAGATGGAAAAAAGCTTGCGCTTTGGAATTCCTCTAATTATCTGGAATTGGCTATTTATAAAAGCAACCCCAGAACGGTGGGCAGTGCCGCTACCCTATTTGCCTTGGATTACTGGGATACCCTTACCATAAATTTTGAATAATGTTCACAAGAATTGTAAAAATGGTTTTTGAACCGAAAAACATTCCTGTTTTTTTAAATAATTTTGAAGCAGTGAAGGAAAAGATTCGAGGTTTTGAAGGCTGTGAATTTTTAGAATTATATCAAGACAAAAAAGATAGCAACGTGTTTTTTACCTATAGCAAATGGCAAACCGAAGCCTCCTTAGAATGCTACCGAAACAGTAACTTGTTTAAAGAAGTTTGGTCCCAGACAAAACCTCTGTTTCAGGAAAAGGCAGAAGCTTGGAGTGTGGACACCTTATATCATTTAGGATAAAAATGAACGTACTACGAACGACTTCTAAAAATACGGATTTTGAGGCGCTAGTCGCTTTGTTGGATGCCGATTTGGCAAAACGTGACGGGCAAGATCATGCCTTTTACCATCAATTCAACAGTATTGCAAATTTGAAATATGTGGTGGTTTGCTATTGGGAAGAAAAACCGGTAAGTTGTGGTGCATTTAAGGCCTTTGAAGGGAATTCCGTAGAAATTAAACGGATGTACACTTTACCCGAATATCGAGGGAAAGGATGTGCTTCGATTGTCCTAAAGGCATTAGAAGATTGGGCAAAAGAACTTGGCTATCAAAGTTGTATGTTGGAAACTGGCAAAAAACAACCGGAAGCCATTGGTTTGTATCAGAAAAATGGATATGTTTCAATTGAAAATTACGGACAATATAAAGGGGTGGAAAACAGTTTATGTTTTCAGAAAACCTTAGCCAAAGTATGATTGCACTTGTAAAAAAAGAAATACGAAGTTTTTTTGCTTCTCCTATTGGCTACTTGGTGATCGCTGTTTTTTTGATTATCAACGGACTTTTTTTATGGGTTTTTGATGGAAACTTCAATATTTTTGATAGTGGTTTTGCCGATTTAGCCCCCTTTTTCGAATTGGCCCCTTGGGTATTTATTTTTTTAATTCCTGCCATTACCATGCGAGCTTTTAGTGATGAAAAACGGATGGGTACATTGGAGCTACTCCTTACCAAACCGATTTCCCTTCAACAAATTGTTCTTGGAAAGTATTTTGGGGCGCTACTTCTCATCTTGTTGGCGCTTATACCAACACTTGTTTATATTTTTTCCATTTCCGATTTAGGCAATCCGCCCGGCAATTGGGATAGCGGCAGTACTATAGGTTCGTATATTGGACTGCTGTTTTTAGGAATGGCTTACACGGCCATTGGGATATTTACATCTACCCTTACGGAAAATCAAATAGTGGCTTTTATTATCGCGGTGTTTCTTTGTTTTTTTATGTATTATGGATTTGAGGGTATTTCGGGGATCATTCCTGCTTTGGAGGTCACAAACCTGGGGATGCAGTCTCACTTTAATAGCGTAGCACGCGGAGTGCTCGACACTAGGGATTTGGTATATTTTATGAGTGTAACCCTATTCTTTTTGGTGCTTACCTTTTTAAAACTGAAGAAAAGCTAATGGGACAACATCCAAAACATATAAAAATCCTGGTGTTTACCATAGTATTGCTTCTTGGGCTACATTTTTTAAGCAATTCTATTTTTTACCGTTTCGATTTAACCCAAGACCAACGATATACCCTTTCGGAAGCTGCAAAAAATACCATTGCCGAAGCAGACTCCCCAATTTATATCGACGTTTTTTTACAAGGGGATTTACCCCCCGAATTTAGAAAACTTAAGCTGGAAACCGAGCAGCTTCTAGAAGAATTCTCAGCGTATAATTCCAATATCATATTCAATTTTATCAATCCGTTGGAAGGAGAAGAAGATCAAGCCGCCATTCAGCAGCAACTAGCCAATTTTGGCTTAAAAGGGGCCCAAGTGGAAATTCAACAAAACGGAAAAGTAAGTACCGAAATTGTTTATCCTTGGGCTTTGGCTTACTACAATGAGCAAACGGTTCGTATTCCATTATTGAAAAATCAGTTGGGCACTACTTCCGAAGAACGGGTTAACAATTCGATTCAAAATCTGGAATATGCTTTTGCCGATGGTTTCAGTAAACTTACACAGCCCAAGCGACGGAAAATAGCAGTATTGAAAGGAAACGGGGAAGCCACTGATGCCTCCCTAGCAGATTTCCTAACTACCTTAAGGGAATATTATTACATCGGGAAGTTTACGATGGATTCGGTAGCGATTAACCCTAAAGGAACTTTAGAGGAACTTCAAAAATACGATTTAATTATAGCCGCGCAACCCACACAGGCCTTCAGTGAAGCCGAGAAATATACCTTAGATCAATTTACCATGAACGGAGGGGCTTCCCTTTGGTTGGTCGATGCAACAATGCAAAGGATGGATAGTGTGAGTGGAAACTCCTTTGCGTTTGGCTACGATTTGAATTTAAATGATTTCTTCTTCAAATACGGTGTACGCATTAATCCAAATTTGGTTAAAGATGTTTATGCCGCTCCTATTTCCCTAGCTTCTGGTGAAGGGAATGAAACGCAATACAATCGGTATCCTTGGTTATACTACCCTCTTTCGTCCAGTAGCAATAACCACCCCATTGTGACCAATATCGAAGCGGTTAAGTTTGAATACGCCAGTGCAATAGACACCCTCCCTAATGAAATTCAAAAGACAGTGTTGCTCTCGAGTTCGCCTTTTTCAAAAATAGTGGGAGTTCCTGCGGAAATTGACATCAATAAGGAAATTCCAAAAAGTCTTAATGTAATAAATGAAGGACCAGATCCTAACGAATTCAATAAAAGTGAGTTATCCTTAGCTGTTTTATTGGAAGGCGAGTTTACCTCAGTCTATGCCAACAGAATAAAACCTTTTAAAATTTCGAAAGATCTTATGAAAAGCCCACCTACCAAAATGGTGGTGGTAAGCGATGGAGATATCATAAAGAACCAAATGGATCGCGGACGGCCTTTGGAATTAGGGTTTGATAAATGGACCAATACTTTTTACGGAAACAAGGAATTTTTACTGAATACGGTGAATTATCTCTTAGACGACAACGGACTTATAAACATTCGAAGTAAGAAAATTGCCATTCCTTTTCTGGATCCACAGAAAACCGCCGAAAAAAGGGGGCAGTGGCAGATGCTCAATCTATTGTTACCATTGGTTTTATTGGCCTTATTTGGAATAATTTTCTTCTATTTTAGAAAAAAGAAGTACACCCAGTAGTTGTTAATAAGTTTCTTTTAGCAAACAACCGTTTTAAAATATATTTGTAGTTAGTCATGATAAGGCTTTAAACCGTTAAATTCTGAAAAAGGAAATCCATGAAATTTATAGTATCGAGTTCATATTTATTAAAGCAACTTCAGGTGCTTGGGGGCATCATTAACAATAATAACACCTTACCCATTTTAGATAACTTTCTATTCGACCTGAATCAAAATTCCCTAAAAGTCTCTGCTTCCGATTTGGAAACGACCATTACCTCTACCCTAGCGGTGGAAAGTAGTGAAGAAGGCAGTGTTTGCATTCCGGCAAGGTTATTATTGGACACTTTAAAGACCTTTCCAGAGCAACCCTTAACATTTACGGTAGAAGACAACAACACTGTGGAAATTAGCTCCAGCAGCGGTAAATATGCCTTGGCTTATGCAAGTGGAGAAGATTTCCCCACTGCAGTGGAATTGAAAGATCCCAGTGCTACCAAGATTGAAGGGGATATTTTGGCCACTGCGATTAGTAAAACCATTTTTGCAGCTGGAAATGATGATTTGCGGCCAGTTATGAGCGGGGTCTTTTTTCAGTTTACAACGGATGATCTAACCTTTGTGGCAACCGACGCACATAAGTTGGTAAAATATACCCGAACCGATGTAAAAGCTTCAGAAACTGCTGAATTTATCATGCCCAAAAAACCTTTGAACCTGCTGAAAGGTATTTTGGCCGGAAGTGAAGAGGAAGTAAGTGTCGAATACAATGATAGCAATGCCAAATTCAGTTTTGAAAATACGGAAATGATCTGTCGCTTAATTGATGGCAAATACCCTAACTACGAAGCGGTGATTCCGAAGGAAAATCCAAATAGACTTTCTATTGATCGCAACCAGTTTTTAAATTCTGTTCGTAGGGTAAGTATTTTCAGTAATAAGACCACGCATCAAATTCGTTTAAAAATAGCAGGAGCCGAATTAAATATTTCCGCAGAAGATATTGATTATAGTAATAAAGCAGACGAACGGCTTACCTGTGATTACCAAGGGGACGATATACAGATTGGTTTTAATTCACGTTTCCTAACCGAAATGTTGAACAACCTTACTAGCGATGAAGTTTCTTTGGAAATGTCCTTACCCAATAGAGCGGGAATCCTTACACCTATCGATGGGTTAGATGATGGGGAGCATGTCACTATGTTGGTGATGCCCGTGATGCTGAATAATTAAGAACTTCTTATTTAGAAAAACAAAACCCACCGATCATGGTGGGTTTTTTGTTATTTAATAAATCGAATGGTCATAAAATACGTGGGTGATTCCCCATTGTTAGCCCTTACAGCATTTATGATTGGAACGACAAAGCCAATGATCCCTAAAAAAATGAGCATTAAAATACCTAGTCCTACTAACAGAATCGCAGGAATGCTCACAATGGTAAATAATATCAAGCTTATCTGAAAGTTTACGATACTCTTACCGTGCTCATCCATATCTTCTACCTTGTCCTTTTGGGTAAGCCACAAGATAAGGGGCACTACCAAACCTCCAAAGCCGGTTATATAATAGAGCAGTTGCGAAAGATGTGTAATGACCAACAAGGATCTGTCTGTTCTTTTTTGCGTGTGATTGATAACTTCCATGGTTTTTTGATTGATTTTGAATGGTTTCACCCTATAAGTAGCAAAATATGGCAAAATGTTACAATTATGGCAAGGGTTCTTCAATTAGTCGATCTAAAATATCCCTCATGGCTGCACTGTCCCATTTTGCCGCACCAGTTTTATCTATGACAATTTCCCCTTTTTTGGAGATGACGTACGTAGTGGGCAAGGAATAGGAAGTAAGTTCTTCAGGAACTCCGTAATCGGGTGTGAACACCGGTAAGAAATACCCTTTTTCATTAAGGAAGCTGTTCAGCTTTTCACGGTCTTCCATCGCAATAAAATAAAAATCGACATCATTTATATATGCATCAAATAGTGATTGAAAAGAAGGCATCTCGGCCAAACAAGGAGGGCACCAAGTAGCCCAAAAGTTGACAACAGTAACTTTTCCCTTGGAAAATTTAAAATTGATGGTTTCCCCATGAAGGTCTACCATTTTCCAATCGTAGGTTTGAAACTGCTTGCGGTCTTCCTTAGCTATTTCTGAAGGACTAAAAGAGAAAAGCCTACTCATAAAGACCTTGATGGGTTTTCCAGTTTGGGGAATGAATAACAAGGCAAGAATGAGGATAATTATAATTGTAGAAGTGTGTTTTTTCAGATACGCCATTTTTTATCGTGTTATGATGTACAAAAATACCAATAATACCACAATTACCCTATTTTACAAAAGTTCTCATTTTGCGATATTTATATTATTTTAATATCTTTAATCGAAGATTATTTACACTTCAACTAAAAAACTACTATTCTAATACAATTATGGGAGACAAGGTATTTATATATATGTTGCTTTTAGGAGGAACAATTTTTGGACAGGTTGGAATCAACACTACTTCGCCAGCAGCTACATTAGACGTTAATGGAGATATAGCTATACGCAGTATTACTGAAGAATTCAATGCGGGTATTGCAAAAGATTCGGTACTGGTGATTTCAGCAGATGGGATTGTTAGAACAATTCCGGCAAACGATGTTGTAAATGAAGGGATTCCTTCATTAGTTCGAGGAGAGTTTTCGGCTTCTGGGGGAATCAGTATAAGTCTTGCCTCTGGTACTTCCATTCTTCCTTTTGATACCGAAACCTTGGATGTTTTGAATGAGTATGATACCAGCACCTATATTTTTACTGCAAAAGAAGACGGTATTTACCAAGTGTATGTGCAAATTGAAGCGAGTGGAAGTCTTTCGGTAGCTACCAGCTTTGGGGTATCCATTCTTCACAACGGAGCTAGGGTGGCTACTGCAAACTTTGCAAATATTGGAGTCCTAGGCATTACGGTTACACCGCCTTTCAGAAACACCACAACCTTGCTTCAGCTTTCTGCTGGAGATACCCTTCAATTCAATCTTGATTCCAGTTTACTTTCTGCGAGTATCAATGGAAACACCACGAACAGTTTTTTTACGATTCAACAAATTAGATAAAAAAGCCCTGTAAAAAACAGGGCTTTGATGTGGGTTATATTGAGTATTTGCTATGATTTGTTCTGCTTCTTAATTAAATTAAGCGCAGATCCTTCCCGATACCATTTAATTTGCTGATCGTTATAACTATGATTGGTTTTGATCATATCCTTCGATCCATCACTATGCACTACTTCAATAGTTAATGGAGTGTCTGGAGCAAAGTTTTCAATATCTACAAAATTAAAAACATCGTCCTCCTGAATTAAATCATAATCGTTTTCGTTGGCAAAGGTAAGGGCTAACATCCCCTGTTTCTTAAGGTTGGTTTCATGAATTCTTGCAAAAGACTTCACCAACACCGCTGCTACGCCCAAATGTCTGGGTTGCATGGCGGCATGCTCACGCGAAGAACCTTCCCCATAATTATGGTCTCCAACCACAATGGTTTTAATTCCTGCTTTTTTATAGGCTCTTTGTGCATCTGGCACCCCTTCGTAATCACCTGTAAGTTGATTTTTCACGAAGTTTGTTTTCTTATTGAAAGCATTTACCGCCCCAATCAAGGTGTTGTTAGCTATATTGTCCAAATGCCCTCTGAAACGTAACCAAGGACCCGCCATGGAAATATGGTCGGTAGTACATTTTCCAAAAGCTTTAATTAACAGTTTTACACCTTGTAATTCAGAATCTTGAATAGGCTCAAATGGAGTAAGCAACTGCAGTCTCTCGGAACCTTCCGCTACTTTCACTTCCACATTGCTTCCATCTTCAACAGGAGCTAAGTAACCGTTATCCTTTACTTCAAAGCCTTTTGGTGGCAATTCCCATCCTGTTGGTTCTTCTAATTTTACTTCTTCCCCATCTTCATTGATAAGTGTATCGGTAATAGGGTTGAAATCTAACCGTCCTGCAATGGCGATAGCAGCCGTTAATTCTGGAGAGGCAACAAATGCATGAGTGTTTGGGTTTCCATCGGCTCTTTTGGCAAAATTCCGATTGAAAGAATGCACGATCGAGTTTTTAGGAGCATTTTTAGGATCTTCGTAACGTGCCCATTGTCCAATACAGGGTCCGCAGGCATTGGTGAAAATTTTAGCATCCAGCTTTTCAAAAATTTCTAGGATCCCATCTCTGTCTGCCGTGTAACGAACTTGTTCGGAGCCTGGGTTGATTCCAAATTCTGCTTTAGTCTTTAAATTTTTATCTAACGCTTGCTGGGCAATTGAAGAAGCTCTGGATAAATCCTCGTAGGAAGAATTGGTACAAGAACCAATTAATCCCCACTCTACTTTTAGGGGCCATTCATTTTTTACCGCTTTATCATGCATAGTCCCTACGGGAGTTGCTAAATCTGGCGTAAAAGGTCCATTAAGGTGTGGCATTAATTCAGAAAGATTGATATCGATCACTTGATCGAAATAGTCTTCCGGTTTATCGTACACTTCAGGATCTGCTGTTAAATATTCTTTTATCTTATTTGCTTCATCGGCAACATCGGCTCTATCGGTAGCGCGAAGGTAACGTTCCATGGACTCATCGTAGCCAAAGGTAGAAGTAGTTGCTCCAATTTCAGCACCCATGTTACAAATAGTACCTTTTCCAGTACAGGACATAGATTTAGCACCAGGCCCAAAATATTCTACAATAGCGCCTGTTCCTCCCTTTACGGTAAGGATTTCCGCCACTTTTAAAATAACATCCTTGGGCGCCGTCCATCCAGAGAGTTTTCCTGTTAATCGTACTCCAATTAATTTTGGGAATTTTAGTTCCCATGGCATTCCTGCCATGACATCCACCGCGTCTGCTCCTCCAACTCCTATGGCTACCATTCCAAGACCTCCCGCATTAACAGTGTGGGAGTCGGTACCAATCATCATGCCCCCAGGAAAGGCATAATTTTCAAGAACTACTTGGTGAATAATTCCTGCACCGGGTTCCCAAAATCCAATTCCATACTTATTGGAAACAGACTCTAAAAAGTGAAATACCTCGTTGCTGGAAGACATAGCCGATTTTAAATCTTTTTCGGCACCTTCCTTTGCTTGAATTAAGTGATCACAATGTACGGTGGTAGGAACTGCTACTTTAGGCTTTCCAGCTTGCATAAACTGTAAGAGTGCCATCTGTGCCGTTGCATCTTGACACGCAATGCGATCTGGGGCAAAATCCACATAATCTTTCGCCCGAACGAATTCAGAAGAAGTTTTGCCATCCCAAAGGTGGCTATATAATATTTTTTCAGCAAGTGTAAGGGGTCTTCCTACTACTTTCTTTGCTGCGTCTACTCTCTCAGGAATTTGGGAGTACACTTTTTTTATCATGTCTAAATCAAATGCCATAGTTTTCGTCTTTTTTGAAGTGATGCAAAATTAAAAAAATTAACGCAGAATTGAAAATAATCTAACGATTTAGGTTTTTTTATACGTTTTTTTTAAACGTATTGAATATCGACTACCGATAATTGAATAAAATATAAAAATAAGTGTAAAAATTTAACAAATTGACAATTTAATTCCGATAAATTAATTTTTTGACAAAATCACGGTCTCTTATATCCATCATGGGTTTTTCATAAAAGACATACAATAGTGTGGAAAGTGCAATGGTAATTGTTAGATACCCCACGGAAAAAATTACGGTGTAAAATGTACCGTTTTTTACATCGATTAGGTAATGCATTAGTTGTAAAATAATTGAATAATGTAAAAGATACATGGCATAGGAAATGAGACTCATAAAGGTAAGTGGCTTTACGATTAGCCTAGGAGCTTTTCTCCACAAAGAAAACATGGGCAAGGTTCCTGCGATACAAATAGAGCACAATGGAAGATATAGCACATTCAAGAATAAGGGAGTGGTGGTGGCGCCCCAACCAAAAGCTGCAATAGCAATATGAAGCAACGCAAAGAAAAATAAAGACAGGAAAAAAAGTTCCATCCTGTATTTTTTCCATGTCTTCTCGAGGTTTTCAGAAATAAACGCAGCTAAAACCCCATAATAGATCGCATCTATTCGGTATAAAACCACGGCTTTTAGTTCAATATTCCAAAACTCTAAGGTAGTGGCTCCATGCTCTACATGATACCCTACTTTCATTCCTAAGAAAAATAGAATGATCACTAAGGTAACCAAAAGAAATAAATATTTTTTGGAAAGCTTCCATTTTGGGAGTAAGACCAGGTACAGTAAGACGGGGCCAATGATGTAGGCAACTTCTTCAATAGGAAGGCTCCAGGATTCCGTAAAGAAAATATCCATCCCAGAAAACCCATTCTGTAAAAAACCAAAATACAAAGGTAAACTCTCGGGTAACGCTCTTCCTATATAAATTACAATGAAGATATTAATCAAAAGGATCAAGTAATAATTCGGAAAGGTTCGAAACCATCTACGAGTAAGAAAGTACAGAACATCTTTAGATGAAAAATCTGGATTCGTGAATAAGCGAAGTAGTATTCGTCCAATTAAAAACCCACTTAATACAAAAAAGATCTCCACCCCCATAACCCCTGCCAACCGTAGCAACGAAAATACAGCACTATCCTGCGAGGGAAAGACCCAAAGTGCGTGAGAACCTACCACAAAAAGTATGGCTAAGGCACGCATGACATCCAATCCAAAAATTCGATTTGAATAGTCGATTTTCATTGAGGGCTAAGATACCGAAATAAAAAAAACTGTAATTGCCTTCTAGTGAAGCTCCTATTTCTATGCTTTAAAAAAGACCTTCAATAATTTCCTCAATAGTTAAGCCTTCCGCTTCCGCTTTATAATTTTTTATAAGTCGGTGACGCAGAATCCCAACGGCTACTTTTTGCACATCTTCAATATCTGGAGAGAATTTTCCATTTAGGGCTGCATTAGCTTTAGCTGCCAAGATCAAGTTTTGGGAAGCTCTAGGCCCGGCCCCCCAATCTACATAGTTTTTTACAATTTCCGTTGCGGCCGTTCCTTTGGGTCTGGATTTCCCGACCATGGTTACTGCGTACTCTATCACGTTATCGGCTACGGGGATTCTTCGTATAAGCTCTTGGTATTTAATAATTTCTTCTGCGGTAAATAGGGCATTTACCGTCACTTTAGAATCGGTCGTCGTTGTTTTCACCACTTCTACTTCTTCAGAAAAAGAAGGGTAATCCAAATTAATCGCAAACATGAATCTATCTAACTGTGCTTCAGGCAAAGGATAGGTTCCTTCCTGTTCGATAGGGTTTTGAGTAGCCAATACAAAATAGGGCAAATCCAATTTGTAATGGTGTCCCGCTACTGTGACTGCCCGCTCCTGCATGGCTTCCAATAAAGCGGCTTGGGTTTTGGGAGGGGTTCTATTGATCTCATCTGCAAGAATGATATTGGCGAAAATGGGCCCTTTAATGAATTTAAACTCCCGGTTATTGTCCAGGATTTCAGACCCTAGAATATCACTAGGCATGAGGTCTGGCGTAAATTGAATTCTTTTAAACTGAAGTCCCAAGGCCTGCGCTACCGTATTAACCAAAAGTGTTTTAGCCAACCCAGGTACTCCAATTAATAGAGCGTGGCCTCCAGAAAAAACAGAAAGCAATACTTGCTCTACTACTTCATCTTGGCCTACAATAACTTTGCTTATTTCTTTTCTTAGGGAATTGTATTTTGAAACCAGTTGCTCTACGGCAGAAACGTCCGACATATTACTTGTTTTTTTATTGATTACTTTTTATCCAATCGCTAGAGAATTCGCAGTCGTAGTAATCTTGGTTTACATTAATGTAAGTATCCTTTATCTTTTTATTTTGCCATTCTCCAATCGCCTTAATTTGCTTTTCCTTTAATGCCAATTCTTTAATTTTCTCGTAATCCTTTTGGAAATCAGCTTCGTGTTCTTTGTATTTATGGGTGACGGTAAGAATCTTGAAATTTACTTTCCCGGTACGATCGCGATCGGTAAGCACTTTAGAAACATCTCCTTCTTCCAAATTATATACCTGTGCTCCCAATACAGGATCCATTTTGGTTAGGTCGAATCGGGTATCCAAAGAAACTGGATTTACCAAAACACCCCCGTTATTCCTCGTTTCCTCTTCATCGGAATAGCGTCTTGCGGCTTCTTCAAAGCTTATGTTTCCTGATACAATTTCAGTTCGAAGGGAATCGATCTGGAATTTTGCCTTATCCAGGGTTTCTTGCGAAACCTCTGGAAATAGAATAATGTGCCTTACATCCAATTCCTGTCCCCGAATTTTATCGACGGTAACAATATGAAACCCGAACTCCGTTTCAAAAGGTTCACTTACTTCGCCTTCCAATAACGAAAAAGCGACATCCTTAAATTCCTTGGCCAAAGGCGAACTCTTTCTTATCCCTTCAATTAAGCCTCCTTTTGCTGCAGAACCATCTTTAGAGTACAGCACCGCTTTGGTCGCAAAGCTCGCGCCATTCTCTACAATATCCTGCCGAAACTCATTCAATCTATCGATGACTTTCTTCCTGGCTTCTTCTGTAATTTGAGGCTCCACAATAATTTGAGCCACTTCTACTTCGGCACTAAACACTGGGCGTTCGTCTTCTGGGATGGAAAAGAAAAATTGTCGCACTTCCTCTGGAGTTACCTCCACATCTTCTACAACCTTCTGCTGCATTCTGCTTGCCAACATCAAGGTTTTGTTTGTATTGAAGAGTTCCTGTTTCAGCTCGTCGATATTATCTTTTTTATAAAACTTGGCGACTTTGTCTTCATCTCCCCCAAACTCACTAATAATGTATGCAATTTGCTGTTCAATTCTTTGGGTGATTTCTACATCAGATACTTCCAAGCTATCGATTTTTGCTTGATGGGCATAAAGTTTGTCTTCCATCAATTTACCCAATAACTGGCAGCGGCTTATTTCTTCCGTGGGAATATTTTGCTGTTGTAACTCTAAGTAACTTTTATCAATATCGCTATCCAAGATTACATACTCTCCCACCACGGCAGTAACGCCTTCGGCTTTAAATTTCTCAAAAGGCTTTACGCTATCGTTCTTAGGGGTATTTACTACGGTTTCGGAAATAGCATTCGTAGAATCTACGACGATTTCCTGAGCGTTCAATCCCTGAAATGAAGCGATGGCAAAACACGCCCATAACAGATTATTCTTTGGTGTAAATTTCAAAACTTTTATTCTTAATTGCATCTTTAGTAATATCCTTCTCTAGTATCTTAATTAATTGTTGTTTTCTCTTGTTGAGAATAATTTGCCGTATGGTAGGCTCGACATAGCTTAAGGGTGCAATGTCGTTTCTTTTTAGAATATCTTCAATTTTTATCAAATATACTCCTAATGAATCTTCTATTTGTCCAAAATATCCTTTTTTTAACACTTCGGAAGATTCCCGGTTTTGTAAAACTGGCATGACTTGATAGAGGTTGTCCTTTTTTATCCAAGTGGAGTCGTTAAAGTTATAGGATGTAAACTGAATACTCATGTTGGAAAGTGCTTCCACATCTTCCCTTTCAAATTTCATTAAAAGGGATTTTACCTTGGAAAGATTTGAAAAGTCCTTCTTCAGAAAAATGTACCGCAACTTCAACAATTCATCGTTCAGGGTGAAGTTTTCCTTGTTTTGTTCATAATAAGTTACCAATTCGGCTTTGGTTATAAGGCTATCCAATTGTTTGCTAACGATGTTGCTTTTATAAGCCTCGGTATATAAATCAATTCGGTATTGATTGATTAAAGATTCGAACTCTTTTAGTTTGGCTTCGGGCAAGTTGATTTTTGCTTGATCAATCAATAATTGTTGGGTCGCCCATTTATTAATGAAATTATTGACCCATTGCAGACTGTCATCATCATTAGGCAAATTTCCGAAAATTGCCGCAACATCTTCTTCAAATAAATAGGTATCGTTAACTCGGGCTATAGGTTCTTTCGCTGCTTCTTTTTTAAAGTAATCGCAAGAAGCAAAGAAGGTAATCATAACAACGGCTAACAAGTATTTCATCAAGAACCTAATTCTTTCTTCAGTTTTTTAAGTGCTTTCTTATGGATTTCAACCGTATATTTTTCACGTAAGGATTGAACCCATTCCTTTTCCAATTTATTTTGATAATCTCCCATGATACTGCCCCCAACCTCTTCAAATGTTTTTTGGGAAGAAGGTGAAAATTCATTTGCCTGTACCAAAATATAAGTATCATTCTGTAAGAAAACCTTAGAGATTCCCTTGGACAACACATACTCTTCGGGGAGTTCCTTATCCCCTTTTTCAAAAGTACCGGTACGAAGGATGACCGAAACCTGATCATTCTTATTAAGGGTTTCCTTTATTTCTTTGGCCGTTTTACCTTCCTGAAGCATCTTAATAACTTCATTCAGCACCTCTTTTTTGGGAGAATTAAAAACATTTGCATCTACCCTATCGTTCCATCGATAGTTCTGTTTATGCGCCTCAAAATAAGCCTTTTGCCCCAAGGTATCTTTCCGGGCTTTCTCCCAAACATTTTTCCCCATAACTTCAAAAATCAATAATCCATCGCGGTATTCTTTTACCAAAGAGGCATATTCGTCATTTGTTTTTTCTAGGTCCTCCCTAAAATATTCTTTAATCATATCGTCTTCAAAGAAATCGTACATGCCTGTTATCAACTTATCCTTGCTACGGTATCGAGGCATTCTTGTTTGCCGTTTCAACAAATAATTGATGAAATCGGCATACGTATAATCACGAACCCCCAAAGTGAACAGCACCTTATTTTGAGGCAAGGTATCTACGTCAAATTGCCATGAGTTTTTTAACGCTTCATCTGGAATTATCTCGTTAAAGAAAGAAAGATTCCCCGTTCCTTTTTTAAATCCAAATTGATCTTTTATCAATTGATTTACGGCATTGGTTACCGTCTTCGAACGACTTCCCTTAGCGACCCGTTTTTCATAAAACTCTCGTTGCTCTTCATAGGTAGGTTTAGGATACACACTGTCCAAACGCAATATGTGCCAACCCAATTTTGTTTCAACAGGTTTGGAGATTTCCCCTTGGTCCTTCAAATTATAAGCAGCGCTTTCAAAACGGTCTGAACGCAAATCCCCTTTGGAAAATGGTTTTAATTTTCCACCGTTCTTTCCAGAGCCTTTATCGTCTGAATATTGCTTGGCAAGACTCTCAAAAGATTCCCCTTGCTGAAGAAGGCTGTAAATTTCGTCGATACGTTCTTTAGCGTCGTTAAGACTATCGGTTTCTTTGGCTGAAATCATGATGTGAGAAATACCTACTTGTGGCAAGCGTTCCCTTTTGTCATGAACCTTCAGTATATGGTATCCATAAGTGGTTCGTATTATATCTGAAATATCCCCTATAGGCGTATTATAGGCAGCCGTTTCAAAAGCGTATATCATATTGAAAACCGTAAAATAGCCCAATCTACCTTTAGAAGTTTCCACGTTAGGTTCTTCAGAATAGGTAACTGCCAAAGAATCGAAATCTGCCCCATTTAGTGCTTTTTCCCTAATGGACCTCATTTTATTATACGCTTCCAAGGTATCTTTGGGTTTGGAATCATAGCCGCACATGATAAGAATGTGGGATACATCCACCTCGGACTTACTACGCTCAAAAGCCTCCTTGGCCAAATCTGCCGTAACACGATCTTCAAAGAGATAATTTCTTGAAAGCTGATCTTCGTATTCGGCTAAATCTTTTTGATATGTCCCAGACTGTTCAAAGCCTTGGGCATACGCTTCCTCAACTTTTAATTTGTAGTCGATGAACAATTTCATATATCCATCTATGGATTTTTGATCTTCTTCCTGAACTAAATCCAGGTTTTTAAAGTAGACCCTTTTAAATTCAGAAGTGGTAATGGGCTTTCCATTAATTTCCAAAAGGACCTCATTGTTATTTTGTGCCCAAGATATAGACCCCGATAAAACCGTAACTACTACTAGAAGAAATATAATTTTTTTCATAATCTTTTTTCAAACCCAGCAAAAATAAAAAAAACCAAAGCTTACACAAAGCATTAACATAACGTTATTATCTGAAATTTCTTTTACATTTAACACGGTAAAACAAATTTGATAAACTTTAATGTGATGAAATACACTACTACAGTAATCATTAAGGGTTCAAGAAACGAAGTGATTCAAAAAATTGCTTCACCAGAAGATATGAAACATTGGCAAAGAGGCTTAAAAAATTACAAACTCCTTGAGGGAACCCCTGGCCATAAAGGAGCGACTATGGAGCTTTATTATGTAATGGGCAAAAGAAAAATGATGATCACCGAAACCATTCTCGAAAATCGTTTTCCAGACGAACTTCATGCCAGTTATACCACAAAAGGAGTGAAGAATATTCAAAAGAATTATTTTAAGGAAATAAGTCCAGACACTACCGAGTGGCTTAGTGAAAGTGAGTTCCAATTTCAAGGTTTTGGAATGAAAGTTATGGGATGGCTCATGCCCAATGCCTTTAAAAAGCAGTCATTAAAATACATGGAAGATTTTAAAAATTTTGTGGAACAAGGTATATCGGTCGCTGAAAACCCATGAATAAAGTTAAAATGATTTGGGATTTTAGAGGTCCTAATGCGCATCCTATTGCAACACATCATGCAAAGCATTTAGAAGAATATGCCATTGCCGAGAACCTACCCGATTGGGATATTGGTGTAAGTTTGGTATCTGAAATGCATTCCATCGCCTATTTTATCGTGCCCGAAGCTTTGGTTCCCGAATTGCGTACGGCACTTAAACCAAACAGAGGCCAGAGGTATCAAGAAGATTAAGAACCGTGGGAAACTTCCTTAACTCACAAATTTATAGTATCATTGCCAAAAATTAAATATCATCGTATGAAATACTTAAAATTTGCATTATTGCTTCTTTCCTTGCAGCTTTTTGCACAAACGACCAAGGTTGGAACCGTAGACATCGATTTTATTCTGAGTAAAATGCCCGAATTGGAGGGGGTCCAGGAACAAGTAGGGATTTTTAGCAAAGGACTGGACGGTCAATTACAACAAAGAGCAGCTTCCTTAGAAGCAGAAGTTTTAAAATATAAAAATGAAGAAGGGCAGCTTACGATTAAGCAAAAGCAATCCCGCCAAGATTCTTTGATTGCTATGGAGACCTCCCTGAAACAATTTCAGCAAAATGGAAATCAGTTGGTCCTTGCCAAACAGGAAGAGTTATTACAACCGCTTTACACAAAAATAGGAGCAGCTTTGGAAAAAGTGGCCAAGGCAGGCGAATATACACAAATCCTTCAAAGAACTAATGATTTGGTCTATATCGATAATCGTTTCGATTTAACCAAAGCCATTTTGAAGGAACTTGGTATTGAAATCAAAGAAGAATAAAGTTCAATTTGAATAAAAAAAAAAGCTCCACAGGAGCTTTTTTTTTATCGTGAATAATTAGGGGCTTCTTTTGTGATGGTCACATCATGCGGATGACTTTCATGAATTCCTGAAGCCGTAATTTTTACAAATTTTCCCTGCTCCTTTAAGGTTTCCACATCCTTAGCACCACAATATCCCATACCAGCACGTAGTCCTCCAATAAATTGCGTCATGCTTTCTATAAGTTCTCCTTTGTAAGGCACCCGTCCTACAATCCCTTCAGGGACTAATTTTTTAATATCGTCCTCTACATCTTGGAAGTAACGGTCTTTAGAGCCTTGCTTCATAGCCTCCACACTTCCCATACCCCGATAGGATTTAAATTTTCTACCTTCATAGATAATGGTTTCTCCAGGAGACTCCTTAGTTCCAGCCAATAAAGAACCCAACATGACACAGTCGGCTCCCGCGGCAATCGCTTTAGGAATATCCCCCGTGTAGCGTATTCCTCCATCGGCAATCACAGGAACTCCAGTTCCCTTAATTGCTTCAGCGACTTCCAGTACGGCCGAAAACTGGGGGAAACCTACTCCAGCTACTACCCGCGTAGTGCAAATAGAGCCCGGACCAATTCCTACTTTTACAGCATCGGCACCAGCTTCTACTAAATATTTAGCTGCTTCAGGGGTAGCAATATTTCCCACAACAACTTCAAGGTCTGGAAATTTCTTTTTTACTTCTTTCAATACCATGACCACTCCTTTGGTATGGCCATGAGCGGTGTCGATAATTACAGCGTCTACTTGAGCATTCACTAAGGCTTCCGCTCTTTCTACTGCATCTGCCGTAACCCCTAAAGCCGCAGCTACACGAAGCCTTCCGAAGTTGTCTTTATTGGCCATGGGCTTTTGGGTGAGCTTGGTAATATCACGAAAAGTGATCAACCCTAAGAGCGTTCCATCTTCTTCCACCACAGGAAGCTTTTCAATTTTATTTTCCTGAAGAATGATTTCCGCATCTTTCAAAGAGGTTCCTTTACCTACGGTTACCAAATTGGCCGAGGTCATGACTTCCTCCAATTTTCTTCCGTAATTCTTTTCAAACCGCAAATCACGGTTAGTCACAATCCCTATAAGCTTGTGGTGATCATCAATAATTGGAATTCCGCCAATGCTATAATCCCGCATGGTATTTTGGGCATCCCCTACCGTATGATGCTTTTTTAGCGTTACCGGGTCCTGGATCATCCCGCTTTCGGCACGTTTCACTTTTCGTACTTCGGCCGCCTGCTGTTCAATCGTCATGTTTTTATGCAAAACACCAATACCACCCTCCCGAGCCATGGCTATGGCCATCGCACTTTCGGTAACGGTATCCATGGCAGCAGATACAATAGGAACGTTTAAAGTAATGTTCTTGGTAAATTTTGTAGCGATAGAAACTTCTCTAGGCAATACTTCTGAAAAAGCCGGTACTAAAAGTACATCATCGTAAGTAAGGCCTTCTCCTAAGATTTTATTTTCGTGTGCAGTCATGGCAATTAAATTTTGTTCCGAAGTGACGGAAAGTAGTTACTATTTAATTGCGTGCAAATATACTACAAAATATCGGATTTATACTGCTGCAAGGTTTAATTTAAGTTAAGGAATTAATTCCCCGAAACCTCCAACCCTGCTTTATATTGCAACCTAGCCAATTGCGCCCACTGAAGTAATAGTTTTTGTTGTTCTTTGGTAATATCCCCATGGATCCAGGTATACGAATCCAAAGGCATTTCCCCTTCTTCCACTTCTTCAAACAACTCCTCCAGTTTGTGATCTTTCTTTTTTACGGAATACGAGCCCCAATCTGATACATTAAAGTGTTTTTTGCCATCTTCAATATGATCGGCTAACCAAAAAGAAGCTGGAGCGATTTCGGCATACCATGGATAGATGGTATGGTTACTATGGCAGTCGTAACAATGCGACTTGAGTATGGCAGCGACTTCTGCAGTAGGTTTGGTTTCTGCTTCAAATGCAGCAACAGTTTCATATCCTTCTTGATTTTTTTCTGGTCGAATAAACTGAATGACCACTAAGGCCAATAATGCCAACAGCAAAAGGTACTTTAGAATTTTTTTCATTTCTTAAGTTTTTTCAAATATATAATAATTGCCTTCCGAATGTCTTTAGCCGGTTCGTATTCAGCAGGTTGATATACTTTTAGGATCCCCTCATTTTCTGGGGTTAAAAAAGGGATATCGTATCCCTTCAGTAAAAAATCACTGAAAGCCACTTGATACACCTTGTCGTTTTCTATAGCATTCCCTTCCAGGAACCACTCTCCTTTGGTATTTTGCTGAAAATTGTAGCGTTGTAAGTAAGCCCCCTCCCCTCTTTGGGATTTTCCGTAGTCCAACACTTCCTTCAACAAGCTCCCCTTGATAGCTACCTTAAGAACGCTTCCCCCAAAAGGTAAAACCCTAAAAATATCCATACTGGTCACCTGATTGGCCAACATATCATCGATACGAATGGAGCCACCATTGACCAAAGCTGCATTTACGGGCGTTTCAAAAGATACGGCCATGGCACGGGTAATCATATCGCCCAGATTGGTCTGGATTCCCCTACTGGCACTATCGGTACCATCCAAAGGGGTTTGTGAGATATAAATTACTTCATTAGGGTTATCGACCACCTGTTTTATTTCATTATCCAAAACTACCTCCCATTTATTTACAATTGCCTTTACGGAAGGTTTTTCGGCAATGGTTTCATCAATCGGGAACAAATGCGAGTCGATGGTAAGGGATTGTGTGTTCTTATTAAATGTAAGCGTATGGATATAAATGGTCTTGGCATTGGCATCGGCTTTGGCAATTTTAGCATTTCCAGCTTCCACCAACATATTATTGTGTTCGTGACCTCCCATGATAAAGGAAATCCCTGGAAATCTTTCTGCAAGTTCTTTGTCTTGTTCTATTTCCAAATGGGTTAAACCCACAATCAAATCACTTTGCTGCATTTGTAATTTACTATAGGCGCTTCCTGCTTCCAAAAAGATATCTGCATAGTACACAAAGTCCTGCGGATTGGAAGGCAGGGTGACACCGAAAAATCCCACATCCAACTGCGTACTGTCTTTATCCATCAAGGAAAGGGTATAGGTTTCAGGAACATAGATAGAATCCCCTCCCCTTTCAAAATAGAAAGATCTTGGCCCATCTTCCAGTTGCTGAAAGCAATTGGCCGAGGTCCAATAAAAATTGGATTCGTTCAATCGTTTCTGAAGGGCTTCTTCCCCAACATCAAACTCATGGTTTCCGAAGGTAACCAACTCAAAGTCCATCGCGTTCATCACTTCCACCATTTGCTTCCCCTTAATTCGTTCCCCTTCATACTTTATTGTGCCCAATAACGACGGATTTAAAAAATCGCCTGCCATAAATAAAAAGGTATTAGGCTCTACCTGTTTCACCGAATCGACTACATGTGCCACGCGGGCCATGCCTCCATATTTACCCCCACTTAAAGGAGCAATTTCATAGACATCGTTCAACTGTATAAATTTAAACGTGATCATGCCATCATCTTTGAGAGGGGTTGTAATTTCCTTGGTAGACTTACAAGCTACCACAGAAATGAGTACGAGGAGCAGAAAGAGTGATTTTTTCATCTAATGATAGTTTAGAAAGATCTTGGAAGCTTCATTATGCGCGCTTTCAAAAGAAATGGTGTCAATATGGGTAGCTACTTTTTCCGCAGTAAAATAACTTAGCATTTTTTCGGTAGGCATGTTCCCAGTGAGCTCATCTTTTGCCATAGGACATCCCCCAAAACCTTGGATGGCGCCATCGTATCGTCTACAGCCTGCCTTATAGGCCGCATCTACTTTTTCGTGCCAACTGGTGGGTGTGGTATGTAAATGAGCTCCAAATTCGATATTGGGATACTTCGGAATTAAGTTAGAGAATAGGTAATCAATCACTTCGGGGGTGGAGGTTCCTACGGTATCGCTCAACGAAAGTATCTGAACTCCCATGTTGGAGAGTCGCTCTGCCCAATCCCCCACGATTTCCACATCCCACGGATCCCCATAAGGATTTCCAAAACCCATAGAGAGATACGTTACCACCTCTTTGTCGTGCTTTTGCGCCAGTTCCAATATTTGCTGAAGGACCTCAATGGATTGATCGATTGTTTTATGGGTATTCCGCATCTGAAAGTTTTCAGAAATGGAAAAGGGATAACCTAGATATTGAATTTCCGGAAATTGCACCGCCGCTTCCGCCCCTCTCACATTGGCCACAATGGCCAACAGCTTACTTACGGTCTTGGAAAGATCTAGCTGCGCCAATACTTCGGCGGTATCCTGCATCTGCGGAATAGCCTTAGGGGACACAAAACTTCCAAAGTCAATCGTATCGAATCCACACCGCAACAAAGACTGAATGTACTGTACTTTTTTTTCGGTGGGAATCCAATCTTTAATACCCTGCATGGCGTCCCGGGGACACTCTATCAATTTTACGTTTTGCATTACCGTAAAGATATGAATTCCCTACGATGCACTATAAATTTTTAAAAGTAAATTATGGGATAAAAATGAATACCGCAATTCCGATAAAGACCAATATCTGAAGCCATTTTAAGTAGACTCCGGTTTTGGAATGCTTCAGTAAATAAGTCGAAATCTGACCCGAAAGTAAGGCTATCCCGCCAAAGATGAAAAAAGAAACCACCATAAAGGTAAGTCCTAAAACATAAAATTGAAGGATTGTATTTTCAGTAGGATTCCAAAGAAATGAAGGGAAAAATGCCAAAAAGAATAGCAGTACCTTAGGGTTCACCAAATTCATCACCACCCCCGTTTTATATAGTTCCAAGTAACTTTTTTGAGGGGCCTCTTCAGAAATAGTGATTGAAGCATCACTTCGGAAAACCTTATAGGCTAAAAAAAGTAAATACGCTGCCCCTACTATTTTTATCACTAAAATCGCTACATCTGATGCCGCAATAACCGCTGAAACCCCAAAAGCCAATAAACTAGTATGCACAATACAGCCAGAAAGTAAGCCTAAAGTGGTCACGATGCCGCTTTTGGTGCCATTCACTAAAGATTGTGTAAGAACGTAAATGTTATCTGGGCCTGGAGAAATAGCCAAGAGCATGGTAAAAAAGGAAAAAGACCACAGCTGTTCCCACATGGTTATTGTGCTAGAATCGCCTTATTAATTCGTTTTATCAACGCCGGTCCTTCATAAATAAATCCGGTATACAACTGCACTAAGCTAGCTCCTGCTTCTAGTTTTTCCAAGGCATCGGCTTCCGAATGAATCCCGCCTACTCCAATAATTGGAAACGCTTGATGGCTTTTTTCAGATAAAAACCGAATCACTTCCGTCGATCTATTTTTTAACGGTTTTCCGCTCAATCCACCGGTTTCTTCTTTATTCGCAGACGCCAAGCCCTCTCGCGAAATCGTCGTATTGGTTGCGATTACCCCATCGATTCTTGTTTCCGAAACAATATCAATGATATCCAACAACTGCGAATCGGTTAAGTCGGGTGCTATTTTCAGCAAAATAGGTTTTGGAGCTTCCTTCTTGGCGTTTGCTCCTTTTAGAGTTTTTAGCAGTTTTGTAAGGGGCTCTTTGTCTTGAAGCTCCCTTAAGTTGGGGGTATTGGGCGAACTTACATTTACCACAAAATAATCTACATACGGAAAAAGGGTTTCAAAACAGCTAAGATAATCGTTCACCGCCTCTTCGTTTGGGGTCACTTTATTCTTGCCAATATTTCCTCCTATCAATACTCCATTATTCTTTTTAAGGCGTTCAGCGGCGGCTTCTACCCCTCCATTGTTAAATCCCATACGGTTAATAATCGCACTGTCCTTTTGAAGTCGGAATAATCGTTTCTTCGGATTCCCCGGTTGCGGCTTTGGGGTCACTGTTCCTATTTCCACAAAACCAAAACCCAAGTTGGAAAGCTCTTTATAGAGTTTGGCATCTTTATCGAAACCTGCCGCCAACCCAACGGGATTCGGAAAGGTAAGTCCGAAAACCGTCCGCTCCAGTTTTGGATCATTCACCTTATAAAGGCTTCTGAAAAGTCCTCCGAAGCCTATATTGTTGAAAAAGCGAATCATTTTAAAACTAAAATGATGCACGGCTTCAGGATCAAAAAAGAAAAGAATGGGGCGTATAATCGATTTGTACATAGGCTGAAAATGAGATGCAAAAATACTATTAAAAGGCTTATTTTTTAGCGTGTTATTCCTTTAATTTGTGATTAAATTCAAATAACATGATTCAAAAAGACCATCTTATTAAACGCTTTATAGGTTACGTAACGGTTGATACCGAAAGTGATCCCAACTCCAATTCCACTCCCAGTACAGCCAAACAATGGGATCTTGCCAATGCGTTGGTAGAAGAATTGAAAAGTATTGGAATGGAAGACGTGACCATCGATGAAAATGCCTACATTATGGCAACCCTTCCCAGCAATATCGACAAAGAGGTCCCTACCATAGGTTTTATCTCCCATTTTGATACCTCTCCCGACTTTACCGGGGCCAATGTAAAACCTCAAATTATAGAAGATTATGACGGCAAAGACATTGTTCTAAACGCCGAACAGGATATCATACTATCCCCTGAGTACTTTGAAGACTTATTGATGTATAAAGGACAAACCCTTATCACTACCGACGGTACTACTTTATTGGGCGCCGATGATAAAGCGGGGATTACAGAAATCATTTCCGCCATGGAATATTTAATCCAACATCCTGAAATAAAACACGGTAAAATTCGTGTGGGATTTACCCCCGACGAAGAAATTGGGCGCGGTGCCCATAAATTTGATGTAGCAAAATTTGGCGCCGATTGGGCCTATACCATGGATGGAAGTCAGGTAGGGGAATTGGAATATGAAAACTTCAATGCTGCGGGAGCGGTAGTTTCCATACAAGGTAAAATTGTACATCCGGGCTATGCGAAAGGAAAAATGGTAAACAGCATGTACATTGCTACCGATTTTATCAACTCCCTGCCCCGCATGGAAACACCCGAACATACGGAAGACCGACAAGGTTTTTTCCATTTGCACCATATGGAAGGGGAAGTTGATGGCACGAAGCTTCATTACATTATCCGAGATCATGATAAGGAGCATTTTGAAGCTAGAAAAGCCATGATGCAACAGTTGGCAGACGAGTTGAATGCACAATATGGTTTCGAACGCATTACCGTGGACATAAAGGACCAATACTTTAATATGAGGGAGAAGATTGAGCCTGTAATGCATATCGTGGATATTGCTGAAGAGGCCATGGAAATCGCGAACATTAAACCACTCATTAAGCCAATTCGTGGTGGAACCGATGGTTCTCAACTAAGCTATATGGGGCTTCCCTGTCCTAATATATTTGCAGGAGGACATAACTTCCACGGAAGATTTGAGTATGTTCCCGTAGAAAGCATGCAAAAAGCCATCGAGGTTATTGTGAATATTGCACAATTGGTGGCTAAAAAATAAGGAGTGCCCCCTCCCCCTCCTATTACAGAATAAAAAAGGCTTCCTATTTAGGAAGCCTTTTTTTATATAAAATCGATTCGATTATTTCTTTTTTGGTTCATTCAGTTTTTTGCTCAATTCCATAGATAGGGCCGAGCGTTCAAACTTCATTTTACCAGCACCCGATTCGATGATGCAAGTACCATCGTCATGCAACTGAAGTACTTTACCGTGCAATCCGCTTTTGGTAACAATCTTGTCCCCTACTTTTAAATCGGAAGCAAATTGTTTTTCCTGCTTAGCACGTTTCATTTGAGGGCGTATCATAAAAAGATACACCACCAAGAACATTAAAATGAGAGGTGCAAAGTTTTGTAAACTCTCCATTAAAATTATTTAAATTATTGAACTTTAATTGGAGATCCTGTTGTAGCACCATCTTTAGGTTCTACAAAAGCCTTAATGGATACGGTTTCCTTACCTGCTTGAGTATTTGCAGTTACTGTAACCGTTTTACTTACCTGGTTTTTTCCACTTCCGTTAAACTTCACCAACATCTCTGCAGTCTCTCCCGGGGCAATTGGCTTGTTTTTTGGAATTTGTGGAACTGTACAACCACAACTAGCTTTTGCGTCTACAATGATAAGATCGGCTTCACCCGTGTTGGTAAATTTAAATACGTGTTCTTGCGGAGTTCCTTGCGCGATGTTTCCAAAGTCCCAAACTTTTTCCTCAAAAGTCATCACTGGGAATTTTCCAGATTCAGCGTCTCTTTGTTCTGCTGCCGCAACATTCTCTTCACTTACTTTATCTGCTGCGTTATCTTTACAAGATGTAAATCCAAAGGTAATTACAGCTGCTAAAAGAAAAATGGTTTTTTTCATAGTCTATGTTTTAATTATTGTTTATTGGGTTCAAAACAGCCGCTAATGTAACTATTTTTTTACTTTTATGTAAGTCCGCGACCGATTTTATTCAATTTGCCTTCTTCCGTAAATTGCTTCACTAGCTTGTCTAAAATACCATTAATGAAGATGCTACTCTTTGGGGTGGAATATTCCTTGGCTACTTCCAAATACTCGTTAATAGTTACACGAACTGGTATGGAAGGGAAGTAAAGGAATTCGGCAATTCCCATTTTAAGGATGATTAAGTCTAGTTCGGCAATACGCTCCTTATCCCAGTTAGGGGTCTTGCCATCTATAATCTTGGAAAGCTTATCATCGTTTAAAATCACTTTCCGAAGTAACAACAAACTAAATTCACGGTCATCTTCATCTTTAAATACTTCTGGACGAAAAACCCGAGTCTGCTTATTGGGGGAAATTTTATTCAAGGCTTTTACGATTGAAGTATTTACCAATGGAAAGTCGTCCAGCCAAGTGAGACGCTTATCTTCCAAATAGTCGTATAATTTATCGTTAGGAGCTATAATTTCTTTATAAAACTGAAGGGCAAACTTTTTATCATCTTCAAAAGAAGGGGTTTCTTTAGAAAGGTATTCCGAGTAAAAGTCGGTACTTTTTAACTCGTTGAATAGTACGGAAACATATTCGTCATCTTGCTTCCAATAGTCCAATTTTTTATTGGAAATATACTCCTGAAGTATCGGGTTTTCGGCAATTAAGGCGATAATTTGATTATTGACAAAAGACCTGCTAGGATTTTTATCGGCTTCGGTAGCCAAGAATTTTTTTTGTGATTTCTCCAAAAAGTTGTGGGCATGATCCCGGACAGCGACCATCAACTGAAGTAACAAGGCGTGAAGGTCATGCATTTGATGAATGCTGTACTGAAGAAATTTCTCTTGTTTGTCTAGCTTTTCTTCGTCATTTTGATAAAACGAATACAAACTTTGTAAAACTTTTACGCGAATATGTCTTCTAGTAAGCATGTGGCAAAGAACTTTTTATGTAAAACAAACAACGCACAAGCAAGTGCCTGTGCGCTGCAAATATAATCATTATCCTAAAAACTATTGCTCTTTTTTACGAGTATCGATTCTATTTTGAGCAATTTCAAAAGCCGCTTTGTGGGTGGTTATATCCTGGGTTTCGGCTTTGGTTAGAATTTCCAAGGTGGTGTTATAGATATTTTCGGTCTTTCGAATGATCTCTTGTTTACCGTAATTTTCCAATTCAGCATATACGTTGATAATTCCGCCGGCATTAATTAAGAAATCGGGTGCGTATACAATACCCTTTTCACGAAGCATCTTACCGTGAGTTACTTCATCTGCCAGCTGATTATTGGCTGCTCCAGCAATAACTTTCGCTTTTAATTGTGGAATTGTTTCATCGTTTATGGTAGCTCCTAATGCACAAGGTGCATAAATATCCATTTCTTCGGTATAAAGATTGTTCCCTCCGTAAATAACCGCATTGTATTTATCGCGAACTTGCTCCAACCTTGCTTGGTTGATATCTGAAATAAACACTTGGGCTCCTTCATTACTTAGGTGTTCAACCAGAGCTTCCCCTACATTACCGATTCCTTGAACGTACACTTTTTTACCTTCCAAGTCGTCGTTTCCATAAGCATACTTAGTCGCTGCTTTCATTCCCATAAATACACCGTAAGCAGTAATGGGAGAAGGATTTCCGGCACCTCCTTTAGCTTCAGAAATACCTGTAACATAAGGCGTTACGGTACGTACCAAGTCCATATCACTGGTTTCCATACCCACATCCTCGGCCGTAATGTATTTTCCGCCCAAAGAGTGAACAAACTCTCCAAAACGAAGCATTAATTCTGGCGTTTTTTGTGTTTTGGCATCCCCAATAATAACGGCTTTTCCACCCCCAAGATTCAAGCCTGTGATAGCCGACTTAAAAGTCATACCTCTTGACAAACGCAATACGTCGTTCAAAGCATCCCATTCGGTCTCATAGTTCCACATGCGGGTGCCTCCTAAAGCAGGCCCCAAAACTGTATTGTGAATACCAATTATTGCCTTTAAACCTGTATCTTTGTCATTGCAAAAAACAATTTGCTCGTGATTATCGAAAGAGATTTGGCCAAAAACAGGGGCAACTTTTTTCAGTTCATTTGAACTAATAACTTCTGTGATCATTTAACAATCTTTTAAAAAGAACATGCAAAATTATCTATTTATTGAATTGCCCGCAAAAAAAATATCTTAAAATTGCTAATCTGTTAATAAGTTTTATCTCAAGTAATGAAGGAACTAAAGTTTTTAAATAAATATTTTTTCAAATATCGGGGCAGGCTTCTTGCTGGTTTGGCAATTACCGTTGTCGCGACCATCTTTAAAATCGTGGTTCCTGCCAAAATTGGTGATTCGGTTAATGCTGTAAAAGCTTATTTTGATGGCTCGATTTCGAAAGAAATGTTGCAGTCTGAATTAATGACCGACATCCTTTTTATTGTAGGAGCGGCTTTACTTTCGGGTTTTTTCACCTTTTTGATGCGGCAAACCATTATCGTTGTTTCCCGTTATATTGAATTCGATTTAAAAAATGAAGTTTTTCAGCAATACGAACGCCTTTCCCTTAGCTTTTATAAGCAAAACCGCACGGGAGACTTAATGAACCGAATTAGTGAGGATGTTTCGAAAGTACGCATGTATGTGGGGCCCGCATTAATGTATGGAGCTACTACCATTACGCTATTTGTCGTAGCCCTTACCTACATGTTCATGATTGCACCGGTATTGACACTATACTCTATCATCCCATTGCCTATTCTCTCTATTAGCATATATAAACTAAGTGTAGCCATTCACAAACGAAGTACCGTGGTGCAGCAATACCTTTCCAAGCTTACCACTTTTGCGCAGGAAAGTTTTAGTGGGATTTCTGTGATCAAAGCCTACGGAATGGAACCTAAAACCAATCTAAAATTTGAAACGCTTTCCAACGAAAGTAAAGATAAAAACATCGATCTTGCTAAAGTACAGGCGCTCTTTTTCCCTTTAATGATTTTGTTGATTGGTATTAGCAACATCATCGTGGTATACGTTGGGGGAAATCAGTTTATCGAAGGGAAAATTGAATTTGGGACCATTGTTGAATTTCTTATTTATGTGAATATGCTAACCTGGCCTGTAGCCAGTGTTGGGTTTATCTCTTCTATGGTACAGCAAGCCGAAGCTTCGCAAAAGAGAATCAACGAATTTTTACATGAAGAACCCCAAATAAAGAACCACGCGTCCCACCCTACCAACATCGTAGGGAAAATCGAATTTAGGGATGTAAGCTTTGTGTATCCCGATACAGGAATTAAAGCATTGAACAAAGTTTCTTTTTCAGTACACCCGGGAGAAACCCTAGCCATCATAGGGAATACCGGATCGGGGAAGTCTACTATATTGGAACTTATTGGAAGACTCTATGATGTCACGGAAGGAACTTACCTGGTTGATGATAAACCCGTGCAGGAAGTTCATTTAAAAAGTTTGCGGGATGCTACCGGCTATGTTCCACAGGATGCTTTTCTTTTTAGCGATAGTATTAAAAACAATATTAAATTTGGAAAGGCAGATGCAACCGATTCGGAAGTGATTCAGGCAGCTAAAGATGCGGCAGTACATGCCAACATAGAGGATTTTCAGAAGGGCTATGAAACCGTCTTGGGCGAAAGGGGAATTACACTTAGTGGGGGACAAAAACAGAGGGTTTCCATTGCAAGGGCCATTATTAAAAACCCGAATATTTTACTTTTCGACGATTGTCTTAGTGCCGTAGATACCGAAACCGAAGAAGCCATTCTTAACAACCTTAAAAAGGTTTCAAAAAACAAGACGACCCTTATAGTAAGTCATCGTGTTTCTTCCGTGAAAAATGCCGACAGCATACTGGTACTAGAGGATGGAAGGATTCTTCAGCAAGGAGCTCATAATGAGCTTGTAAACCAAGAAGGCTATTATAAAGAGCTCTACCATAAACAGCTTTTGGAAAAAGAATTGTAAAGTTTCCTTTGCTTATTTGGTTTTTTTTTAGATTTTTGGCTAAATCTTAAGAAAAAATTAACCCAACAATGAGTCAGCAATATACGATGGAGAAAGAAGAAATTTACTCGAAAGTGATGCGCGCAGGAAGACGTACTTATTTCTTTGATGTACGCGAAACAAAAGCCGGTGATTATTATTTAACGATTACAGAAAGTAAAAAGTTTACCAACGATGATGGTTCTTTTCACTACAAAAAGCACAAAATTTATCTTTACAAAGAAGATTTCGCCGATTTCAAAGACAACTTGGAAGAGATGATTAACTATATCCTTGACGAAAAAGGAGAGGAAGTCATTAGTGAAAGACATCAAAAGGATTACAAAAAAGAAGATCACGGAGAAGATGCTATAGAAGCTACTGAAACATCTAATTTTACAGATGTAGATTTTGACGATATTTAATCTCTCCTGTTTCTAAAAATTCTGAAACCGCCTCTATTTTGAGGCGGTTTTTTTATCTTTAGACTTTAAGAAAAAAGCTATGCAAAAAACCAACATTCTATCTTTCCTCTTTTTAGTATCTATCATCACTTTAGGCTGGGCCCAAGAAAATGAGCTTACCTTAGACTACTATCTGCCCAGTGACGTAACCTATAATCCCAATATCCCTACCCCTAAGGAGGTTATAGGGCATGAAGTCGGCGAATGGCATGTTACCCATGATAAGTTAGTACATTATATGTACCAATTGGCAGAAGCTAGCAACAGGATTTCTATTGAAAATAGAGGGACGACTTTTGAAGGAAGACCTATTTTGTTACTTACCATTACTGCTCCTTCAAACCACCAAAACCTGAAAAGTATCAGGAAACAACATGTAGCACTTACTGAAAAGGGTGCTGAAAACACCACCACCACCAATTTGCCGATCGTAGTGTATCAAGGCTTTTCCATTCATGGAAATGAACCTAGTGGTGCCAATGCATCGCTAGCGGTCGCATATTATTTGGCCGCGGCTGAAGGAGCAAAAGTGGACGAACTATTGCAAAACACGGTCATTTTATTTGATCCTTCCTTTAATCCCGACGGACTTCAACGGTTTTCTACATGGGCCAATATGCATAAAGCCGAAAATTTGAATCCAGACCCCAACGATCGGGAGTATAACGAAGTATGGCCGGGCGGGAGAACGAATCATTATTGGTTTGACCTCAACCGGGACTGGCTTCCGGTGCAGCTCCCGGAAAGTAGGGCCCGCTTGACCACTTTTCATAACTGGTACCCCAATATATTGACTGATCACCACGAGATGGGTACCAATGCTACCTTTTTCTTTCAACCTGGAATCCCTTCCCGAACACATCCGTTAACCCCAAAGAAAAATCAGGCGCTTACAGCTGCCATTGGTAAGTTTCATGCAAAAGCATTTAACAAGATTGGAAGTTTGTATTATTCCGAAGAAAACTACGACGACTTTTACTACGGAAAGGGTTCTACCTTCCCTGATATTAATGGTGCCATAGGGATTTTGTTTGAGCAAGCTTCTTCCCGCGGTCATGCTCAGGAAAGCGATAACGGGATCCTAACCTTCCCTTTTACCGTTCGAAACCAGTTTACGGCAGCGCTCTCAACACTTGAAGCAGCGGTAAATATGCGTACCGAACTTTTAGAGTATCAGAAATCGTTTTATGCCAATGCCCGAAATGAAGTCGCTAAAAATAACAATGTAATCGTTTTTGGGGATGAAAAGGATGCGGCTAAAACCTACCATTTGGCGGAGATCCTGAAAAGACATAAGGTGAAATTTTACGAGTTAGCCGAAGATTATACCTCCAACGGAAAAAACTTTAAAAAGGGATATGCCTATGCCGTACCTAAAAATCAAAAGCAGTCCCGCCTTATCAATGCTATGTTTGAAAAGAGAACAACGTTTACGGATAGTCTGTTCTACGATATTAGCGCTTGGACTTTTCCCTTGGCCTTTAACTTGGATTATGAAGAAACGGGTCGTTCAAAAATGGGATCGGAAGTAACCGACCTTCAGTTTAAGACTCCTACGCTCCCCCAACCCAATGCGTATGCCTATCTTATGGAATGGCATGAATATTATGCCCCGAAAGCCTTAAACCATTTGTTGGAAAAAGAGGTAAGGGTTAAAGTAGCCATGCAACCCTTTTCAGTGGAAGGGAAAGACTATGACTATGGGACCCTAATGATTCCTATGCAGAATCAAAAAATGGAAGCTGGCGAATTGTTCAGTCTCATGAAATCTGTAGCAGAAGAATGTCATATAAACATTACTTCTGTAAGTACCGGGCTTACCACAGGAATCGATTTAGGGAGTAGTGAATTTGAAACCGTTCACAAGCAAAAAGTAGCTATTTTGGTGGGCTTCGGAATGAATCCCTACGATGCTGGGGAAGTATGGCACCTTTTCGACACCCGATATAACATGAAAATAACGAAGTTGGATGTAAACTACCTTCAATGGTATGACCTCAATACATATACCGACATTATTATCCCTCCTACCTGGGGTCCTGGGCCCGATACTGCGGCTGCCAAAAAGATTGAAGACTGGGTGAAAGACGGAGGAACTTTAATTGCGTATCAAAATGCCGGAAGATGGTTGGACCGAAACGATCTAGCAAAGCTTTCTTTTAAAAAACGAAAGGATACAGCGACCAATATCAGTTTTGAGCAACGAAGGAATTTTAGAGGGGCGCAAGTTATAGGTGGGGCTATTTTTGAAGCTACCCTGGATCGCTCCCACCCCATTGCCTTTGGTTATAAAAACAAGCAAATACCGCTTTTCCGTGATTCTGATTTGTTTTTGGAGCCCGATGTGAATAGTTACAACAATCCTATTACGTATACTTCGAGCCCGTTGTTAAGTGGTTATATTTCTGAAAAGAATTTATCCTTACTAAAAAACACTTCGGCCTTAAAAGTGCAGAATAAAGGTCGTGGAACCATTATCTATTTCACAGACAACACCAATTTTAGGGCCTTTTGGTACGGCACAAATAAATTATTGATGAATGCCATTTTCTTTGGGGAAGAGATGTAGGTAACTTCTATTTCGTTTTTCTAAGCTTTGGTAAAACCCTATCTTTGCCGCTTTTTGAAAGCAAAACCATGTTACAGAAGACCCTACAAAACTTTACCCAAAATCCGAAGAACGATATTCTTTCCGGATTAACCGTGGCGCTTGCCTTGGTGCCGGAAGCCGTAGCTTTTGCCTTTGTGGCTGGAATAGATCCTTTGGTAGGACTTTACGGTGCTTTTATGATGGGTATCGTTACCTCCCTGTTTGGAGGCCGCCCAGGAATGATTAGTGGCGCTACAGGAGCCATGGCCGTAGTCATGGTGCATCTTATTCAAGAAGGGAACGAAGTAGGCCTCACACTGGAAACCCCTGTAGAAAACCTGGGCCTGCAATGGTTGTTTATTACCCTTCTCTTTGTGGGACTCATACAAATATTGGCTGGGGTCCTAAAACTAGGAAAGTTTGTACGGCTTATCCCCCACCCTGTAATGATGGGGTTTGTAAATGGATTGGCCATTGTGATTTTTCTTTCACAATTAGGCATGTTTAAAGAAACCGTAGACGGAGAAACCCAATGGATTCAAGGAATGGAGCTATGGACCATGCTGGGCTTGATAGCCCTAACCATGGGAATCATGTTTGGCTTGCCCAAACTTACCAAAAAAGTACCTGCGGCCCTCACAGCGATTATTGTAGTGGCGTGCATCACCATTTTTGGTCACTTGGACGTAAGTACCGTAGGCTCTTTTATCCGTGAAGGGGGCGGTGAAGGGTTAAAAGGTTCTTTACCTAGTTTTCAATGGGGGTTATTTGAGCTATCTGAAACGCTAAATGGCCATTGGGACCTTATTTTCTCTACGGCCTTTATCCTTGCTGCTGTAGGGCTTATCGAATCGCTCATGACCCTTAACCTTATCGATGAACTTACCGAAACAAGGGGAAGTGGAAACCGCGAATGCGTCGCGCAAGGGGGTGCCAATATTTTAAACGGACTCTTTGGCGGAATGGGGGGTTGTGCCATGATAGGACAATCGATTATTAATGTCACTTCTGGTGGACGCGGAAGACTCTCGGGTGCGGTAGCAGCCATTGCGCTGTTGTGCTTTATCCTTTTTGCTGCCCCGCTTATAGAACAGATTCCCATTGCGGCTTTGGTAGGGGTGATGTTTATGGTGGTAATTGGTACATTTGCTTGGAGTAGCTTCCGAATCCTGCATAAAATCCCTTTATCTGATGCGATTGTACTCATTGCGGTTTCGGCTATTACCGTTTGGAAGGATTTGGCCATTGCCGTGATTGCAGGGGTCATTATTTCGGCTTTGGTGTTTGCTTGGAAGAATGCAACCATGATCCGTGCCCGAAAACGCCTGAAAGAGGATGGTACCAAAGTGTATGAGATTTGGGGACCGTTATTTTTTGGTTCCACGACCCACTTTAATAGTAAGTTTACGGTTTCAGAAGATCCTGAAAAAGTGGAAGTGGATTTTATGGAATCGAAAGTGACCGATCATTCGGGGGTGGAAGCGCTTCGGAATCTAGCCAATAAATATTTAGAACAGGGTAAACAGATCAAGTTTACCCACCTAAGTCCCGATTGTAAGGCGTTGTTACTGAAGCGAAATCCGGAGTTTGAGGAAGTGATCGAAGCGGCTATTGACGATCCACGGTATTATGTCGTAACCGATACGCTGGACGAAGAGGTTTAACTTAATGCTGGATCTTCAGTTTTTCGATCATCTCTTCGGGAACACTACTGGTTTCCGCACTATAGGAATCGACCAATAGGCCTTTCTTACCATCGTTGGTTTCAATAACGTAAAGAATGGAACTATCTGATGGATTGGTCATGCCTTCAAAACGGAAGTATTTTACCACTTCCAGCTGTTCGGCTTTCCAAGTAGCTTGTGCACTTTTCGATTCAATGCCTTCGGCATGTAGGTTGAAATCTTCTGTGTATCCTTGTTTCTGAAGGTCGTAAATGGCTTTTGATAAAGTATCGTATGTCTTTTCCATGATGTAGTATTTTCAAAAAAGGTACTTGGATTCCTTCGGAAAAACAAAACTTTAGCATTTCTTTAGGTGTAACATTCTTCCCTAAATTTCTACTAACTTTGTAAAAAGTATTTATGGCACGTACTCCTTCCAATATGCTCCCATTGGGCACCAAAGCCCCTAATTTCAAATTACTGGATACCGTAAGCAAGGAATTTTTTAGTCTGGACCAATTAAAAGGCGAAAAGGGTACGGTCGTTATGTTTATCTGTAACCACTGCCCGTTCGTAAAACACGTAAATGAAGAGCTGGTACGAATTTGTAACGATTATCGCGTTACTGGTTTTGGGTTTGTTGCCATAAGCAGCAACGATGTGGAAAAATACCCCGAAGATGGTCCGGTGGAAATGTACCGTACGGCACAAAAACACAAGTATCCCTTCCCCTATTTGTTTGATGATACCCAAGCGGTGGCCAAAGCATACGATGCGGCCTGCACCCCCGATTTCTACTTGTTTGATGCCGATTTAAAATTGGTGTACCGTGGCCAGTTGGATAATTCGCGCCCTGGAAATGGCATTCCCTTAAACGGAAGGGACCTGCGGGAAGCGATGGACAATATCCTAAACAACCATCCGCAACGCGAGGATCAGAAACCGAGCATAGGATGCAATATTAAATGGCGGGAATAAAGCTTATTTTTTATTTCTACTATTGTCCATAGCCTCTTTTCCTTTTCATTTTTATGTATTATGACTTTTATCTCCCTAAAAGGACCCTAAGTAACCTTTCAGTGGAAGGTAACTGGACTATAAGTGGAGTATAACTGGAAGTAAAGCCGAAGTTAACCCGAAGTAAAGTGGGAGTAAAGCCGAAGTAATAGGGAGTAAAATGTTTGGTAAAAAATGACTAAATGTGGGAAAAAGTGCCCTAAAACGGAAAAAAGTGCCCAAAAGTGCCTTTTTTGTCCCTAAAGTGGAAAATAGTGTCTAAATGTTCCCTTAACAGCTCTTCTTATTTTGGTTTTCAAACTCCCCTCCCCAAGCTGGGTGCTTGGGGTACCCCTCTTTGTCTAAAGAGGGGAGCTTTTTGAATGGATTTTTTGGTCTATTACCATTTCTTTGTTTGTTTTCTTTCTATTCTTTTTGCCATTGACGCAAAAAGAAACAAAAAGGTCTAGAAGGAATGAAGGAAGCTTTTTATTGTTCATTTTCTTTGCTTGTCCAAAGAAAACGAACCAAAA
>CEQG01153843.1_pt1 | contig 39698 bp, 30 predicted proteins | sample 350301 | NCBI WGS metagenome assembly CEQG01 (sample SAMEA2621242, study PRJEB7988) | marine metagenome | isolation source: saline water (ENVO:00002010), including | reverse complement strand
GTCAGCTGGCGGGGTGCGCAGGGCATCCATCGCGATTTCAAGCTTATTGTCAAGCTCCCAGGCACCACGGGCATCAATCTCATCCTGAAGTTCGGCCTGACGGTTCATGAGCTTTTCCATTTTATCTGGATCGCTGTACACTTCCTCCAGGCCAAACATATCATTGATCTTGTTGTACTCATCTAGTATGGCCACCGTTTCTGCCGCGCCCTCACGTACCACCTCAAGTACGGTTTTATCATCGTCCAGCTGGGGTTCTTGCTCCAGCATACCCACGGAGTAGCCCGGTGAGAACACCACATCGCCCTGGTAGTTGTTATCTACCCCGGCAATGATCTTGAGCAGGGTGGACTTACCACTACCATTGAGCCCCAGGATGCCTATCTTGGCCCCATAAAAAAAGCTTAGGTATATATTCTTGATCACGGGTGTATTTGCCCCTGGATGGGTCTTGGTAACCCCGGACATGGAAAAGATTACTTTATTATCGTCGCTCATCTATATTGTTTTATTGCTATTATTATTTATGTTCAGATTGTTGTGAGTGCATGTACATATACATGGCCATCACCATTGCTGTAAACATGCTCCTGCAAAAGTATCAAATATGAAGTAGATTTCTTTAAGAAGAATGTGCCCCCTGCAGCCTCAGCAAGATAAGGATTTGCCCGGTGTGGTAGGCCGTATGCTCAATGACCAGTAAGAGCTCGCGCAGGGCACTTTGCCTGTCGCCATGTTTCACGATTGATTCCAGTTGTGTTTCTTTCGCGAAAGCGGAAAGTGCATCCCTATCCCTACGGTACTGTTGCTTTAGATCTTGCCATTCCCCTTCATCTGCCGGGGCTTGCGCTGCAGGCCAATAGTCTGCTGGCCAGGTGGGTGCTTCATAGGTGTCCGCCACGCAAAAATCAAGGATATCCTTCTGGGCATAGACAATGTGGTAGAACTGCTCATAGATGGAATAAGGCAGGCCATGGGGCCGCTTGCCCAAAATACCGAAGGGAGCTTCGTCAATCATGTCCAGCAGGGGCATGAATGCCTCCCCACTTTCAAGATGCCGTATGATCTGTGCTTTGATTTCGTTCATTATACACGTCCTTTAAGGGCATTGAATACCCAGGCAATGGCAAAAAACCCTATCCCTACCGCGGCAAAGCCCCAGCCGGCAACATCATCATATTTAAAGGCGCCCATGGCAATGAGCCCCACTCCCACGAATATCATTATAAAAGTGGCCCAGGCCAGTACGGTATTCTTATTCATCATCTTGTTCCTTATTATGGCGCCACATACATTCCTGGCGCAACTTAAAATTGTGGCAAAGAAAGCATTTTTTTAGCTCATGATGACTTTTGCAATAGCCTTATCAACATGAGTCCCTGCCCTAAAAATATAGAGTAAGCTAAACTATTTTTATGGGAAGTTCTTTTAAAGAAATGATAAAAAGGGAGTTACCCCTTTAAGGTTTGTCAACCGGTATGCAACCGGGGTGTTTTTTTACCGCTGACGCTGCAAGTGCTGAACTGAGGGGGCCATGATGAATACTTTATTAAAAAAAATAGCCGGTAGGGTCAAGCCCAAATACTTGCTTATTCCATGAAAAACAATCAATTTTATAGGTTCAAAACCACGATATCATGGAAAAAAAACACAGAATATACACCATGGCCTTTAGCGGGGTGTACCCACACTACATCACCAAGGTTGAAAAGAAAGGCAGGAGCAAAGAGGACGTGGACACGGTCATACGCTGGCTTACGGGCTATGACCAGGCGGCCATTGATGCCCATATAGCCCATAAGACCAACTTTGAGGATTTTTTTGACCAAGCACCCCTATTAAATCCCAAGGTCTCAAAAATCACGGGGGTAATCTGTGGGCACCGCATCGAGGAAATCGAAGACCCCCTCATGAAAAAAGTGCGCTACCTGGACAAACTGATTGACGAACTCGCCCGGGGCAAGGCGATGGAAAAAGTATTGCGGGAATAAAAACGGGTGAAGTACGAGGGATGAGGTATGAGCCACGCGTGACGGGACGCGATGGATGAAGGGTGAAGAGAGGGTGGCAAATTTTTTATTTTGTTATTAAAAACAACAACATCTTGTATTTTTCACTCAATCCTTCCTTAATTGATTTAAAGGCTTTTGTGATTTGAGCTTCTACATTTTTTACAGATATATCAAGATGTCTTGCAATTTCTTTATTTGTCAGTCCTTCTTCTCGGCTAAGCATAAAAACTTGTTGACATCTAGGAGATAGTTTTTCAATTTCAAGAGGCAGTAAATAAGCTACTTGTTCAGTACGAGATTCATCTTGTTCCTGAATTATTTTTTCAAGGGCCTCATGGTATTTTTCTTCAATAAGTTTTCTAGTATGATTACGCTTATAATGATTTATAAATTCATGGTAAGCAGTCTTATACAGATAGTTTTTTAAAGAAGAATCTACCTGTAGCTTTTCTTTATATTCCCATAACTTCAAAAAAACGTTTTGTAATAAATCCTGGGAAACAACCTTATTGCCTGAAAGGGAAACCAAATAAGCATATAGTTTTTGCCCATATTTTTCAATCACCACCATATACGCATTCTCACTCCCCTCCCGAAGAGAATCAACAAGAAAAGAATCGCTTTTTTCTAACATTTCACACTTAGATTAAAGGATTTATGTTTACTGTCATTATGCTAAATATTTCTTGAAAAAATAAATATATGAAATTTTTTTTATGAAAATATTAGGGTTTTTAAAATGGTAGCTGTCATACTTATATAAATCAATAATAAATGATAAGTCACGAATTAGAAAAGTGCATAATTCGATTTTTATCTAATGAGGCATCTCAAGAGGATATCCAGAAGCTATCATTATGGATAAAGAATATTGAAAACCAAGAACTTTTTGAGCAATATGTAAAAACTCACCATGAAATTACAATAGGTCTGGAAAATATTGATATTAAAACCCTTCAACAAGGACTTCTCAAGGAGATAAATCAAACAGATAAAAAAGAAAAAACCACCAAGAGAATACGGTTTTCCAATTTTATTAAATATGCTGCCATCTTTATTATAATGATGAGTTTTGGATATGTATTTGTATCAAGACTTAATGACAAATCAATTACAAACACTTCAAAAGAAGATAGTACAGAACAAATAACCATTGAGTCTGAAAATGGAACAAAACAGATACTTGATCCTAATGGGAAGATGATTCTCAAGAATTCACAGGGCAAATCCATAGGTCGTCAAGAAGGAGAGAAGTTAGTTTATAATGCTCCTGCAAAAGCATATGCAGTATCTTACAACACAATATACATCCCACATGGCAAGCAATTTAATCTCATTTTGTCTGATGGCACCACCGTTTATCTCAATGCTGGCAGTTCACTAAGATACCCCACCCAGTTTGAAGATGGCAGGCCCAGGGAGGTAACCTTAAAAGGAGAGGCATTCTTTGATGTGGTAAAAAATTCCAAGAAACCTTTTATAGTACATTCAGATTCATTGAATATAACAGTTTTAGGAACTAAATTCAATGTCACAAACTACCCAGAAAATAAAAGTGTGCACACAACCCTCGTTGAAGGATCAGTAAGCCTTTCTCAAAAAAACAACAATACATCAACGCTGTTAGAACCTGGATATAAGGCAGAATGGGGTAAAGATGATTACATCGTTAATCTTGAAAGCGTGGATACTGAAATCTATACGGCATGGATACATGGAAAATTGATTTTCAAGAACACTTCATTTAAACGCATACGCCTAGCACTTGAGAGAAAATACAATGTATTGATAAAAAACAATAATAAAGATCTTGATAATGAAAGGTTTGATGCTTCTTTTGATATAGAAACCATTGATGATGTTTTGCAATCATTCACTAAGAGCTACCCCTTTGAATATAAATTAAATAATGACCGGATAACAATCAATTAAATATGTAATAAAAATGCAAAAATCAAGAAGTACCCATTTACATCCCATCTGAGGAAAGCAAAAAAATCGGAAAATGCGGCAACATTTCCCGATTATAGTTAACTGATTTAAAAATATTCAAATCAATAAAATGAAATGTAAAATTATGAAAAAGCGCTCATACGTTGAGAGTGTAACCCATTCTATTTCCAAATTAAGTCTAAAAATGAAACTAACTGTATTTTTCACGATAGTTTCCTTCATACAGATACAGGCTAACACCTATTCTCAAAACAAAAAAATAACCCTTGATTTAAATGACGTCACCGTCGCAGAGGTTATTCATGAAATCGAGTCTATGTCTGAATATAAATTCTTGCTCAATAGGAGAGATGTAGATGTAAAACGTAAGCTATCCATACATGTTAACAAAAAACCCATCAAGAATATCTTGAACAACATGTTTAAAAAGACCGCGATAAGCTATGAGGTTCTTAACAAACAAATCATTCTCAAGAAAATCCCGGTACCTGACCTTATTAAACCTAGAGAAGAAGTTATTGAACAACCCATTCAATTTTCGGTAACGGGAACGGTTCTTGATGCTAACAATCAACCACTCCCCGGGGCAAATATTATTGAAAAGGGAACATCAAACGGGGTCACATCAGATTTTGATGGGAACTTCACCATAAAAGTAGCAGATGAAAATGCCATACTTGTAATTTCATATGTAGGTTTCACTCCAAAAGAAATAAACCTTGATGGTCAAGAAAGTGTTACGATATCGTTAGAGGAAAACGCAGCTAACCTTGACGAGGTAGTGGTAGTTGGGTATGGCACTCAAAAGAAAATCAATCTTACTGGTGCCGTGAGTTCCGTCCAGGCAGAGGATCTTCAAAACAGACCTATCACAAGTGCAAGCCAGGCATTGCAGGGAATGCAGGGGGTTTACATAAATCAAGTAGGGGGTCAACCCGGCTCTGATGCAGCAACCATACGGGTAAGAGGCGTGGGAACATTGAACAACAATGACCCACTTGTACTTGTCAATGGTATAGAATTTTCAATCAATGACCTTAACCCTAATGATATTGAAAGCATTACCGTACTCAAGGATGCTGCCTCAGCAGCTATTTATGGGTCTAGGGCGGCAAATGGAGTCGTTTTGGTAACTACCAAAAAAGGATCAGAACAAAGTTTGATTTCTTACAATGGAAGCTTTGGTGTACAGGAGGTAATATCATTGCCCCGTCGTCTTAAAGACCCGGTCCAGTGGATGGAGCTCTACTCTCAAGCCCAACTTAATTTTGGCACCAGTGAAAGTGCACTGGTCTTCCCGCAATCCTTGATAGATGAATATCGTGCAGGTATGCAAACAGACCCATACATCTACCCTAACAACAACTGGTATGATATTATGTTTGATCCTGCTGTCATACAAGAGCATAATCTAAGGTTCTCAGGTGGTGGGGAAAAAACCACTTATGCCCTTTCCCTGGGATTTTTAAATCAGGATGGTGTGCTCAGGGGTACAGATTCAAGGAGGTACAACACAAATTTTCAGATAAACTCAAAACTTAAAGATTATCTGAGCATTGGGGGTACATTTAATTATACCTATAAGGATAGGGATGAACCCACCGTGGGGATTCCAGAAGCCATGCAGATGATCTTTAAGGCACAAGCCTACCACCCCACATACCTTGAGGATGGAAACTATGGTATGAACTGGTTTGACATACCTGGTCACCGCAGGTTTCGCAACCCATTGGCCCTCACTGATGAAGGTGATACCGATATACGGCTGCAACAACTTTTCCTTAATGCTTTTGCAGAAGTTGAATTGCCTTTCGATTTAAAATATAAACTTAATATAGGATACACCAGTAAGGATAACAGGAGAAAAATCTTTACTCCAGAAATCACCCTGTATGATGCAAAGACTAAAGAACCCACCCAGATTCAAGCAGGAGGAAATCCTTATGTTACCTTTGAGGGCCAGCAAAGAGGTGTTGACCAAAGAGATGATGAAAGCTTTAACCTTACCATATTTAACACCCTAAACTGGGAAAAAAGCTATGATGACCTCAGTGAACTGAAATTTCTTTTGGGCACTAGTTATGAAAATGCAAAGGACACTTATTTTACAGCTGCTAATGAAGGCTATCTGAGCAATGACCTTTATGAACTCAATGCCGGCAGTACAAACCCTCAAGTAAGCGGCACGACCACACAGTCTCGATTGATATCTTATTTTGGTAGAGCCAATGCTGTTCTCAAAGGAAAATATCTTTTTGAGGCAAACTTTAGATATGATGGCTCATCCCGTTTTGCAGAAGGCAATAAATGGGCATTTTTCCCATCGGTTTCTGCAGGATGGAGAATCAATGAAGAAGACTTTTTAAGAGATATTGATTGGCTAGGGCAATTGAAGGTAAGAGCTTCATGGGGTCAGCTGGGTAATGAACGTATAGGTTTGTTCCGCTACCTAGATTTAATATCTCCTAATCAAGACTACATCTTTGGTAGTACATTGAATCCAGGAACAGCTGTATTAGTGGACAATGATGATAATATCACTTGGGAGACCACTACCATTTCAAATTTAGGTGTTGACGCATCTTTTCTTAATGGAAAATTTACGACTAGCCTAGAATATTTTATAAAAACCACGGATGATGTTTTAAGGCCAGTAGGAATCCCTTATCAGGTAGGAGCACTGGGCGGCCCCATTAGAAATATTGGTAAAATTGAAAACAAGGGTATAGAAATAGCTCTAGGACACCGCAACAACCTAGGTGATTTTAGCTATGAGGTTTCCGGTAGTCTTACCTATATCAAGAACAAGGTAGTGAACCTCAACGGTGAGATTATCCTAGATGATTATTCTTCAGATGGCAGGGGACCTTTCAATATAACACAAGAAGGACGCCCTATCAATCAATTTTTGTTATATCAATCTAATGGATATTTTCAATCACAGGAAGAAATTGACAATAGTCCCTTTCAGGGTAATGATACTAAGCCAGGTTATATAAAATATAAGGATATAAACAATGATGGAGTCATAGATATCAATGACAGACAAGCTGAAGGGAGCACGATACCAAGTTATACGTATTCATTCAATGTTAACTTTGGCTATAAAAACTTCAAGTTAAATACCTTTTGGCAAGGAGTGGCTGATGTGCAAACCTATAACAAGCATGTTTCTGGAGTACCTTTCTGGTTTGGGACTTCATTACCCATAGGCTGGGCAAAAGATTCCTGGACACCTGATAATCCAAATGCGAGCTACCCTCTCTTGATACGATATCAAGACGCACAGAACACCCTTTTTAGGGACAGTGATTTCTGGTTACTTGATGCCTCTTACTTGAGGTTGAAGAATATACAGCTCTCTTATGACTTTGATTCAGAACTGGTGAGCAACTGGGGGTTGAAGAACCTAAAACTTTTTATAAATGGACAAAACCTGGTAACATTTACACCTTTAAAGGATTTTGATCCAGAGACAGATTTGATAGGGAATGACTTCTTTAACTATCCTTCAACAAAAATTTATACCCTGGGGGTGAATGTATCATTCTAAAAAAGATAAGATGAAAAAAATATATATAACCTTACTAATATCAACATGCTTTCTACTTTCATGCTCTGAGGATTTACTTAATCTAGAGCCTGCTGATCAAAGTAATGTTGATACATTTTGGACTAGTGAAGAAAATGCAAAATCAGCATTAACTGGCTGCTATCAATCATTACGTGATGCTTATAATGGTGAGGGCAGTTGGCTATTAAAGCTTGAAGACATCACTCCTAATGCTTTTGAGATTGATGATGGTAGTGGAGCTTCATCAATTGCCCGGGGAGAGAACAACCCTACCCTACCCCTTATAAACTCACGATATAGAATATGTTATGAAGGAATAGGCAGGACAAATACGCTTATTGCAAATATTGACCAAGTGAATATGGATGAGGACCTAAGAACGAGATTTAAAGCCGAGGCTTATTTCTTAAGGGCCCTGTATTATCACAACTTAATTGAATATTATGGTGGCGTGCCTTTGATTCTTGACCCTCCAGACAATAATACACAAGGGGATTTGCCCAGGAATAGTAAAGATGATGTTTATGACCAAATACATTCAGATCTCGATATTGCTATTCAGGACTTACCCCCCTCATATGGAGCGGCAGACTTAGGCCGTGCCACAAAAGGAGCTGCTCTGATGCTCAAGGCAAGGTCTGCATTATACAATAAAAATTGGTCACAGGCCATCGATGCAGCCCAAGATGTTGTTGATTTACAAGAGTACACTTTGTTTCCAGATTACAGGGGGCTTTTTCTTCTTGAAAATGAACATAACAGTGAAGTCATTTTTGATATAGGCTATCAATTCCCTGAAATCTTGAATAATTACCATGAACTCTTTCAACAGGGGAATGTCTTTAAATCTTTACCTGACGCTTATTTGATGAAAGATGGCCTGACCCCAGAGAATTCAGCTCAATATGACCCAGATGATCCTTATAAAAATAGAGATCCTAGATTAAACCAAACAATTATTACAATAGGATCTATGTATAATGGAAGTTTAGTGACCGGTGATGAACTCTTTGCAGATTTAACAGGTTTTGCCTTTAAGAAGTATACCTATTTTGTAGATGATGAAGTAAGGCAAAGACCTAGCCCCAACCAGTCTGAAATCAATCCAATTCTATTTAGATATGCCGAAGCATTGCTTACTTTGGCGGAAGCCGAGAATGAATTAAATGGACCTACAACAATAGCTTATGATGCAATCAACGAGGTCAGGAACAGACCTTCTGTAGATATGCCAGATGTTACCCCGGGGTTAAGCAAGGAAGAATTTCGTGAAGTTTTAAGACGAGAAAGAAGAGTTGAATTTGCTGGTGAAGGATTATTTTATCTTGATATTAAAAGGTGGATGACAGCAGAAATCGTGATGAATCAACCGGGCCTTGATAAAGACGGTAATGTAATAGAAGAAAGAAACTTTAATCCCAACAGGGATTACCTGTGGCCCATACCAGATAGGGAAATTCTTCTTAACCCCAATCTAGAACAAAACCCGGGTTATTAATTTTAAAATCAAATAACATTTTTATGTCACAGTTCAATTTTAAAATCAACCTGGTCAAAAATGGATTCCTTCCATTCTTGATTTTGACCGCATACATATCAACCCATGCGCAGCAATCTGCTAAAAAACCCAATGTCATCGTGATCATGACGGATGACCAGGGCTCCATAGACCTCAACAGCTATGGTGCGGCAGATTTACATACCCCCAATATGGACCGGCTTGCCAAAGAAGGGACACGTTTTACCCAGTTTTATGCAGGTGCTCCCGTATGTTCACCATCCAGGGCTGCCCTTCTTACGGGTAAAACAAACCTTAGGGCCGGCCTGCCAGGCAATGTACCCATTCCTGAAAGGGCTGAAGCTAGCGGTCAATATGGCCTGCCCACAAATCAAGTGACCATGGCCGAGATGATGAAGGAAAATGGGTACCATACAGCACTCATAGGAAAATGGCATTTGGGCCACAGGCCACAGAACCTGCCCAATGGACAAGGATTTGATTATTTCTTTGGACATCAACGCGGGTGTATTGACAACTACTCTCATTTTTTCTTTTGGGACGGCCCCAACAAACATGACCTGTACCGCAATGAAGAAGAAGTATATTACCCCGGGGAACACATGTCAGACCTCATGGTCAATGAAATCAAGCAGGTGATTGATAAAAAAGATGACCAACCCTTCTTTTTATACTGGGCGTTCAATGCCCCACATTACCCCTATCAAGGTACTCCAAAGTGGCTGGAATACTACAAGGACCTCCCCTCGCCCAGAAAGGAATATGCAGCCTTTGTTTCAAACACTGATGAGCACATAGGCATGATCCTAGACTATCTTGATAAAAAAGGCCTGACCAATAATACCATCATCGTATTTCAATCAGACCACGGGCACTCTAAAGAAGAACGCGCCTTCTGGGGGGGTGGCAATGCCGGCCCCTACCGTGGGAGCAAGTTCAGCCTCTTTGAAGGCGGGATACGGGTACCTGCAATCATCAGGTATCCTGAGGTTATCCCGGCTGGGGAAACACGGGACCAACTGGTGATGGAGATGGACTGGTTTCCCACGATTGCCGAACTTACTGGAGCCACCGTCACGGAGAAAATCGATGGCAAGAGCATGCTGCCCATCATCAACAACAACAAGAGCAATACTGCTCACGATGTGGTGTACTGGCAAGTGGGAGATTATAGTGACAAATCACAATGGGCGGTCAGAAAAGGCTCCTGGAAGTTGATAGGCCACGTGAAAGAACCCATGAAGTACAATAAAAAGGTTGACCTGCCAGACCTCTTTTTAGTCAATTTAAATGAAGATGTATCTGAGAAGGTCAACGTGGCCAGTGCACACCCTGATAAGGTACAAGAACTGCTCAAGGTACATGAAGACTGGTTAGCGGGCGTGCGAACTGAATTACAGATCAAAGATTAGCCCGTACAATCTTTAGACCCAAGAACAATTTAAAAGGCCATGGCATCAAGTCGTGGCCTTTTTTTTGGCTTAAAGCCAAACAAACCCTTATCCAGTCTATTTTTATACTCCCATCTTCGTGCTTCTTTCATAAATTTATACAGAGCATCAAGACCATGAAAAACCTATTTGAACACATCAATAAATATGTAGCGGTCACCGAAAAGGAATTTGAAGAAATCTCCTCATATTTTACCCAGCGCCACGTTGCCAAAAAGGAAACCCTATACAACGCGGGCGACAAGGGCCTCCACCACTATCATGTACTTGAAGGGTGCATACACATGTATTTTATAGATGCTAAGGGAGCAGAGAACACCCTGCAATTTGCCCTTAAAGACTGGTGGCTTACCGATTATCTCGCCTTCCAGAAAAAACAGGTTTCAGAATTTTATATAGAAGCTGTTGAGCCCTCCATGATTCTTGAGATAAGTGCAAAAGATCAAGAGGGACTTTTTAAGGCCCATCCTGTCATGGAATCTTATTTCAGGAATATCTACCAGATTGCCTATGGTGCTTCGCTCATAAAAATAAAATACATCTACAAGTATTCTAAAGAAGAAATGTATTATCGGTTTAGGGATGCGTACCCTCATTTTGTCAACAATGCCCCCCAATATATGGTGGCCACCTTTCTAGGGCTATCGCCAGAATATGTGAGCAAGTTGAGAAAGAAAAGCGTTTCTTGAACTGGTTCATTTTTTTTGGATACCGCCCTCCATAGCTTTGCTTTATCATTTAAAAACAATATATCATGGAATCACGTATTCAAATAGATCAACTACAACCTGAGGCCTACAAAGCGATGATGGCCCTAGAGGGATATCTTGCCAAGAGCGAACTCACCCCCACGCACAAAGAGCTTATCAAGATAAGGGCCTCACAGCTCAATGGATGTGCTTTTTGCATCAATATGCATACCCGCGACGCCCTGCGACAGGGCGAAGACCAGCAGCGTATCTTCCTGCTTGATGCTTGGCGCGAAACCATGCTCTACACCCCAGAAGAACAGGCCATACTGGCCCTTACCGAAGAGATAACCTTGATACGTGAAAAAGGCCTGAGTAATGACACGTACAAACGGGCACTCGAGGTATTGTCAGCAAGTTATTTGGCGCAGGTCATTATGGCCATCACCACCATCAATGCCTGGAACAGGATCGCCATAAGTACCCATAAGCCCCTTGATTAGGCAAACAATACCCTATACAGGTATCAAGTCCCCGTTTTTACGGGGATTTTTTGTTTCTGGCCGAGTTATAAATATGAAGGTGGGGATATGTCAAGAACAAATGCCCCAAAGAATCCCCTATCCTGTTACAACCCTCCGCGATTTGGTTACAAATGCCTTTAGGCTTTCCAAGAACTTTGCCCTGTAATCAAAAACAATACAGATGACAGTGCAAGAAAAAAGAATACCAAAAACATGGTTTATCACGGGGTCGTCCCGTGGTTTTGGCAGGGTGTGGGCAGAAGCTGCCCTGGAGCGTGGAGATAAGGTTGCCGCCACCGCCCGGGACAAGGACTCCCTTGCAGATTTACAGGAAAAATTTCGCGACAGCGTACTCACCCTCACCCTGGATGTCACCAAGCCAGAGCAGGCAGAGGCTGCCGTAAATCAAGCCTTTGCACATTTTGGCGGGCTAGACATTGTACTTAACAATGCAGGATATTCCCTGGTGAGTACCATTGAAGAAGCTAAGGTTGACGAGGTGAAGGCCATGTATGAAACCAATGTATATGGTCCGCTGCATGTGATCAAGGCGGCCTTACCGCTTTTGCGAAAGCAGGGTCACGGCCATATCATGGGCACCTCCAGCAACCTCGGGCATTTGGCTTACCCCGTGATAGGGTATTACTGCTCCAGCAAATGGGCGTTTGAATCCATCCATGAGGCGCTGGCCAAAGAAATCGCGCAGTTCAACATCAAGGTGACCATCATTGAGCCCGGTGCATATGCAACTGAATTTGGTAGTCAACAATCCCTTAAGTTTGCAGAGGGCATGGAGATCTATGCTCCATTCAAGGAGCAGTTTGTTCAGCAGGTCATGAAGCTTGACCGCGGAAATCCAGACGCTACGCCCCAGGCATTATTTCAGGTGGTGGATGCCAAGAACCCCCCGCTTCGTTTTCATCTGGGCAGCCATAACCTGAGCGAGGTAAGCAAAGCCTATGAAGAACGTCTAAGTGAATGGGAAGCCTGGGATGCGGTTTCCAGTTCAGCTCAAGGCGAAAGCATTTCGCACTGATTCAATACAGGTTGACCGGTACTCCATGGGATTGCCGGTCAATCTTTATCTCAATTTCACGCATGAAAAAGAAAGAAGAAACCCCATATAAGTTCAAGTCCATTGCAGATGCGCATAGGGAATTTGGTTTACCAGGCCCCAAGCATCCGCTTATCAGCCTCATCAATGGAGAACAAGAAGGGGTCACGCAAATCCCTTCTGGCACCCATGTGCTCAACTTTTATAAGATTTCTTACAAGCCCAACCTGCGTGGCCGGCTGCGGTACGGGCGGGATTACTATGATTTTAATGAGGGCGGACTCATTTTTGCAGCGCCCAATCAAATCATGGGCAAAGATGTTGATCAGAGTGTGGCATGTGAGTATTCATTATTTACATTGCTGGTGCATCCCGATTTTTTTATAGGCCATCCTATCGCCAGGCAAATCAAGGAATATGGATTTTTCTCATACAGTGCTAACGAGGCCCTGCACGTGTCACAAGAAGAAAAAGAGACCATGCTGTCTATCTTCAGGATGATGGAAACCGAGCTGGGCGCACGCCTGGATGATTTTAGCCAGGGCGTCGTGATATCACAAATAGCGCTCTTGCTCAATTTTGCCGATAGGTTTTATCACCGGCAGTTTTTAACCCAAAAGGTTGCCAGTCATGATATCACGACCCAACTTGAGGCCCATCTACAGATATACCTCAACAATGATAAGAATATGGGCAAGGGTATCCCCACTGTACAATCGCTCGCCGAGGTGGTGCACCTCTCCCCCAGCTATCTCAGTGACATGCTGCGCTCCCTAACGGGCCGCAATGCCCAGCAGTTTATTCATGATAAGTTGATTGATAAGGCCAAAGAACTACTGACGACCACCACCTTATCCATAAGCGAAATTGCATTTATCCTGGGTTTTGAGTATTCACAATCCTTCAGCCGCATGTTTAAGACACAAACCGACCTTTCACCCCTGGCGTTCAGAAAGTCTTTTAATTAATAATGGGTATGTGTTTCATGTATCGAGTATATACGTGACCCACGAGTATGGTAAGTCAAACAGCACCCTTTTTTAAAAACCATATATCAAAACCCCTGGGCATTATCCACATGCGGCAACACCTGCTCACGAAGTGCTCAAACAACTACTCAATGCCTTCATGCCATGATCTGCGGTTCTAAAGGTCGCCCAGACCACCAGCGGAATCCCCTGTGCAGCTTTGGGCAGGTCGAGGGTTATATGGAGGGCCCCGCGTTGTGCCACATCTTCAAAAAAGAAAAACGATGGCGTCTTGGGGATATGGGCAATCACGGTCAACAGGTCATCACCATAAGCCAGACCGTGACCCGAGTTGTCCTCCCAACTGATGGTCATGGTGGTTTCGGCTTTCGCCAAAAGCGGTGCCCGCAATCCCCGTAGCATCCCGGCGCTTATCAACGCCTTTTCATAATTGATTACAAAGGCCTCGCCCTCCAGCGCCACCACCTCCTTGAGATAATACGATTTGGCCTGGTCAAAACGGTTACGCGACCCTTGCGGCTCAGCAAAGGTCTCTTTTAAAAAGCCCTTTAAGGGGTTTAAGAACCGGGTAACCGTGGCAAACCGCGCCTGGTTGCGTTTCTGGGCCTCGCTAAAGCGGCGTTTTTTAAATACCGGCTTGGTGCGCAGGATATCCTGATTGCGCCACCGGGCGCCCACCACGGTACCCACCTTACCACTAAATCCCCCTAATATCCCATCTTCTAATTTTCCCATATTGTTCGTATTGAGGCTGTTAAAGATTATTAAGATAAAATATAATTTGCTATAAGTCAAATGCTTAACCAAATAAGCTCTGGGCATACCCCGACATTCCTTCGAGAATCCCTCAGGGATGCCGTGTAAAAACAGGTATTTATAGTACTATTCTCGAAGAAAACACGGAGCAAACTGGACGAAGCACCGAAGCATATAAAACCAAAACAAGAAGCGTTTAGGACCAAGACCTGCGGAATTTCCTCTCGGAATTTCCACGCAAGTTTGCTATCTTTCATCACGGCGAAAATCCTTGCGGATTTTCATGCTACGAAATAATAGCCGAGGACGTTGTGCGGCATACAAAAAAAGCCAACGCTCGGTCAAGCACATTTGGTTTTTTGCCAACGCTAAAACCCAACGCTGAAAAACCAAAAGAGCCTATTTTTTTGCCCACGCTCTGAGGAAATGATGAATGATTTGGCTATTTTTGACAAAATCGTCCAAACAAAATTGATTAGATGAATTCATTTGGTGAGTATTTACGAAACAGACGAGAAGATTTAGGACTGCCACTTAGGAAAGTTGCTGCTGAACTAGACATTGACACTTCAATCTTGAGCAAGGTAGAACGCAATGAAAGGAACGCAACTAAAGACATGCTTCCTATTCTTTCAAAAGTCCTTGAAATCGACTTAAAAGATTTAGAAGTAAAATTCATTGGAGAACAAATACAGTCACAGTTTGGCGACATGAAGAATTTAAAAGAAGCATTAAAGACTGCCATTCAAAATATATGAGTACACACTTTTTTACAAATAGAGACGACAACAGCCTATTAAAGAAATTTGAAGGTGTACTTGAGCATGTCCCAAATCTGCGACACTTTGACGCTTTAGTTGGCTACTTCCGCTCTTCTGGGTACTTCAAGCTCAGACCTTATCTGGAAAACATTGAGAACATTCGTATACTGGTCGGGATTAATGTTGATCAACTAGCTGAAAAGTACCACGCAATTGGACAGCAATACATTAAAGACCCAAAAGAAACTAGCGATTCATTTCTGGCCAAACTCAAGGAAGATATTGCGGAAGCCGATTACAATAAGGAAACTGAAGAAGGTGTATTCAAATTCATTGAAGACATTATATCAGAGAAAATTAAAATCAAAGCCCATCCTGAAAAGAACCTTCACGCTAAAATCTACATTTTCAAACCTGAGAAATTCAACAAGGATTCGACAGGCACTGTAATAACTGGTTCTTCAAATTTCACAAACAATGGCCTTGGATCTTCTGAGAAGTCCAACTACGAATTCAATGTTGAACTAAGGAACTTTGATGATATAAAGTTCGCATCGGATGAATTTGAAAAACTTTGGAATGAGTCGGTAGACATTTTACCAGTTGATATTCAATCACTAAAGAAGGTTACTTACCTAAATGACGAATTCACTCCTTTCGAACTTTACATTAAACTCCTAATAGAGTATTTCGGAAAGAGAATTGATTATGACCCAGCTAATGTGGACTTACTGCTTCCGGACAATTACCTGAGATTGACTTACCAAGCTGAAGCTGCGATTGAAGGCTTTGAAAAGTTGATGCGTTACAATGGTGTGTTCCTTGCAGATGTCGTGGGTCTTGGTAAAACTATTATTGCCTCGATTATTGCTAAGAAGTTTGTATTCGAAAACGGCTACCACACTAAAATATTAATTGTCTATCCACCTGCCCTTGCGGACAATTGGCATAAAACAATCAAAGACTTCCACATTTGGAACAATTGCTCGTTCATTTCGACAGGTAGCCTACATAAGGTAATCGACAATGACATACTCGATTATCCAAATGCAGATGAATATGACTTAATAATCATTGACGAAGCGCACAAATTCAGAAATGATACTTCTCAGATGTATGAGAAGCTTCAAACTATTACCAAAACTGATAGAAGAGTTCCTGGCTCAAATGGAGACTTGAAAAAGAAAGTGATGCTGCTGACAGCAACACCATTAAACAATCATCCTGCTGATATTGAAAATCAGGTTTATTTGTTCCAAGACAAAAGGAATTCAAGTCTTCCAACAGTCAAGGATTTACAGCACTTTTTTACTCCATTAAAAGACGAGTATGATAAATTAAAAAAGGCCAAAGTTTTAGACACTCACAAGGTCAAGGCAATCTTCGATCAAATTAGAGATAAGGTTGTCGAACCTCTTGTAATCAGAAGAACCAGAACTGATATTCAAAACAACCCTCAATACCTAAAAGACATTCAAGAACAAGGGATAACATTCCCAACCATAAACCCTCCCAATGAGGTCAAATATGAATTTGATGAACAGCTATCAATCTTATTCGACAAAACGGTTACTCTCTTAACAGGCCTAGATGAAAAAGGAAAGGAAGTCGGTGGGTTTGGTTATTACCGATATCGAGCGATAGAGTATTTGCTTAATGAAGAAGACAGAAAGCGCTATGGCGATGTAGAGTCAATATCGGGAAGGTTAGCTGCGATTATGAAAACCTTACTTGTCAAAAGACTTGAAAGTAGTTTCCATGCATTTAAAAAGTCACTTGGAAGGTTTCTTAAGAACACAGACCACATGCTTAGAATGTTTGAAGATGACAAGGTATATGTTGCTCCCGACATTGATGTTAACAAGTATTTGGATGAAGGAAATGAAGAAAGTCTTGAAGCCAAAATCAACGAGAAAGGTGGAAATAATCAAGTTTACAAAGCTTCTGAATTCAAGGAAGAATTTATCCCTTTATTGAAGCAAGACCGAGTACTGGTTAAAGAACTCGTGGACGAATGGGATAAAATCGATTATGACCCCAAGCTTGAAAAATTCTTATCCGACTTAAAAGTCGATTTCTTAAACAAGAAGAAGAATCATTCTGGCAAGCTTGTCATTTTCTCAGAATCCAAAGAGACAATCAATTACATAGAAAAGGCTACCAACGAAGAAGGGTTTAAAAAGACCATTTCTATCAGTGCTGCAAATCGAAAGGAAAAACAGAAAACTATTCGCTTGAATTTTGATGCGAATCAAGAGAAGGACGACTGGTTAGATGACTTGGATTTTATTTTCACTACAGAGGTACTTGCGGAAGGTATTAACCTTCACCGTTCCAATGTCATAATCAACTATGATGTGCCTTGGAACTCTACGCGTTTGATGCAGAGAATAGGAAGGGTAAATCGTATCGGTACTGAAGCGAAAGAAATCAACGTCTTTAACTTCTACCCTTCTGATAAATCGGACAATCACATTCAGCTTACAAATACCGCTATTAAGAAGCTGCAAGCATTTCACAGTGCATTTGGGGAGGATTCACAGATTTACTCTCAGTTAGAAGAAGTTGGTGAAGCTGGATTGTATGGTTCGAGATTAAAAGAAGAGGTAAATGAAACATTGATCTTTCTACAAGAACTACGAGATTTCAAGAAGAACAACTCGAAACAATTCGATTTCATTTCTAAAATCCCAAAGAAAGCAAGACTGGCTCGAAGTATAGAAAATGTCAACCCAGACTATTTTGTAAAGAACAGCTCAATTACCTATGTAAAAAGCGAGGGTCACCCTGGCGTGTTTTACAAGACAGATGAAAACGAGATTGTACACGAATTAAGTTTTGTAGATGCTGCAAAGATTTTCAAAACCACAACTAAAGAAGAAGCATTAAAACCTCTTCCTGAGTTTCACCATAATCAGGTAAACAAGGCAACCACACATTTTAAAAACGTGGTAAAAACTACTGAGAATAAAAAGGTAACAAAGGCACAATTGTCAGCAATTGAAAAGCGTGTCTTAAATGTATTGCCAACATACGCTGCTCAGGTAAAAGATAAATTCTACAAGCAGATATTGAAGAGAACCATTGACGAAATCTACAAAGGTTCTCACCGTAAGTTACCTACCAATATTAACAAGGCTTTCAAACGATACAAAAAAGAAAACGTCAATGATTTGGAAGTTTTTGTTGACCGCCTGTACAATGATGTATTGAAGGAATACAAATTCTCGGATACAGAACAACCTAATGGTGTGAGAACGGCCGATGTAAAAATGTTTGCCAAACCAGAAATTGTTATTTCAGAATCATTCGCATAATACCTATGAACAAAGAACTGTTACTTCAGATATTCAAAGCACCTTATAATCGCCAGTCGTTTATCGAAAACGTGCTGCTTCCTACTGTTCAAGGAAAAGTTGATGGCCTTGAAATCTACGATCAGCATGGTGCACAAGAAGTTGATTTGACAGTTTCAGAAGAGCAGTACGCAAAATCAGCAGTGAAGTATGGTGAATTCACGACCCGTGATGAAATTGGCCGCACTGTTGAATTATACGAAGTTGTTCTGCACGACCACAAACAAGTGGAAAGAAGTAGAGTTGGCATAGCAGCCTTGATTAAAAAGCATATTATAGGTAACAATGCTGTACTTGTAAATTTTGCATATGAAAATCCACAGAATCGATCTTGGCGATTTTCGTTCATTGCTCATGATGCCATTTTCTCAGATGGTGAAATGGTTCAATCAGAAACCAATCCTAAACGATACACTTATGTATTTGGTGAACCTGATGAAACCTATCGAACAGCATTAGAACGTTTCTACACGCTTGGATATGAATATTCAATAACGGTAGAATCGCTCAAGGATGCCTTTGGTGTGGAAGCCTTGTCTAAGGCCTTTTTCGATGAATATCGTGATATTCATTACAATGGATTCGTTGATTATCTGACTCGATCCAACTTTAAACAATCGGTTTTCAATGGCAATGAAAAAGCCATTCGAGATTTTGTAAAAAAACTATTAGGGCGAATTGTATTTCTGTATTTCATTCAGAAAAAGGGTTGGCTAGGGGCAAGTAACGGCAACTATCAGGACGGTGATAAAAACTTCATGTCCAACTTCTATAAGAAGGCAGGAGCAAACGATGCTTTTTATTCGACTTGGTTATCCAAGCTCTTCTTTGACACCTTGAACAACCCAAGACCAAATGACGCTTTTGAAATGCCTGACGGCAGTTCAGTTATGATACCGTATTTGAATGGTGGATTATTTGAGAAGGAGTCCAACAAATATGATTTCCTCACCTTCCCTACCGATTTATTCAATGACCTATTTGAGTTTTTTGATCAATACAATTTCACGATATACGAAGACAGTCCAGAAGAACATACAGTTGCCGTTGACCCTGAAATGCTTGGGCACATATTCGAAAATCTACTAGAAGACAATAAAGACAAAGGTGCCTTCTACACACCAAAGGAAATTGTGCATTACATGACACAAGAATCCTTAATAGAATACTTGCATACCCAAATTACTGATGCTAAACGCGATGAACTAGAGGCGTTTGTAAAAAACAAGGAGAACCGCTTAAGCGATCAACATAAAAAGCAGATTGACCAAAAGCTAGATGCCGTAAAAATTTGTGACCCTGCCATTGGTTCAGGTGCTTTCCCCATGGGGCTGTTGCAAGAAATATTTGGCATGAAAGAACGCATAGCGTACGAATTAGGCTATACAGATTGGAGTCCTGCTACGGTGAAAGAGCATATCATTCAAAACTCAATTTATGGAGTAGATATTGAGCAGGGCGCTGTAGATATTGCCCGCCTGCGTTTCTGGCTCAGTTTAATCGTGGATGAAGACATGCCAAAAGCTCTGCCAAACCTTGATTACAAAATTGTGGTTGGGAACTCCTTAGTAAGCAAGTTTGAAGACGAAATCATTGAAATTGAGTGGAGTACAGACAACACTTCAGGCGGTCTTTTTGGGCAAGAGATCATTGCTGAAAAATCCAAACTCCTGCAAACCATTTCAGATAAACAGAAAGACTTCTTTACGGCTGACAATGCCTCCAAACCAAAACTCAGTGCTGAAATAAGGAAACTAAAACTCGATATTCTTGCCAAGCAATTGGAGTTGATGATTGAAACCAAAGGAGCAAAACGGGACAGCAATGCTCTGAGTAAACCTTCTAAAAAGCAATTAGAAAAATACCTAGAAACAGAAGGTTGGAAACGCACCTTATCCAAAATCAATCAACTGAAGGCAAACGATAAATCTTTCAAGCACTTTGATTGGAAGCTAGACTTCCCTGAAGTACTAAATCCTTTAGCGACAACAAATACTGGTTTCGATATAGTTATTGGTAATCCGCCTTATATCCAAATTAAATGGCTTTCAGATAAAGATTCACTAAGTAAGGTTGGGTATAAGTCATTCAGTTCTTCAGGTGATGTTTATTGTTTGTTTTACGAAGAAGCAAATGAATTAATGAAATCTTTTTGTATTGGCATATTCATTACCTCAAACAAATGGATGCGTGCGAGTTATGGGAAAAAACTCAGAAAGTATTTAACTACTAATGCAAATCCGAAAAAGCTTATAGATTTTGGTGGTAATAAAATTTTCGACACTGCCACGGTTGATACAAATATTCTATTATGGAGCAAAGAAGACTACTTAAAACCGACTCAATCAGTTTTAGTTGAGAACAATTTTAATGTTAAAAGTGATTTAGGCACATATATCTCCTCCAAACAAGAAACTTATAAGTTTAAAGGTGATAATTCTTGGTTATTACTTTCTGATTTAGAATTAAAATTGAAACACAAAATAGAAAGTAGGTATACTGTAATCAAAAAGCATAACCTGAACTTATACTATGGGATTTTAACAGGTGCAAACAAAACTTTTATTATAAATGAAAACACAAGAAGAAGGCTAATCCAATTAAGCCATGAAAATGACAAATTAATTGTACCTATTCTAAGAGGTAAAGACTTGGACAACTACGGTTATAATTTCGCTAATTATTACCTATTAAACATTCATAATGGGACAAAATCTCAAAGAAGAGTACAATTAGAAAATGATTTCCCAACAATAATCGATTACTTAAACGAGTTTGGTATACCTTTTAGAAATAGGGGCGAACAAGGAAGTGAGTGGTATAACCTCAGAAGTTGTAGCTATTTAGACGAATTCTCAAAACCAAAGATAATTTACGCAGATATTGTTCAGGAAAGAGGTAAATTCTATTATGATGAGAAAAATTTTTATACAAATGATACAGCCTTTATAATTACTGGAGATAATCTCAAAGCGAATACATTAGTTTTTAATTCTACACTTTTTAGTTATTTATATAAGAAGTTTTATTCTGGAGGTGGATTAGGAAATAGCGGACTTCGCTTTAAGAAGGAATTTATTGAAAAAATACCACTGCCAAATATAGAAGGCAATAAAAAGGATATTTATGAAACCATTTTGGATTATATATTTTCAACAAAACAAGCTATATCAAGAAACTTACCGGAACAATTCCAACTAGTATCCCAAAATTTTGAAGAAGTTGTTGATGCATTAGTCTTCGAATTGTACTTCTCTAAAGAATTCAAATCCAAAGATATAGAAATAGAAAAGTATGCAAAAAAGCTTTTTACACCCATTAAAGGCCTAAGTGATGAAGAGAAGCTAGAGCAAATCAAGTCAGTTTATGAAGAGCTGCGCGAAAAAAAGAATCCACTTCGCAATCAAATCAAACTGATGAAGATTGAACTTAAGGATTTGCTATTACCTATTCTAAGTGTGTAGGCCATGCAAAATGTTAAGTCAATCACACTAAGGAACTTCAAGTACTTCTATGGTCATGAAGATCAATACCCCCAGAACAAACTTGAATTGGATGGAAATAATCTCTTGCTCTATGGTGAGAATGGTAGTGGTAAAAGTTCGATTTATTGGTCTTTATACACTTTCCTACAAAGCTGTTTAAAGGAAGAGCGTTCAGATATTGAAAAATATTTTGATCATGCTCATGATGAAAACCTTAGAAACAGGTTTGCCGCAAATTCGGCTGCCTCTGGAATCATAATTGAGTTTGAAGATTCAAACACAGGTCGCGTTGTTCAAGAACAAATCGCTTCTTGGAATATTAGCACATTTCAATCAACTCAGTTAAAGCAGTCTCTAGTTTCTAGCGACTTTATTAACTATAAGTATTTGTCGAAGCTTTATGATTTCAGGAATAGCGAAGGAATTAATTTATTCAAGCTGTTCGAGAGAGACATTTTCATGTTCATAGACTTTGAGGAAGCCTTCACAAAACATGATGGTTCACTTTCAGAAAGCACATATGCTAGTGATTGGTGGAAATTCATTTCTGAAGAATGGAAAAACCTTCCAACGAATGCAAGTAATCGGAAATTTGCAGAGAGATCAGACGAGTATATCCGTTTCAAAGATGAGACAATACCCAAATTCATTAGACTTTTAAAGCGCTTCCTTGAGGAAATAACAAGGGTTGCAAATGACTTTCTAGAGAAGGAGTTTAAAGAGGCATTCACTATTGAGTTCGATCTAGAAGAAATCAAATGCTCATTTAATAAACGTGTGGAAGGAAGAACTAGAGAAAAAGATGGTAAACTACACAAACCAACTATTCCTTTAAAAGTCAACTTTTCCCATGCTCATTTTGATGGTGGAAGTGAAACAATCCAGAAGCCGCACACAACTCTAAATGAGGCCCGATTAACTGCAATTGCATTGGCTATTCGTTTTGCCATTTTAGATAGAAGACCAGTGTTCCCAAACTCTGCGAGACTGCTTATTCTAGATGATCTCCTATTAAGTCTAGACATGAGCCACCGCGATCAAGTATTGGACATAATTCTGAGCCCGACATTTATTGATACCTATCAGCTTCTCATTTTCACTCATGATCGTGCGTTTTTCAACATGTGCCGAAACCGAATAAACGAAAGGTTTAAATCAGGATGGGTATTCAGAGAAATGTATCAGGATGAAAATGATGCTGGTATTCCCGTTCCATTTGTTCCAGATAATCAGAATTACCTGGATAGAGCAAAGAAGTATTTAAAAACATTTGATTATCCAGCGTGTGCCAATTATCTCCGTAAAGAAACTGAAAGGCTTTTGACCTCCATTCTACCTCAAAATCTAACCCTTCATTTAAAGGAGGATGAAGAAGAAGGCACAAAACCCCTAAAGCTGGATAACATGATTACCAACTTTAGAAAGTACTATTTAGAGCTAGGTGGAGATTTCATACCATTTGAAAAACTCAAAGAGCATAAAGACCTCTTAATGAATCCTTTGTCTCATGACAATATTGACACCCCCATTTATAAGAGAGAATTACTCAGCTCAATTGAGTTAATTGAGAAGCTTAAGCAGCTTGTAGTTGTGATCATTCCAACCGTTTCGAACAACAATAACCCATTGATTTTAAAGGAAACTGACACTGCGGGAGACGAATGGGATTACACTTTCTATTTGCGCGAGAACCTGAAACTTATCAAATCATTGAATGGAAATTGGTTGATAAACAATCCCAAATGCCTCTTTAGCATTCGGAAGAATACGACCCAAAATCTTGCTTACGAGAATATAAATGCAGAAGGAAAACTAAGCTCGCTCTACGGTAATATACGCTGGAGACTTGGAACTAAAACGAATGAAACGGATAATGCTAAAGACTTAAAGGATATTATTCATGTGGATGGACAACGATTAATTGACAAAATCAATGCTGATGCCAACGCTTAGTTCAAGCACATTGCAATCCTCGTTCCTGCGGTTGCAAAGAGCTTTCACGCCAACGCAAACGAAATGAAAAGAAAAATAAAAACGGGGCTCAACAAAACCTATACGCAATACCCTTCGGGATACTGCGCATAGCCAGACCGTTATCTATATATTGAAAAATGGACATTCTTAAACCGACTTTTAAAATATCTGAAAAAGAAATTTTGACTAATTTCTCTTTCCTGCAATCTGATTTTGGGTTTCCGAAATTCAAGAAAAAGTGGACTAAAGACGAATATTATATAACGACTCAAAAAGCTGACATTGAATTCTCAACAACGATTTTTAAATTTGACTCAAGCGCACCAATAATCGGAATTACAAATCATTCAGAACCGATTGTATTTAATCATGAAATCTATCCAACGAATTTTTATTGGATTCATAATCTTGACGAAACTGGTGGATTGAAAATGATTACGGAAAATGGACGTGACTTTGTAGAAATTTATATATCTGAATGCGCCAAATTATTAAAAGCTAAACCTAAAATATTAAACGGAATAACGACTGATTTCAAAAAGAATAAAAAACTGTAGGTAACACCATGTACAGTTCACTGCTGCGGGAATCCTCACAGTTTATTTGGGCAACTTTACTATCTTTAAGTCTAACTGAAAATCCTTGCGGATTTTCAGTTTTGTGCGTACTTGCAAAGTTTAGTACCAAACCAAGCAAGTACTATACTCTTAAATAATTGATTATCCGTTCGTAAACATACAGCTGAGACCATTGACGGTCATTTAAACAAAAAACGATGATTGGAAAAATATGCTTGCTTTTTCTATTTATAATATCGCTTTTATCTTGCGATAAGTTAAATAAAACCAGTATCAAAAAAATAAACTGTAAATCACTGATACAGAAAATAAACAAATATGGATAAGCCGCTAATAATGGAATTTGATTATAATGTTCCGAAATATGACGTTTGGGAAGCAATGACAAATCCAGAAAAAATGAAAATATGGTATTTTCCTCAACTGAAAGAATTTGAACCTAAAGTTGGTTATGAATTTAAATTTGAAGATAGAAATGATGAATATCAAAAAAAATGGGTTGTAACTAAAATTGAGAAACCCAACACATTTGCCCATAATTGGTCTTATAAAAGTCACCAAGGAGAATCCGAAGTTACATTTGATTTAATTGCCACGGATAATGGCACCAAAATTAGAGTAACTCATACAGGACTAGATAGTTTTCCAAATGACCCGCATTTTAAAAGGGAAAGATTTGAATGGGGATGGAATAATCTATTAGGCAAAAATTTAAAAACTCTTTTAGAAAAAAATTAGACAAAAAACAACCGCCAACACCGGTAACCGTTGCACAAATCCCTAATTGATAGAGAACACATTCATTTAAACCGCTTCTAAGTGGTCCTTTAGTTTTAGATCGTTCTTAAATCCTCCATATTCAGGTGCGTTAAAATTGATTTATAAGTTTCTTTAGAAAACCCGGGGTATGTCCGTAAAGGAAATCCAGGTTCAATGCATCCTTTAGACGCCGATAGCAATTGGTGGCTGGTACATGGTCATTCAACCATAAACTGCTGCATACTTGAACTTTATATTCTTTTTTACTTTGCATGTAATGAATTTACGACACAGCTGTAAATCAAGTATACCCCGTATGTTAGCTTTTTGCTAACTTGTGCAACAGGCACACCGTATAAAACTAAAGCAGTGCAGCCTACTTACAAACATCCTCACGGATTTTTCTATGCGGTTTGTTTTGCTAAATTAAGTGATTAAACAAACCACTAATCATACACAAACACGTTAGCAACGAGTTAAAAACAAAAAAATGAAAATTATAATATTACTATTGGGTGTAACCTTTTGTTTACCTAACCTTTTAAATGCACAGAATAGAGTTGCTAAAATTGATAGCAATCAACTATTTGATGAATATCCAGGAAAAGATAAATATCTTGAAGAACTCGATGAATTACGCGAAGAATATCAACAAGAGTTAAAAGATATGGTTAACAAACTAAGTATATCTGTCAAAAAATTTAATGAAGAGAAAGATTTACAATCTATCGAGACAAATCAAAAAAGAGTTGAATATGTTCAAAATGAAAATAAAAAAATTGATGAATTTAAAAAACTTGCAATGGATGAATTATATGAAGAACAAACTTCCATAAATAAAAAAATGAGAGAGAATATACGTTCTGCCGTTTCAAATGTTGCTAAAAAACAAAACTTAGATTTTGTTATAGACTCATCATCAAAAAACAATATAATTAATGCGGGTTGCAAAGATATTTTTAATGACGTAAAAAAAGAATTAATTAATTTAATCGCTGAACGAGAGGAGAGTATCAAGGATATTCTAGGTGGATGGTAATTGGATAAATAAATTAAAAAAAATTCTCTAGGATTTTTCTATGCGGTTTGTTTTGCTAAATTAAGTGATTAAATACGCCACTAATCATACACAAACACGTTGGCAACGAGTTAAAAACAAGGAAATGAAAATCAGCAACTTATTATCATCAGCAATATTGATACTTTTCATCTTCGCAAGTTGTGGTGAAAATAAAGACCCCGAAAATAATGGGACTGTTAGTGAGCAAATAAATCCGGCATTAGAAAAACAAGCGATTTTGGAAAGATTGAACAACGAAACAAAAGATGCTTTTCAAAGGAATTATGAAGCTTGGACTAAAAATTGGGTCCACGACGAAAACATATCAAAAGTTTATGTGGACTTTGCCGACAGTACTTTTTCGGAATCAATTGGCTGGGAAAAAATAAGTCTGTTCGTCAAAACATTTATAGAAGAACATCCTGAACCTGAACCAGTTCCTGAACTCTTGGACAAAATCAATGTACGCCTTTATGGAAATGGAGCGTGGGTAACCTATGAACAACAAGACTCGATTAGAGGTCTAAAACGTGAAACAAGACTTATGGAAAAGGTAAATGGAGAATGGAAAATTGCTGGAATGCAAACCACCATTTACGGATTTGAAACGGAGGAATGAAATAAATAAAACCAGTTGCCAACACGGTGTACCATTAATTACGGTCGGATTTCTAAAACGGAATTCTTTGCAATCAATTATCTTTAGTACCAGCCGGTCATTTTCCATTGAAAAAGCCTGCAACTCATCATATACAAACCATTGTACACCATTTGAAAACAGCTAACAGAAACATTTATGAAGGATAATATACTTCGATTAACATTTCTTTGCTTTGGAATTATGACTTTCTTTATTGGATGCAACAATACTGATGATGAAAAACCAAATTGCGGATGTGAATCGGAAACTATAGATACTGTACCAAGTGATAATTTCCCTGAAGTGCCAGTAGAAGAACAAAAAAGTGGATTAATATTTTATAAACGTGCTGAAAATATCGACAACATTTTTGACGATGAGCACGATGGAAAATACAATAATTGCTTTTGGATTATAAGAGGTGTTGAAGGTTGTTATAATTGTAAACATCACTTCATTATTTGCAATAAAGATTTTATTGGCTCTGAATTTGATTTTTTGAAAAATATAAATGACTCAATACCTATTAGTTTCTCTGGAGATTTAAAATATTTATGTATTGAACCATTCGTTGCACCTGCCGATTATTCTTATGCAGAAATAAGATTAAGTTCAATAGAAAAAGAGTGATTTATATGAAATAATATTAAAATTAAAATCCAAAAAAAAACTACTTACAACAATGTATCCTATGAAAAGTCCTAATCCCCTTTTCTAGGTTTATGATTTAATTTTCAGAACTTTATTATGGAGAATCTGGGTATTTACCCTGGATAAATTTGGCAAAAACTCAATATAGCGATACCTAAACGCAATTTAGAACAGTCCACCTCGCCTTTCAAAATTTTATGTGCCTTGGGTACAGCATCATTTAAAATAAGCCCTACTGGCAATAGCCTAAACAGTTGGCATTATAAAAAACCAAACCATGGATGAGTATATAAAAGTATTGACCAGCAGCACCATCATTATCAATAGGGTTGCCCAGCTATTGCAGGAAAACAATATCCCCACCCACATAAAAGACCATGTAGAATCGGGAAGATTGGCCGGTTTTAGCGTGCAGCAAAATGACATAGAGCTGCATATCCCACAAGCTGAATATGCTCATGCCCACCAGATTCTAGCAGCCGCTGAACTGGATATTAAAATAAGTGAGGAATAGCATGTTTTTTGCCTTACGGCGAAAAAAATCACCGCAATGTTTTGCAAAACTGTTTATGTGAGCAGCATCGTAAATTCTAGATTACCTGAAATATGCAAGTGATTTCCATTAAAGATGCATTGGCATTATAAAGAAAACTGTATCTTCCTAGCCATATTTTTAAAAATAATTTTTGCTTGCATAAAATAATACGCATGAAGTTTACTCAAGGGTTAATTCTACTTGCCATTTCGTTATTAATTCTGGGCTGTAATAAAGAGGACGACTCCACTGAAAAACCCCAGGTGTTTGCATCTACCGCAACCCTAAGTTCACAAACAGGGGTTACCCTTTCTGGCAATTTTAAAGCCAATGGTTTCACAATACATGACGTGGGATTCAAATATTCTCCTCAAGAAGATTTTGGCTTTTCAAGAACTCTTGAGGCAACTGCCCAAGCAGATGGTTCCTTTTCTGCTCAGTTAGCTACGGGATTAGAAAAAGACGTGGAATATTATTTTAAGGCTTTCGCGAAAAGCGAAACAGAAACTTTTTACAGCGGGACTAAATCGTTTATCTCAACGGGGAGTGTTGATCCTCAACTTGAAGGTATCTCACCAGAGACTGGCCATATAGATGATACACTTACCCTACACGGCAACTATTTAAAAGACAGGGATTATAGCACAAAGGTGTATCTAGGTACCGCTGAAGCCAGGATTACACGCCTTACCGATACTTTGATCAAGTGCATAGTTCCCGCCGAACTTGCTCAGCGAGAAAGCACCGTGAAGGTCAAGATAGGAGACCGTGAGACTACCTACGACGCATTTACATTGTATTCACCTACACTCACGGGCTTTACGCCAGCAACAGCTGCCATACGCGATACAGTGACCATTGTAGGAGATCATTTTGATACAGTAACAGGAAGAAACCAAGTTTTTTTTGGCAGCACTCCAGCCCAGGTCGTGGAAACCTCCAGGACTACAATAAAGGTCATTGTCCCCGATGCCATCACGAGCAGTACAGAAAGCATCAAAGTAATATCTCAAAGCCAGGAAACGATATTTGATTCACCTTTTCAATTAAAAATGCCGGAGCTGCACTTTATCCCATCAGAGGTTAATGTGAGACAAGAGCTCACTATTGAAGGTGCTTATTTTCATCCTATTTTACAGGAAAATAAAATAACTATTGAGGGTATTGAGGTTAGCCTACTGGGCGGTGATACCCAGCATGTATCGACCCGTATGCCCATCGGGCCGTTTCCCAGGAGGATGGCAAAAGTAACACTCACCATGCTAGACATGAGCGTGACCTATGACATAGACCTTACCATCAAGGATAAATGGGTAATGGTAAAAGATGATTTACCATTCCGGTTTGGACGAGGGCCTAAAAATTCTGTAGTGATAGATAACACAGCTTATGTCATTGCTCCTGAAATAGAATATAACATTGAAGACCCCGAGTTTTATTTATGGAAATTCAATGCTTCAGACTACAGTTGGCAAAAAGTGAACACTACCTTACCAGAAGCAGGTTTTCATACTAGCGGTATCTTACAGGGTGTGGGCAATGCCTTGTATTACTATGCGGCAAATGACACTAATGCATTTTATAAATACAATGTTTTGCAAAATACCTGGATTAAACTCGCTTCCTTTCCGGGGCCTAGAAGAGATTATCCTTCTTATTTCACGATCAAGGATGATATTTACATAGGTCTAGGGGCTGATATTATGCCCTACACTCCCATAGTTTATAGAGACTTTTACAAGTATAACACGGCTACGGGTCAATGGAGCGAGATAAGTCAAATACCCTTTGATGGACTGGGAGGATATAGAAGGACATGCATGGCTTCTTTTGTGATAAACAACATTGCATACCTTGCTGGCGGCGCAACAAATACAGGAGATACAGATGCATACTCTTATAATCCTGCGCTAGATCGCTGGGCAAGAATTGCAGACTTCCCTACTGCAAATCATGGGTCTAATGGTTTTGCCATCAACGGTGTGGGCTATGTAATCGGTGGACTGTATGTAGCAGGGTCTGCGCACCCTTCTCACAGTAGAACATATAAACCACATGAAGATAAATGGGAACAAGGAGAAAGCATTATAGAAGGTAGACAGTGGCATTTTGCCTTTGTGCTTGACGGCAAAGGGTATATAGGTGGAGCCCTATCTGGACATCGCGGTCGCTTCTGGGTTTGATAACTACAGATGGGAGTTTGAGGATGGCAGCATTATCTCAACCACATATACTGCTCAGCTGGAGCAAGCCGGCGACTATATCTTGACTATAGGGCAAACCGTCAATGACCTATACTGTGAAAACACCTATGCCTTTAGCATGGCCAGGTCTGTGTTGCCAGAAATAACAGAGGTACGTTTTCAAGAACTCTCTGACGCTAATTATATTGAAATCATAGCTGCCGGGGATGGCGCGTTTGAATATTCACTTGATGGAAAAACATACCAAAAAAGCAATTTGTTCTCCCCAGTAGAAGGAGGTGTTTACACCGTATATGTAAGAGATATTTATGGTTGTGGTATTGATTCGAAAGAAATTACACTTCTAGACTACCCTAAATTTTTCACCCCAAATGGTGACGGCTATCATGACCTCTGGCAGATTGCGGGAATTACGCGCTACCCCGATGCAAAAATTCACATCTACGACCGCTACGGAAAATTGCTCAAGCAATTAAGCCCTTTGTCACCTGGCTGGGACGGCACCTATCGCGGTGTGTTGCTCCCCGCTACAGATTATTGGTTTAATGCTGACCTGGGCGATGGCCCAACTTTTAAAGGCCATTTTGCCCTAAAACGATAAGAAAAAAGGCAAAATATTGTGAAACACTAAAATTAACTAAATCGTTTTTCTTAAAATTTTTGGTATATTTCCACAAGACAATTGTGCATGTCACAAAACCTTGTGTGCCTGCATCTTTAAGCAAGATCATGAAATATACTTTACGCCTTATTGCCCTTCTCGTAGTGACTTTCGCGCAAGCGCAAATACCGGTAACGTTGCCCACAAACCCCACCGAGAACGAGACCAATGTCGAGCTCAATCAAGATATGCTATCCTTGAGGTGGAAGACAAATATAGTGGATGAATCTTGCCAGCTCAACTTGAACCTCAATCCTGGCAAACCCTTGATTGCAAACATGGGCATTATAAAAAATGGCACGTACAACGCAATCGTTAGCGAGGTGCAACCTGAGTTTATACTCAATGTGGGCAAGCGTGACCTTACCCCCGAAAAAGGCTGGACCATATTTTTTGACAAAGTGCCCACGCGCCCCTATACACAGCATCTCCTGGAGTTTGACAAGCAGGCCATCACCGTCACAAAAAATAAAAACCGCACCGTCATTCACATCAGCGAGATTCACGCCCCGCAGTTTACAGGCAACCTGGAGATTACTGTGTACAATCACTCGCCACTCATCAATATTGCAGCGGTGGTCAGCACCACACAAGATGCAACTGCCATACTCTATGATGCGGGATTGACCAGCGATAAGGGGTTTAAGAATCTGGCTTTCGCCAAAACGGACGGCACCTTGACCCAAATAGAGGGTGCTGAGGAAACCAGCCACAACGAAAAGGTAAAGTACCGCACCATCATGGCAACAAATGGTACAGGTACATTAGCAGTTTTCCCAGCTCCGCACCAGTATTTTTATCCGCTGGACGAGGCCTTTAACCTGGCTTTTACCTGGCACGGTAAAAACTACCGGGACCTCATCAAGAAAAATGGCATAGGTATACGTCAGAATCCTCAGGGGGATGAACGTTTTGTACCTTGGTTTAACGCACCGCCCCATACCGAGCAACGGCTTAACTTTTTTGTACAAATGGGCAGTAGCACACCGGCAAGATTATTGGAAGATGTAAAAAAATATACCCACGGGGACACATATCCCCCAATGAAGGGATATAAAACGCTTGCAAGTCATTTTCATAATGAATATATCATGAATGTGGTGCGCAAAGGGCAAGATGCCCCGGCTGAACCAGAGTTTGTAAAGGTTTTTAAGGACATGGGGGTTGATATCGTGCACCTGGGTGAGTTTCATTACACCGCGCACCCTAAGGGTCCAGACCATCTTAGACTTGAGGAACTCAAGGCCCTTTTTGATTTATGTGATGCTGTCTCGTCTCAAGACTTTTTATTGCTTCCCGGCGAGGAGCCCAATGAATTTCTGGGCGGTCACTGGATGGGGTTCTTCCCTACTACCGTATACTGGATTATGTCTCGCGATGATAACAAACCCTTTGTCTCACAAGACCCTGACTATGGCAAAGTGTACCGCATCAAGGATAAGGCCGAAATGCTTAGGTTGCTTGAACTGGAAAAAGGGCTTGCCTGGACGGCCCACCCGCGTATCAAGGGCTCCACGGGCTATCCTGATGCTTATAAAGATGAAGATTTCTTCAAGTCTGATAGATTTTTGGGAGGTGCCTGGAAAGCCATGCCGGCAGACCTGAGCAGTCCTAAACTGGGTTTACGGGTTTTAACCCTGCTGGACGATATGAACAATTGGGGGCTGCACAAGAACATCATCGCAGAGTCTGACCTCTTTACCATTACCCAAGAAAACGAGATGTACGCCCACATGAACATCAATTATGTCAAGCTAGATGAAATGCCCACCTTTTCTAAAGGCTGGCACCCCGTACTAAATGCCATATCCAGCAGCCAGTATTTCTCAACGACTGGCGAAATCATGATACCGCATTTTACAATTAACGATAAATCCAGTGGTGAAACGGCTAAACTTAACGCTAACGGTGAGGTGAAGCTCAAGGTGGACCTATCCTACACCTTTCCGCTTAATTTTATCGAGATAATCTCTGGAGATGGCAATGAGGTGTCAAGGACCCGGCTTGACATGAATGAAACCTATGCATTTGGAACATCAAACTTAAAAACAACCCTTTCCCTTAAAGGGAAAAAATGGGCACGGCTAGAGGCATGGGACGTCGCTGGCAACGGCGCCTTTACCCAGACGATTTACCTGGAATAGCGCAGGCATTCTCGTATCTTCGCTTAAAGCAAAAGACATGCCCGCATGAAACTGTTTGACCTAGAGTTTGACCCTGCACATAATCTACTCCCCCATGATGGTACGGTATACTATTATGGTAAAGTATTGAACGACAGCGAAGCGCAAGGATATTATAAAGCATTGTTAGACCACATCCAGTGGAAGAATGATGAAGCAATAATCTTTGGAAAAAAAATCATCACCAAACGGAAGGTAGCCTGGTATGGTGACAAACCCTATACATATACCTATTCTAAAACGACAAAATCTGCGCTTCCCTGGACCCGGGAACTACTAAAACTCAAAGCCCTCACCGAACAAAAAACAGGACACACCTATAACTCTTGCCTGCTCAATCTCTATCATGATGGTAGCGAGGGCATGGCCTGGCACAGCGACGGGGAAAAAGACCTCAAGAAGCATGGTGCGATTGCCTCCATGAGCCTGGGCGCCGAACGTAAATTTGCTTTTAAACATAAGGAAACAGGCAAAAAAATAGAACTCTTTCTAGAACACGGCAGCCTACTGGTCATGAAAGATAAAACGCAGGATTACTGGCAACATCGCTTGCCGCCTACTAAGCGTATTGCACATCCCAGAATCAATTTGACGTTTAGGACGATTGACAAAAATGGATGAGTTAATTCAAAGCCATTTCACATAACCTGATTTATAAACAACGTTTTCGTATTTTCGTCCTGTGCGCAATGCCTATCTGGCTTACGCCAAAAAAGTATTTCCCCGCTATGGATATAAATTTTAACAAGAACGAAGACCACAATAAACTTCAGGTATCAGACCTGAAACAGCGCCTTGCCAAAGTTAAACTGGGAGGTGGTGAGAAACGCATTGCAAAACAGCATGCCAACGGTAAGATGACGGCGCGGGAGCGCATTAACTTTCTACTTGATGACCCAGATAAAGCTATTGAGATAGGTGCTTTTGTGGGCGATGGCATGTACAAGGAACACGGAGGTTGCCCCAGTGGCGGAGTCATTGTCAAGATAGGCCACGTCAAGGGAAAGCAGTGTATTGTGGTGGCAAATGATGCCACCGTAAAGGCAGGAGCGTGGTTTCCCATCACGGCAAAAAAGAACCTTAGGGCACAAGAAATAAGCATCGAGAACAAACTCCCCATCATTTATCTTGTGGATAGCGCAGGCGTTTACTTACCCATGCAGGATGAGATTTTTCCAGACAAGGAACATTTTGGGAGGATTTTTCGCAATAATGCAATCATGAGCAGCATGGGCATCACCCAGATTGCTGCGGTAATGGGCAGTTGCGTTGCGGGTGGCGCCTATCTCCCCATCATGAGCGACGAGGCCTTGATTGTAGATAAGACCGGGAGCATCTTTTTGGCAGGAAGTTACCTGGTTAAAGCGGCCATAGGGGAGAGCGTTGACAACGAGACCTTGGGCGGAGCCACAACGCATTGTGAGATAAGTGGCGTTACAGATTACAAAGCCACAGATGATAGGGATGCACTTACGCGAATCAAGAACATCATGGATAAAATGGGGGATTTTACAAAAGCCGGATTTAATCGGGTTGCCGCTAGAAAACCCACCGAGGCTCAAGAAGATATCTATGGTTTGCTTCCGCGAAAGCGTAGTGACCAGTATGACATGATGGAAATCATCAAGCGTCTGGTGGATGGCAGTGAGTTTGAAGAATACAAAGCAGGCTACGGCCAGACCATCATCACCGGATATGCACGCATTGACGGCTGGGCCGTAGGTATTGTGGCCAACCAGCGCAAGGTGGTCAAGACCAAAAGGGGTGAAATGCAGTTTGGCGGTGTGATTTACAGTGACAGTGCCGATAAAGCCACCCGTTTTATAGCAAATTGCAACCAGAAGAAGATTCCGCTGGTCTTTTTACAGGATGTCACCGGGTTTATGGTGGGCAGCAAGAGCGAGCATGGCGGTATTATCAAAGACGGTGCAAAAATGGTCAATGCAGTAAGCAACAGCGTGGTGCCCAAGTTTACCGTGGTGATGGGCAACAGTTATGGTGCAGGCAACTATGCCATGTGCGGTAAGGCCTATGACCCACGCTTAATCTTTGCATGGCCCAGCGCAGAGCTTGCAGTCATGAGTGGTAACAGCGCGGCTAAGGTTTTATTGCAAATCGAGACCGCCTCGTTAAAAAAACAGGGCAAGGAAATCACCCCCGAGGTTGAAAAAGAAATTTTTGACAAAATAAAAAACAGATATGATGAGCAGGTATCTCCCTACTATGCCGCTGCCAGATTGTGGACGGATGCCATCATCGATCCACTGGATACCCGCAAGTGGATATCCACAGGTATAGAAGCAGCAAATCATGCCCCTATTGAAAAAGATTTTAATTTAGGGGTGATACAGGTCTAAGTCATATTAAAACCATGTTCATTCATGTATTATCTAGAATCTATAGTTTAGCAACCAACACATAAAGTATGTCCACAGTTTCAATAGGCGGTATCAAGCCCCGTCTTAGTTTTTGGCAAATCTGGAACATGAGTTTTGGATTTTTAGGAATTCAGTTCGGGTTTGCCCTGCAGAATGCAAATGTCTCACGCATCTTTGAAACCTTGGGGGCTTCACAAGATGAACTTCCCATATTATGGTTGGCAGCACCGGTTACGGGCCTGGCCATCCAGCCCATTATAGGGTATTATAGTGACCGCACATGGCATAAAAAATGGGGTCGCCGCAGGCCTTTTTTTGCCGCTGGGGCCATACTGGCTTCCCTGGCCCTTTTTGTAATGCCCAACAGTACATCGCTGTGGATGGCTGCCCTGATGTTGTGGGTGATGGACGCATCCATCAACGTGAGCATGGAACCCTTTCGCGCTTTTGTGGGCGATATGTTGCCCAATGAACAACGCACCCGGGGCTTTGCCATGCAGAGTATCTTTATAGGTGTGGGTGCTTTTATCGCATCTTTTCTACCATGGATCTTTACAAACGTTTTTGGACTGGACAACACCGCTGCAGAAGGTCAAATCCCTGATACCGTAAAATGGTCCTTCTATGCTGGCGGCATCGCTTATTTTTGTGCGGTGATGTGGACGGTACTCAAAACAGAAGAGTACCCCCCGGATGACCTGGAAAAGATGCGCAGGGAAAACAAGGAAAAGGGGATTTTTGGCGGTCTTGCAGCGTCTTTCATGGGCATCTTTAAGATGCCAAAGACCATGGTACAGTTGGCCTTTGTACAATTTTTCAGCTGGTTTGCGCTTTTTGCCCTGTGGATCTATACCACCTCAGCGGTGACCAGTCATATTTATGGCACTGAAGATACCACATCTGCACTCTACAATGATGGTGCAGACTGGGTGGGCATCTGTTTTGCGATCTATAACGGGATTGCGGCCATCTTTGCCTTTCTTTTACCAGTTTTGGCGAAAGCCACATCAAGGCGCGTGACGCACATGATAGCCTTATTGTGCGGTGCAATAGGCCTTATCTCCATCTTTTTTATCAAGGATCCTGATATGTTGTTGATTTCTATGATAGGCGTGGGAATCGCCTGGGCGAGTATCCTGGCCATGCCCTATGCCATGTTGAGCAGCATACTTCCCGCGGACAAGATGGGCTATTTTATGGGCGTGTTCAACTTTTTTATCGTCATCCCTCAAATCATTGCCGCCGGCCTGCTTGGCTATATTCTCAAGACATTTCTTAATAATGAAAGTATCAACGCCATGTTCATAGGTGGTGGGAGTTTTGTAATTGCTGCAATACTTTGTTTATTTGTTCAGGATAATGATAAAGGTTAACCTCATATAGCCCATGTTTTTAAACAAGCTGATCCACGATTTTAAAGAATTTGCCATCAAGGGCAACATGATAGACATTGCCATAGGTGTCATCATAGGCGCCGCGTTCAACGACGTCGTGGATGCCCTGGTCAAGCAGCTCTTTATGCCACCGCTCACCCTCTTGACAGATGGCGTAAACTGGAAAAACAAAAAATGGGTGCTGGAGCCTGCCCAGTTTACCAATGGTGTTGAGACCCGTGAAGAAGTATCCATGGGATACGGCATCGTCATCGAGGCCTTTGTTGATTTCTTCATTATCGCCATCACGGTGTTCATCGTTGTCAAGCTCATGAACAGCCTGCGGCGCAAGGCAGATGACCCCAAGAACACACAGGTGACCACCCCAAAGAACATAGAACTCCTGGACCGCATAGGCGACCTGCTCGAGAAGCAAAACGAACTTTTAAAAAACAAGTAAGTCTATTTCCTGGCTTTCGCCAAAAGGTTAACGAATCGTAAAGCCCGGGGTATTTAACAAAAGCTTACAAATGTTAAAATGCTTGAATGCTTACATTTAGCCCTCAAGCATTTTTTATGACCACCGAAGATTCAGAAACGATTGTACACCGTGATATAAACTGGCTAAGCTTTAATGAGAGGGTACTCCAGGAAGCCGAGGATAAACGCTATAACCCGCTGTATGAGCGCATGAAATTCCTGGCGATTTTCTCCTCAAACCTGGATGAATTCTTCAGGGTACGGGTTTCCCAGTTGCGGCAGATGAAGCGCGTGGAAAAAAGCATACGCAAGAAACTATCCCTGCGGCCCAACAAGACCGTAAAGGAAATCCTGAAACGCGTTAAGGAACAACAGGAACGGTTTGGCAAGATATATCAAGAACAGATCCTCCCGGAACTTGAAGAAAACAACATCTATCTCCTGCCCGCTGAAGACTATGACACTACCCAGGCCGAACTGGCAGATATATGGTACAAGACCCATTTAAAAAAGCACGTGGAGCCCCAAATAGTAAAGCTCACATCTTCGGCAGGGGTTTTTCTTGAAAATCAATCGCTGTACTTTTGCATCACCTTTGCTGGCGATGGAGAGCTGGGCTTTGTCAATATCCCGGTAGGTGCCTCTTCCCGTTTTATTGAACTGTGCTCTGAAGGTGACACCCATTACATCACCTTTGTGGATGATATCGTGCGGCATAAAATCCCAGGATTATTTCCTGATAAGAAAATCAACGGCATTTATGAAATCAAGCTTTCGCGTGATGCAGAGCTGTACCTGGACGATGAGCTAGATGGCATCCTGGCAGAGCGTATCTATAAGTCACTCCATCAACGCATGGAGGGCCAGCCCACGCGCCTGCTCTATGATGCCAGTATGGAAAAAGCAGATGTAAAACGACTGAGAAAACTGCTCAACCTGGGCAAAATAGACATGATGCCGGGGGGCAGGTACCATAACTTCAATGATTTCTTCAAGTTTCCAGACCCTTCAAACAATCCTAAACTTAGGTATGAACCGCTAGAACCCTTGAGGCATAAAACTTTGGCTACATCCAAAGATTACTTTACCGCAATACGCGAAAAAGACCAGCTGGTACATTTTCCATTCATGAGCTTCAACTACTTGGAAGAATTTGTGGAGCAGGCGGCCGTTGACCCCGCCGTCACAGAAATCAAGATATCCTTTTACCGCATCGCTGAAGAATCAAGGCTGACCACGGCACTTGAAAATGCATTGAAAAACGATAAAAAAGTCATCATATTCGTGGAGGCCAAGGCCCGTTTTGATGAAGAAAACAACATAGAATGGGGCCGCAAGTTTGAAGAAAAAGGTGCCCAGGTCATCTACAGCTATCCCAGGATCAAGGTACACAGTAAGATATTGCTGATACGTCGCCAGGAAGGAGAAAAAAACCGTAGATATGCATATATAGGCACGGGCAATTTTAATGGAGAAACCTCTAAAATATATACTGACCATGGCCTGTTTACGGCAAACAAACGTTTGACCAAAGAACTCAACCGTGTCTTCCGCGTGCTTGAGGGAGAACTTATCATCCCGCGTAACAAACATCTGCTGGTTTCGCCATTTACCACACGGCGCACCTTTGAAAAACTTATTCATCAAGAGATGGAAAATGCCCGCATGGGCAAGAAAGCAAAAGTAATGGCAAAGATGAACCAGCTGGAAGACGTGGAGATGATAGAACTGCTGTACAAGGCAAGCCAGGCCGGGGTTGAGATACGGCTTATCGTACGTGGATTTTCATCCTTGATTCCCGGCATAAGGGGGTTGAGCGAAAATATCTACATGACAAGCATTGTTGATAGATTTCTGGAACATGGCAGGATCTACCTTTTTCATAATGATGGGGAAGAACTGATGCTCATGGGCTCTGCCGACTGGATGACGCGCAACCTGGACCGTAGGATTGAGGTGCTCACGCCCATCTACGACCAGGACATATTCAATGAACTCAAGGATATCCTGGAGATTCAGATAAACGACAATCAAAAAGCAAGGATTCATGATGCTGGCGAACACAACCAGTATGTAACCAAAAAACAGGGCGAAGAAGC
>CEQG01153628.1_pt1 | contig 39835 bp, 36 predicted proteins | sample 350301 | NCBI WGS metagenome assembly CEQG01 (sample SAMEA2621242, study PRJEB7988) | marine metagenome | isolation source: saline water (ENVO:00002010), including | reverse complement strand
CAGATTTACAGTCTGCCCTCGTTGGCCGCTTGAGTATCTCCCCCCAAGCATCAGCTCATTTGCTCATTGCGGTTGCAAATATAATGCTGTTTTTTTAGTAAACAAATATAAATATCCCTAATTTCCTGCTTTTGCAGATTATATTTTATAACTGTTTGAGGATAAGCAATAAAAAAATCTCCTGAAAAGGAGATTTTTTTATTATCAGGCTATAGTGCCATATTATTTAGCAAGAAGTTCTTTTACTTTAACTTTCAGCTGATCGCCCCTAAGGTCTTTTGCAACAATATTGCCTTCTGCATCCAGTACAAAAGTAGCAGGTATAGACTGCACACCATATAGTTTTGCAATAGGGTCTTCCCAGAACTTAAGGTTAGAAACATGGCTCCATGTAAGTTTATCATCAGCAATGGCTTTTTTCCATGCATCAGCTTCTTTATCAAGAGATACGCCTATTATGTTAAGCCCCTGGCCGTGTAGCTCATTATACATAGCCACAACATTAGGATTCTCCATGCGGCACGGCTTGCACCATGAAGCCCAGAAATCGATTATCGTTACTTTGCCCATTGCATCTTTAAGCGACATCATTTTTCCGTCAGGCGTTGCAGCAGAAAAGGCAGGTGCTTTTTTACCCACACCAACATTTGCCATAGCTTTTTCCTGCTCTTCCATTTGCTTAAAGGTATCGCCAAGCTCTTTACCGTCTTTTGTATTTTTTACAGATTCATCAAGGCTGTTATAAAGCTCTTTAATTTCTGCCTGGTCAGCTTCCGCACTGCTCATAAGCTGCCTTATTATAAAAATGTTGATGTAAGCTTTCGGGTTGTCCTTCACAAACTGCTTGTTTGTTTTTTCTACATCGGCCATAAGGGTTTTGTATTCCTTATTAAGCCTGTTCATGGCAACTGTATCATTTGTTTTACGGGCTTCCATCATTACAGGAGTATTATCCTGCTGAAACTTCATCACCTTTGCAGTATTAGCTTTTGTCTTGTCGTAATACTCGTTTAGTTTATCATTATTAAACGTACCCGATTGCACAGACCTGTAAATACTGTCTTTGTTTACTTTGATGTTTATACTTCCGTTTTCTAATATAAAGTTAGCCTTTTCCATTGGCTTAGTTTCAAATGAAAGGAAATGCAGCGAAGGCTCCTCGGTAGTGCCTTTAAAAGTGAATTTACCGTTTTCAACAACAACGGTATCTACAGGCTCAAAACCCATAGCGCCCTGTTTTTCCAGTACAACTTTTTTGCCGTCAAAATCGCTGCCTTCAATACTACCTGTAATTTCATACTCATTGTCTGCCAGTTTGTTGCAAGATATTACTGCTACTGACAGTGCAAGGAACAAAAAGAATTTTTTCATGTTTTGTATCTGATTAATTTGCTGCAAAAGTATTTAATTTTTGGTACGTTGCAGCTTCGCACTCAAATTGTTTTATGCAGGCTGTCCTGCGGGTGTTGTTATCTTTACATTGGTCTGCTTAATACCTCCAAAACCTTTTTCTATATTTATCATATTATGATAACCGCGCGCCTTTAGAATAGATGCCATAATTACAGAACGGTATCCGCCTGCGCAATGAAGGTAAAAATCGCCCTGTGCAGGCACCTCTGCAAGCTGCTCATTCACAAAATCAAGAGGTATGTTTACAGCCCCGTCAACATAGCCGCTGCAAAATTCTCCTGGTTTACGGCTGTCGACAACAGGCAGGTTGTTTTCTGCCAGCCCTTCAGCAAAAGCTTCAGGAGATACAGAGCGTATGGTATCTGTTTCAAAGCCTGCATTCACCCATGCTTCTATTCCGCCTTCAAGGTAGCCCAGTACATTATCAAAGCCAACACGGCTAAGCCTTGTTACAGCTTCTGTTTCCTTTCCTTCGGGCACAACAAGCAGCAGCGGCTGGTTTACATCGCGTATAAGCGCGCCTACCCATGGGGCAAAACTACCGTTTAAGCCAATAAATATTGAACTCGGTATATGTCCTGCAACAAAATCATCCTGTGGCCTTACATCCAGCACTATTGCGCCGCTATTTTGCGCTACATCTTTCAGCAGGGCAGGGGTAAGTGGTTTCAGCGCTTTATCCATTACAGCATCAAGGCTTTCGTAGCCTTTAATGTTAAGCATAACATTTTGCGGAAAATAAGCAGGCGGTGCACCCAGCCCATCAAGCAGTTCTTTTATAAACTCTTCTTTGGTCATATCTGGCCGAAGGGCATAATTAGTTTTCTTTTGGTTGCCAAGTGTGTCAGTAGTTTCCTTGCTCATGTTCTTACCGCATGCACTTCCTGCACCGTGGCTCGGGTACACAATAATATCATCCGGCAACGGCATAATTTTGTTGCGCAGGGAATCATAAAGATGTGAAGCAAGCACTTCCTGCGTAAGTTCCTCTGTAAGTGATTGTGCAAGGTCGGGCCTGCCAACATCTCCAATAAAAAGGGTATCTCCGGTAATGATGCCGTGCAGTTTGCCATTTTCGTCATTTAGCAGGTAACAGGTGCTTTCCAGCGTATGCCCCGGCGTGTGTATGGTTTTAATGCTGTAATTGCCGACTTTAAACACTTCGCCGTCTGTTGCAATATGGGCTTCAAAATCGGGTTTGGCGGTTGGGCCATATATTATTTTCGCACCTGTCTTTTTTGCAAGGTCTAAATGCCCTGATACAAAGTCGGCATGAAAATGCGTTTCAAAAATATATTTTATGGCTGCATTATCTTTTGCTGCTTTCTCGATATAAGGCTGTACTTCCCTTAGCGGGTCAAAAATAGCGGCTTCGCCGTTGCTTTCAAGATAATAGGCGGCCTGCGCGATGCAGCCCGTGTATATTTGTTCAATTTTCATTTTAAACTTCCAGGTTTATTTACGCAAAGATATTAAAACCAATGTAATGGTTGCAGTGTTACATAACTGTTTATGAATGCTGCTGATAATTAGCTTCTTAGCGACTGTATTGCATAATGTGAAATTGAGGATAATCTATTTATGCCGTTTTCTGATTTTGTTAAATTATGGCAATCACAATTTTTGTAATCAAATTTTAAAAATTTAATAATTATAGCATTAAACTTATCATAAAGTTGATATATATTTGTATGCTTTTTTTAAAGCCAACACGGTTTATAAATACAACGTTGTAAATTTAATTATGGCAACAGCAGTTAAGCCCCGCGTGGGCATGTATGAAAATGTAAAAAACCAGTTTGAAAAAGCTGCGACGGTTATGGGACTGGACGAAAGCGTTAAAAAGATCCTTTCTATAACCAACAATGAAATAGTGGTGCATTTTCCTGTAAAGATGGATAATGGAACTGTAGAGGTGTTTACAGGCTACCGCGTTCAGCATAATAATGCTTTAGGCCCTTATAAAGGAGGGTTAAGATACCACCCTACAGTAGATATTGATGCCGCAAGGGCACTTGCTACCTGGATGACATGGAAAACATCTTTGGCAGGCCTGCCTTACGGCGGCGGTAAAGGTGGTATTCAGATAGACCCTAAATTATACTCACAGTCAGAACTGGAGCGTATAACAAGGAGGTTTACCTATGCGTTAGGTGACAATATTGGCCCTGAGCACGACATACCTGCACCGGATGTAAATACTAATGCACAGATGATGGCATGGATTGCCGATACATACATGAGTACCAAATCTCCGGCAGAGCGTTCTAAAAACCAGCACGTGGTTACAGGTAAGCCTGTAGGTTCGGGTGGTTTGGAAGGCCGCGACAGGGCAACCGGTTTTGGTGTGGTAGTTACGCTTGAAAGCTGGGCAAAGGTTAAAGGCACTACGCTTGAAGGTAAAAAGTACATCGTTCAGGGGTTTGGTAATGTAGGCTACTGGGCTGCACACTTTATGCACAAAAATGGTGCTATACTGGTGGGCGTACAGGATGCTACAGGCACTATATATAACGCTGAAGGTATAGACCCGGAGGCATTATTGCGCTACCAGACCGAAAACGGCACTATAACCGGCTATAAAGGCACTCAGGACTATGATACCGATACTTTCTTCGGGATTGAGTGTGATATTGTTATACCTGCTGCACTTGGCAACCAGATTACAGCCGATAACGCAAACAGCATTAAAGCAAAGGTAATTGCCGAAGGTGCTAACGGGCCTGTAGATACTGATGGTGAGGTTATACTTTTAGAAAATGGAATTGATATTATACCGGACATTCTTTGTAATTCTGGTGGTGTAATAGGCAGTTACTTTGAATGGCTTCAAAACCGTAATGGTGAGATATGGAGCATGGATGATGTAATTGTGAAACTAAGGAAGAAGCTTGAAGAAGCTTTCAATAAAGTAATAACAACATCTGTGCAATACCAGACTGACTGGAGGACGGCGGCTTACATACAGGCGCTTACGCGTATTGAAATGGCTTATAAGCAAAGGGGTATTTTCCCTTAATAAAAATACATATACAATTAAAAGTGTCCTTAAAACGGACACTTTTTTTGTTTATATTTGTGTATAAGCCTTTTACACCATGAAAAAATTACTACTACTTTCGGTACTCATGGCGGCTACGGCAGCCTCTGCACAATATACCAATGCACTGCATTTTAAAGATACTACTGAAGAAAAGCCGCAACAGTTTTCTTCAGGTAATATGCCTGATGTCCTTTCAGCGGCGGTTAAGCAGGTTTTTGAAAAGCCCGAAACATCACTTTTTTCAATAGGATTTAGTATGTACGGCACTGCATACAGGAATATCTTTTCATTTTATTATGAAGTTACGGGAGACAGGACCAACTATGGCTTCAATACCATATATGTAGGCCACAACGACAGGCTGTACTATAATGGCTACAGGCCAATAATAATAAGTATGCCCGGAGCAGGAATAGATCTTGATAATATCAATTACTTCGGCCCAGGCTGCAGGTAATCATAAAAAAGGCGGAACAATTTGTTCCGCCTTTTTTGTTATCCTCCCATATATTCATCGTCTCCGCCGCCTTGCTGGTCTCGCTGCTCGCGTTGCCTTTCGTTCTTTTTCATATTAAAGCGATAGGTGAATGACAGGGTTACCTGCCTTTCCCTCCATTGCATTTCGCTGTAAGAATCTACCTGTGGCAGGTTGGTGTACATCCTTCTTTTACGCGAGTTAAAGATGTCGCTTACGTTTAATGACAGTGTAGCCCTTTCATTAAGTATATCTTTACTAATGGCTGTATTGGCAGAAAAAATGCCTAAGCTGCGGCCCTGTGCATTATCCTGTGGCCCCCTGTAATCAGCGTTAAGCTGCCAATCTATCTTTAAAGGCAGGCTGATTTTTGAGTTAACCCTTGTAAACCAGCTATAAGCAGTGTTATCAAAATTTTGGGTTACTACATTACCTTCAAAGTCGGTATAAGTATAATCGCCATCAGTTTCATTCCTGAAAAAGTTGAAGTTACTGTTTATCCTCCACCACCTGTAAGGGTTGTAGTTAATGTTGAATTCAAAACCAAAGCGGTATTCTTTAGCAAGGTTAATGGGCGTAGTCAGGATAATAGGTGTCCTTATGTCTGCTCCGCCAATAACTTCTATAACCTCATTGTTTTCACCTATAACATCTTCACCATCTACAACCTGTGTTACAAAATCGCCAGACTCCCTTCTTACAAACTGGAAAGAATCATCTGTTATATTAATATAAGCAGAAGTGCTAAAGGTAAGTTTGCCCCATTTTTTAAGATAGCCCAAATCAAAAGCATTTGTCATAGAAGGATCTAAATCAGGGTTACCTGTAAATATATTAATGTTGCTGGCAAGGCTCGAGAATGGGTTTATAAAGCGTCCTCTTGGCCTGTTGATACGGCGGCTGTAGCTTATGCTTACGTTGCTGCTTTCTGAAAATTCATACGTCAGGAATGCACTCGGGAAAAAGTTGTTATATCTTTTATTGTTATAATCACTTGCATTTACAAGGTTTACATCAATATCACTGTCTTCCCACCTTAACCCAAGCAGGTATGAGAAATTACCAATTTTAGAACCGAACTGTGCATAAAATGCATTTACTTTTTCTTTATATTCCAGCAGGTTGGTAAAGTTAGGGTTAGTTACCCAGACATTACCCTGCAGTTCTTCAGCTTTAGAGTCGGTAACCAATTCGGTAAAGCTGCCGCGGTATCCTGCCTCAAACTGGTTCCCTTCCCCAAACGGGTAAACATAGTCGGCCTGAACCAGTTGCCTGTTTTCATCTTCATCATTAAGCGTACGCTCAAATGTGTTATCAGTTTCAGGAGTTGCGGTATTTAGTACAATATCATCAATACGCGCAGTTTCATAATCGGTATTCTTGGCAAACGATGCATCTATACGAAGTTCATGACCGTCATTATTAAATTTTTTGAGTAGGTTGGTAGAGAACTGTACGTTATCATCATTTTCATCCTCAACATTATAACGGAAACGGGTTTTATCAAAATTGCCGTTGGCATCAAAATAGTCAAAATAGGTGCTGGTAGGATTATCACCTTCGCTGCTCCTTACATTAACCGAGTTTGTCCATGTAGTACTTTCATCAAGGAAAAGTTCAATCCCGAACCCTCCGTTAAATCCTTCGCTCTGGCGCAGGTTATCCCTTCGCTCATCAACGAAACTTGTGGTGTTACCGTCACCGTCAAAATATTCGGCATCTGTAAAGCTGTTGCCCGGGCTTTTCCTGTAATTATAGCCCAGGTTAGAAAAGAGATTAAAGTTTTCACTCCTGAAGTTGAGGTTGGCACTAACACTATGGTTGGCAGGGTCTCCCACAGAGGCGATAACAGAACCGTTAAAGCCATTTGCCTTGCCCTTTTTCAGGATAATGTTTATAATACCACCGCCACCTTCGGCATCATAGCGTGCAGAGGGGTTGGTTATAACCTCTACTTTATCTACAGAGTCAGCAGGAAGCAGCCTTAGCACTTCCGCAACATTAGTACCTGCAAGGTTAGAAGGGCGACCGTCTATCAGTATGGTAACACTTTCGTTACCCCTTAGGCTCACATTACCTTCAACATCTACCGATACCGAGGGCACATTATCCAGCACATCGCTAACGGTACCACCCCTTACTATCATGTCCTGTCCTACACTGTAAACCCTTTTGTCAAGCTTAATATCTACAGTGCTTCGCTCGGCAACAATTTCTACTTCATTAAGCAATTTTGCATCAGGCGCCATGGCAGTAACGCCTAAATCAGTATTGCTGCTTACCTGCCTGTTTTGTATAGCGGTAGATTTAAAAGATATAAAATCGAATTTAATGTTGTAAGTACCGGGAGCCACTTCTATACTGTAACGTCCGTTAACATCGGTAAGCCCGCCATTTACGGTAACATTATCTGTTGTTTGTATGGTTACGGTGGCAAATTCGAGCGGTTGTTTGGTTTCCTGTTCTATAACTGTTCCGGTTACAGTTACTTTATTTTGTGAAAAAGCTACAAGAGGAGTAATTAAGGCAAATAAAAATAATAACGTTTTAAAATTTTTCATGAATTATTTTATGTAATGATATCAGCGTGTTTGACCGCTAAAATGATGCAAGGTTTAATTTACAAAACCTAAAACTTTGTTAAAGTATCTCTTTTATTTTATCTGCAGGCCTTGCTATAACAGCTTTATCGTTGTGCACAACAATAGGGCGTTCTATAAGCGCAGGGTGCATAAGCATTGCATCAATTATTTGTTCATCAGTAAGTTGCTTATTTTTATACTCTTCTTTCCAGACCGTTTCCTTTTGCCTTACCAGGTCTATAGGGGCTATGCCCAGTTTCCTTATAATTTCTGTGAGTTCCTCTTTGCTTAAATGTTCATTTAAATATTTTACGATAGTAAAGGGCTGATTTAAAAGTTCCAGCATCTGTAAGCCTTCACGCGACTTGCTGCACCTTGGGTTATGGTATATGGTTATCATGTTTCTTTTTTGCAAAGAAAGCCATTATTACCCGAAAATCGAAGTATATTAGTGCAAACAAATTATACATTACCTTATGTTTATAGCACAGGCATATACCAAAAATTTTGATATTGTAAAGTACTTACCTATACCTGTAATTTTCCTTATTATTATTGTGCTTAATTATGTTCTTCTTTCAGTAATGCCTGTAAATGTAGAGCAGATAATGCGCGACCAGATTGCTCAAAAAGGAGAAAACCGTGTTTTTGCTGAAACGCTTGCACCATTGGCTTTTTTCCTGGTAGTACTGTTGGTTTGGGTAAAGTTTGTACATAAGCAGAGCATAACAAGCCTTACCACATCAAGGTACAGGATAGACTGGGGGCGCATAGGCTTCTCTTTTGTGTTGTGGGGCGGTATAACTGCCGCACTTACAGCCATAGCTTATTTTGCCACTCCCGAAGATTTTCAGCTTAATTTTCACCCCCGCGCTTTTACCATACTTGCAGTAATAGCAATTATATTGGTGCCCATGCAAACCAGTTTTGAAGAATACCTGTTTCGTGGTTATCTTATGCAGGGCATTGGTGTTGCAACCAAGAGCAGGCTTATACCGCTTATTATAACATCGGTATTTTTCGGGCTTATGCACATAGCCAACCCTGAAGTGGGCAGGCTGGGTTATATCTTATTGCTGTACTATGTAGGTACCGGTTTCTTTTTAGGTATCATTACCCTGATGGACGACGGTATGGAACTGGCCCTTGGCTTTCATGCTGCCAATAACCTGATATCGGCGCTGCTCATAACATCCGACTGGACTGCTTTCCAGACACCATCTGTATTGAAAGATATGTCAGAGCCCTCTGCCGGCTATGATATATTGCTGCCGCTTGTAATAATTTATCCGATTCTTTTATTTATCTTTAGTAGAAAATACAACTGGAACGGCTGGAGTGAAAAACTGACGGGGCGTGTTGTATTGCAAAAGCAAGACGAAACTAACTAAACAGAACGGAATTATGAACAGGCCTGATTATCATTTTGTACACAGCAGCTTTAAGCTGAACGGCTTTCATTTAACAGAGGACGACCTTTGCCGTATTGCATACAGCTTTATAAAAGAAGGTGAACCGTTTGAAAGGGCGGTAGGAGATTTTTTGCTGGACTGGTTTGATAAGAATGATTATATAGTAATGCAGACGTCCGGTACCACGGGCGAGCCAAAACCCATACGAGTGGAAAAGCAGGCTATGGTAAATTCGGCACTGGCTACCGGTGCTTTTTTCGACCTTGATCCCGGTATTAAGGTTTTGCACTGCCTGCCAACCCAGTATGTTGCAGGGAAGATGATGCTTGTTAGAGCGTTCATTCTCGGTTGGGAGCTCGACCTTGCAGAGCCTACATCATATCCGCTACGCCGTGCCGATGCTGTTTATGACTTCTCGGCAATGGTGCCGTTGCAGGCCCAGCACTCGCTTGACAAGCTGCATAAGGTGAAGAAACTCATTTTAGGCGGAGCAAAAGTAAGCAGTGCGCTTGCGGCACAGTTGCAGCAAATACCTACTGAAATATATGAAACTTATGGCATGACCGAAACCATTACCCATATTGCCGCGAAGCGGGTAGGGGAAGAGGCTTTTACCGTACTGCCTAATATAAATGTAAGCGAAGACGAAAGGCATTGCCTTGTTATTGATGCTTACACATTATGCAACGAGCCTGTTGTAACCAATGATGTGGTTAAGGTTATTAGCGACAACCAGTTTATCTGGCTGGGCCGCTATGATAATGTTATAAACAGCGGCGGGGTAAAGCTTTTCCCGGAGCAGATTGAAGAAAAACTTTCTGCTTATATCGACAGGCGTTTTTTTGTAAAGGGCGTACCGGATGAAGAGCTTGGCGAGAAACTCGTTCTTGTGGTAGAGGGTGATGCTTATGATATACCCGCTTCGGTATTTAAAAAGCTAGGCAAGTTTGAAAAGCCAAAAGAAATAGTGTTTGTAGAAAAATTTGCTGAAACCAATTCGGGTAAAGTTATACGCGAAAAAAGTATGGCTGTGGCTTAGTGCTTTTCAACAGTAATAAAAAATTCATTTGTTTTGACCTCGACATCGTCGAGGTCTTCTACTTTATCAATATATTTTTCATCCCATATTGTAGTAGGCACCAGGCGTATTTCTTTACCATCTACCATAATATCTACAGGCATTGCAAAACCCTCTACATCAGTTTTCCATCGGCATCCAAAAAGCCCCTTAAACATTTTTATCTCTAAAACAGGTATATCTTTATGGTTTAAGTACTGCCTGAAAACAGGGGTAAGGTTAATGCCGCTCTCTTTATTAAAAAAGTTTATAACAGTCTCTGTATCTATTACCTGCTTGCGGTAAGTATTGGCATACTTTAAAAGCATGTCCCACCATTTGGCATCATCATTAATAATGTGCCTTATTGTGTTCAGCATCAGCGCTCCCTTAAAGTACATATCCCCCGAGCCTTCTTTATTAACACCGAATACTCCTATAACGGGTTTATCATTCTGCACATTCCTGCGCTGCCCGTTAATATACTTCATTGCCTTCTCATACCCGTAGCGGCACTCTATATAAACAGATTCCGTATAGGTGGTAAAGCTTTCGTGTATCCACATATCGGCAATATCTTTACTGGTAATGCTGTTACCAAACCATTCGTGCCCGCTTTCGTGTATGGTTATGTAATCAAACAAAAGGCCTACTCCTGTAAAAGAGAGGTCGCCCCCCATATAGCCTTTCCTGTACTTATTGCCATAAGCTACAGCGCTTTGGTGCTCCATACCCAAGTAAGGCGTTTCTACCAGTTTATAGCCATCTTCATAAAAAGGATATTGCCCGAACTTTTTCTGAAAGCATTCCAGCATCGGCTTTACTTCTTCAAAGTGCTTAATTGCCTTCTCTTTATTGTCTTTCAGCACATAATAGTCAAGGTCGAGTCCGTTAAAGTTATCATGAATATGGGCATAGTCGGCAATATTAACGGTAATATCATAGTTATTAATGGGGTTAATAACTTCCCAGTCCCAGCGGGTGTAGCCGTTGCCTAAATCTTTACTGCCCTTAAAACGTCCGTTGCTGACATTCATAAGCCCGTTGGGTACTGCCACTTTAATAGTTGCGCCATTATCAGGCTCGTCTGTCTGGTGGTCTTTTACAGGATACCAAAGGCTGGCGCCCGTTCCCTGAACGGCAACACCAACCCACGGTTTACCGTTGTTATCTTTGTTGAATACAAAACCGCCATCCCACGGGGCATTGCGTGCTACAACGGGTTTACCGCTGTAATAAAATTTTAATTTCTCTTTGTTCCCGTTTTTTAGCTCTTTAGTGAAATTGATAAAAACAGCATCATTATCCCGTTTGTAGTCCAGTTTTTTGTTGTTATAAATAATGCTGTCAACCTTCATATTCTCAAAAAGGTCAAGCTGGATGCGTTTTGTATCATCTAAAACCTCGAAACTAATTTCATTATACCCGCTGATGTATTTTTTATCAGGATCTATTTTTATATCCAGTGTATAATGCAATACATTGAAAGCCGTACGCTCAGGGCGCAGCCCCCCCTGAAGGCTGTCACGCCTTGTAAAATTTTGCGCATGTAAAGACATCAAGCCAAGTAGTAAAAGCGGTATAAAAATCTTTTTCATAATTACCTTTCATATAAGAATTTAAGAATAATATCCATACGCTCCTGCCACGATTTTTCGTTGTGGGCAGCCCCTTTAAAAGTAAGCGTAACCCAGTCGGCTCCTTCTTTATAGCCTTTACCGCGCATAATGTTATCTACTTTTTCCTGATGGATGCTGTAATACTGGTCTAATGTTTCTGTACCAAGGTCGAAATAAATGCGGTGGCTACCTGCTTTAGGCAGGTTTTGGGTGATGTATTTTCGTATTGCCTCAGAGGGGCTCATATTATCATTGTTGAACAGCACAGGCCAGTGGGTAGATACACATGCCGCCTGGCCAAATATCTTAGGATATTCACAGAGGGCATAAAGCGATATAAGCCCGCCCATGCTGCTTCCGCAGATGGCTGTGTTGGCTCTGTCAGAAAGAGTGCGGTAGTTTTTATCGATATAAGGCTTTAGTTCTTTTACGATAAACCTGAGGTATTCATCAGCATAAAAAGTAGTATTGCTGCCCCCACGCTCGCTGTTTATTTTTTGCATGGCCTCTTTATCGGCAGCAGTAAGGTATTGTCCCGCTTTTTCAGGGAAATACTCAAAATAACGGAGTGGTGTGCACCATGAGGCAACAATAATTACCGGTGCTATACTACCGCTGTCTATAAGCTTGCGGGCAGCATTATCTGCTTCCCAGGCTATATTGCCCATAGCCGTTTCAGTATTAAAAACATTTTGCCCGTCGTGCATGTATAGCACCGGAAAATTTTTATCAGGATTGGTATAATACTCTTTTGGCAGCCATATTTCTACATTGCGGCTCATTACATAATCCGACTTAAAATCATCTATTTTGATGAGTTTATCCTGTGCTGCCGCGCTGAAGCATATCATTACCAGTAGTATGTTTGTAATAGCTATTTTCATAAAAAAACCTGCTGTTTATGCAGCAGGTAAGGTAATAATTTTTCTTCAGATTTTTTAGAAACCAATCCTGAAGCCTAAATAGGCATCTGCCTGGTTGGTGTCGCCCAGCGCGGCTGAAAGTATAGAGCCCGAACCCATAAAGAATCCGCCAAGCCTGAAACCAATACCGGCTGTGAAATCGGATACTTCGTTAAATGAAAGGGGCGTGTAAGCTTCAAAAAATTTGGTAGAATAACGCGGTGTAAAGCTGACAATATTCTGAACAACTATCTGGTCGTTCTCCCCATCTTCATTTAGCTTTTGCTGCACATAACCCGTAATGAACCACTTTTTGTAAACATTCACATCCGCATAGGCAGTAAGCATGGCAGGCAGTTTTACTTTAAAATCTCTTGCGCCTCCAGTCCTGGCAAGATAACCGCTTGCAAGCAGTATGTCTTCAATTTCTTCTATACTTTCGGCGTCTTCAAACTGGTTAAGGTCTAAAGACTGTCCTTCGGGTACATCAAGCGTGTAGTTTGTTGACTCATTATTATCATCTTTAAACGTCATGCTGCCCAGGTTTTTAATGGCAAGCCCGGCGTTTATTTTATATGTGGTAGAGTCTATGGCTTTCCATTGGTAATTTATACCTATGTCAGTACTCAGTCCGTTAAGGCCGCCTGCAAAGAATTCTGTAAAGTTACCGCTGTCGCTGAAATCTCCTGCAAGAGAACCCGAATAAGCAAAGTTAACCTGTGCCTGTGCGTTTGTCAATTCCACATCGCCAAAGTTATTGGTAATGGTACCGCTAAACCTGCTGGTCGACATGTTGGCGTAAGTGCCGGGGAAAAGCAGGTTGAAAGTAATACCCGCGCTAACGCTGTGCCTTTCGTTATTAAAAAGCTCTCTTGCAGCAGAAAGCCCTATCTCACCCCAAGAAACACCTGTGGCACGCTGGCTGTCGCCATCCAGTATCTCATATACTTCAGATATGCTTTCTACACCGCCGTTGGTAACAGCGTTACCCAGCGTGGTATTAATATCTACTAATGACGCTTTTACATTAGCTGCAGATGATATACCAAAAGCCCATTTATTCACTTTCATGGCAAAGGCAGGCCCAAGTATTTCGGCATCAATTCGCATATTAAGCGGCTCATTGCCGGCAAAAAGCATTTCCTCAAAATCATCGTTTCCGCCCACAAGGTCACCAAAGGTCATTTTGTTGTTTGCGGCATTAATGCTGAAGTTAAAAATATTGACTTCATAAGTCCCCTGCATGTTGGTAAGCTCTGCCGGGTTAAGGTTGGCATTTAACAGGCCTACCCGCCTCGAGGTACTTATGCCCGAATAATGCTCCTGGGCAAATGCGGCTGTGCCTAACATTGCCAGTGTTAAGAGTAGTGTTTTTTTCATTTGTAGTAAGTGTAATGGGTTAATTAGGTTTGTTAATTTCGTATAAAGTTAGTTAAAATAACAGTGATGCACAGTACCCGATTTAGAATTTATGCGGTACAGTTGAGTATAATGCAAATTTCAACTATAGTTTATAAAGTGTAAATACCCGTTAAAGGGTATTTAGAAACGAGTTCCAGACAGCATCATCCGGTGTAGGGGCAACAATAACTATTTCTTCCTTCTTTACCGGGTGTATAAAAGAAAGCCGCCTTGCATGCAAGCTTATGCCACCATCGGGGTTACTTCGGGTAAAGCCATATTTAAGGTCGCCTTTTATGGGGCAGCCTATGGCGGCAAGCTGGGCGCGTATCTGGTGATGACGGCCGGTGTGCAGGTCAACTTCCAATACATAATAATTATCCAGCTTACCTATAACAGTATAAGAGAGGCTTGCATAACGGCTGTTTGGCACTTCTTTTATATGTGCCTTGCAAACATTTTTTTTATTGTTACGGGTTATATAGTGTACCAGTGTGGCGTGTTCCTGTTCAGGCTTATTTTTTACAATTGCCCAATATGTTTTCTGCATTTCGCGCTCTTTAAACATAGCGTTTAAGCGCTCCATAGCTTTAGATGTTTTTGCAAATATGACAAGGCCGGTAGTAGGCCTGTCTAAACGGTGAACAATACCTACAAATGCATTGCCGGGCTTGTTATATTTTTCGCGCAGGTATTCGTCAACAATTTCGCCAAGTGGCTTGTCTCCCGTTTTATCGCCCTGTACAATATCGCCAAAACGTTTGTTTATGGCTATTATGTGGTTGTCCTCATACAGGACATCTAAATTATCTTTAGTTGAAAGTAAACTCGCCATTAAAAATTTTCAAATTACCGAAAACTAATACTGCTCTTTTTCGTTAGGAAAATCCTTTGCCTTAACATCAGTTACATATTGTGATATTGCAGTTGTCATACCATCGAATAAATTCATGTACCTGCGCAGAAAGCGTGGGCTGAATTCGTTGTTCATGCCCAGCATATCATGTATAACAAGTACCTGGCCATCTACTCCGCCGCCTGCACCAATGCCTATAACAGGTATAGATATACTTTCAGCTACTTTTTGGGCAAGGCTTGCAGGGATTTTTTCTAACACAACGGCAAAACAGCCAATGCGTTCCAGCATTTTGGCATCTTCCATAAGCTTTTCGGCTTCAGCATCTTCTTTTGCCCTAACGGTATAAGTACCAAATTTATAAATAGACTGTGGTGTTAAGCCCAAATGCCCCATAACAGGTATGCCTGCGTGCAGTATTTTTTTGATGGAGTCTTTAATTTCGCTGCCTCCTTCCATTTTTACGGCGTGTGCGCCGCTTTCTTTCATTATCCTGATGGAAGAACGTAATGCTTCTTTAGAATCGGACTGGTAGCTCCCGAAAGGTAAATCTACAACTACGAGCGACCTTTGTATAGCCCTTACCACAGATGAAGCGTGGTATATCATCTGGTCCAGCGTTATGGGTAGCGTGGTTTCGTGCCCCGCCATTACGTTAGAGGCAGAGTCGCCTACAAGTATTACATCTACTCCTGCAGTATCTACAATTTTTGCCATAGTATAATCATAGGCTGTAAGCATAGATATTTTTTCGCCATTGGCCTTCATTTCAGTCAGCGAGCGGGTAGTAATCCTTTTATAATCTTTTTTTGCTGTAGACATAACCAGTATTTAAGGCAGTAAAAGTACTAAATTACGGGCAATGCCAGCCCATTTTAATCATTAATTAGGCATTGTGGTAACTTTTAGGTATGTTTAGCTACTTATTGTATAAAACAAAGTAATGAATAAGCTTTTAGTATTACTCACGTTGCTGTTTATGCAATGCGCTTTTGCACAGGATGCTGCCATACGCAAAACAGTTGATACTTTTTTTGAAGGGCTGCACAAAGCAGATACGCTTAAAATGCAATCGGTATGCTCTGATAAACTGGTTTTGCATACTGTTTATGAGAAAGGAGGCAGTAATGTATTGGTAGCCGAAGACATTAAAAACTTTTATAAATCGATAGCCGAATTACCTCCGGGATTTCAGATTTATGAGCGCCTGCTGAGTTTTGAAGTAACATCAGACGGGCTGATGGCAAATGCATGGGCTCCATATGAGTTTTATATTAACGGCAAGCTAAGCCACAGCGGTGTAAACTCATTCAGCCTTTACAATGATAGCGGGCAATGGAAAATAGTATATATTATAGATACTCGTAAAAAGCCTTAAACCTAAACCCGGTTAACAGTCAGATATATTAACCGCTACCGCAAGCCCGCCTTCGCTGGTTTCTTTATACTTATTGTTCATATCCCTTGCGGTTTCCCACATGGTGTTAACCACTTTATCTAAAGGCACCTTTACGTTTTTAGGGTCTGTTTCAAGGGCAAGTTCTGCAGCATTAATAGCTTTAATTGCTCCCATAGTATTACGTTCTATACACGGTATCTGCACAAGCCCCCCAATAGGGTCGCACGTTAGCCCCAAATGGTGTTCCATAGCTATTTCAGCAGCTATAAGGCACTGCTCAGGGTTACCACCCATGAGTTCGCAAAGTGCTGCTGCAGCCATTGCAGATGACACGCCGATTTCGGCCTGGCAGCCACCCATTGCAGCCGATATGGTAGCCCCTTTCTTAAAGATACTGCCAATCTCACCCGCAACCATAAGGAACTGCTTAATCTCTTTTTCGCCCGCATTGTGGTTTTCTATTACCATATAATACATAAGCACGGCAGGTATAACACCCGCGCTGCCGTTGGTTGGCGCTGTAACCACACGCCCCAATGATGCGTTAACCTCATTAACCGAAAGTGCAAAGCAGCTTACCCACTTTAATATCTGCCTGAACTTAACTTCTGTTTTACGGATTACCTGCAGCCACTCCCACGGGTTGGTGTAAGGCAGTTCGCCGATAAGGTTCTTATGCATATCAAAAGCCCTGCGGCGTACCTTTAGCCCACCGGGTAATATACCCTCTGTGTGGCAGCCAATGTACATACACTCCAGCATGGTGTTCCATACACGCATAAGTTCATGGTGTATTTCTTCTTCGCTTCGTATGGATTTTTCGTTTTCGTAAACAATCTCTGATATGCTTTTGTTCTCCTGCCTGGTGAAGTTTAAAAGGTCGTCAGCTTTATCGGTAGGGAAGGGGAAAGCACATTTAATGATTTCTTTTTCTTTTGCAACAGTGCGTTCTTCTTTAACCACAAAACCACCACCTATTGAATAAAAGGTAGATATATATTCTATTTTGCCTGCCGTTGCCGTAAAAGTAAGCCCGTTAGCGTGGAACGGTAAAAAGTTTCGGTTTAATACTATATCAACAACAGGATTAAAATCAATCTCACGACTGTTATCAAGCTTCAACTTATTGTTGAGGTTAATACCGTCTATAATGCCTTCAATGTCTTCTACAGGAACATATTCAGGATCTGCACCGCTAAGCCCCAGCATAACAGCAAGGTCGGTAGCATGGCCTTTGCCTGTAAGCGACAGCGAGCCGTAAAGGTCTACCTTTACGTGCATAACGTTACCAAAGATACCTTCTTCATGAAGCTCTTTCAAAAAACGTTCTGCGGCACGCCATGGGCCAAGTGTGTGCGAGCTTGAAGGGCCCACACCAATTTTAAGCATATCAAAAACTGAAATACATTCGTTCATAGCAATACTATACTTTTTTGCAAAGTTACATTATCTGTAGTGCGCAAAGGTAACTAAATTGCTAATACTACAACGATTGAGTACTAAAATTGTTGATGCTTGAAATTATGGTTCTTTAGCAATCTGAATTATAATTGGTAAAGGTCCCTTCATTCTTACACTTCCTAGACCTCTAAAAGTGTTTATTATATTTGAAATTATTATTTCATCTCCCGGCTTCAATTTATCAATGTATTTCAGTGCTTCTCCATTTACTTTGTCTCCATATATAATTAATCCCGGTGCACCGGGAATATATATCTCAAAGCTTGTTACTGATTGACGCACGTTAAATACAGGATCACTTAAACGTACAGAAATAACTGCATTTTCCATCTCTCGTTTCGTCATTAACATAATACAGCTAGTACAATGATTGTCGTTGATTAGTGAGCTGGGAGCTTCCAGTTCATGTATCTCAAAAGTTTTAGATTCTCTTACAATAGAATTATCCGGCATTTTCGCTATGATTTTAATACTTATTGTATCGCCTGGAATACCAATAACATTGAAATTATAATTACCTATGCTATCTTGTTTGGTAAGACCTGGTGCAGATGCAGTGAATGATACAGCACCCGGTACAGCTATTTTTATAGGATTTGGAAAACCTCTGTAAAGGATGGCATAACGCTCTGAAGAAATTACAGATATATTGCTGTCACTTTGGGCATAATTGAGTACGGGTAACAACAACAGCAGTATTAACATTTTTTTCATGTTGCAGGTATTTATACAAACATAAACAAAAAAGCCTCCCGATAAGGAGGCTTAAGTTATGGACTAAATAATCTTTTAGTTTACTATTATCTTTTTTGCTGCTGATTGCCCACCCGAAGTCATTTTCAGGATATAAAAACCGTCAGGCAGGTTTTGCAACTGATAAGTGTTGTTAACCGCCTTTGGCTTTTGTATCTGCTGTATCAGCTGCCCGTTAAGGTTTATCAGCTGTATCTCTTCGAGAGTGGTTTCGCTGTAAATGTTTATTTCGTTATTTACCGCAGGGTTAGGGTAAACAGTAAGTTTAGCTTCAAAAAAACTGTCGGTAGCGTTAATGCCCCAACGGTCCTGCGCTACAGGGCCACCCCATATTAGGGTTGCAAGATAAGGGTTGTCTATAAAAGGGTTACGGTTGCCCTGTCCCCATGCATTGTTGGCATTATTTAAATAAATGTTCCTGTTATCTTCATATTCAGAAACCGGATCTTCGGCATTCCACTGTAATAAGATTGCAGGCATATTCGGGTCGCTTGTAACAGTATTACCCATAACTGCATTGGTAGGTACGCACTGGTTAGGATACCTTAAATACATATACATAAGTATCCTTGCCACATCACCTTTCCACTCATCACCCGGATACCAGCCGCTACCGGAGTTGCCCGAGTTACCTGAACCTGTTGTGTAAAGCTTGTTACCACGTTGCCCATTGCGGTCAACATCACAAGCCCTTAGGTGGTGCGCATCAGCTCCTGCACCTTCCTGACCTAAATCAGGAGTGCCAAGCGATTGCGGATAAACGTGCTCCCTGTTCCATTCACAGTTAGGATCACCACCGTTGTTGTTGGCATTCCTGCGCCTGTGGTCGTCATCGTTTGAAGATCCTGCAGGGCAAACACTTTCGCTAAAGCCGTAAAGTAACAATACAAACCCCGGATTATCCGGATCCTGGTCTGTAACTTTAAGCGCATTCCAGACACCCGGAGAGTAGCTAAGTTCGTTAATATGCGTAGTAGTTATTTTAGTGGATAGGGCATTTTTTAAAGCCATGCCGCTCTGGTTAAAGTTAAAACCGTTGTAGTAGGGGGTAGCGGGAGCACCATCCTGTGCAAATACCACGCTCGCAATAAGCCCCAGTGCTAAGGAGTAAATTTTTCTCATAAATATAAAAATAGGGCGGTAAATGTAGGGCGATTTATTTAAACCACCCTTACATTTAACACCATTAAGTAAATTCTGTTATTTTTTGCGCTCCAGAAGCGCCATATAAAAGCCGTCAAAACCTGACTCTGATGCCAATATTCTCTGGTCTTTTACAAAGTTGAACTGCTTTCCTGTTTCTGTAGTAAGGAAATGCTGTACCTGCTCCTGGTTTTCTGAAGGGAGCACAGAACAGGTTGCATATACCAGTTTGCCGCCCGGTTTTACAATTTTAGAGTAACTTTCTAATACCTCGGCTTGTGTCTTTTTTATATTGTCAACAAACTCCGGTTGCAGTTTCCATTTGCTGTCGGGGTTGCGCTTTAAAACACCAAGACCGCTGCACGGGGCATCTATAAGCACCCTGTCGGCTTTTTCGTGTAGTTTCTTTATAACTTTTGTGCTGTCTATAATGCGGTATTCTATATTAAAAGCACTGTTGCGTTTCGCACGTAGCTTTAGCTGCTTAAGCTTGCTTTCATATAAGTCCATTGCAATAAGCTGCCCCTTGTTTTCCATTAAAGATGCCATGTGCAGTGTTTTACCGCCGGCACCGGCACAGGTATCTACCACACGCATACCGGGCTCTACCTCAAGAAAGCGCGCCACAAGCTGCGATGATGCATCCTGCACTTCAAATAGGCCGTCTTTAAAAGCCTGGGTTAAGAACACATTGGCGCGTTCTTTAAGTACAAGCGCATCCGGATATTCTTTAATAAACAATGTCTCAATACCTGAATCCATTAAAATGTCGCGGAGCTTTTCTTTTGTGGTCTTCAGGGTGTTTACCCTTAGTATAACCTGTGCCTGCTCATTTTGTGCTGCAATCTCCTTTTCCCATTTCTGCTCACCAAGCTCTTTTACACCAAGCTCATCCATCCAGTCGGGTATAGATTCCCTATATTTCCTTATCTTGCTTAGTTCGTCAAAGCGGCCTTTTATACGGCGCAGTGGTGTATCTTCAAAGTATTTCCAATCAGGCAGCTTATAACCCCTAAGTACTGCCCAAACGGCAAACATACGCCACAGGTTGTCACGGTCATACGGTTCCTTAACTTCAGCAATTTCGGCATAAAGGCGTTTCCACCTTACAATCTCATATATGGTTTCGGCTACAAATTTCCTGTCAGCACTTCCCCAGCGCTTATCTTTTTTAAGTGCCCTTGCCACAACCTTATCGGCATATTCACCTTCATTAAAAATGGCATTAAGCGAATCTATAACCGTAAAAACTAAATTCCTGTGTAATCTCATTGTAAAAAATTGAGGTGCAAAGGTACTGAAATTTTGAAAGATAACTGTACTATGTTTTGCTGTACCTGTTTAAGAATGCCGAAGGTGTTTCTCCGGTTTTCTTTTTAAACAGGCGCGAAAAGTAGGCATAATCTTCATACCCCAGCATATAGGCTATTTCATTAAAATTTTTCTTTTGCAATACCAGTTCTTTACGTGCTTCGAGCAGAACCCTGTCCTGTATTACATCTGTAGCGGTTTTGCCTGCCACAGCCTGTGTAATGCGGTTGAGGTGTTTTGGGCTAATGTGCAGCATAGCAGCATAGGCAGCAGCTGATTTTTCGGTTTTATAATTACTTTCTATTAATTGCTCCAGTTGCCTGAATTTTAAATAGTAACCGTTTTGGTTAACCTGCCCTGAAGTATTGTTTTGCAGGTAAAGCCTTGTACCTTCTATATAAACCAGGTTAATAAGGCTTAGCACCTTTTGCCGCTTGAGTATTTTCTCGTCGAGATTTTCATTATATACCTGCTCGAAAAGCGACGTTATATTCTTAAAATCATTTCCCTCTAATTGCAGCAGGGGTAAATTGTGCATACTGTAAAAGAACGGAAAACGGTTTATTGTTGCCTGTGTATATTGCAGGTCGTAAAAATCCTGCGTATGGAAAAAAACAAAACCCTTAACATCTGCCGAAAGCTCCCAGTGGTGTGTTTGCCCCGGATTTAAAAAGAAGAGGCTGCCGGGAGCAACTTCATAAACAGAGAAATCTACCTCATGAATACCTGAACCATGCGTAAATAGTATGGCAAGATAAAAATTGTGTGAGTGTGGCAGCACAATATCTTTATGGCTGGTTATAAGATGGTCTTGCAGTGTGTTGGCATAGAAACCGTCGAGGCTGCTTTGCCTCGGAAACTGCCCTATATTGAGTATCGCTACTTTTTTCATCTGAATGAATTATGTCTTAAAAGTACAAATTTTTGCGTAGATATTATATTGAGTTATCTTTAGTCCTGCCGTAAATTTGCAGTATAAAACTTTTAGGTATGTCTCAGTTTAAAGATATAATAACAGAAAAATGCCCTGTGTGCGGCGAGGGGCATGTGTTTGCCAAAAAGGGTAACCCTTTGTTGTTCAGGATGCCGAAGATGGAAAAAGACTGCAAGGTATGCGGCCATAAATTTGAAATTGAACCCGGCTTTTTTTATGGCGCTATGTATGTGAGCTATGCGGTAACAGTTGCCGAAATGGTTGCTGTATTTGTTATCGCACAATTCTTTACATCTGATATTAAAATAATGCTTTGCCTTATTGCCGCTACAGCTTTTTTGCTGAGTACGTTTAATTTCAGGCTGTCGAGAATGCTGTGGATGTATATGTTTGACAGCAGGCGAAAAGAAACAGCAGGCTAATATTTAATATATTATAAACCGATTCCAGCACAGGGCATACAGCTTTGCGCCGGAATTTTTATATTATATTAGCATGACTAAATATAGCGTATGAAAAAGTATTTTATCGTGATTGCAATGCTGGCACTTTTAAGCTGTAAAAAAGAAGATGAAAAAACCGTTTATAAACCCTCGTTTGCCACAGTAGAAGTAGATACGCTATTACAAGATAAAATAAGCATACGCGCCCTGCTTACAGACGGTGACAAAGCCTGGTATGCCGGCAGCGAAGGTAAATATGGTTACGTATCGTTAAGCGGAGGTAAAAGCCTTAACGGTGTAGTGGCTAAAGATTCTGTTTTACCGGAGTTTCGTTCTATAGCCCAGAATAAATCCGATATTTTTATACTGAATGCCGGTACTCCTGCCATGCTTTATAAAATTTCTAAAGACGGCAGGGCGGTACGAAAAGTATATACAGAAAGCGGCGAGAAGGTGTTTTATGACAGTATGCAGTTTTATAATGATACAGATGGTATAGCCATGGGCGACCCTACAGACGGTTGTCTTTCGGTAATAGTAACAGAAGACGGGGGCGGAAACTGGCATAAAGTAAGCTGTGATGTTTTACCTGAAACTACTGAAGGTGAAGCTGCTTTTGCGGCAAGCAACACAAACCTTGTTGTTAAAGGCAATAATACATGGATGGTTTCAGGCGGTAAAAAGTCGCGTGTATTCTATTCGGCTGATAAAGGTAAAAGCTGGAAAGTTTATAATACACCAATTGTGCAGGGAAGTGAAATGACAGGTATTTTTTCTGCCGATTTTTATGATGATAAAATTGGCTTTGCCGTTGGTGGCGATTATGAGACACCTGATAAAAACTTTGGTAACAAAATTCTGACTGTAAATGGCGGTAAAGACTGGCAATTAGTAGGAGACGGTACAGGCTTCGGATATGCATCCTGTGTGCAGTTTGTGCCGCAAAGCAACGGTAACGAACTTATAACCTGTGGGTCATCGGGCGTGTTTTATTCATTTGACCGCGGCAACACATGGAAAAAAATTCATGATGATAAAACCCTGCATACACTTCGCTTTACAGATAATAAAACAGTAATAGCAGCAGGGCAAGGCAAAATAATACGTTTAAATTTAGAATAAAACTGCAATATTAAAGCGGATGATAAGTTATAATTACATGAGTTTAAGAAATAAAATATACAAGCATATTTTGTTTGCCCTTGCGGGAGTGTTGCTCGTGCTTATTTCTTCGTGTAATGTAAAGAAAGTAATTGCCGACATAGCGGGTGTATCTTATAGCAAGCCGCTCAATCTTTCTAAAACTGCGCTTTCGCAAACGGGTTCCTGTCATTTTGATGACTTGCATACAGCGAAGGCTTCTGTTGAGAAGCAAAGCCTTAACCTCGTAGTTCCTATAGGTGTGCAACGCTCCATTTTTACAGTACTTAACCCGGAGAAGAAGCAAAACACACGTTTACGACACAAGCGTTTTATTTTTGATAAAATACCGCTTTACATCCTTTACCAGAAAATGAAATTTGATGTATAGTTGCTCTACGTAGAGAATACAAATATATTATTTCATTTTAAAAAGGATACAATATCATGAATACATATTCAGTAAACCGGCCGTATGCAACTGCCGGCACAATAAATTTTGCCCTGCGCATGGTGATAGGATGGACTTACTTTTCCGCATTTTGGCGAAGGGTGATACTTGTCGACAAACTTGACCCTGAACTTGCAGGTTATATAGGAGAAAAATTTAACCACTTTCTGCCGAATGCACTTGGTATAAAACCTCTTATAGAACATTTGCTCATTAACCCGAAACATCTGCATTATGCAATGGTCAGTTTTACAGTTATGGAAGCAATTACCGGGCTGTTTTTAATTTTTGGATTATTTACACGCCTTATGAGTATTAGTGTTATCGGCTTGGCGCTTGGTATATTGCTCGGGTCCGGATGGATAGGCACTACCTGCCTTGATGAATGGCAGATAGGCATACTTGGCATAGCAGGCGGATTTGCACTTTTATTGTCTGGCAGCGGTCTATATTCAGTAGATAGCTGGTTGATAAATAGGGGTTATAAGTTTACGCATAGCCGATGGTTCAGAAACTTTGCTTCGGGTGATTTCCAGATGAGTGAAAAGGCTTTCAAGCGACTAACTTTTTTCGGCGGTATGGCTATCTTGGCGCTTACGCTATATACAAATCAGTATTTTCACGGTGGGCTATGGGGAACACTTCATAACAAATCAGTTAAGCCGATAGTGAAAATTGAATCAGCTTTTGTAGAACACGACAGGCTTAAATTTTCTGTTTACCGCACAGAAGGTGCTGATGTTTACGGGTCTTTCCTTATAGGTATAGAAGTTACAGACTCTAACGGCAGCACAGTGCTTTACCTTAATGGCGAGGCGCTTTCTATGCTTAATCAATCTTTAATACAAAATAAATATGTCGCAAAGGTAAGACCGGGTAAGCATAGCCTTATTATACCGTTAGGGGCAAAAGCAACGATTTCAATTCCGCTGCAAAAGCAGTTAGGGGAGGGAGATTATCTGCTGACCTTAATCGATATTAGCGGAGCCACCTGGAAAAGATCTCTTAGTATATAATTCTCAAAGCCGCCATTTGGCGGCTTTCTTTTAGCATTCGGTTAAGAAAATGTATTGGCTATTTACATTAAATTAGCAGTAAAACTTTTACAGAGTATGCAAGATATAGTAGGCAGGATTAAATTCTGGATACGGTACAAATACAACCGTATTGTAAACAGCATCGCGTTTTACCCGGCATTTATATCTTTGATATTCCTCATTTCATCATTCCTTTTAATCAGTTTTGACTTTTCTGATTACGGAAAACAGCTCAAAAGCCAGCTACCGTGGTTAAGCCTGCGCGATGCCTCTACAGCCCGTAACATTATAGGTGTTGTGGCAGCGGGAATATTATCGCTCACGGTTTTCAGCTTTTCTATGGTAATGATAGTACTTAATCAGGCTGCATCTCAAATGTCTAACCGGGTGCTTAATAAACTCATTGGCAACAGGTTTCAGCAGATGGTACTCGGCATCTACATTGGTACTATTGTGTTTGCACTTTTCCTGCTTACTACGATAAGGGATATAGATGAGGGCATTTACATACCCGCTATAAGTACTTACCTGCTTATAGTGGTAGCAATATTCGATATTTTTGTATTTATATATTTCCTTCATTATATTACGCAGTCTGTTAAATATGAGGTAATTATACACCGCATTTATACCGAGACCTACAATTCTTTAATGCACCACTGCAAACTGGAGCAGGAACCTGAAAAAATATCAGACGATGGTTTCGATTTTAATATTGAAGCACCAAGGGGTGGTGTATATGAAGGATTTGACAGGAAAGCATTACTGAAAATTTGTAAAGAGGAGGACATTAAAATTTACATACCTAATATTTCCGGAACCTATTTGCTGAAGGGCATACCTCTGATAAAAGTTAACAAAAGCATTGATAGTAAAGAAACCATTGAAGATTTGCAGTCGGCGCTGTTCCTGAATCAGGATGAAACTATAAGTAATAACTTTTTTTACGGCTTCAGGCAACTGACAGAAGTTGCTGTAAAAGCGCTTAGCCCTGGCATTAACGATCCGGGTACTGCATCTATTGCACTACGCTCTTTATTCAGGTTGTTCACGCATCGTTACTGCTTTCATCCTGAAAATATGGTTACAGATGAAAAGAACACTGCAAGGATATATATTACTGAACCTGAATTCAATGACATTTTTGAAACCACAGTATTACCAATATGGGACTATGGTAAAAACGACAGGATTATTCAAAATGAAATGAGCCTTCTGCTTAAGCAGTTTTTACAGTTATACAGAAATGAAAGAATAGAGAATTTTTTGAAACAGGTTAATGAAAAAACGGAATAAATTATTCTTTTTCTAATTCAGCCAGTTTCTTCGGAATGTCTTTTTGTATATATTCGCCCATCATCCTGTAAAATCTGCCATCAGGTAATATAATCATGTAATTACCACATACCAAACCATACATAAAATATTTATTTATTACCCCCTCTTTGTCTTCAAAAACTTTTTTAGAATCATAAACAAATCCTTTAGTAGTGATATTAAATCTTGCGTATTTAGGGTTTTTCTTAATGAAACGCTTGTAGGTATAATCGGTAACATAGTTATCTATGCAATTGCCCTCTGAGTATTTGTTAGGCTTTGCAAAAAAATGTATTATCAGGGTTTGGCTTTTATCAATAGAATTTCCTGTTAAGCTCGATAATGCCTCCCTTATTTCTTTTACCTGCTCTGGCTGCAACGTACCGGTCTCTTCTCTTAAAACAAGTTTTGCTACAATTGCAGTATCACTTTCTATAAAACCGTAAACATAGCCTTCAGATAATTTTGCTTTAAATGCTTCAAGATTTGTTATATCACCATTTTCATTTAATAAATATTCTTTCTTTTGCGCTTGAGGCAGGGCTTGAATTGTAGTAAAGAATAGTAAAGTAAGAAATAGACTTTTCATGATCTTGAAATTTATGGTATCTGGTTTATATATCCAAATCAAACGCCTTTCTTAGTAATTCGATTGTAGGATTAAGCGCTTTAAGTTTTTCAAATTTTTCCTGTGGAGTAAATGCATGCCGTGTCGAAGCCACTTCGTTTACATGTGTTTCTATAACAATATCATGGTTATGCAGCTTACCGCGAAGATAGCCCAGTAATTCAATCTTGTTATTATCAAAGTCAACCTTGCTGCCTTCATTAGGTAATTCCAGCCTTATGGTTACACCATCTTTATCCAGTACAGGGTCATTAATCTGCATGTAGGTAGCCATGATTTTTTGTCCGGTATCGCTAAGGCGTTGTGCAAACTTATTCCACATCAACAACATATCGGTTTCTGTAAATGGTTCACGTGGTAGCTCGTCATGCTTTTTTAATTCGGCTTTCTGGGTTTCCTGTAGTTCACGCTTCATTTTAATGCTCGAAAGCGAAAACGCCGAAACCTTTGGCCTGCCATCATCTTCGGGTATTTGTACAACCGGTGGCTTAATGATTTCAGGTGCATCAACCTCAATTTTATTAACAGGTAACGGAGAAATACCTTCGGGCTTTTCAGGTACTGCCGTATTAGCTGTTACTACAGAAGATTGATTTCCTGCAGGCTTAGCGGGTGTGCTATCGGTAAAATAGTGAGCCGGAATTATAAATTGGTCAGCTTTTTTTTTTCTCCGTCAAAGGTGACAGAGGCAAGCCGCATAAGGCATAGTTCTACTAACAGCCTTTGGTTTTGGCTGGTTTTGTATTTAAGGTCGCAATCATTGGCAATATCAATTGCCTCCAGTAAAAACTGTTGGCTGGCCTTTTGCGATTGCTGTGCATACATGGCCTGAGCTGTTTCACCAGCTTCAAGCAATACCAGCGTTGCGGGTGTTTTGCATACCAACAGGTCTCGGAAGTGAGATGCAAGACCTGCTACAAAGTGGTGTGCATCAAAACCTTTAGCAAGTATGTCATTAAACGCAAGCAATAGTTCCGGTATGCGGTTTTCAAGTATAAGGTCGGTTACCTTAATGTAGTACTCATAATCAAGCACATTAAGGTTTTCTGTAACGGCCTGGCGTGTAAGGTTGTTGCCGCAGTAGCTTACTACCCGGTCAAAAATAGAAAGCGCATCACGCATGGCGCCATCTGCCTTTTGGGCTATAATGTGCAGTGCATCGTCTTCAAAGGTAATGCCCTGGCTTTTGGCTACCTCTGCAAGGTGTTCTTTGGCATCCTTAACCGTTATCCGTTTAAAATCGAATATCTGGCAGCGCGACAGTATGGTAGGTATTATCTTGTGCTTTTCTGTAGTGGCGAGTATAAATATGGCATGCCTCGGCGGTTCTTCCAATGTTTTCAGGAAGGCATTAAATGCCGCCTGAGAGAGCATGTGCACCTCATCTATAATATACACTTTATACTTGCCTGTTTGCGGCGGTATCCTTACCTGGTCTATCAGGTTACGGATGTCATCTACCGAGTTGTTAGAAGCCGCATCCAGCTCAAATACATTAAAGGCAAAATCTTCATTCGGGTCGTCATAACCTTCCTGGTTTATTTTGCGGGCCAGTATGCGTGCGCAGGTTGTTTTGCCCACACCACGCGGGCCGGTAAACAACAATGCCTGTGCTAAGTGGTTATTCTCTATGGCGTTAAGCAGCGTATTGGTAATAGCCTGCTGCCCCACAACATCCTTAAAGGTTTGCGGGCGGTATTTACGAGCTGATACGATGAATTGTTCCATAGTGATATATGCAGGGCAAATATACTAATTTAAAATTGCAGGACGGTAAGATTTGAAAATTTGAAAATTTGAAAATGGTTTAACAGGAGCGGGTGGTATTACAATTGGAAAATGATTTCCAAATTGCCACATTTTCAAATTTCCAAATTGCCTATGCGATTACCTCTGCAATGTTTTCATTGCTTAAAAGATTAAGCAGTGCCCTTTCCTCGGCATTGAGGTCGCCATTTTCGGATTCATCCTCGCAAATGTATTTGGATATGTTTCCGTTTTCGTATGCGGCAATTACAGTGGGGTGTACATAATATTTCTTGCAGACAGAGCGGGTATTGCCCAGTTTTTTTGCCACCGAATCAAGCACGCCTACAATTTTCTTTTTGCAGTCGGTCATGCTGGTATGGTCGCCTGCTTCATAAAAAGCGCACAATGCGTTGAGGCTGCCTGCCCAGGCACGAAAGTCTTTCGCGGTGAAATCTTCTCCTGTAATTTCTTTAATGTAATTGTTTACATCTGCCGAGCCAATACTGTGGTGGGTGCCATCATCATCATAATACTGGAAAAGCTCATAACCCGGCACTTCTTTACAGCGCTTTACCAGGTTTGCCATCCTGCGGCTTTGCAATTTTATTTTATGCTTAACGCCCTTTTTGCCCGTAAATTCAAAATTTACGGCTTCGCCTTTAAACTTTACATGCTTATCGCGGAGCGTAGTAAGCCCGAATGAACCATACAGTTTTTTATAGGCATCATTACCAATACGGATGTTGGTAAGTTCTATGAGCTTCACTACAAGTGCCACCACTTTTTCGTAGGGTAGTCCCTTGCGCTTAAGGTCGGCTTCTACCTGTTTGCGTATGGCAGGCAGTGCATTGGCAAAGCGACGGAGCCTGTAGAATTTAGACTGGTTGCGTATTTTATTCCACTCGGGGTGGTAGCGGTACTGCTTGCGCCCGCGGGCATCGGTGCCCGTTACCTGCAGGTGCCCGTGTGGGTAGGGCGATATCCATACATCCTGCCATGCCGGGGGGATAACCAGTTTTTTTATCCTGTCCAGCACTTCCTTTTCTTTAACCGTGTTACCCTCGTGGTCTTTATAGGTAAAGCCGCTGCCTTTACGCTGCCTATAATAGCCTTTATCAGACTGAAGGGCATAGCGCAAGCCAGCGGCTTTGGCGGTAACCTTAGGGTCACTGCCTATTTTTTCGAGTTTTTTCTGTAACCTGTTCATTTAGCCCTTTGGCTATTCGTCGTTTCTTCCTTTAATACTCATTTCGTGTAGCATCATCGCTGCGCTTTTCTCGGTATAGGCGCCGTGGCTTGCCACAAACACACCTTTCTCGCCGTCTTTAGATTGTATGCCGTAAACCGTAGCCTCATCGCCCGGGTCGGTTTCGCCCTCGTAGCGGTAAATGTGCTCTATGGTAAAATCTTCGCAGTGGTTAACTATGCGGTCTTCCTCAAGGTTAAAGTCTGTTGTAAATCCTTTTTGTGCCAGCTCTTCAAGTGCTTTAGATACTGTGGCATAATGATACATCTGTCTGTCCATGTGTGTAGTTTTTTAAAGAGGTTTGTTTTACAGTATTAAAATTACGGCTTTAGAAATTTGGCTGCTGCCAACGAAATGTTAAACATGGTTTAGTCATAATGTCAAGAGTCTAAAGTCGAAAGGAGAAAGTTTAGATGTCAGATGACAGGTGTCGGATGAACAAGGGTCCTCTCCTTTGGAGAGGGGTTTGGGGTGAGGCTGACTTTATGACTTTTGACGATTCTCTTTATGACTTAAAAAAAACTATCTTTGCCCCCGCAGGCCGCCTTATCGCTCCGTCTCACGGGGAGGAAAGTCCGGACACCACAGGGCAGCATAGCGGGTAACGCCCGTCACTGTGCCGCAGGGCGCGGGAGGACAAGTGCAACAGAAAGTATGTACAGGTAATGCTGTAGTGAAACCAGGTAAACTCTATGCGGTGAAATGCCAAGTATACCGGCAATTAAGGGCTGCCCGCCCAATGCCGGAGGGTAGGCAGATAGAGCGTAACAGTAATGTTGCGCCCAGATAAATGATAAGGCTTCTAAATTTATTTAGTTGACAGAATCCGGCTTACAGGCCTGCATTATTTTCATTTGACACTATTTATCATCATTGATTTCAAAGTATTTATATCAAATATTTTAAAACAATCATCATGTAATTTTTGTCCGTTTTTCTGAATTTTTTCTATAAGATAATTATGAATATATAGCATTAATTCTTTAAGTAGATTAAGTTGCTGTTTAGAAAAACTAATTTGTTTTAGTTGACTAAAACGCACTTGCGTTTCATTCATATCTCCTTCCTTAGGAATAATTAAATAAGATATACCAATTTCACTTTCAGTTTCTCCCCTATGAGCAATAAAGTGATGTCTGAGATCCATTAAAAATTCATGCTGAAGTAATAGTTCAGGTTTGTCTTCAAATAAATTCTTTGATTCTAATTTAGGGAATTTTTGCTTACTTGCGTCAGTAAAGCATTTACCATATAAAGATATTAAAGCATAGGTTAAGGAAGATTTAATAACATCATCAACTTCTTCATTTAATAAGTCAATATATTTAATTATAAGTTCAATGTCTTCCTTCATTGAACAATATGCAACGAATTTTTTCCCTAAGAATACTGGGATGGCAATTATAAAATATTTATCAGAATACTCTTCTTGAGCACTTTTGATTAAATTTATTAATCTTTGTTCATATTTTTCCATAAATATTTAATTTACAACTCCTCCACATCCGGGTCTTCATTAATAGCTTCTTCAGTTTCATCCTTATCAAATTCAAAGAACGAAAAAATACTGCCGCCATACTTTTTACTGAAAGACCAGTTCATCATGTGTTCCAGCGTGGTGTGCCTGCTGTGCTCTATAATCATCATACCGTCTTCCTGCAACAGGTTGTTGTCAAATACCAGTTTTACAACCTCTTCAAATTTTTGCTGCTCAAAGTGGTAGGGCGGGTCGGCTACAATAATGTCATAGCTGCTGCTGTGCCCGGCAAGAAATTTATATACATCGGACTTAATTGCCATAATGTTAAAGTCGAACTCTGCTGCAGTTTGTTTGATGAACTTAATGCAGCCAAAGTCGGCATCTACGGCAGTAATAGCCTCTGCACCCCGCGAACCAAACTCATAGCTGAGGTTACCCGTGCCCGCAAAAATATCAAGCACCTTAAGCCCTTCAAAATCAAAACGGTTGTTCAGGATATTGAATAGCGACTCCTTGCTCATATCGGTAGTGGGGCGAACGGGCAGGCTTTTGGGTGCGTTTATGCGGCGGCCTTTATATTTTCCTGATATTATCCTCATGCGTTGTATAGTATAAAATGTTGGAGGGCATCCTGTTGTGTGATGCCGAATTTATCCTGGAGTGCTCCCGGCTCATATATAGAAACGTACCTTATGTATTTGTAGGCAAGTGCAAAGCAGTCGTGCTGCTCATCTGTTTTACCCAGTAAAAATACTTTTACCGTTTCGGGGTTCAGCAGCAGTTGCTCCATCGTGAAAAGCAGGTAGTACAAAAAGTCTTCGGGTGTGGCATACTCAAAAGCGTTATACAGCAACAGCTTTTGGTTGCGGGCTACCACAATTTCAAAATGCGTATCCTGCACATGAACGTAAACCTGTTTTTCATCTACGTTTTTAGACGCATCCAGCAGCTTGGCAACCAGTATGCTGTTTGCATTTTTATAATCAAAGCTGCCAAACCTGTCCAGCAGGTAATTGTTAATGTTCATTAGCGGCACATACACATTGCTCAGGTCATAATTAGGCAGGGCATCAAAGGCAAAAATATCGGTTTCAAAAACTTTGGTATTGTATTGCAGGTAACTGCCTAAAAAATTTTCGTCAAAAAGCGCATCGGGCACAAAAGTATTAAAGCAGTTGTCGTGCAGTACCAGCACTTCGTCATACTCCATTTTAAGCTCCGGGTGGGTGGTAAGCAGCTTCCACAACTCTTCCTCTACAGGCTGAAACTTACTGAAACCCATGCTGTGCGTATGGCTTATGCTGTTGCCGAGTGTATCGATACAGCAAAAAGAGGCACCGTGCATGCCAATTTGTAAAACAAGTTTTTTATAATTTTTTGTAGTTATGGGGTGGCTCATGAGCAATTGGTTTCAGCACAAATTTACATCTTTTTACCGATTAGCGGGGCTACTCGTTTAAATCATGCTATCTTTGAGGGCCTAACCGCTAAAACCTGTTTTACCACATGAATCCGGGACAGTTTTACCAGATACTCCGCCGTAATTTTCCGTTTGAACCCACGCTTAAACAAGATATATTCCTGCAAAAAATAAGCACGTTTATTAACAGCGACAGCAAAGATGAAATTTTTGTACTGAAGGGCTATGCGGGTACAGGTAAAACAACCATTATCTCGACACTGGTTAACCACCTGAAGGAAGCCAACAAAAAATATGTGCTATTGGCGCCAACAGGCCGTGCAGCTAAGGTAATATCAGGGTATTCGCAAAAGCCGGCTTATACTATACACAAGCGCATTTATTTCCCAAAAAAGGGCAGCGGCGGTACTATGGGCTTTACATTACAGCCCAACAAGTTTACCAACACTATTTTTATAGTGGATGAAGCCTCTATGATATCGGACACGGCAAACGAGTCGAAAATGTTTGAGAACGGTTCGTTGCTGGACGACCTTATGCAGTATGTGTACAGCGGCAATAACTGCAAACTGGTACTGATAGGCGACACCGCGCAGTTACCGCCTGTAAACTCAGATATCAGCCCTGCGCTTGATGTGCAGATGCTGACTAACAACTATTTTAAGGAAACACAGCAAATAGAGCTTGATGAGGTAATGCGCCAGGATATCGACTCGGGCATTTTATATAACGCCACAGAACTGAGGGAGGTGCTTAAATCGGCCTTTGTAGATACATTTAAATTCCGGGTAAAAGAATTTAAGGACATTGTCCGCCTTATAGATGGCTTTGAGATTGAAGATGCCATTAACCAGGCTTATAGTAATTACAGCGTAGAAGACACTGCATTTATAGTGCGCAGCAACAAGCGTGCTAACCAGTATAACAAACAGATACGGTTTAAGATATTGGGGCGCGAGAGCGAGCTATCGGCAGGCGACCTGCTTATGGTAGTAAAGAATAACTACTTTTGGCTCAACGAAAAATCAGAGGCAGGCTTTATAGCCAATGGCGATATTATTGAGGTACTGGAAATTTTCCGTATAGAAGAATTATATGGTTTTAAATTTGCCCGTGTAAAAGTCAGAATGGTAGATTACCCCAACCAGGCAGCGTTTGAAACAGTATTGCTTTTGGATACTATTGATAGTGAATCGGCATCATTAACTTATGAAGAATCGAACCGACTGTATAATGAGGTGATGCTGGATTATGAGAATGAAACCGGCTACCGTAAATTTTTAAAAGTAAAGAATAACCCGCATTTTAATGCATTGCAGGTAAAATTCAGCTATGCAGTAACCTGCCATAAATCGCAGGGTGGGCAGTGGCACACGGTGTTTGTAGAGCAGCCTTACCTGCCGCAGGGTATAGATAAAGATTACATCCGTTGGCTCTACACAGCCGTTACCCGTGCAAAAGATAAACTCTACCTTATCGGGTTTAAAGATGAGAGTTTTGAGGAGTGAGCCAAGCCCCCGGCCCCCAAAGGGGGAGTTTTTACCCATAATTACCGAGTCTTTTATTCCGCTCAAACAACACCTTCTTGGAATGATGGCTTTTTTATTTTTAGTTTTCCATTCCGACCGTAGCAGAGGAATCTAAGAATCTGTAATAAGATTGCTCGGCTTTGCTCGAGATGGAAGAATCGTGCTTACGTAGTTTTTTTTTCTATGAGATTAAAATTCCCCCTTTGGGGGTTAGGGGGCTAAATAAATATTATTTTTACACCATGAAAATTATTGCTGTAATACCCGCCCGCTATGCCAGTACCCGTTTCCCCGCCAAACTCATGCAGGATTTAGGGGGCAAAGCCATTATCGTCCGTACCTATGAAGCCGCTGTAAAAACAGGCTTGTTTGACGATGTTTTTGTGGTTACCGATTCTGATATAATTTATGATGAGGTTGTCCGTAACGGAGGCAAAGCCATTATGAGCCAAAAAGAGCATGAGAGCGGCAGCGACCGTATTGCCGAAGCGGTAGAGCACATGGATGTGGATATTGTGGTGAATGTTCAGGGCGACGAGCCTTTTATAAATAAAGAGCCGCTTGCCGATGTGCTTCAGGTATTTAAAAGCGACTTTGCAAGGGAAACAGACCTTGCCTCTTTAATGATGCACATTACAGATGAGGAAGATATAAACAACCCCAACAATGTAAAAGTGGTAGTTGACCAAAAGAATTTTGCGTTATACTTTTCACGCTCGGTAATACCATACCCGCGTGATAAGGAAGCAGGGGTGAGGTATTTTAAGCATATTGGTATTTATGCATTCCGCAAGCACGCGCTGCTCGATTTTTACAACCTGCCCATGCAAAAGCTGGAAGCCAGCGAAAAACTGGAACAGCTACGCTACCTTGAATATGGCAAAAAAATAAAAATGGTAGAGACAAGCCACGCAGGCATTGGTATAGACACCCCCGAAGATTTAGAAAAGGCGAGGAAACTGCTGTAAAAGAAAACGATATAGCATAATACCTGTTAAATATTTACTAATATTTGTTTGGCTGTAATTTATTCTTTATCTAATTTTGTTCCCTGAATGAAGAAGTTACAACTAAAAATCTTTCTTTCCCTTATCGCTGTCCTTTTGGGCTCGGTTGGTAACCTGTATGCTTATGCAGGAAAAGAATTTTCTTTAGATACTTCATTAAAACTACTGCAACTGCATGCCTATGGCGAGGATTTTTGTATTGAGGGTGAAGCCGAAAGCATACACTACAAAGAATCACTTACTGCTGCCGAAGGCCATCACGACAAAATTACTCCTTCTGATACCGAAATAGAGGAAGACAGGGCCGAATCGTTTACCAAAACCCCGGATGCCCTTACTTATTTTACTTTTGCATTTCATGATGAAATATCTCCCGGATATTTCTACCGCTGTATAAAGAGTTATACCTGCTCTCACTACTTTAACTACTTCCCTGTCCTGGAGCGCCATATCGTTTTCAGGGTATTCAGGATTTGATTTTTCCTTTTCCGCACGGGCTTTAAACACTGCCCTGCACTTCTTTAATATCTGCCCGCAGCTATAGCTGTTCAGGGTCAAGATATGCTGCGTTTACGCATTTTACTTAGAAAAGCAATCACAAAATCATATCGTTAAACAAGCAAAATTATCATGAAGAAAATCCTCATGTTCGTTAGCCTGTGCGCATTATTGTGCAATACAGGCTGCAAAAAAGAAGAAGAAGAAAAGGAACACGAAGCACAGTTCCTGGTTACTAATCCGGTAAAAAAAGATACCACAATTACTAAAGACTATGTTGCCCAGATACGCTCAATACAACACATTGAGCTGCGTGCGCAGGAAAGGGGTTACCTGCAGCAGATTCTGGTAGATGAAGGCCAGTTTGTAAAGCAGGGACAGTTGTTGTTCCGCATTATGCCTAACCTTTACCAGGCCGAAATGCAGAAAGCAAAGGCGGAAGCGAATTTCGCAGAAATAGAATACCAGAACACTAAAAAACTAGCCGAAAGCAATGTAGTAGCACCAAATGAACTGGCTATGGCTAAGGCTAAATTTGACAAGGCAAAAGCAGAATTACAGCTTGCACAGGTGCATTTGCAGTTCACAGAGATACGCGCGCCATTTGATGGTATTATAGACCGCTTTATGGTTAGGCAGGGTAGCCTTGTAGATGAAGGAGACCTGCTCACTAACCTCTCTGACAATACCAAAATGTGGGTATATTTTAATGTCCCTGAAGCAGAATACCTGGACTATAAACAAAATCTTGACAGTAACAGGCAGGATAATAAAGTAAGCCTGCTCATGGCAAACAACAAATATTTTGATTATCCCGGTAAAATAGAAACTATAGAGGCTGACTTTAATAACGAAACCGGTAATATTCCTTTCAGGGCCACTTTTCCTAACCCTAAAGACCTTTTAAGGCACGGAGAGACCGGTAACATACATATCACTACACCATTAACTAATGCGTTGTTAATTCCGCAAAAGGCAACTTTTGAAGTACTCGACAAAAAGTATGTATATGTAATCAGCAAGAATAATACGGTACAGTCACGCGAAATAACCGTAGCACACGAACTGCCCCATATTTATATAGTGAGCAGTGGCCTTTCTGAAGGCGATAAAATACTGCTGGAAGGTTTACGCCTTGTAAAAGAAAACCAAAAAATAGAATACAAAACCCTCAAGCCCGAATCCGTATTAGCCGACCTTGAGCTATACGCAGAATAATAACGGCCAATTAAACAACAGATACTATGTTTAGTAAATTTATACACAGGCCCGTTTTTGCAATTGTAATTTCTATTATGATTGTTTTTGTGGGCTCGCTGGCAATAAAGCAACTGCCAATATCGCAGTTTCCGCAAATTGCCCCAACAACCGTAAATATCTTTATTGCCTATCCCGGTGCGAGTGCCGATGTATTGGTAAAATCAACGCTTATAACCCTTGAAAACTCTATTAACGGGGTAGAGGGTATGCGCTATATGGCAACTGATGCCACCAGTGCGGGCGAAGCCACATTACGGATAATTTTTGAGCCGGGAACAGACCCCAACCAAGCGGTTGTAAGGGTTAAAACCCGTGTTGACCAGGTTATGCCGTTGCTGCCTGAGCTGGTGCAGCGCGAAGGGGTTGTTATTACCCCAATTCAGCCGAGTATGCTTATGTATGTAAACCTGTATGGTACAGGCAAAAACATGGATGAAAAGTTTCTGTATAATTATGCCAATGTTAAAATGATTCCTGAAATAAACAGGATAAAAGGCGTGGCAAGAACACAGATACTGGGTAGCCGTACTTATGCGATGCGGGTATGGCTCAATCCAGACAGGATGAGGGCTTATAATATCTCTGTAGAAGAAGTTATGGATGCCCTTGCCGAGCAGAGTATAATAGGCCGCCCGGGGCGTATCGGGCAAAGCTCGGGTATAGAGGCGCAGTCGCTGGAATATGTGCTTACCTACAAAGGCAGGTTTAACGAACCTGAAGAGTATAACAACATTGTTATACGTGCCAATGCTAACGGAGAATCCATACATCTTAAAGATATTGCCACAGTAGAGCTGGGCAGTGAATTCTTTGATATTTATTCAAATCTCGACGGGCATCCTTCGGCAGCTATAGTGCTGAAACAGAATTACGGCAGTAACGCAAGTGATGTTATTGCAGAGGTTAAAGCCAAGCTTGAGGAAATGAAAGAAAGCTTTCCTCCGGGCATAGATTATAAGATTAGCTATGACGTATCGCAGTTCCTTGATGCCTCTATAGAACAGGTTATAGATACGTTAAGGGACGCCTTTATACTTGTGGCGCTTGTAGTATTTATCTTTTTGGGCGACTGGCGTTCTACGCTTATCCCCATACTTGCGGTACCGGTATCGCTTGTTGGGGCGTTTTTCGTGATTCAGTTCTTCGGGCTCTCCATCAACCTGGTAACACTGTTTGCATTGGTGCTTGCCATTGGTATTGTGGTAGATGATGCCATAGTTGTCGTCGAGGCAGTACACGCCAAGTTTGACGAGTTCCCAAACATATCACCCTATATGGCTGTAAGAAAAGTGCTTGGCGAAATCAGCGGTGCTATTATAGCTATTACAGCGGTTATGGTTTCGGTATTCCTGCCAATATCATTTATGTCGGGCCCTGTGGGTACCTTCTACAGGCAGTTCTCCATCACTATGGCAAGTTCTATAGTTATATCGGCAATCATTGCGCTAACGCTTACCCCGGTTTTGTGTGCCATGCTGCTTAAAAACCACCACGGGCATCCTAAAAAAGGAAACCTGTTTACAAAAGCGATGGACAAGTTTAACAGTGGGTTTGAAAAGCTTACAGGCAAATATGTGGGTGTATTAAGGCGTATTGTAAACAGGCGCTGGTTAACGTTTGGTATTTTGCTTGCATTCTGCGCGGGTATATATTTTGAAAATGAGGTACTCCCTGCCGGGTTTATACCAAGTGAAGACCAGGGTACCATATATGCCATTATACAAACGCCCCCGGGGGCAACACTGGAACGTACCAATAAAGTTTCGCAGCAGCTACAGAAAATTTGCGAAAAGGTAGATGGGGTAGAGTCGGTATCATCACTCGCGGGTTATGAAATTATGACTGAGGGCCGAGGCAGTAACGCCGGTACCTGCCTTATTAACCTTAAGCCGTGGCACGACCGCGAACACACAGTAACCGAAATAATGGAAGAGCTGGAACATAAAACTAAAGGCCTGGGTGCGGTTATAGAGTTCTTTGAGCCACCCGCCATACCCGGTTTTGGTTCTTCAGGCGGTTTTTCTATGCGATTGCTGGATAAAAACGGTACCAGCGATTACCAGGATTTCGACAGGATACAGAAGAAGTTCCTTGATGATTTGGGCAAGCGTAAAGAAGTTACCGGGTTATTCAGCTTTTTCGCGGCAAATTACCCGCAATATGAATTGGTAATGGATAACGACCTTGCTATGCAAAAAGGTGTTTCTATAGGCAAAGCAATGGATAACCTTAACATCATGATAGGCAGTACCTATGAGCAAGGCTTTATCAAGTTCGACAGGTTCTTTAAAGTATATGTACAGAGTGACCCTAAGTACAGGAGATTACCGTCTGACATCCTGAATATGTTCGTTAAAAACGAAGAGGGCGAGATGGTTCCGTATTCTGCATTTATGAAGCTGAAGAAAACACAGGGGCCAAACGAAATTACCCGTTACAATATGTACAACTCAGCCGCTATACAGGGGCTTCCTGCCAAAGGCTACACCACAGCCGATGCTATTGCCGCCATTAGGGAAGTAGCTAAAGAAAGCCTGCCTAAAGGATATGACATTGCGTGGGAAGGCTTATCGTATGACGAAGCCGGCAGGGGTAACGAGTCGCTGTATATTTTCCTTATCGTGCTGGCGTTTGTTTATTTTGTGCTTGCAGCGCAGTATGAAAGCTTTATCATTCCGCTGGCAGTAGTATTTTCACTTCCTGTGGGTGTCTTCGGCTCTTTCATGCTGCTCAAAATGATGGGGCTGCAAAATGATATTTATGCGCAGATAGGGCTTATTATGCTCGTTGGGCTCCTCGGTAAAAACGCGGTGCTTATAGTAGAGTTTGCCGTATTGAAGCATAAAGAAGGCTCAACCATACTCGAAGC
>CEQG01112355.1_pt1 | contig 41324 bp, 29 predicted proteins | sample 350301 | NCBI WGS metagenome assembly CEQG01 (sample SAMEA2621242, study PRJEB7988) | marine metagenome | isolation source: saline water (ENVO:00002010), including | reverse complement strand
GCCGTTGCCAAGCGGGGTGGTATTATGCCCAGAAAGCAAATGTATGCGCAGATTGTAACAAGCTCATTAACGGTTGGCCTTGGCGGATCGGCAGGATTAGAATCGCCCATTACCATTACCGGGGCAGCGTTCGGCTCTAATTTTGCCCAAAAATACAAGCTAAGCAAGAAAGACAGGATATTACTTTTAGCATGTGGTGTGGCTGCCGGTATAGCAGCAGCATTTAATGCGCCTATAGCCGGTGTACTTTTTGCCATAGAAGTTGTTCTTGCCGATGTTAGCATAACGGCATTTATACCGATAATGATATCGGCTGCTACTGGCGCCATAGTATCTACTGTTGTGCTGAATGAAGAAGTATTGCTCTCATTCCGTCAGCAGCATTCTTTTGATTACCATAACATTCCCTACTACATACTTTTAGGCATACTGGGCGGGCTGGTATCGGTTTACCACGCTCGTAAATTCCAAAAGATAGAAGCCCATTTTGCTAAAATGCGCAATGGCGACTACCGTAAAGCACTTTATGGTGCTTTGCCGCTTGCAGCATTGATATTTTTACTGCCCACCTTATTTGGTGAAGGTTATGAAAGCATTAAAGTTCTGGCAAACCCCAACCCGGAAGCATTACTTAATAACACCGTTTTAGAAGAGTTTAAACATAACGGCTGGGTTTTATTGGCTTTTGTGGGCGTTACTATGCTGGTGAAGGTATATGCAACGGGGCTTACACTTTCAAGCGGGGGTAATGGCGGTAACTTTGCACCGTCTTTATTTGTGGGGAGCTATCTCGGTTTTTTTGTTGCCAAGTTTGTACACCTGATAGGGCTTGACAGGGATTTACCTGTCGGTAATTTTACAATAGTGGGTATGGCGGGCATACTTAGCGGGCTGTTTCATGCACCACTCACAGCTATCTTCCTTATTGGTGAAATTACAGGCGGCTACAATCTGATGCTGCCGCTTATGATAGTATCTTCTGTAAGTTTTGCTGTATCGAAACAGTTTGAAAAACACTCTATGGATATTAAGCACCTTGCCGAAGAAGGCCAGGTATTTACCAGCGATAAAGACCGTAATATACTTTCGAGCATCGACCTGCTGGGCGTGGTAACAACCGATATAAAAACGATACAGACAACCCACAAGCCCGATGATGTTATTAACCTGCTCTCTACCACCAGCCAAAACATTTTTGCCGTTACAGACGAGAAAAACAGGCTTATAGGCATTGTAGATTTTAACTCGATAAGGCATTTGGTTTTTAGTCCCTTTAAAATAAAATACAGTAAGCTGGAAGAAATGATAGCCGCACCGCGTGAGGTTGTTTCTTTAGAAGACTCTGTAGAAAGTATCATGGAAAAATTTGATGCTTCGGGAACTGATTACCTGCCCATACTTAAAGATGAGCGTTACTACGGTTTTGTATTTAAATCTAAAATACTGGAAGCCTACCGCCAAAAGCTGAAGGAAATAGTTATTGAATAAACCTGCTGCAAAACAAACGTTTAAGTTACGTTAAACTGCACCGCGCTGCCATAATGGTTTAATACTTTTACAGTACAACTTATGGCTATGGAAAATCAACAAACTTTTGATGTAATTATTATTGGCGGAAGCTACGCGGGGCTTTCTGCAGCACTTGCTTTGGGGCGCTCCCTGCGCAACGTACTGGTGATAGATAATGGCAACCCCTGCAACGCCCAGGCACCCGAATCGCATAACTTTATTACACAGGATGGTGAAACGCCGTTTGCCATACGCGAAAAAGCAAAAGCACAGCTTAAAAACTACCCAACCATTCATTTTCTGGAAGATACTGTAACTGATGCAGTTAAAGAGGAAAATAGTTTTACCGTAACCACTAAAACCGAAGGCAATTTTAGAGCCAAGAAATTGCTGTTTGCTACCGGGATTATAGATACCCTACCCAAAATAGAAGGCTTTGCCGAATGCTGGGGTAAAAGCATATTGCACTGCCCATATTGCCACGGGTATGAAGTGGCGGGCAAAAGGCTTGGCGTTATCGGCAATGGCGATATGGGCTTTGAAATGGCAAAAACCATCTGCCACTGGGCCGGCGAACTTACTTTATTTACCAACGGCACCAGCACACTAAGTGATGAGGAGGTTTTATTGCTTAACAACTATAACATTAAAGTAGTCGAAAACGAAATATGCGCTATAGCGCATAATAACGGATATGTAACCCAACTTACTTTTGAAGATACAGAACCCGAGTATATAGATGCACTGTTCACACAACTACCCTTTATACAACAATGTTCTATTCCTGAAAAAATGGGCTGTGAGTTTAACGAGCATGGTTTTGTACAGGTGAGCAAAACTATGGAAACCTCTGTACCCGGAGTATATGCGGCAGGCGACTGCCTCACGCTGTTCCGCTCGGTGGCTAATGCTGTGGCAGCGGGTAACAAAGCCGGTGCAACCATCAATAAGCAATTTATTGCCGAGGCTTTTAAGCTGTAAAAAATAAAAGCATAAAAAACCGTCTCAATACATGAGACGGTTTGTATATAGTTTAGATTTCTCTATTTCAGTCGAATGGAAATACACTTAAATAATAATCTTTTAAATGTATAAGATTACTTGTTACCCTTTTCGTAATCAGCAATAAACTGTGCAAGGCCAGAATCAGTAAGCGGGTGCTTTAAAAGCCCTGTGATGGCGCTAAGCGGACCGGTCATAACATCGGCGCCAATCTTGGCACAGTTTACGATATGCATAGTATGGCGAACCGAAGCAGCAAGTATTTGTGTCTCGAATGCGTAGTTATCATATATCTGGCGTATCTCATCTATCAGGTTAAGCCCATCGGTAGAAATATCATCAAGACGGCCAATAAAAGGAGAAACATAAGTAGCTCCCGCTTTTGCTGCCAACAATGCCTGCCCTGCGCTGAATACAAGGGTCACATTTGTTTTAATACCACGGTCGGCAAAATACTTAGCTGCTTTTACACCATCCTGTGTCATTGGTAGTTTAACTACTATCTGCTCGTGCAGTTCGGCAAGCTCCTCGCCTTCTTTAACCATGCCTTCAAAATCTACAGCATTTACTTCGGCACTTACATCGCCTTCCACTATATTACAGATATCCACATAGTGCTTAAGGATGTTATTTTTACCTGTTATACCCTCTTTTGCCATAAGCGAAGGGTTTGTGGTAACGCCATCTAAAACACCAAGTGCCTGTGCTTCCCTTATCTGGTCAAGATTAGCTGTATCAATAAAAAATTTCATATTATAAAAATTATGTTGTTTCTGTTTAAAAACGGTAACATGCCGATAAACCTACATCAAACCTGTTTACGGAACGCATATCATCATCCAGCAAACCGATATTGGCATCATAGTTACCCGGGCCTGTTACATTTAACCCGAATACTATACCCGTTGTATAGCTGATTTTCGGGCCTATTACAAAATTATCAATAATTTCATACCTGTAGCTTAAAGAGCTTAAAAAGCCGATACCGCCTCCCCTTATTTCATAAAGCTCAGGATAGTAGGCATCTTCCTTATAACGAATGTAACCTATCGCCTGCTCAATGTTAAACTCATGACGGGTATTTTCAGGCAATCTGAAGTTAACCATATAAGACGGTGCATATAACGAAACGCTTACCTCATTCCTTACATCAGTTATGCCGATAGGCTCATAACTATTACCCGGTGCATAAGCATATACATTATTCGTTTCCATATCGGTTGAATAGTTGGTATATACAAAACCGATACAGTTGTAATTATCCAGTTTGTAATACAGGCTAACATCTAATGTAAGCCCCCTGTTATTTTCGCGGCGGTAATTTCTCTCCCAGTCATTGTAGTATTCATAACTGCCGGAAAAACCAATGCCGTAATTAACACCAACATTTAACAGGAAGCCTTCCTGGCTTTCTGTATAATCCTGTGCTATAGCCGTAAATGTACCTGCTGCCAAAAACACCAGCGATAGTAAAATTTTTTTCATTTGTTTTTTAATTGGTTGACGGCCGCAAAACTACAATTTATAATGATTCATCAGCAATTTTTCGTAAACCTTGTCCGGCAATACTCTTTTAAGCACAATAGAAAACTTTTGCATAAAGGCACCCACCTTATAATGCACTTTCGGGTTAGGATCTTTCATAATAGCATAAACCGCTTCTGCCATTTCATCGGGGTTACTGCCGGAGGTTACATGCTCATTCATCATTTGCAGGGTACGCCCGTAGCTTTCCTCGTAAGCCGAACCCTTAACAAGCGGCGCATGGTAACGCCTGTCGGCAATATTAGTGGCAAAATCGCCCGGCGCAATATTGGTTATGGTAATGCCAAAACCTTTAACCTCCATGCGCAGCGCCTCGGTTATCAGTTCAAGCGCGCCCTTAGAAGCCGAATATACACTTCGGTAGGGCAGCCCCATATATCCGGCAATAGAAGTTACATTGATTATAAGCCCGAACTTTTGGCTGCGCATGTGTGGCAAAACAGCTTTCATTACTTCTATCGGCCCAAAAAGATTGGTTTCAAAGTTATTCTTAATCTCAGATGCAGGTATTTCCTCAAGCGGACCCGTTATGCCCACTCCTGCATTGTTTATAAGTACATCTACCCTGCCTTCAAGTTGTATTAGATCCGCAACGGCAGCCTTTATGCTTTCGGCATCACGAACATCCAGCTTTATCAACGGAAACGGAGAGCCTGCTACGTTTTCAGGATTACGGCTTGTGCCGTATACGGTATAACCTTTATCTTTAAGAAATGTGCCTATAGATTTGCCCAAACCGGAGGAGCCTCCTGTAATCAGTACTACTTTTTTTTCCATTGCTGTGCTTTTTGTAATGTCCAAAAATAAAAAAATCTCCGCGTGGGAGACCTCATCAAATAAAACAAAAAATGGCAAGCGACCTACATCGCACCGCTACAACCGCATACCTTTGCTGTGTTCCCACCCTGGAGGATTCTGCAGGAGCTGGTCGTGTAGGACTTGCCGGTGCAAAGATACTATATTTTTATATTTTTGCAAGGCAATTGGCGTTTTAAGAATACAATTGTATATTGCTTTAACTATAAATACAACCATGAAAACACTTAAAGTATTAGCTTTCATTTCGTTGGCAGCAGCACTAAATTCGTGTAAAGATGACGAAACAGTAAAAAATAATTTATTCAGCATAGATACTTCTGCCATGAAGCAGCAATACCAGCCGCAGGAAACACTTTCATTAAAGCTGGTAAACGCTAAAAATAAAGAAATTGATTCTGTTGCCTATTTTATAAATGATACAAGGGCGGGCTCTGTAAAAGGAAATGCACCGCTTGATATCGCCTTGAACGGAAAAAAATTCGGGTACCAGAATATAAAAGCGGTTGTATATTATGATGGCGATAATGCTGAAACAACAGGGCGTATAGAACTTGTAAGCGATGTAAAACCCGAACTGTTGGAATATGAAATTGTAAATGTATATCCGCATGATATACAAGCCTACACACAGGGGCTTGAGTTTTACCGTGACACCCTTTATGAAGGGACAGGGCGCTACCAACACTCAAGCCTGCGTAAAGTAAACTATAAAACCGGAGAGGTTTACAAGAAAGTTGAACAGGAAGGCAGGTATTTTGGCGAAGGTATAACTGTACTTAACAACAAGGTGTACCAACTTACCTGGCGCGAAAAAACCGGCTTTATATATGATGCCGATACTTTTGAAAAAATCAAAGAGTTCAACTACTTTAAGGATATTGAGGGCTGGGGATTAACCAATGATGGTAAATACCTGTACCAAAGCGACGGCACCGAAAAGATATGGAAGCTGGACCCTGAAACGCTAAAAGAAGTTGACTACGTAAATGTATATACCAACAACAGCAAAATTAAGGCGGTTAACGAGTTGGAATGGATTGACGGTAAAATATATGGCAATGTTTACCAACAGGATGCTATTGCTATTATAAACCCAGCTACGGGTGCTGTAGAGCATATCATCAACTTTACAGAATTAAAACAGCAGGTTACCAAACACCCTGACCTTGATGTGCTTAATGGTATTGCCTACAACCCAAAAACAAAAACAATTTTTGTAACCGGTAAAAACTGGGATAAAATGTTTGAAATAAAAATCAAACAGTAGTAGTTAATCCGTGCTTCGCATTTGTTTTATCCTATGGATAATTATAAACACTAAAAAAACAGCAAGGGGCGTATATTTAAAGAAGCTGCTAAGTAAACGTTGTGTATCAGAAGAGAAAGTAAAATTTCTCATCACAAGATATTCTATCAGCATGAAGCCGGCAATAAGAAGTATAAACTGAAATAGCCTTATAAAGAAATAGCCTATTGCCCTGATGATTTCTTTAATCACTTTCATAGTTTAGCTTTTCATCAAAATTAATAAAAAAAGCCTCCCGCACAAAACAGGGAGGCTTCCGGCTAAAATAATATATATAAAAACGGGGGATACACTATTTGTGCATTAAAACAGTGTCAACAACATGAATTACGCCATTGCTTTGATTTACATCTGCAATGGTAATTTTAGCTTTACCGCCTTTTTCATCTATTACTACAAGGTCTTTGCCTTCCATCTTAAATACCAGTTTACCTCCCTGTACAGTTTTGGCTTCATAGGTACCGCCGTTCTTTTTAATGGCAGCCATTATATCGGCAGCGCTCCAGTTACCTGCTACAACATGATACGTAAGTACACCCTGAAGCATCGCTTTGTTTTCAGGCTTTAAAAGTGTAGGCACAGTACCGGCAGGCAATTTATCGAAAGCGGCATTAACAGGCGCAAAAACAGTAAACGGGCCTTTACCCTGAAGCGTTTCTACCAGCCCGGCTGCTTTTACGGCTGCAACAAGTGTAGTGTGATCTTTAGAGTTTACTGCGTTTTCTACAATATTTTTAGAAGGATACATGGGCGCACCGCCCACTGTTTTTGCTTTTTGTGCAAAAGTAGTTGTACCGCACATTAGCGTGAATGCAAAAATTGCCGCAGATAAAAATTTCAGAGTTTTCATAATTGATTGCTTTTAAGTTATAGCATCATATACGTTGACTCGGGGCTTACAGTTTTACATCGAAAATGTATTTTGGAAAATATTAACTATTTAAATTTAAAGAATAAAGAATCCTGAATTATCGCATTTTGTAAAAATACAGCTTTAGGTGTAGTTCCATACCTCACACACCCGCTGTTTAAATTTATATGCTTACTTAAAATAAGACCTAAATCTTCGTTTAAATAGTAACTTGCAGAACCAGATTCTACAGTAGTTTGTTTTTTGTATTTACATTTCCTTACTTCGTATACAGTGTCATTATAACGAATAAACTTTGAAGCTGAAGATTTAAATATATACCGGTTAAAAAGAATTGAATCTTTTTTAAATTGTAACGTATCATGAAAACTTGCCGGCGCATCATAGATAAACATAATACCATTTCTATAATAATATTTATCAACTGTAAAGTCTAACAATTCAGCTTCGTTATCGTTTAAAATATTATGTTCCAATTCGTAATTATTCTGTCTGTATAATTTGAATCTATCGTTAAATGTTACTCTTCTTAAAGGATTTGTCTCAACAAAAAAAGGTGTTTTCTTTATTAAAAAAGTATCAACATTATACGAATTACCCTCGTTAGAAACTTTTTTTTCGTTATTACCACAATTAACAAATATCAATAACATTACGATAGATGAAAATAATTTTTTCATAGTTGATAAGTTAAATTCAAATATAACAAAAAGCCCCTCCGTTACCGGAAGGGCTTTTATATATCAGGTTAAGAAAAGATTACTTCTCTCCTTTTTCCATTCTTTCTTTAAGTTCAGCAAGTGCATCGATATCACCAAGTGTGGTTTTCTCTGCATTGTTGTTTGAAGAATTAGACTCTTGTGCAGTCCTTACATTCTTCTCTTCTTCGTCTTTAAAAGTAGCAGTGTGCGAAGCAACTACCCTTTTAAATTCTTTGTTGAACTCAATTACTTTAAAGTCGGCAGATTCTCCTTTTTTAAGTTTCTTTCCGTCTTCTTTCTCAAGGTGGCGAGATGGTATAAAGGCAACGATATCATCGTTAAACTCTACGGTAGCGCCTTTGTCAACAATTTCAGATATCTCACCTGTGTGTACAGTACCTACAGCGAAAGAATCTTCATATTTATCCCAAGGGTTAGCCTGGGTTTGTTTGTGTCCAAGAGAAAGTTTGCGTCCTTCAACATCAAGCTCAAGAACTACAACATCAAGCTTATCGCCAACGTTTACAAACTCACTTGGGTGCTTAATCTTCTTAGTCCATGAAAGGTCTGAGATATAGATAAGGCCGTCGATACCTTCTTCAAGCTCAACGAATATACCAAAGTTTGTAAAGTTCCTAACGATACCTGTGTGCTTAGAGCCAACAGGATATTTAGAAGTGATGTCAGTCCAAGGATCCTGAGAAAGTTGCTTGATACCAAGAGACATTTTACGGTCATCCCTGTCGAGAGTAAGGATAACAGCCTCAACTTCGTCACCCACTTTTACGAAATCCTGGGCAGAACGCAGGTGCGTAGACCAAGACATTTCGCTTACGTGGATAAGGCCTTCCACACCTTCGGCAACTTCGATAAATGCACCGTAGTCAGCAATAACCACTACTTTACCTTTAACTTTATCACCTACAGAAAGGTTGGCGTCAAGCGCATCCCACGGGTGCGGGTGAAGCTGCTTAAGACCAAGCTGGATACGTGTTTTCTCATCATCAAAGTCAAGGATAACAACGTTAAGCTTCTGGTCAAGCTCAAGCACTTCGCTTGGGTGGTTGATACGGCTCCAAGAAAGATCGGTGATGTGGATAAGACCGTCAACACCTCCAAGGTCGATGAACACACCGTATGAAGTAATGTTTTTAACAACACCTTCAAGTACCTGGCCTTTTTCAAGCTGCCCGATGATTTCTTTTTTCTGGATCTCGATGTCAGCTTCGATAAGTGCTTTGTGAGATACTACTACGTTTTTGAATTCGTGGTTGATTTTCACAACTTTGAACTCCATAGTTTTATTTACATACTGATCGTAATCCCTGATTGGTTTTACGTCTATCTGAGAACCCGGAAGGAATGCCTCAATACCAAAAACGTCTACAATCATACCGCCTTTAGTCCTGCACTTAACAAAACCATTAACGATTTCTCCTGTTTCGTTAGCATTGATAACCCTGTCCCAAGCCTTAATTGTACGTGCTTTTTTGTGAGAAAGTACAAGCTGTCCTGATTTATCTTCACGAACATCTATAAGTACCTCTACTTTGTCCCCAACTTTAAGGTTAGGGTTGTAACGGAATTCGTTAAGTGATATAACACCTTCCGATTTTGCGTTGATATCAACGATAGCATCCCTGTCAGTGATTCTTACTACAGTACCTTCAACCACCTCATCACTGTCGGTATCTATAAAGGTTTTTGCAACTAAATCTTCAAACTCCTTCAGGTTGTTTTCATCTACCGGGTCTATACCTTCTTCAAAGTTGTGCCAGTTAAACTCCTGCAGAAATTCTTCTTTTGTTTTTGTTTGTTCAGACATGTCTGATTCTTAAATATTTGTATCCTGTGTTAACCGGGGTTTCATACGGCAGCAACAACAGAAGTGTTTTACATTTTATAATTACACCTTAGGGAAACCCATATCCGCCAAAAGGTGTGCAAAAGTACAACTATTTTTTTGATATACAAACAAATAGTATGCCTTTACATCTGGCAACCGTACATGTTGCATGAAATAATTATAAAATTGTTTTATATATAACTTTTAACTACAAATAAATTAACAATGTTTTTATACAGAATATTTTAATTATCTTAGTCAACGGAAAAAAACCTGAAAAATTAAGAGGGAAACTTAATTTTTTGCTATGAAACTAAATTATGACATGACAGGCGCTGCCTTTTGTCGTGCACATATCGTTTTAAAGATTTGTGTCCTGATACTTGTATGGTTTTTTCCGGTAACGCTACAGGCACAGGAGCTTGAGCTTTCTGTTGCTGTAACCAACGAAACCTGCCCCGGCAATGGCTCACTTTCGCTCACGGTTACCAATGCCGCACCGGCACCCCCAGTAAATTTCCAGGTTTTTGCATTACCCAACACTACAACACCCATTTATAACAATACCGGTACCACCGTTAGTAACCTTACCGATGGCGATTATCTTGTTGTTGCTTCACAAACTGTTAGCGGCAATACAAGCACTGCGCAGCAGGAAGTTACAGTTTTAGATGTTATCGCAGCACTCGATTATCAGGTAACCAGCTCACCCAGCACCTGTAATGACGGAGTTATATACATAAATGTGAACCAGGGTAACCCTGTAAGCTACGAAATACTATCCGGCCCTGTTACAGTAGCACCTCAGCAATCTGATACTTTTGAAGGGCTTCCTGCAGGAGTATATTCTGTGCGGGTTATAGATGCATGCGGAGAGGGAATTGTAAAAACGGTTACAGTGCTTTCGGCAGCGTCAGTACTGTCTATAAGCAACGGCATATTTCCCGACTTAGCGTTGCCTGCGTGCGACTTGATAACATTAAGGCATACTATAGACCCACAAGACCCTGATACCCCAATGGTTTTACCCATTACAGCAGTATTTACTATATATCCGCCGGACGGAAGCGACCCCATAACCTATAATGTAACGGCGGTGGGTTCTCAGTCGCCACCACAAATGCTGGTACAAATTGAAATTCCATTTTATTACGATACCGATTATTATTATGATGTAGTATTTACCGACGGTTGCGGCACAACTTATAATATGCCCAATAACCTGATACGGCAAAAACTAACTGTTGTGGCAGGTTTTGACAATGCAGGCTGCGGACATAAATTTATGCTGCTGAATATCTTTAAGTATGTTGCACCCTTTACCATAGAATTTACTGAATTTCCCGATGGCTTTAACCCTGAAGAGCTTAACACTGAACATCCTACTTTCTTTGGAAACCTGGTTCAATATGGAGGCGAAGGAGTACCTGTACCATATGGCATATATGAATTTACTGTTACAGATGCCTGCGGACGCTCTGAAGATATAAGTATTGAACTGGAAGAATTTGAACCGGAGGCAGAGGCCGCAGTGTTTAACAGCGATTGCGAAAACAACCTGGGCCGTACAGTTGTAACAGTGCCCGGTTTTGTACTTATAGGGGGGCAAATAGTAGATGGCCCTGTAGAATTTACTGAAAATAATGAGATGCCTTTTGACTTGTCAGGATATGTTAATGATGATGATGCGGTTGAGATAGGAAGCCTGCCCCCGGGTACCTATCTTTTTGAGGTTGAAGATGATTGCGGCAACATTTATCCGAAAGAAGTTGTTATACCTGATTTTTCAGCAGGAGGTATAAGCCCTATTGCCCGCCCCGATTGCACAGAGGGTTTTGGCACATTAAGGGTCGGTGGTAATTATGCGCTTACTTCTGCCATAGTTACCGTAGCACCTCCGGAGTTTGGTACAACCCCTTTTGATGCAGCCGCATATATATCCAATCTTGGTACATTATATATGGATAACCTGCCGCCGGGGCAGTATAAGGTTAAAGTTACTACCAACTGTACTCCCGAAACGGAAGTTACAGCCAACGTACCGGCATATTCTGTAACAGAATCTGAAGTTGATGTTACAAGGTACTGCGGCTCGTTTGATGTTGGCCTGCAACACTCCAGCAACGCCAGTGTTTCGCTTTCTTTCTGGTTTCAGAAATTAATTAATACTGAAACTAATGAATGGGGACACCCTACAACCAATAACATTTATCCTGAAGGCAGCCAGCCAACTGAACTTAACGCTAAGCTAATGACTAATGGCGAAACGTTATATACCAACATCACTACAGGTTCATTTCGTGTGCTGAAAGTATTCCAGACTTTTGGAAGTGGCGAACCAACAAAAATATGTATTGAAGTACTTGAAGAATTTGATTTTTATGATAACCTCGATATTTTGGGCGTAAGCAGCCTTACATGCGCCGGGGATATTGCCGATATAGAAGTTAATGCCGTTGGTGCGGAGCCTATGCAATACCGCATTATCGAAAAAAATGGCGATACTTCATTTATAATAGACAACGGCAACAACAATATATTTACAGGACTAGAATCGGCGTCCTACAAGGTAAGGGTTGATGACCCCTGCGGCAATTTTGACACCTGGTCTTTTAACGTTGCCGACCTGCCATCGCTTGTGTATGCATCTACCCCACCCGACCTTGAGCGTTGTGATGATGGAGATGATAATACTGAAATTTTTGATCTTTCCGTACAGGATGACCTTGTTATTGACGGGCAAGATATAAATAATGTAACGCTCACCTACCACAGCACCCTTACTGATGCAGAAAATGGTACAAACGCGCTTGATGATAATTATACAGCAACTACAGGCACAACCACATTATATGCGAGGATAACCAGCAATGCCGATGCAGACTGTATTGCAATTACAGCTTTTGATGTTATAGTGAGGCCGCTGCCCCAGTTTAATATGGATAACACGCGCAGCCTTTGCGAAGGTGAAAGCATACTTGTTATTGCTGATGCGGGGTTTGAGAGTTACTTATGGTCCACAGGGGCAACAACAAGGAATATAGTAGTAAGCGAGGCAGGTATATATACCCTGACTGTAGAAAACCAGTATGGCTGCGAAGCTACAAATGAAATCACCATAACAGCCTCTTCTGCACCAGAGATAGCGCGCATAGAAGTAGAAGACTGGACTGATGAAGATAATGTTATAACAGTTTTGCTGGAAGACAGTGCTAATATAGAAAACTATGAATATTCTATAGACGGTATTAACTACCAGGACAGTAATACCTTTACCGGGCTGGCTCCCGGGCCATATAATGTATATGTAAGGGATAAATTTGAATGCGGGCTGGATGCAGGGGAAGCATTTTTACTAACCTATCCTAAGTTCTTTACACCCAACGGAGACAACATTAATGATACCTGGAGGATAGCCTATGCTATAAAGGAGCCAAACATGAAGGTGTTTATTTTTGACCGTTATGGTAAGGTTATAACATCATTTGGTGCGAACAGCCAGGGTTGGGATGGTACCTTTAACGGCAACAAACTGCCCAGTACAGACTACTGGTTTGTAGTGGTTCGTGAAAACGGCAAAGAATATAAAGGACACTTTTCTATGGTAAGGTAGTAGCTGAAAACCATTTACTTATAAATTTCGTAATTACATAACAACAGCAAGAATAAATTACATTTGCTCTTAATTAATTTGTGTTAAATGTTAAACGGGCTGCCAATAGGCAACCCGTTTTCAGCTTATTATCATTCTTATATTTACTTGACTATACTTTTGAGTCATCTCTTGTACGCTTTACAAGTCCTATGCCCGCAATAAAGAAGATAAGCCCCACAATACCATATACGGCTGTAGTTTTTATACTGTATTCTCCTGTAGAAGTGTTTGCAAATATGTAAGCAGCATATATTAGGGCACCGGCTCCCAGCACAGTTAGTAAAGCCCCGAATATTCTTTTCATGTTCATAATAATAAGGTTTTAGGTTATCATTACAAATTTCGAACTAAGTGTACATAACATCTATAAGGTTTTCAAAACTTTAACGCATAAGTTTTTTTTAATTTTTATAACACCGATAATTTTTATATATTTTTTAAAAACCTTTATTTACTGGGTTTACGTATAATAGTGTAAGTCTTGTACTGCAAAATAATACTTAACTAAAAGTTATTTATTCATAAAGTACTTAAATCTAAGTATTTAAATACTGAAATTGCATACCTGTTTAAGAAACACTTTTAAATATTATTGATTATGAAACTATTATACATCTTCCTTACTCTTGTTGCCGCTGTGGTGGGTGGTTATCTTATAATCAACGATTTCAATTTTGATAACATCTCCTTCAGCAATTACCTCATCAACGCATTATTTATCATACTGCTTTCGTGCCTTGCCATTGCAGGTATATTTTACCTTATTGCAGTAAAGCGCAGAAAAAACGATCGTGGTATTATGACGATACGGCAATATTATCAGTACAAAAGCGCACGCTAAAAACCTGCTGATGCAAATAAAAAACACCTGCTATACGGCAGGTGTTTTTGTTATATATAATTTACTGTTCAATTAGCAGCAATATCGCTTTGGTTGCGAAATACCAGTTCGCCGTCAAAACTATCAAGGAGGATTATACTGTCTGTTGCTACTTTACCCGAAAGTATTTCTTTAGACAATTGGTTCATAACTTCTTTCTGAATAACACGTTTTACAGGGCGCGCGCCAAAATCAGGGTCAAAGCCACGTTTTGCAAGATAATCTATAGCTTCCGGTGTGGCATCAAGCGTAATACTTTGCTTTGCAAGCAGTTTGGTAACCGATTTAAGCTGAAGCCTTACAATTTCCCTGATGTTCTCCTGGTTTAGCGGGGTAAACATTACAATATCATCAATACGGTTAATAAACTCCGGCCTTACGGTCTGTTTAAGGAGCCCCAACACTTCTGTTTTGGCTGCTTCGGTAGCTGACTCAATATCACCTTTCAGGTTCTCGAATTTCTCCTGTATAATGCCGCTGCCCATGTTGCTGGTCATTATAATGATACTGTTCTTAAAGTCTGCAAGACGGCCTTTATTATCAGTCAGGCGGCCTTCATCAAGCACCTGTAGCAGTATGTTGAATGTATCAGGGTGCGCTTTTTCGATTTCGTCAAGTAGCACAACGCTATAGGGTTTTCTCCTTACAGCCTCGGTTAGCTGCCCGCCTTCCTCATAGCCCACATACCCCGGAGGCGCACCCACAAGGCGGCTCACGCTGTGGCGTTCCTGGTACTCGCTCATGTCTATACGGGTCATGGCATTTTCATCATCAAAAAGGTATGAGGCCAGCGCTTTGGCAAGCTCTGTTTTACCTACACCTGTTGTACCCAGAAACAGGAACGAGCCAATTGGTTTCTTCTGGTCCTGAAGCCCTGCACGGCTGCGCCTCACAGCATCACTAACAGCCTGTATGGCTTCTTCCTGCCCTACCACGCGCCTGTGCAGCTCATCTTCAAGGTTAAGCAGCTTTTCGCGCTCGCTTTGCAGCATTTTTGTTACAGGTATGCCTGTCCATTTGGCTACAACCTCGGCTATATCTTCATGGGTTACCTCCTCTTTTATAAGGCTTTGCCCTTTCTGGCTTTCCTGTAGTTGCTGTTGCAGCTTGTCAAGCTGTTCCTGTGCCTCCTTTATTTTACCGTAACGCAGCTCTGCTACTTTACCGTAGTCGCCTTCACGCTCGGCCCTTTCAGCCTCCAGCTTGTAATTCTCAATATCGGTTTTGGTAGCCTGTATGTTATCCACTACATCTTTTTCGCTTTTCCAGCGGGCATATACCTCGTTACGTTCTTCTTTAAGATTGGCAAGCTCCAGACCTAATGATTTCAGCTTAGCTTCATCATTTTCACGCTTAATGGCTTCAATTTCAATTTCAAGCTGCATTATCTTACGGTCAAGTACGTCAAGCTCTTCCGGCTTAGAGTTTATCTCCATACGAAGTTTACTTGCCGCCTCGTCCATAAGGTCAATAGCCTTATCCGGCAGGAAGCGGTTGGTTATATACCGTTGTGAAAGCTCTACCGCTGCTATGATGGCATCATCCTTTATGCGTACCTGGTGGTGTGCCTCATATTTTTCCTTAATACCGCGCAGTATAGAAATGGCACTCTCAGTGTCAGGCTCATCTACCAGAACTTTCTGGAAACGCCTTTCTAAAGCTTTATCCTTTTCAAAATACTTCTGATATTCATCAAGCGTAGTAGCTCCTATAGCGCGTAACTCTCCGCGTGCAAGGGCAGGTTTTAGTATATTGGCGGCATCCATTGCGCCCTCGCCGCCGCCTGCACCTACAAGCGTGTGTATCTCATCTATAAACAGTACAATATCGCCCTCGGCAGATGTTACTTCTTTCACTACCGATTTAAGCCTTTCCTCAAATTCGCCTTTGTATTTGGCGCCTGCTATAAGTGCACCCATATCAAGCGAATATACTACCTTGTTTTTAAGGTTCTCCGGCACGTCACCCTGAATAATACGGTGTGCAAGCCCCTCGGCTATGGCGGTTTTACCAACGCCTGGCTCGCCTACCAGCATCGGGTTGTTCTTTGTGCGGCGGGAAAGTATCTGCAACACACGGCGTATTTCTTCATCACGGCCTATAACCGGGTCAAGCTTTCCGTCGTTTGCCAACTGATTCAGGTTTTTGGCATATTTGTTTAGTGCATTATAGGTTTCCTCTGCGCTGGCCGATGTTACACGCTCGCCCTTGCGCAGTTCTTCTATGGCTGCTTTAAGTCCTTTTTCGGTTACGCCCTGGTCTTTAAGTATTTGTGCTACCTTGCTCCTGCTGTTAAATATGGCAAGCAAAAGATGCTCTACCGATACAAACTCATCGTTCATTTTACGGGCAATGTTACTCGCCTCGTTAAGCGCTGTGCCTGCATCGCGCGAAAGCGACATTTCGCCCCCCTGCACTTTGGGGAAACTTTGCAGGGTGCTGTCTAAAACCTGGCTGAACAGGCCGACGTTTACATTCAGTTTTTTAAGCAAAAACGGCGTTACATTTTCATCAACTTCAAGAATCCCTTTTATTATATGCTCATTCTCTATTTGTTGATGCCCATAGCTTTGCGCTATTTGCTGTGCACGCTGTATTGCTTCCTGTGATTTTATAGTAAAATTGGCAAAATTCATATTCTGATTGTTTAAATTTGATATAAGAATTTCAATTAATATTCCAATAAGTAAAATCTGACTTTTTGACTGTACAATAGCTGTATTTAAGCACTTTAGCAGCCAAAATGTCGCAGCAACACTAAAATATGGGCTTTTTAGATAATATTTTCGGAAATAATGACAGTAAAGTTACTTCATCTGAAACTTTAAAGTGGAACGAATTAACAGAAATACAACAACTGGAAAGCATAGCAGCAGAATCTTATGATGTGCCTGTACTGGTGTTTAAACACAGCACGCGTTGCAGCATAAGCCGTATGGCACTACGCAATTTTGAGCGCGAATATGCCATTGAGGAAGGTAAGCTGAAGCCTTACTTCCTTGACCTTTTAGAACACAGGGATATCAGTAATGAAATTGCTGCTAAGTTTGGCGTTACCCATCAGTCGCCGCAGGTAGTGCTGATAAAAGACGGAAAAGCAGTTTATGATGCTTCGCACAGTGATATTGAAGCCGAAGATATTAAGAGCAGGTTATAAAAGAAACGGGCGCCAGTGGCGCCCGTTCTTTTTCTATTTAAAACCGATAATCTCTTCTTCTGTTGCCAGCACGTCTTCCACATACTTCTTGTATTCAGGATAGTCGGCTGCTTTTATGTTATCCCACGACAGCTTAACGCTTCGGTTTACCTTAAGTGTGTTAGGCCCGGTAAGGTTATAGCTGATAGTATAGGTATGCCCCTTAAACTTAAGCTCTTTGCCCTGCGGTACTTCGGTAAACTTCTTGCCCTGCGGAATATTGATAACTACTTCAGTATTATACTCATTAGCATTTTCATAAGCGGTATAATCAATATCATAGTTACGTTTCTCATTGGCTATAATATCGCGGGTATAAACCTTGTCGATGTATGGTACTTCCATTATTTTGAGGCTGCCTACCGATTGCAGTTTTTCTGAAACCGTAAAGGTGTTTTCAAAAACTATTTTATCGGCATACTTATCATTGTTTACAAGCTTTACAGATTCTAATGATATTACTTTATTGAGCCTTGAATTTATATCTTCTTCAAACTGCTTTTTCCTTACATCTTCGGTTGTTGCATCAGAAAATAGCTCGTTGTAATAAGATTTGGTTGTACCCTGAATTGTATGGGTGCTCACAACACGCTTGCTGTTATCATCTACATTTACAACCGTAGTGGTAGAAAGCACATTTTTAAGCGCATTTGTATTCGGGATATTGATGATAGAAGCCTTCTCGTTTTCGGTTTTATCGAAAGATACTACCAGCGCTTTTGCTTTATATAATGAAAGCGGCATAGCCTTAAACGGCATGTAGCGGTTGGTTAACTCTATAAAATTCTCTTTACCAGCCATGTTAACCTTAACAATACAGTGGTTAAAGTTGATAGAAGGCAACGTTAACGACTCTGTACCGTTATCGGCGGTAAGTACTAAAACAAGGTTTGCTTTAAGTCCTGCCTTTTCGGCCATGGCAACAAAAAGCGTAGAAACATCTTTGCAATCGCCAAGCTTTGTATTGATAGTTTTAGACGGCTTTTGGGGTACATAACCACTCTGCCTGAAATCGAGCGAGCTATAAGTAATATTATCCTCTATATACTTATAGATACGGTAAGCCTTTTCTTCATCAGAAAGTTTAGATGCACCCTCAGGGAAAATTTGTGCATAGGTTTTCTCTGCCACCTTATCCATCTTGATGTTTTTCTTTACAAGGTCGGCATACCAGTTGGCAATATCGCCCCAGGTTTTAATGCTGCTTACCTGTACCTGGTTGGCAAGGTCATAATAGTTTGGCGCATAATTCTCGTAAAGTGGCATTGTCAGGATGTTCTTCTTTTCCCAGCTTATATAATTACGCCCGTTTATTTTACTTGTTTTAGCAGGAATGGCACCATTTAATATGTTTTGTGCAAAGGTTATTTCTTTAGGTGATATAATACCGAAAATAGTTTGCTGCGACGGATATACGCCGTTAAAATAGTAAGTACTGGTAAAATCTTTAAAGAAGCGCCCATAGCTGTTGTCGGTGTTTTCATACTCAAGGTATATAACATCCTTAACGTTAAGATTTGTAAATACTACCGTGCTATAGTTGCGCTCACCCGGCACAATAGAGCCATCGGGCTTTACAATTTCGGCCTTAATAACATTTAGGTTGTTTCCGCCAATGCTGTATTCTTTTAACTCCTCAACACCGTTTTCGGCAGTTACCTCATAAAGATAAACAGTTTTGGTTTTCCTGCTGCCTTCGGGCAATACGTTTATAATGTATTCATCTAAAAGGATATTAACGCCATAGTCATTCTGCATGCCGGAGTTCCTGCGTTGTTTTATAACATCATACAGGTTTTTGGTACTTACCTGCTCTATCTCGTCCGGAACCTTAGTTATAGCATATAAGGTTTTACGGAGTGATGAGTTTCCGGCATTATACACAAGCGACTGCCTGAACATATCTTCAGCTTCCTTAGTTTTTTTCAGGTAGTTGTAACCCATACCTTTCTCCTTCATCATCCTGAAAGAATAAGGGAAGTTCTTTAAAGCTGTATCGGCATAATCTATAGATGCCTGATAGTTATTTTCGTTATTGGAAATTTCAATTATATCATCATACACATAGTTGAAATAAGGGTAGCGGTTGATATAGTTCTTTACAAGCTGCTTTGCATCTTCTTTCCTGCCCACCGAGTTATAGTAGTTTATAAGCACGTTTTGTGCAGATACACTTTCCCTTGTTTTAACAAGATTCTCCATTATGGAAATGGTTTTTTCTTTATCATTTTTAAGGGAAGAATACATGTTTGCGAAGGTTACCGTAAACATTTCGTTTTTGTGCGACTTGCTTAAAAGTTCCTCAATTTTTTGCAGGGTAAGATCTACATCAGAATTTCTTGAGGCAATCAAGTAGTCAAACAAAATACCATAAAGTTCAGATTTTAGCTTTTTAGCTTTATCACGGTACTCTTCAAGTTCCTTAATATTACTCTCCCTTACCCAGTTGCCATCCTGAAACTTTTTCACGATACTGTAGTAATAAGAAGGGTCATTAACCAAAAGCGTCTTGTTTATTTCCTCAACACCCTGCTCATTATCCATAAGGTTATAATAGTCTATAAGCTTTACTTTAAGCATTGAGCTTTCAGGATATTTTTCAGCAAGCTTTTCTATTACATCGTGTGCTTTTTCTTTTTTGTGATTGGCTATATAAGCATCGTAGAGTAATAGCGTATGAAATATATCGTTTGGCTTTGCCTTAAGTTTTGCTGCAAGGAAATCTTCAAAAGCAGGGTTAAGCTCTGTTGCGTTTAACGACTCCGCAGTAGATTTTACATAAGGCCTGTAGCTGTCAGAATACTGTAAGCCTGACACTTTTTTACCTGCTGTATCACTTAAAGCGGCATAAAAATAATCAGTTCCGCCCGTTGTAGAAGATTTTATAAGCAGTCTGCTGGTACCTTTCGGCAACCTGAACTTTATAAGATAGGCATTCAGGTCGGTTCTGTAGGCTTCATCATTATAATATATCTCAGTATCATTTACATATACTTTTATCGGGCCACTGGTACCCAGGTTAAGCACCACATCCTTATCCGCATCAGCATCTATAAAGGTTTGGGCATACATAATACCGTTGCCATACTCGCTTTCGTTCAGGTAAAAATGATAGCCTTCATTCTGCGGAATGGCAGGCACATACCAGTTAACTATACCATTGCTGTTGGCGTTAAACTGCTTATCGTTCTTTGCATAAAATTCAGGCTCATATTCAGTGTCAAGCCCGCTGTTGTTCATGTTTTCAAAAACACCGCAAAACTGCCATTTGTTTATAACATCAAGTTTTTTAATACCTGCATTATAAGCATCAAAATTTAACCTGTGCCTGTCAAAAATAGCTTTAGTATATATAACATGGGGCATGTCTTTAAACTTATCTACCCCTGCCACATAGTCTATTTTGTTATATGTAAGCTCATCATAGCCTTCGGTATTAGGGTTGCCCACCGAAAATTGTTGGTACCAAACCGGGTACAGGTAGTGCTCGCTGTCTTTAAGCGCCGTCATCTTTTTTAAGAAGGTTTCATCAAAGTACAGCTTACCCAGTTGCTGGTCTATAAGCGCATCAAGCACCAGCAGCTCCATATCAGCATCCATTTTCTTTTTCAGGGTTTTGTCGAACATAGCCCGCGCTCCGGCCCTGTCGTTTTTCAGTAAAAGGTCCCAAACCTTGTTACTGTCCTGTGCATATACAAATGCCGAGAACAGCAGTAACAGCAATAAAAGTTTTTTCATGGTAAATTAAAGGATGGTATAAAAGATTGATTAATTAGTTTTTATTTTCAAGCAGCGGCACGAACCTGAAATCTCCAAGTTCATGCTTTTCAAACTGCGTTTCTGTTTTGCGTATCAGCAATGTCATAACCTGTACACTCTCGCCAACAGGTATAACCAGCCTGCCGCCAATTTTTAACTGTGCCATTAGCGGTTTAGGTATAAACGGCGCACCTGCCGTAACTATTATACTATCAAACGGGGCAAAATTGGGAAGGCCTTTGTAACCATCGCCAAAACTAAGGTGCTTGGGCCTTATGCCCAGCTTGGGTAACAGTAACGATGTGGTTTTAAAAAGTTCATTCTGGCGCTCTACGCTGTACACTTTTGCACCCATGTGAAAAAGAACTGCCGTCTGGTAGCCGGAGCCTGTCCCGATTTCCAGCACTTTATCTTCTTTTTTAACCTGTAAAAGTTCTGACTGAAATGCAACGGTATAAGGCTGCGAAATGGTTTGCCCCGCACCAATAGGAAAAGGCTTGTCCTGGTAGGCATACTCTTCAAAGCCCGACTCCAGGAATAAATGCCTGGGTATTTTGCGGATTGCCTCAAGTACATTCCTGTCTTTTATACCTTTTTGTTCTAAAAGGCTTACCAACTGATTGCGTAGCCCCTGGTGTTTTGCTGTGTCTTTCAATGCGGGAAGTTTTCAGGGCTAAAAATAAGGAAGAATTAAGCAAAAATGCAAACCCTGTGCAGATGCTTTTGCCATATTTGAAACAATGCAGCCGCATCACCATTTTTATGCTGGTTTTTGCTTTTTCAGGGCAAATAATCTTATTTTTGTTAAAAATAATTTCAGTATGTTAAAAATCGGAGTATTGGGTGCAGGGCATTTAGGAAAAATTCACCTGCGTTTGCTCAATCAGTCGCCAAAATATGAACTGGTGGGTTTTTATGACCCTGACAGCAATAATGCAGATAAAGTGGCAGCAGAATATGGCTATCGCAAGTTCGACTCGGTAACAGCGCTTATAGAGGCTGTAGATGTAGTAGATATTGTTACCCCTACGCTTTCGCATTACGATTGTGCTAAGGAAGCCATTACGGCAGGAAAGCACGTTTTTCTTGAAAAGCCGATAAGCAACACAGTTGAAGAAGCCGAAGAGATTATAAACCTTGCAAAGCAGCACAACGTTAAAGGCCAGGTTGGGCACGTAGAGCGTTTTAACCCCGCTTTTATTGCCACCAAGAACATGATACAAAACCCCATGTTTATAGAAACGCACCGCCTTGCTGAATTTAACCCGCGCGGTACGGATGTGCCGGTGGTACTCGATTTAATGATACATGATATAGATGTAATATTAAGCGTGGTTAAAAGCAAAGTGAAAAATATACATGCAAGCGGAGTATCTGTAATAAGCGATACACCGGATATTGCGAACGCCCGTATCGAATTTGAAAACGGATGCGTGGCTAACCTTACCTCAAGCCGCATTTCGCTTAAAAATATGCGCAAGTCGCGCTTCTTCCAGAAAGATGCCTATATATCGGTAGATTTCCTTGACAAGGTGTGTGAAGTAGTTAAAATGAAAGATGCACCGGAAACACCCGGCGATTTTGATATGATACTGCAAAATGCAGAAGGCATAAAAAAACAGATTTATTTTGAAAATCCGGAAGTGCAGGCTAACAATGCCATACTGGATGAGCTTGAGACATTTGCAGACGCTATAAATAATAACACAGACCCTGTTGTTACCCTGCAAGACGGCACAGAGGCACTAAGGGTAGCATACCGGGTGATAGACTGTTTTAAAAAATAAACGACACAAACAACAAACAAACGATATACATAAAATGAAGAACATTGCAGTTATAGGTGCAGGAACAATGGGTAACGGTATTGCCCACGTTTTTGCACAAAGCGGATTCAACGTAAGGCTTATTGATATTTCTGACAAAGCGCTTGAAAAAGGTATGAACACCATAGCCGCCAACCTTGACCGTATGGTGGGCAAAGGCACCATAACCGAAGATGACAAGCATAAAACAATTGGTAACATAATTACCTATACCGATGTTAAGGATGGTGTGGTTAATGCTGACCTTGTAGTGGAAGCCGCCACTGAAAATGTGGACCTAAAGCTTAAAATATTTAAGGACCTTAATTCATTTTGCGACGAAAAAACCATACTTGCCACTAATACCTCTTCAATATCTATTACACAGATAGCTGCCGTAACTACAAGGCAGGATAAGGTTATCGGCATGCACTTTATGAACCCGGTGCCTATTATGAAGCTGGTAGAGATTATAAGGGGATATAATACATCTGACGAGGTTACAAAAACTATTATGGAGCTAAGCGAAAAGCTGGGCAAAGTACCTGTAGAGGTTAACGACTACCCCGGGTTTGTGGCGAACCGCATATTAATGCCGATGATAAACGAAGCCATAGAAACCCTGTATAACGGTGTGGCAGGCGTTTATGAAATAGACACTGTAATGAAGCTGGGTATGGCACACCCGATGGGGCCTCTGCAACTGGCCGATTTTATAGGGCTTGATGTATGCCTTTCTATACTTAATGTGATGTATGATGGCTTTAAGAACCCTAAATATGCGCCGTGCCCGCTATTGGTAAACATGGTAATGGCAGGCAAGCTTGGCGTTAAGTCGGGCGAAGGTTTCTACGACTATTCAGAAAGTAAAAAGGCTGAGAAAATCTCGGCTATGTTTACAAAATAATCTTATAAAAATTTAAATCCCCTGCCCCATTCGGGACCAGGGGGCTTTATATGGCAAATATCATCCCTTTTAAAGCGGTAAGGCCCGCACGAGATAAAGTAAGCCTGGTAACATCACGCTCCTATGACGATTATACAACTGCAGAGCTTGCCTCGCAACTGGATTATAATCCTTTTTCTTTTTTGCATGTGCTGCACCCGGCCTACACCAACCTGCAAAAAATTTCGACTGACACCCGCTTTAAAGGCGTTAACCTTAAGTATGAGGAATTTAAAGAGCAGCAGATTTTTATACAGGAGCCGGAGCCTGTTTTTTACCTCTACGAAATTCAAAGTAAACAAAATACCTATACCGGTATAATAGCAGGAGCTTCTTTAGAAGACTACAGGAATAATGTAATTAAAAAACACGAAGACACACTGTCTTACCGGGTTGAGTTCTTTAAAGATTATCTGCATGAAACAGGTTTTAATACAGAGCCAGTACTTATAACCTATCCGCAAAACGGAGAGTTACAGGAGTGGATTGCCAATTATAAAAAAGAACGCCCGCTTTACCTGTTCTCTACCACCAACAGAGACAAGCACACCCTTTGGCGGATAACAGATACAGAAGTAATAAACTGGATACAGGGGCAGTTTGCACAGATGGACAGCCTGTATATTGCAGACGGGCACCACAGGTCGGCTTCTGCCAACAGACTGTATGAACAGGATAAGGATACAGGGAATGAGAACCTCAACTATTTTATGAGTTTCCTGATTGCCGAGAATGACCTGAAGATATACGAGTATAACCGCATAATACACGACCTGAACGGCTTAAGCAAAACCGATTTTTTAAATGCCCTGCAAAAAGATTTTATTATAGAAAACCGCGGGCAGGAATTGTGGAAACCCGACAGGAAATACAGCTTTGGTATGTATCTTGACGGGGAGTTTTATGCCCTGCATGTTAAAGACGCCAACTACGCATCGGTTTATGATGCGCTGGATGCAAGGATATTATATGACAAGGTGCTGCATCCGCTTTTAGGGATTAGCGACCTGCGAAATGACGAGCGTATAGAGTACATACCCGGCAGCAGGCCCATAACCAACATTAAAAAAATGGTAGACGAAAACGGCTTCCAAGTAGGCTTTATGCTTTTCCCTCCTACTATAGAGGAAATAAAAGCACTGGCTGATAACAACCAGATCATGCCTCCAAAGAGCACCTATATTGAGCCTAAGTTCCGGATTGGGTTAGTGATTTATGAACTCTGACAAATGAGAATTTAGAAGTCAGAAACTGTAACTAAAAATGTGAATAATGTCAATTTCCGATAATCTCAATAAGATAAAATCCTCTCTCCCACCACATGTTACTCTGGTAGCAGTTAGCAAGACCAAACCTGTTGAATACCTGATGGAAGCCTACAATGCAGGGCAGCGCATATTTGGTGAGAACAAGATTCAGGAAATGACCGAGAAGTGGGAAGCAATGCCAAAAGATATTGAATGGCACATGATTGGCCACGTGCAAACCAACAAGGTTAAGTATATGGCGCCTTATGTAAGCCTCATCCATGGTATTGACAGCCTGAAGCTGCTGAAGGAAATAAACAAACAGGCAAAAAAAAATGACAGGGTAATTAACTGCCTGCTGCAAATGCACATAGCCGAAGAAGAAACAAAATTCGGGATGGATGAGCAGGAGCTTAGCGATTTGCTTTTATCAGAAGAATTTGCTCAGATGCAGAATATTAAAGTTACAGGACTTATGGGCATGGCAACTTTTACAGACAATGAGGCTCAGATAAAAAAAGAATTTACACACCTTAAAACTATTTTTGACAGGCTTCAGCAAAAGCAGTCAACTGTTAACTGCCAACCGTCAACTTTATCTATGGGCATGAGCGGCGATTACCTTATAGCTATTGATTGCGGCAGTACTATGGTGCGCATTGGCAGCAGTATATTCGGCAGCCGTAATTATTAGCGTATAGCTCACAGTAAAATGTGGTAAGATATTTGTAATTTTGTAGATTAGGTGTCTGTCAAGACATTAAACTAATTCTTACAAATATATTTTTCCTGTTTTAAGGAAACCAGATACTGAATGTACGCAATACTCGATATAGAAACCACAGGCGGACAATATAATGAAGAAGGAATTACTGAAATAGCCATATACCGCTATAACGGCCATGAAGTAACCGACCAGTTTATAAGCCTTATAAATCCGGAAAAGCCTATACAGCCTTTTGTTGTAAAACTAACGGGCATAAATAATGCCATGCTGCGCAGCGCCCCAAAGTTTTATGAAGTAGCTAAACGCATTATAGAAATTACCGACGGCTGCATTATTGTAGCCCACAACGCGCAGTTTGACTACCGCGTGCTGCGCACTGAGTTCGAGAGGCTTGGTTATAATTATGAGCGTGAGTCTTTATGCACGGTTGAGCTTTCTCAAAAACTGCTGCCGGAACAGAAATCGCATAGCCTTGGCAAACTTGCGCGCGCGCTTGGTATCCCTGTTAGTGACAGGCACCGCGCCACCGGCGATGCGCTTGCCACAGTACAGCTTTTTAAGCTGCTGCTTGCAAAGGATGTAGAAAAACAAATTATGAAAAGCCTGGTAAAATCGGCTAACCCAAAGCCGCTTGCCAGTAAGCTGTTCGACCTGCTTGAGGGTATACCCTCTGTACAGGGGCTTTATTATATCTACAAAGAAAACGGCGACTTGGTGTATCTCGGCAGAAGCAGCAATATTAAAAAAAGGCTTAACCAACATTTTACAGGTACTTCACGCAAGGCTAAGAGGCTTCAGCGAGATGCTTATACCGTTAATTATGAAGAAACAGGCAGTGAACTGATTGCACTGCTAAAGGAGTGCCAGGAAGTAAAGATCAACAGGCCCGTTTATAACCGCATTCAAAAAAATACTGTTCATCCGTTTGCGCTGTATGCAAAGAAAGATGAGAACGGATATATAACTCTCAACATCGGTAAATCTGACGGAAGGAAAAAAGAAATACTTTCTTTCCCCGGCATGACAGAAGCCAAAAGCGCGCTTTTTAAAATTACCGAAAAGTATAAACTCTGTCAAAAACTCACAGGGCTTGACCCTGATGCTAAAAAAAGCTGTTTCCCCTACACCCTAGGTAACTGCAATGGTGCCTGCATAAAAAAGGAGCCTGCAGAAGATTATAACAACCGTGTAACGGAGTTTATCAATAATAACAGCTTTAACCACCAAAGTATGATTATTATTGATAAAGGCCGTACAATAGAAGAGCGCAGCGCGGTGCTTATAGAAAATGGCGTGTATAAAGGTTATGCTTTCTTCAATCTTAATTATCAGGTAAACAAACCTGAAATACTGAAGAATATACTGATACCCATGGAGCACAACCGCGATGTAAAGAATATAATACAGAGCTATATCCGGAAAAAGAGGGCGCTTAAAATAATAAGGCTCTAACCCATATTTAGTATCTTTGATACTGTTAACTAACTGCCCGTTATTATGCCCAAAGACTTCCGGCACAAACTGCATGAAATTATTTATGAAGCCGATACACCAGCAGGGAAGCTTTTTGATGTTGTATTACTGATACTTATACTTATAAGTATTATTGCTGTAATGCTGGAAAGCGTTGCTGGCATTAAAATAGTATATGGCAGGGAGCTTGATATTATTGAGTGGGTTATTACTGCTTTTTTTACAATAGAATATATAGCGCGGATAGTATCAGTACGAAAGCCTGCAAGTTATATTTTCAGCTTTTATGGCATTATCGATTTTCTTGCCATGATACCCAAGTATATCGATGTGCTTTTTCCGGGACTCAGTTTCCTCATTTCAATACGCGCGCTCCGGCTGCTGCGGGTATTCAGGATACTAAAGCTGGGGCGTTTTATCGGCGCTTCAGATCAGTTGCTTACCGCACTTAAAAAGAGTAAGGTAAAAATCGCTGTTTTTCTTTTTGGTGTTGTTGTCATTTGCATCATTATGGGTACGCTTATGTATATTATTGAGGGGCCTGAAAGTGGTTTTAAAAATATCCCGATAAGCATATACTGGACTATTGTAACACTAACCACAGTTGGTTTTGGCGATATTACCCCAATAACACCCTTAGGGCAGTTCCTTTCCTCACTCATCATGATAATGGGTTATGGCATTATTGCGGTACCCACAGGCCTTGTTACCGCACAGTTTATGCAGGAAGGCAATGTACACCAAAATACACAGGTTTGCCGGGTTTGCAATGCAAACCGCCACAGGGATGATGCTACTTATTGCTATAACTGCGGCGCGCACCTTCAAAAATAAAAATGACAGATAACAAGAACAATAAATATTTAATTACTGTAGTAGGCCCCACTGCAATTGGCAAAACAGCACTTGCCATACAGCTGGCACAGCATTATACATGCCCTATTATATCTGCCGATAGCAGGCAGTTCTTTAAAGAAATGAGTATTGGCACAGCAGTACCATCTGAAGAAGAACTTGCTGCCGCAAAGCATTATTTTATTCAGAACATCAGTATAAAAGACACTTATACGGTTGGTGATTTTGAGCGCGATGCCATAGCACTGCTTGATGATTTGTATAAAGAGCATGATGTGGTAGTTATGGTAGGCGGTTCCGGTTTATATATAGATGCGGTGCTTAAAGGATTTGATGATTTTCCTGACATAGATGAATCCGTTAGGGAATATATTATTGCAAATTATAACCGGCAAGGTATAACATGGCTACAGCAGGAACTTGAAAAGCGCGACCCTGAGCATTATGAACGTGTAGCCAAAGAAAACCCGCAGCGGATGATGCGTTCACTTGAAGTCTGCATAGGTACAGGCAGGCCTTACTCCTCTTTTCTCAATATTAAAAAGAACAGCCGCAGCTTTACACCGATACTCATTGGGCTTTATGCTGACAGAGAGTTGATGTATGAGCGCATTAACAGGCGGGTAGATATCATGATGGATAGCGGCCTTCCGGAAGAAGCGAAAGCACTTTACCCATATAAAGAGTATAATGCTTTACAAACGGTAGGCTACAGAGAGCTTTTCAGCTATTTTGACGGCGATTATTCTTTAGAAACCGCTATAGAAGAAATAAAAAAGAACACACGACGCTTTGCCAAAAGGCAAATGACATGGTTTAGGCGTAATGAAGCCATAACCTGGTTTAACTTTACCGTGCCTGCCGAAATAATTATACAACACATAAACGAAACGATACATGCCGATAGCTGATAATTTTACTTCTGTTTACAGTCAGGAATGGGAAATAAACTTTTTGCAATGCCACCCGAACGGCTACCTTAAGCAGACAGAGCTATGTAATTTGTTGCAGCTTACGGCAGGCTCTCATGCAGAGATGGGCGGCATGAGCTTTACCGATATGCAGCAGCACAATCAGGCATGGGTACTAAGCCGTATGCGTGTAGAAGTTGACGAGCTGCCCAAATGGCGCGATAAAGTCACCGTTACCACCTGGATTGCAGATTTACAGGGCTCACGCTCTGTAAGGGCTTTGGAGATGTGGCTTAATGGTAAAAAAATTGTAGGCTCACTTACCTACTGGGCTGTTTTCAATACAAGTTTGAGAAAATCGGAAGCACTGGCGCTGCCACACGACCATTTTGAAAAATATCCTGACAGGCTGCCAACAGAACAGGCATTTGCCAAACTTGACCTTAGCCGTGAAGCGGAACTTGTTGCAGAACGCAGGATAGTGTTATCTGACTTAGATATTGTTTTTCATGCCAATAATGTAAAGTACCTCGAATGGTGCCTTGATACACTTGACTATAAGCCACTGCTGAAGCAACAGCTAAAAAGCTTTGACATGAATTTTTTAAGGGAACTGAAGTATAATGATGAAGTGAAAATTTACAGCGGCGAAACAGATAAACAGCATTATTTTACCATACAAAAAGAAGACAAGCCCTGCTTTGCTCTTGAGTTGAACTGGAAATAAAAAACCACATTGCATGCTGCCTGAGCATTGCAATGTGGTACTATAATATACAGGTTATAATTATTTCTGTTCTTCAGAAACTTTATTCTTCACCACAAGGCGGAAACCTTCACCGTGAATGTTAAGTATTTCTACATCCTCATCCGGCTTAAGGTATTTCCTAAGCTTTGCAATATACACGTCCATACTCCTTGATGTAAAGTAGTTGTCGTCCCTCCATATTTTGGTAAGGGCAAGTTCCCTTGGCATCAAGTCATTTTCATGAAGAGCAAGCATCTTAAGCAGCTCGTTCTCTTTTGGAGAAAGCTTAATAGGCTCGTCATTCTCAAACGTAAGGAAACGCAGTTTGCTGTTAAGGTGGAATTTACCTATCTGGAACTCAAACTTGGTATTATCCGTTTTGGTTTCAGAAGCTTTTCTCTGGATGATAGCTTTAATTTTCATTAAAAGCACTTCAGAGTCAAAAGGCTTGTTCAGGTAATCATCCGCACCTACTTTATATCCTTTAAGCACATCTTCTTTCATAGATTTTGCCGTAAGGAAAATAATAGGCACTTCCTTGTTCTTTTCCCTTATTTCACGGGCAAGGGTATAACCGTCTTTATAAGGCATCATAACATCCAGTATGCAAAGGTCAAAGTTATCTTTTTTAAACTTCTCAAAACCTTCCATCCCGTTCTTTGCCAGTGTCACATCAAAATCATTAATTAACAGATAATCTTTCAGCACCGCTCCAAAATTAGGATCGTCTTCAACCAAAAGAATCTTTTTGTTTACTTCTTCCATATTTTTAATTTATTAGAGGCATTTTTATTATAAAGGTACTCCCCTTCCCTTTTTCACTTTCTACGTATATATTACAGTTATGATCGTCTATTATCCTTTTCACATAGGCCAGCCCCAAGCCGTGTCCTTTTACATTATGTATGTCGCCGGTATGCTCACGGTAAAACTTTTCAAAAATACGTTTAACCGTATTTTTACTCATTCCCAGACCCTTATCCTCAATTTTAATTAAGATGAAATCCTTTACATTTTCAGTATAGATATCTATAACGGGTTCATCAGGAGAATATTTTATGGCATTATCTAAAATATTAACTAAAACGTTTGTAAAATGCACATCATTTAACAAAGCGGTAGTCCTTTTAGCTTCAAAATGCCTTGTCAGGGTTCCGTGGCGGGCTTCAATAATCAAATGAACGTGCTCTACTGCATCTTCAAGAATATCATGCACATCTGCCTGCTCTTTGGTAATGTCGAGCTCTTTTTTATCAAGCTTGCTTATCTGTAACACATTCTCTACCTGAGAGTGCATCCTCTTGTTTTCATCCCTTATCATTTGAAGGTAGCGCTGCACTTTTTCAGTATCGCTTAAAATTTTCGGGTTCCTGATGGCATCAAGCGCAAGGTTTATCGTTGCAATAGGCGTTTTAAACTCATGCGTCATATTGTTTATAAAGTCCGTTTTTATTTCTGATATCTGCTTTTGCTTAATCAGCTGGTTTATCGCGCTCAGGTATGCTATAATTATAATAAGCGTAAAGATGAGCGAGAGTGAGGTAATACCAAAAATGGACGAAAGTATAAAGGTCTGCTTTTCCGGGAAAGCAACTACAAGCCTGTAGCCGGGATTACCGTCACGTTCAGAATAAATGTTATGCTCATAAGATGTTTCATCATCCCATTGCAACCCTTCAGAACGTATTTTAGTAGCCAAGCCGTTTTTATATATTCCGTATTCAAAGTGTGTATCTACACCATTTTGGCTTAGCTCCGTTTTCAGCGTTTTGCGAAGCCAGTCTTTGGTTACCCTTGCTTCAAGCGGGTTCTGTTCCCTGAAGTCCCTCAGGTACATATCAAGCTGGTATTGCTGCCACACTTCCATATCACCTGATTTACCCGAACCTTTTGCAATGGCTGATTGCTGACGTTCGTCAGCATCTGGTAAAGAATCCGCAAGGAATTTATTAGTCTCCTGATTATCAAAGAACAGATTATAATCTCTCTGGCTCATGCTATCAGAATAGATAACTTTTTTGCCTTTATTTCTGGATTTATACCTGTTATAATAAGTAAGCATTTCTTCCCGCTGCGGCCTCCTGCCGGAGCTGTCCCTGAAATGGGTATAAAGTGCAAAAAACTCATACCTGTCATTCGCCTGCAGCTTAGAGGCTACTTTGCCTAAAACCTGCTGGATATGGAACCTGAACTGCTCTTCATTATTTTTTAAAGATGAATTAACCCAGTAAAGCTGTACAAGAATAATGCCTATCAGGGATAGGCTCATAAAAAATACCAGTAAGCGAAACCGCGTCTTATTCATCGTCGTAAAATTAACATTTTAACACTCATTACCTTATAAGATTAACCAAACATTAACAACATCATCGGCTACTTTGTGAATTAATGATAGTAATGATGTTATCTGCCTGTTTCTTAGCAATATCAAGGCTTTCGTTATTTATTATGTAGTGGCTGAGTGCTGCTTTTTTTTCATCTTCCCACTGGTTTTTCATGCGTGCCAGTACGTTTTCGCGGGTCACATTATCGCGTTTCATAACTCTTTCTATGCGTACTTCTTTTGGTGCGGTAACCAATATTACAGCGTCGCAGTTTTTGTAGCTGCCGCTTTCAAACAAAATGGCAGCTTCTTTAATCACAAATGGCGATGTGCTGTGCTGTTTTACCCACTCCTCAAAATGGCTGCTTACTTTAGGATGTATGATGGCATTAAGCTGCTTAAGTTTCTCGGAGTTATTAAAAACCAGTTCAGAGAGTTTTTTCCTGTCCGGTTGCCCTTCTGTAAATACAATTTCTCCAAAAGCTTTTTTTACATCTTCTGATGCTTCGAGAGTATAAAGTATTTTTTTGGCCTCATCGTCAGCTATGTAAACGGGCACACCTTTAGAGGCAAAATAAGCCGCAATAGTGCTTTTGCCACTGCCGATACCGCCGGTAAGGCCTATAATTTTTGTCATCATTTTTTAAAAAAAAGCTCAGGAAAAGCCCTTTGGGGGTTAATACCCATAAGGTGTACTTTAATGAAAGATTCTATATAACCCGTGCCATAGCCATAAAACTGTATGCTTACTGCTACCAGTGAATATAAACCAATTGTAAGGCTTTTATTTTGCACTGTTGAGAGCACTACTATAAAAAACAGATACAAAATATAAAGATATAAGGGCAGTTGAATATTAATTAACAATGCTATAAGAGAAAATGCAAATCCCGCGATGAAAAATGCAGGAAAAACATAGGTTATCTTTTTATGTTCAGGATGCCACAAATCGAGTATAGGGCGTGCCTTGCCGAATTTATTTACCTGCTTATAAAATTTCTGCCAGTCTATCCTGCGTTTGTGGTAAACATAGCAATCGGGGTATAAAAGCGTTTTATAGCCCATTTTCCAGAGACGCAAAGAAAGGTCAGGGTCTTCCCCCGGATGAATATCTCCAAACCCGCCTGACGCTTCAAAGGCTTCTTTAGAAAGCCCCATATTAAAGCTCCTGGGCTGGAACTTCTCTACTTTCTCTGACGCCCCCCTGATACCTCCTGTGGTTACAAAAGATGTCATGGCAAAATTAATAGCCTTCTGTATATCGGTAAATGAGTCCAGCGCAGCATCAGGGCCGCCAAAACAGTCGGCATAGCGCTTCTCAAGCCTCTTTGAAACATTTGCCAGATAATTGTCCGGAATTATACAGTCAGAGTCTAATATTATGAAATAGCTACCTTTTGCCCGTTTCATGCCATAGTTGCGGGAATCGCCCGGCCCGGAATTGGCCTTAAAGTAATAAGAGATAAATAGCTTACCCTCATAGGCTGTAATTACGTTGGTACAGGTTACAGAAGAACCATCCTCTATAATCACCACCTCAAACTGCTCTGTATAGGTTTGCCTGCAAAGGCTGGCAAGAAGTTCATCTATTTCATCTGGCCTGTTATACACAGGTATTATAAGAGAAAACAACATCCGGCTAATTTTTAACAAAAGTAAGTGTTTATACAGTATTATAACAAAAAAAGAACCGATGGCTACAGCCATCGGTTCAACTAATTAAAAACTAATAATTACAACTATTGTTTCTTAACTACTTTTATTGTTTTTACTACATCACCGGCAGTAACATTAAGCAGGTATGTACCATCTGAAAGAATTGACATATCTACTTTAACATCGGCAGCATTTGGCTGTATTGCCATTACCTGCTGGCCAAGCATGTTAAATACTGATATTGCAGTAATATCTGAAGAGTACTGTATTGTAAACACATCTTTTACAGGGTTTGGATAGTAGCTGAAAGCTGCCCTGTCGAAAATACCACCGCCAAGTATCTCTGTAATTGTTACTGCAAGTGCGCTAACGCTGCTACAGCCGTTTACAGTTTGTACAGCATAGTAAGTATTGCCGGCTTCTATTGCGCTGCCTGCCATCATAGGGTTAGTACCGTTCATGGCATCTTCTTCGCTTGCATACCAAACAACATCAGTACCTGTTACAGCTATGTCTTCTATAGCAGCAGTTTCGCCCTGCCCTACAGAAATACTTTGCTGTGCAGCACCTTCAGGAGCAGGTGTTACAGTTAGCTGAACAGTTATCGCAGTACGGCCTGTACTTTCGCAACCGTTAACCCACTGAGAAGCATAATAAGTCATACCATCTTCAACCATAACGTCTGCCGCAAGTGGCTCACCATCAGTTTCAGATGCATACCACATCACTTCATTAGCATCTACCGCAAGGTCAGAAACCATAGAACCGCTGCAAACTACCTGGTTGCCATCCTGAACAGCTGGCGCTTCAGTTACCTGTACCGTTACGGTAACAGCTGTTCTTTCTACGCTTTCGCAACCTGCACTTTGAGAGGCATAATATACCATTCCGTTAACAAGAGAGGCATCAGAAGCAAGTGCATTGCCACCTTCAGCTTCCATATACCAGTTGATGTTCTGGCCTTGTGCCATAAGTTCTCCTACTGTCGCGCTGTTGCAGAATACCTGCTGAGCAGCCGCTACAGGAGCCTGGGTAGCACAAAGTACTGTAAGTACTCCGCTATGGTATTGTGTACCATTCCAGAAAGAACCGCCCTGCATGCTGAAACCACCATAAGAGAATGGTCCGTCTTCAAGCTGGAACCTTGATGCATAGTAATATACACCCGGCTCTAAACCTGCGCCTACAGATGCCATAAATTCGTCGTTATTACCCGACTGTGCATTGAATGTTGCAGGAATCCAGTTTGTCCAGGTAGATGGGTCTGTATCTTCAGTGCTTACACCTATCCAGGCTGTAACACCTACACCCGGGCCCGTGCCCTGAGTTACTCCCGCTTCATAACCCTGTGCATATACCATGGCTGTTTCGCCCTGGGTAATTGTAATTGCAGCAGGCCATTGCAGGTTAACCCAATCCATAGCCGGATCATTTACTGTAACAGTAACGGCAAGCCTGTTCTGGCTTTCGCAACCATTAAGTGTTTGAGAAGCATAGTATGTAGTGCCGCTTACGAGCGCAGTACCTGCATTAAGCATTGTGCCGCCTGTTGCACTGCTGTACCACATAATGTTAGTACCTGTAGCCATAAGGTTGGCAACAGTAGCTCCGTCTTCAAATGTTTGTGATGTTGCACCTGTTGGAGCAGCCGTGTTGTTAATAGTAACTGTTACCGCAGTTCTTGTAGGGCTCTCGCAGCCAATAGTCTGAGAGGCATAATAAGTACCTCCGTTAGCAAGCGCAGCTGTAGGAGCAAGCGGGCTGCCGCCTGTTGCAGTTGCATACCACTGAATGCCTGTGCCTGTTGCAGCAAGGTTTGCCACTGTAGCAGCGTTACAGAAAGACTGTGCAGCATTTGCCACCGGTGCAGCAGTACCACAGTTAACTGTAAGTACACCACTCACAAACTGGTTACCATCCCAGAAGCTACCGCCTCCGGCACTATAGCCACCATATACATAAGGACCCTCTATAAGCTGGAACCTTGTTGCATAGAAATAAGTTCCCGGTGCAAGGCTACCACCTATAGCTGCCATAAATTCGTCATTATTACCAACCTGAGTGTTATATGTCATAGGTACCCATGTTGTCCATGTAGATGGGTTAGTGTTTTGCGAACTGATACCAACCCATGCACTAACGCCTATACCAGGGCCTGCTCCCGGAGTTACTCCCGGCTCCCAAGCCTGTGCATAAACTACGCCTGTTGTACCCTGAACTATGTTAAGTTGCGGAGGCCATTGCAGGTTAACCCAGTCCATTTGCGGCATTGTTACGTTAACAGCAAGCCTTTCCTGGCTTTCGCAGCCGTTAACTGTTTGAGAGGCATAATATGTACCCGATGTTAAAGCTATTCCTGCTGCAAGCGGAGTACCGCCTGTAGCTGAAGCATACCACTGGATGTTGCTTCCTGTAGCGGTAAGGTCAGCAACTGTTAGCGCCGTAGGAGAAAACACATCTGTGTTACCTGTTGGTGCAGGTGTTACTATAACGTTGATAACGGCAGCATCTGAAACAGGGCAGCCAAGATCTGTAGTAACGGTTGCTGTATAGGTTGTTGTAGCCATTGGCTTAGCATATACGCTTATTGCCGGAGCACCAGTATAGGGAACTGTAGCAGCAGCATCTGAATATAAACCATCTACAGGTGACCAAACGTACTCAACCGCACTTGAAGCACCTGTAATCATTACGTTATAGTCTTCCCACTCGCCAAAGCCACCATGACCGCATGCCTCAGTAGCAGTTATACCGGTAGCACCAAACCTTGCACCCACACGCATTCTCGTTAAGCCGTTAAATGCTGTTGCAGGAATAGTTATAGTACCTGTTTGTACTGCTGTAGAAGATGTAGGTGTACTGAAAACACTTTCATCTGCACTGAATACACCATCCATATTAAAATCTATCCACACACGGAAACGCTGGCCCCATGCTGAACCTGACTGCAGCGATATGTTATAGGTTTGCCCTCCAACTACGTTAGCAGTTAAAGCACTATAGTAAATATAATCTGATGCAGTATCACCCGATGCATTGTTTGTAACATTCGCAAACGTAAAGTTATTGATAAAGTCGCCAGATGCACCAGTATTGAAAACAGTAGGTGTACAATATGCAACAGGAACAATAGTTTCACCGCCTTCAGCAGTAAGCTCTACAGTAGAGCCCTGGCATGCATTTACAGCCGATGGCATAACAGTTACAGGATCCGGAACCGGATTAACTGTTACTACATATTCGGCAGCAATAACACAGCTTCCTGCTGATTGTGATGCTGTAAGCGTATATGTAGTAGTTTCTGTTGGTGCAAAGGTATATCCATCTGTAGCATTACCCGAAACACCATCTGCAGGAGACCATTCAAATATGTCAAATGAAGCTGTTCCTTCAGTAATGGTAACAACACCTGATGTATCACCTAAACATATTGCAGTATCTGTACCGCTAAGTGTTAAGTCGGCAGGAGCTGTAACAGAGAAGCTGCCTGTACCTGTAGCCGTACCGCTAACAGTAGTAACGCTAACCTGTCCTGATACTCCCGCCGGCACTGTAGCTACAATTTCTGTATCAGAATTCGAGCCGATTGTAACAGCAGTACCTCCTATGGTAAGGGTTGCATTACCAAGGCTTGTTCCTGTAATGGTTATATCGCCCTCTACAGCACAGTACGCTGATGGTGTAAACCCTGTAATAGCCGGTGCAGGTGGCATAAATGCATTTATTGTATAATCTTCATAACTACCCCATGAACCTGTATAACATGGTGTACCGCCTGCATCGTTATCTGTACCGCCAATCCTTACCCTGTGGCTTCCTATAAGTGCTGCATCGGCAGGCACCGCAAAAGAACCTGTTAGTGTTGTAGGGTTAGCATTAGTAGAAAGGCCTGTATAAACAAGCTCACCTGCATCATTAAAATCGGTGTCATTGTTCCAGTCTATCCATATTTTAGTACCATATGTATAACCCGTAGCATAAGTGATGCTAAAGTTCACTGTAGAACCAAGGGCAACATCTGTAGATTGTGCCGAGTAGTTAGCATAGTTTCCTGCTTCTGCTCCTGTAGTATTGTTTATAGTACCCATAGTAACATTTACTATACCCTGACCGTCAACGCTTGATGGTGCAGGCGTACAGTATCCTGTAAAGAATGATGTTACGCTGGACCACGGACTTGCATCTGACACAGAACATACTGCCCTTACCCATGCATAATAGGTAGTTTCGGCAGTTAAACCGGTTAACTCTGCTGTTAATACGCCTGCTGCGGTACTTCCTGTTGGGGTAGTTCCGCTAACAGGTGCAGTATTAGAAGTACTTATGTAGTACTCGTAGCCATTTGCAGGTGTACTTGCAGAAGCATTCCATACCAGTCCTGCAGTTGTAAATGATGTTGTGGTAGCCGCAACACCAGATACAGGCTCGCATGTTGGTGTAAGCGTTACAGATATGTTATCAACATAAAGCTGATCCTGATCTGCTGCTGAATATGCCTGGAAACCTATATAATATACACCTGTTGTTGCAGGGGTAAAATCTACAAAGGTTGTGGTTGATGCCGCTGTGTTAATTGTAGGGTGGTTTGCAAGCACGTTGGTCATAGCAGCCGCATTTGCAGCATTACCGTAAGAAACCCTTAGTTTTTCTGTATAAAATGTACTGTTGTTACCATACTTATAAGCAACCCTGTAAGATACTCCGCCTGTTAAGCTTAAACCCTGTGTATAAAACCATGCATTTGCTGCATTGGTAGAGTTATATGAATAACGGAAGGTTTTATTTGCAAATCCGTAACCAGGGTTATTAATTGTTGTCCAGTTATTACCTGTCCCTGCATTTTGTATTGTGATACATGCAGGAATTGCAGGAGTTGTAACCGACTCTACATCCTGAGTATATGGTATAGATGTTGCATCACACAGCGTAGTAAACGATACCGATGGCGACCATGAACTGGTAACGCCCACACCGCATACACTGCGAACCCACGCAAAATATGGCGTGTTAGCCATAAGGCCACTTATCGGGGCTGTAAGTGTACCCGCAGCTACAGAGCCTGATGGTGTTGTAGAACCTGTTGGCGCTGTGTTGCTTGTACTAACATAATATTCATAACCGTTTGCGGCGCTTGCAGCAGCGGCCCAGCCCAATGTGGCAGAAGAACTGCCTACTGCAGATGCAGCAAGACCTGTTGGCGCAAGGCATGAGGCTACGTTACCAACAAGCTGCAGCCTTGCAAGCGTATTTGTACGCGTGCCTGTAGGCGGCGCAGCAGGATCAGGGTTAGTACCGTCACTCCAAAAAGAAATACCTGTATTGGCTGTTCCTGTATAGGAGCCAAAGTTAGCGGTACACGAAAAGTTAGCAGCATTTTCATCTACCGCTATAATAAGGTTACTGGTACCGTTGTAGTTAAACGGTGTAGTAAATGTAATTTCGAACCAGTTACCCGCTACAGGCGTAATTGTACCTGTGTAAACCTGTGTAAGGTTTGCAAGAGGTTCCCAATCTGTATTACTGGTAAATTCAGTTTTGGTTGTGTGCCCCATGTAAACTGTCCAGTTATTCCAGTTGGCAACTGTAGTACCACCACTCGAATAGAAGTACCTCACTTTAGTTACAGGTCCTGCAACGCCACCTCCCGCTGCAAATTCGGATGCCGTAATGATTTGCTGACTGTAATTAAAGTTATAGCACGAATAAATAGGAACTCGGTTAGCAGACGTAGCAGTACCGGAACCAATACCTATGGTTCCCGTCTGCGCAAAGGCCGCCGTTACCGACATTAAGGCAATAAGGACTAAATAGCCCAAACGCCATTTACCCGAACGTTTCCCTGCGCCCGAGTGTAAAATAGTAGTGTTTTTCATATTATAATAGTTATAATTAATTGCTAATAAAATTATAAAAAATATGTACATTAAACATAAATTAACATAATTTATATACATTGTAAATAATTTTTTAATTAAAATTAACGTTTATGTTATAAAAATTAATAAAAAATACCTCTATCAGGGAAAAACTCAATCACTTTATTTAATTGTTAAAAATTTAACACTATTTTAATATTGATTTTTTATTTGGGAAACATTATTCGTATTGTAATACTTACAAAATAAAAAAGCCGCAGGGAATTCCCTGCGGCTTTAAAGCATTTTTATGCGTTTTACAAATGAAACTTACTGTTTCTTTACTACTTTAATAGTTTTCACACTATTACCTGCAGTTACATTAACAAGGTAAGTTCCGTCTGATAGTACTGACATATCAAGTACTGCATTAACAACACCCGGTTGTACAGCCATTACCTGCTGTCCAAGCATGTTAAATACCGAAACAGATGTTATTTCTGAACCAGATGTAATATTCAGTACATCTTTAACAGGGTTTGGATAATAAGAGAATGTATCTTTATCGAAACCTGTAGTACCAAGCACAACATTAGCTGTTACAGCAAGTGTTGCAACACTTGTACAGTCACCAACAGTTTGTTTGGCATAATAGGTAACACCGTCTTCTAATTGTGTTGTAAGTGCAAGCGGGTTATCACCGTTAGCAGCATCCTCTTCAGAAGCATACCATGTAATAACTGCACCTTCTTCAGCATCAACAACTAAGTCTTCAAGAGTTGCGTCAGCAGCGTTATTTACAGTTATAACCTGTACAGCTTCACCTGTTGGTGCAGCAACCGTAGTAACCATAACAGTTACAGCTGTCCTGCCCTCGCTTTCACACTCTATAGTCTGAGATGCATAATAAGTAGTACCATCTACCAATACAGTATCATCAGCAAGAGGCTCACCTCCTGTTTCATCAGCATACCAAAGAATGTCCTCGCCTTCAGCGTCAAGCTCTTCTACGGTAGCACCGTTACAGAATAACTGGTTAGCATCTGCCACAGGAGCAGCCACTACCGGAGCATCGTTAACAACAACATCTGCTAAAGCAGCAGTACAACCTGCATCGTTCTTAACTGTAATAGTATAAGTTCCCGGAGCAACATCAGCAAATACAGCTGAAGCCTGGAAATCTGTACCGTTAATGCTGTAAGTATATTCAGCACCTACAGGAGCCGTAACTGTAATTGTACCTGCAACGGCACAAGTAGGCTGTATTACATCAACCACCGGTGTAGCAGGTGTTGCCGGAGCAGCATTTATAGTTACATCAAGTGTAGATGTACAACCGCTTGTATTCATTACAGTAACAGTATATGTACCTGCTGCAAGGTTATCAAATGTAGCTGATGCCTGGAAGTCAGTACCATTTACACTATAAGTATATTCAGCACCTACAGGAGCTGTAACTGTTACAGAACCTGCTGTATCTCCGCAACCCGGTTGTGTTGCAGTAACCTCAGGGGCCACAGGAACTACAGGAGCTGCCTCAATAGTTACATCAAGTATAGATGTACAACCATCAGCATTCATTACATAAACAGTGTGAATACCTTCTGCAAGGCCATCAAACGTAGCTGATGCCTGGTAGTCGGTACCGTTTATGCTGTAAGTATATTCAGCACCTACAGGAGCTGTAAC
>CEQG01152373.1_pt1 | contig 43588 bp, 29 predicted proteins | sample 350301 | NCBI WGS metagenome assembly CEQG01 (sample SAMEA2621242, study PRJEB7988) | marine metagenome | isolation source: saline water (ENVO:00002010), including | reverse complement strand
CGGTATGGCGGCAAGCAGAAGACGCTGGCATTCGGCTCATATCCCATCACCACGCTCGCGGAGGCCAGAGAGAAGCGGGATAATGCAAAGCGACTTCTCGCGACGGGAATTGACCCGTCCGTGCTGATCAAGACCGAAAGGGCCGCCAAGAAGGTGGCCAACGGTAATACCTTCAAGGCCATTGCGGATGAGTTTCTCTCGAAAGCCGAACGCGAAGGCCGAGCGGAAGCCACCTTGGCGAAGAAGCGATGGCTGCTTGGCATGGCCAGCCATCATTTCGGCAACCGTCCGATTACCGAAATCACTGCATCCGAAATATTGATCCCTCTCCGCAAAGTGGAGAGCGATGGCAACTACGAAACCGCCCGGCGATTGCGCGCCACGATCGGACAGGTCTTTCGCTATGCTATCGCGACCGCTCGCGCGGACAACGATCCGACATTCGGCCTTCGCGGCGCATTGATTGCTCCAAAGGTCACCCATCGCGCTGCCATTACAGACAAAAAGCAATTCGCCGGGCTTGTCCGGGCGATATGGGGCTATGAAGGTACACCAGAAACGCGCGCCGCACTCAAACTGATGTGCCTGCTCTATCCGCGTCCGGGTGAACTGAGACAGGCCGAATGGTCTGAATTCGACCTGGACAAGGCAATATGGACCATCCCCGCCAAGCGCAGCAAGATGCGGCGTGAGCATCGCAAACCTCTTCCGCCATTGTCGGTCGAAATTCTTCACGATATCCGCCGCCTGACCGGCAACCGCGCGAATGTCTTCCCGTCCATTCAATCACCGCAGCGCGCCATGAGCGAAAACACCCTTAACGCCGCGCTGAGACGCCTTGGCTTCGCCAAGCACGAAGCCACCGCGCACGGCTTTCGCGCGACCGCTTCCAGCCTTCTGAACGAAAGCGGCAAATGGCTGCCTGACGCGATCGAAGCGGAACTCGGGCATATGGGCGCTGACGAGGTGCGGCGCGCCTATCATCGAGCTCAGTATTGGGATGAACGGGTGAGAATGAGCGATTGGTGGGCGACCGAGGTGAAAAGCCTGATGCGTGCCGATTGATGTAAGTTCTTCCCCTAGACTTTGAAGCCAATCGTCTGGCCAAATATCGCTGGAGGACACAGCGATATGGCCAGACTGCCAATGAAAAGCGAATTCGATCCGATCGAGTTCCTAGTGCGCTGCCGCTTTCCGCGACTTTCGCTTGTCGGCGTAGCGACGCTCGGCGAGCGGAAGAGAACCACAGAAAGTGGAGCTGATCTGGCGGCCATGGCAAAGGAAGCCGCCCTCTACCGCGAAGAGCTTGGAAGGCTTTCTTCTTCTGAAATCGACATGCGAGTCGATCAGGAGCGAAAACGACTTCGACTAGCGGAAGAGCAGAGAATTCGGCGCGAAGAGGCCGCGCTTTGGTTCAATCAGCCGGACGTAGCGGCAGACTTCGGCTATTGGGCGGCGGCATCTTACTGGACACAGGATGAAGCCGTGGCGTTGTCGCTCGGCAAAGAACCGCGACAAGTGACCTGGGAGGCCTTATCGCCTTATCTCAACAAATCTCCTCTCGCGAATGATTTCGCCGACAGGCGGCTGCTAGTGCAGCGCGCCGTTACCATGCAACAGCTCTACACTCATACATTGCCGCCATTCTTCTTGGCATGGGCACGGCGAACAAAGATGCAGGTCCCGCCCGAATTGGAAGTCGCCGTTGAGGCTCTGGGTCAACAAATCGCGGATTGGAAAACTTTCTACGACGCAAAGGTTCAGTTGGTTGAGGCGCTTCAGGAACGGCTGGAACTTGAAAAGAAAACAACCGAGCAGCAAGCCGCTCAAATTGCCGAACTCGATAGGGCTTCATCCGAAGCGGCCGAACGCGTTCGGAGCATAATTGCCGAAAAAGACAGCCGCATCGCCGAATTGGAAAGCGGCTCGAGTAAGTCGGCAGCGAGTCGCGAGCGGCAATCATTGCTCAAGCTGGTGATTGGCATGGCTATCAAAGGCTATGGCCACAATCCTGATGCGGCGCGCACGTCAACGTCTCGGGAAATATCAAGCGACCTTCAGCTGATCGGATTATCTCTCGATGAGGATACAATTCGGAGATATCTCACCGAGGCCAAAGACCTGCTTCCCTGATCGCCAACCGACCAGCCAAAAGCAAACCGAATTCGGTTAGGCCAAAACCGAACTCGGCCAACCGCCAAAACGGACATTCTAAGCCTCACCTCGACGCAACAGCACGAGGTGGCACCATGCCGGACGCACTCCCCGAAAACGGATTTCTCCGTCTCTCTTCCATCATCGCGCCCGACGGCCCGATCCCGATTAGCAAGTCGACATGGTGGGCGGGGGTAAAGGACGGCCGCTTTCCGAAACCGATGAAGCTCGGCCCTCGCATTACGGTGTGGCGTGTCGAGGATATCCGCGCACTGATCGAGAAGGGCGCTTCCTAGGATGGCATACCGAGCGCGCCGGTCGGCCATCAAACTACATCACAATTACACCTTCGAAGAAGCGGCGCGCGTTCTCGGCGTCTCGAAAGGAACAGTGAGACGGTGGCAGGACAAAGGATTACCGGTGATCGCCGATCGAAAGCCATTCCTGATTCTGGGCGGCGAATTACGGGATTTCCTAGATAGGCCGACCCGCTCGAAGAAAAAATGCCGATTGCATGAATGCTACTGTTTCAAGTGCCGCGAGCCACGAGCGCCTGCCTTTGCGGAAGCCGAATTCTTTCCACTAAGCGTGACCAGCGGGAACATGCGGGCGCTGTGTTCGGTCTGTTCCACCGTCATGCACAAGCGCGTCTCGACGACCGATCTTTCCGCCTTGAAGGCCGTTCTCGGCGTCACGATCAGGCAAGGCTGCCACCCCCTAACCAAGGGCACTGATCCCTGCCTGATTGAGCACGAAACAGAGGACTGATCAGCATGCGAAAACACAACGTCAAGAACGAGCGCATCAAGCGCCAGTATCTCGCCTTCTTGGGGGAAGCGAAGCGCCTTTCACCGAAGAGCGTAGACCAAGCGGCGGCGGCAATCGCTTCTTTCGAGGCATCGACCGGACACAAGGATTTTGCGCATTTCCATATCGAGCAGGCACGCAAGTTCAAACGCGATGTCCATGATGCCACCAATCCCGCGACGGGCAAGCCGCTCGCCAAAGCGACGATTCATTCCCGCCTCATGGCTCTCAAGGCCTTTGCCCAATGGCTCGCCGGACAACCCGGATACAAATCCCGTATCCGCTATTCGGACGCGGAATATTTCAATCCGTCCGCCAATGATAGCCGAATTGCCACCGCCCATCGTGAGCGCCCGGTCCCGAGCATGGAGCAAATCCGCCACGCGATATTTTCCATGCGTAACGGAACCGGAATCGAGAAACGCAACCGGGCAATCATTGCCTTTGGAATCCTGTCCGGCGCGCGGGATGACGCGATCGCCTCGCTTTCCCTACGCCATATAGATTTGACGGCGCGAACGATATTTCAGGATGCGCGCACAGTCAGAACGAAGAACCGCGCGACCCTAACGTCCTCGTTCTTTCCGGTAGGCGCTGACATCGAGGATATCGTCATTGATTGGATTTCGTATTTGAAGACCGAAATGTTATTCGGGCCGGACGATCCTCTCTTCCCGGCAACCCGAGTCGGCCTGAATGAAGCAGGCCACTTCGCGCCTATCGGCCTAGATCGGAAGTTTTGGAAGAACGCCGACGCGATCAGGCGAATTTACCGCGAGGCCTTTGAAGCGGTCGGGCTGCCCTATTTCAATCCGCACTCATTTAGAAAGACACTTGCCCAGATTGGCATTGAAGTGACCACCACTACAGAGGAGTGGGCGGCCTGGTCAGCAAATTTCGGGCACGCGAACGTAGCAACCACGTTCCAGAGCTACGCTAAGGTTCCAAGCCATCGCCGGGCAGAAATTTTTGAGAGACTGAATAAGTCCGCGACGATGGATGCATTGAGCCCGGATGTACCGGATCAAGATACCATCGCAAGAGTTGTCGCCTTCCTTCAGCTCAAGGCAGGATGAAGGGCACCGAAGTCCGCTGAAAAAGTGATGCCATGGCTACCTGCTTGCTATAGTTCGAAGCGATTCGAATATCCTGACTGCGCGCAACGGGAGGCGTCATGCCCACACTCGACTGGATCGGCAAGAAGGCGGTGGTCAACCACCATCGCGACGTACCCTACCGGCTGATCCATTGCGACAAGGACAAGAGCGTCGGCGACGCGGACGCGGGCAATCTGCTTGTGCAGGGCGACAATCTCGAAGCGCTGAAGGCGCTGCTTCCCTATTACGCGGGCAAAGTGAAGTGCATCTATATCGATCCGCCCTACAACACCGGCAACGAGGGCTGGGTCTACAACGACAACGTAAACTCGCCTGAAATTCGGGCGTGGCTCGGCTCGGTTGTTGGCAAAGAAGCCGAAGACCTTTCGCGCCATGATAAGTGGCTGTGCATGATGTATCCGCGCCTGCGTTTATTGAAGGAATTCCTTACTGAAGACGGCTCGATTTGGATTTCATGCGATGACAACGAGGCTCACTCGCTTAAGGTTGTCCTTGACGAGATAATGGGCAGGAAGAACTTCGTCACTTCCTTCATCTGGCAGAAGGTCGACAGCCCAAACGACAACAAGGTTCCGATAACACCCGACCATGAATATCTATTCTGTTATGAGCGGAACAAAGAGAGCGCTGCATTCAAAAAGAAGGGCGATCCTTCAATCCTACTGTCATATAGAAGCACGGAGGAAGAGCCGAGACTTCACCGTGACCGTTTGGTGAAGAAGAACGGCGCAAACAGTCTCCGCGAAGATCGGCCCACTATGTTTTTCGCGATTGAAGCGCCTGATGGCACAGCGGTTTATCCAATCCATGATGATGGCCGTGAGGCAAATTGGGCATACAGCCCATCTGGCGTTACGAAACTCAAGGCCGAAAACCGGCTTGTTTGGAAGGAACGAAGTAAGGGAGGCGAAAGCGTATGGGTTCCATACGCGCGCGAGTTTGCGCCTGAAATTCCTACCAGGCCGCACCCGACAATTCTTCTGGATGTGAAGACATCGCGGCAAGCTAAGGCACATCAACGCGAGTTGATTCCAAGTCAAGAGCCATTCTCTACGGTGAAGCCAGAGCAGCTTATTCAACGGATATTGGAAATCGCGACCGACAGGGAGGACATCGTACTAGATTCCTTTCTCGGTTCTGGAACCACTGCTGCGGTTGCGCATAAAATGGGCCGAAATTGGCTGGGCGTGGAGATGGGAGATCACGCGACCACCCACTGCGCTCCGAGATTGTCGAAGGTCATAGGAGGTGAGCAGGGGGGCATCTCTGCTGAGGTTGACTGGCAGGGGGGCGGTGGCTTTCGCTTCTGCACCCTCGGCGAACCGCTTTTCGATGCTGACGGCAATGTGAGCCCGGCCGTCACCTATCCCGACCTTGCCGCGCATGTCTTCTTCTGTGAGACGGGCTCGCCAATTCCGCGCCGGGCCGACAGCTCGTCGGCCTTGATCGGCACGTTCCAAGGGCGAGCGGTCTATCTGCTTCACGCGGCCGAAGCGATTGGCGTCGCCAGCGCCAATGCCGGGAACGTGCTCACGGCTTCCGCGCTTGAAAACCTGCCCCTTCCCGAAACGGGGTTCACCGGCGCGCGCGTTGTCTATGCGGAAGGCTGCACCGTGCCAGACGACCGGCTTTCGCAACTCGGTGTGACGTTCAAACAAATCCCCTACCAGATCGAAGGGATTTGATCGATGTCGTTGCCGGTATTCCATCTCAAGAAGTATCAGATCAAGACACTCGCCAGCCTTCGCGCTTTTCTGGCGAAAGCCGTCGAACTCAACGATGCAGATACGGCATTCTATGCGCTGACGAAACGTCCCTTCGTTGGACCGCCCGGTCTCCCTGGTTTACCCTATGTCTGCTTGCGCGTTCCGACCGGCGGCGGGAAGACCATTCTCGCTGCCCACAGCGTTGCCGTGGCAGCGGACACTCTCCTTCGGTGCGAGAATCCGACAGTGCTTTGGCTGGTTCCGTCGCAAGCGATCCGCGAACAAACGCTATCAAGCTTGCGGGACCGATCGCACCCAAACAGGCGCGCACTCGCCGACCGGTTCGGCGAGAACGTTCGCGTCATGACCGCGCAGGAGGCGCTATATGCCAAACGTGCGGACTATGACGGCGGTGCCGTTGTCATCGTGGCCACGATTCAAGCTTTCCGCGTCGAGGAGACTGAAGGCCGCAAGGTCTACGACGCCAACGGCGAACTCATGGACCACTTCACCGGCATCGCAGAGGCATTGAAAGCGACGCTGGAAGCCGGACCTTCGGGCGACCCCGTTCCGTCGCTCGCAAATGTACTGCGCATGCGGCGGCCCATGGTCATCGTCGACGAAGCACACAACGCGCGCACCGACCTTTCCTTCGATACCTTGGCGCGCCTCAAGCCATCCCTGATCGTCGAATTCACGGCAACGCCAGTGACCCCAGAAGAGCACAAGCCGGAGAAAGGCATATACGCGTCGAACGTGTTGCACCATGTGTCGGCCGCTGAGCTGAAGGCCGAAGAGATGATCAAGCTTCCGGTCATACTTCGAGGCCGAAGCGATCCGCGCGACACGATCAGCGATGCAATGGCCTGGCTGGACGAGCTAGGCGTTACGGCGAAGGCAGAAGAAAAGGATACCGGAGAATTCGTCCGGCCGGTGATGCTTCTTCAGGCGGAAGCGAAATCGAAGCTCAAGCAAACACTGCATGCCGAAGAGTTGCAGAAGCTGCTTGTCGAAGATTTCCGCGTGCCCAAAGAGCACATTGTTATCGCAACCGGCGACAGCAAGGGGCTCGACGGCGTCGACCTCTTCGACCGAGATTGCAAGGTCCGGTTCATCATCACGCAACAGGCGCTCAAGGAAGGCTGGGATTGCTCTTTCGCCTATGTGTTGTGTTCTGTTGCAGAGCAGAAGTCGGCACGCTCGGTGGAGCAACTTCTAGGCCGCGTGTTGCGCCTGCCCGGCGCGAAATGGAAGAAGAACGACGATCTTAATCGCGCCTACGCCTTCGCCACGACAACTAGCTTCCAGAACGCCGCGCAGACCCTTCGCGACGGGCTGGTGAACAATGGTTTTGAGCGGGTTGAAGCGCAAGCGCTGGTGCGTGCCGTCACCGAGCCTCTGCAAGGCCTTGAGGACGGCGGCTCGGCTTATGTTCACGAAGAGGCCATACCGGACGGAATTGAATTGGCCGATATTGCCGCCACCATCGAGGCAGCAACCGGCGGGCGCGTTTCTATCGATGCGGCGTCTCGGGTCATCCGTGCACGAGGTGCACTCAACGACTACGACCGAAAAAGCCTGTTGTTGGCGATGCCGGACGCTGCAGCAAGCCTCGTTGATGCGCTCGTTCACAAGTCACGCGGCGCGCGCCTAAAGTCAGTAGAACCGGACAAGGAGCCTGTGCGCTTCGCGGTGCCACGGCTCGCAGTTCAAACGGCCAATGGGCTTCAGCTTTTTGACCGCGCCCATTTCCTCGACATTCCGTGGAAGCTCGAAAATGACGATTCAGCGCTTCTCATGGAATTCTTCGTGCCCCCGAGTAAGGCGCGCGAAGAAGCCCATGTGGACGTCGACAAGGGCGGGCATGTAACGGTTGAGTTCGTCTCGGATCTTCACGAGCAACTTGCACTCAACCTGCAGGAGCGTGGCTGGACAAAGAACGCCTTGGTAAATTGGCTGGATCGTCGCTTGCCGTATTCCTCGCGCCGCGACATTACGCGGATTTCGTCGACACTGTTCATAGCCAAGGCGCTAGAAACAATTTCCGACAAGACCGGAATGACGCTGGACGAACTGGCGCGTGCAAAGTTTCGGATTGTTGAGGCGCTGGTGAAGACCATTGCGAAACATCGCGACCGACGCGAGAGCGAAGCATTCCAGCATGCCCTGATCCCGCAAGGCGGACTGGATTTCAAAACGAGTTCCGACCTGGAGTTGGTATTTGATGAAAGCCGCTATGGATATCGCCAGCCCTATCGCGGAGGAACCAACTTCCAGAAGCACCAATTTCGTGTGGTCGGCGATCTGGAACCAAGCGGCGAGGAATATGATTGCGCTGTGTATCTTGAACGCCTCGCCGAGGTGAAAGCATGGATTCGCAATACGTCTCAGCAACCGGGCTCGTTCTGGCTGCAAACCGCTACTGACAAGTTCTATCCGGACTTCGTAGCTCTGCTGAACGACGAACGACTGCTGGTGGTTGAATACAAGGGCGCGCATCTTTCTTCGACCGACGATTCCAAGGAGAAGCGCCTGGTCGGGGACCTCTGGGCGGATCGGTCCGGCGGGAAATGCATCTTTGTGATGATCGAAGACAGGGAATTCGCCAAGATCGATCGGGCCATTCGTTAGGCGTTCCACTTTTTCGAATACCGCCCACAAATTGCCGGCTTGATCCCGATTAGTTATACTCTGTTGGATATTCGCTGGATTTCTTCCGATGCTCACGCCTGCAGAGAAGTCGTTCTTAAGGTCCCAAGGCCTAGCTGAAGCGGATGTCTACGACGCCAGAAACCAATCAACCAGTTACTGGAAAAGGCGAGTTCGCGAAGCTGGCAAAACCGTAGTCCTGGGTTCGCCATGCTCGAAGGAAGGCCACAGACTTAGATCACGATCGGGTCACTGTGTTCAATGTGATACGAAGAAGCTCGCTTATCAAAAGCGTTATCACTCCGATGGCTATGTCTATATTGCCGGATCGCTGAGTGCGAAGGTTCTTAAGATCGGAACGGCGATCAACGTTGATCAGCGAGAAAGAAATCTCTGCGGGCATAACTACGCAAACATTAGTGATTGGAAGATAATTTTTCATGTGGCTGTAGCCGACGCGGGAGAAGTGGAGCAGCGCGCTCTTCGAAGCTTGGAATTCTTTCGACAAGGGCGCACGTACGAGAAAGACGGACGGGTTCAAGTTGCTGGAGAAGTGATTGATGCCCGACTCGCAAGAGTGGCAAGTGCCGTTGTGGATGCGATAGGTGATGCGCCGACGAAGAATGCATGGCGATCGGTCAACTGGAAGAAATATGACTTCCCAAAAAAGTGAACTCGGCCCTTGCCCAAATCAGGACGTCAATCGACGCGTGTTGGTATCTTTGCTGGTATTCTAGCATAGAAGAATATTTTTATATAATTTTATCAACAACTTATCTAACTAGTGTGACGCCTCTTCTGGCACCATTTCTTCCAAGAATTGTCCGTATCCGGCTATAAGCCGTCGAAGTCCTGTAGGACCTTGATGTAGTTCGCTCGTTCGTAAGCTTCCGGATTGTCCACATTGGCGTGGCTCATCCTGCCGCGGATGTCGGCGGGGGAATTCAGGCCGCGTGAGGACAGCCAGTCGGTAAGACCGTCGACGAGAACGCGCATGTGGTCGATTCCGTGGCGCAGCAGTGACGACGTTGTCATGACGACGTCGGCGCCGGCGAGCAGGTACTTGACGACGTCCTCGGGGGTCTCCACGCCGGTCGTCGCGGCCAGCGAAGCTGGGGTGCGTCCGGCGAGCACGCCGATCCACAAAAGCGGCAGCCGCATTTCATAGGCGTTCGATAGCTGGATGTCCGGCCTGACCGTCAGCGTGGCAGGATCAATGTCGGGCTCGTAGAAGCGGTTGAACATCGCCAGGCCTTTTGCGCCCGCCTCCGTCAGTTCGCCGGCCATATGGCCCGGCGAGGAGAAATAGGGGCCGATCTTGACCGAGACCGGGATCTTCACGGTGGAACTGACGGCGCGCACAACGTCGACATAGCGGGCTTCCACGTCCAGGCCGCTCTCGGTTGCGTCAGACGGGATGAAGAAGATGTTCAGTTCGATCGCGGCTGCGCCGGCCTGCTCGATGTCCCGCGCATAATCCACCCAGCCATTGGCGGTGGTGCCGTTCAAGCTGGCGATGACCGGAATGGCGAGCGAAGCCGCCGCGTTCTCGATGAGAGCCAGATGCTGGCCCGTATCGTAGGCATAGGCGGTCTGTGCCGGGAAATAGCTCAACGCCTCGCTGAAACTGTCCGCGCCATGGTCGATCAACGCATCGAAAATCTCCTGCTCGCGCTCGATCTGCTCCTCGAAAATCGATGGCAGCACCACCGCACCTGCGCCGCAATCCTGCAGGTGCAGAAGATTGTCGAGATGGCGGTTGAGCGGGCCGGCGCTCGCCACCACCGGGTTTTTCAACGAAAGGCCGAGATAGCTGGTGGTCAGATCCATGTCGGCCTCCCTAGAGCTTGCGCGCCGCGCCCATGACTTCCGAGGGGTTCGGGCCGGCATCCATGCGCGCGAATTCCTCATAGCTGTGATACTTGTCGCGGATCGCCTGTTGTGCCTCGCCGAGCAGCGCGGCCGCCTTGTCGGGCCGACTTGCGGCGAGCGCGCTGTAACGCAGCTCGTTGTAGGCGTAGTCCTTGAAGGGCAGGGTCGGGCGGGGCGAATCGAGCCGGAACGGCGCCTCGCCGACGCCTCGCAAAGCCGGATCGTAGCGTAGCAGGGGCCAGTAGCCGCTCGCCACCGCCTTGTCCTGTTGCGAAAGCCCTTTCCGCAAATCGTAGCCATGGGCGATACAGTGGCTGTAAGCCAGGATCAACGACGTGCCTTCCCAGGCTTCCGCCTCGCGGAAGGCCTGAAGTGTCTGCTGCGGATTGGCGCCCATCGCTACCTGCGCCACATAGACATTGCCATACGCGATCGCCTGCAGGGCGAGATCCTTGCGCGCGGTGCGCTTGCCAGCCGCGGCGAATTTGGCGATCGCGCCGAGCGGCGTCGCCTTGGATGCCTGGCCGCCGGTGTTTGAGTAGACCTCGGTATCCATCACCAGAATATTGACGTTGCGGCCGCTGGCGAGCACGTGGTCGAGGCCGCCATAGCCGATGTCATAGGCCCAGCCGTCGCCGCCGACGATCCAGACCGAGCGCCGGACGAGATGGTCCACGACCGAAAGCAGGTATTCGGCGGTCGCATTGCCCTTGAGAGCCAGCAGTTTCGTCTTCAATTCGGCGACGCGTTCGCGCTGCCGGCGGATTTCCGATTCGCTGATCTGCGGAGCGTCGAGAATGGCGGTCACAAGATCCGGGCCGACGGCGTCGGCCATCTGGCACAGCAGGTCGCGCGCGATCTCCAGATGCTTGTCGGCCGCAAGCCGGAAGCCGAGGCCGAATTCGGCATTGTCCTCGAACAGCGAATTCGACCAGGCCGGACCCCGCCCCTCGGCGTTTTTGGTCCAGGGCGTCACCGGCAGGTTACCGCCATAAATCGACGAGCAGCCGGTGGCGTTGGCGACCATCAGCCTGTCTCCGAACAGTTGGGACAGGAGCTTCACATAGGGAGTCTCGCCGCAACCAGCGCAGGCGCCCGAGAATTCGAAGAGCGGTTCGAGGAATTGCACGCCGCGGACATTGGCGAAATCGACGCGGGCGCGGTCGTTGACCGGCAGGCCCTCGAAGAAGGCGATGTTTTCCCGCTCCGCAGCGACCAGCCCTGCCTTCTCCTCAAGATTGATGGCCTTGATGCCGGGTTCGACGGCGCTTTGTGCCGGACAGGCCTCTACGCACAGACCACAGCCGGTGCAGTCTTCGACATAGAATTGCAGCGAGAACTGCACGTCCGGATAGCCGCGGGCATTGACCGGCGCGGACTTGAAACTCGCCGGCGCGCCGTCGAGTTGTGCCTCGTCGTAATATTTCGCGCGGATCACGCTGTGCGGGCAGACGAAACTGCACTGGCCGCACTGGATGCACAGATCCTGCCGCCAGACCGGAACCTCCTCGGCGACGTTGCGCTTCTCCCATGCTGCCGTGCCCGAGGGAAACGTGCCGTCGACGGGCATGGCGCTGACCGCGATCTCGTCGCCCAGACCTTCCATCATCCGCGCGGTCACCCGGCGGACAAAGTCCGGCGCCGTGTCGGGGACGATCGGCGGGCGCTCGAATCGGCTGGACGGTTCTGCCGGAACCTTGACCTCGTGGAGGCGCGCCAGCGCCCCATCGACCGCGGCCCAGTTCTGCTCGACGATCCGCTTGCCCTTGCGTCCGTAACTCTTGGAGATAGCCTGCTTGATGGCGGCGATCGCCTCGTCATGCGGCAACACGCCGGAAAGCGCGAAGAAGCAGGTCTGCAGCACCGTGTTGGTGCGGTTCTTCAGGCCGACCTCGCGCGCCGCCGTCGAAGCGTCGATGACATGGAATTTCAGCTTCTTCGCGATGATCTGTTCCTGGACGCTGCGCGGAAGATGCTCCCAGACCTCGTCCAGACCGTAAGGACTGTTCAGGAGGAAGGTCGCGCCGGGCGCGGCAAGCCGCAGCACATCGATCTTTTCGAGGAAATGAAACTGGTGGCAGGCGACGAAATTGGCCGAGCGGATCAGATAGGGCGAGCGGATCGGGTTGGGTCCGAAACGCAGATGCGAAACCGTCTGGGCGCCGGATTTGTGAGAATCGTAGACGAAATAGCCCTGCGCATAGCGCCCGGAATCTTCCGCGATGATCTTGACGCTGTTCTTGTTGGCGCCGACCGTGCCGTCGGCGCCGAGACCGTAGAAAACGGCGCGAACCGCATCGTCCGGCTCGGTCGCGTAGCTCGCGTCGACATCGAGGCTGGAAAAGGTCACATCATCCTTGATGCCGACGGTGAAACCGTTGCGCGGTTCCGGCTTCTTCAATTCGTCGAACACCGCCTTGGCCTGGGCCGGATCGAAATCCTTCGACGACAGACCGTAGCGTCCGCCGACGACTTTCGGCATGGTCTCCCGGCCGGCACGCATGATCGCTGAGACGACGTCGAGATAGAGCGGCTCTCCGGTCGCGCCGGGTTCCTTGGTCCGATCGAGAACGGCGATCGCCCGGCATGTTTCTGGGAGCGCAGACAGAAGATGCTCGACCGAGAACGGCCTGAACAGCCTGACAATGATGACGCCGACCTTTTCGCTATGGGCGACGAGATGGCCGACCGTCTCGCGAACGACTTCCGCACCCGACCCCATGACGACGATGACGCGCTCGGCATCCGGCGCGCCGAAATAGTCGAACAATTTATAATGCCGGCCGGTCAGCGCGTCGAACTGTTCCATCGCATCGGCGACGATACCGGGCACGGCGAGATGAAAGGGGTTGGCCGCCTCGCGCCCTTGGAAGAAGACATCGGGGTTCTGGGCGGTGCCGCGCACGAAGGGGTTCTCGGGGTTCAGCGCCCTTGCCCGATGCGCCTTCACCGCCTCGTCGTCGATCATCGCGCGGATGGTCTCGTCGGGCACCAATGTCAGCGTGTTGACCTCGTGCGAAGTGCGGAAGCCGTCGAAGAAATGGACGAAAGGCACGCGCGACTTCAGCGTGGCGGCCTGCGCGACCAACGCCATGTCATGGGCCTCCTGCACCGAATTCGACGCCAGCATGGCAAAGCCGGTCGGCCTGATCGCCATCACGTCGGAATGGTCGCCGAAGATCGACAGCGCCTGCGTGGCGACCGAACGCGCCGCGACATGGAACACCGACGGCGTCAGTTCGCCGGCGATCTTGAACATGTTGGGCAGCATCAGGAGGAGGCCCTGCGAGGCCGTGAAGGTGGTGGTCAGCGCGCCGGCCTGCAGCGCGCCGTGAACGGCGCCCGCCGCGCCGCCCTCGCTCTGCATTTCTTGGATAACCGGCACATTGCCCCAGATGTTGGTGAGGCCGTGCGATGTCCATTCGTCGGCCAGTTCCGCCATCGGCGAGGACGGGGTGATGGGATAGATGGAGCAGACTTCGTTCACCCGGTAGGCGACATGGGCAACGGCCGAATTGCCGTCCATCGTCGCTTGCACCTCATTGACATCAGCCATTGGCGGCAACCTCCGGGATCATGTCGATGGCGTGGCAGGGGCACTGCTCGAAGCAGGTCGCGCAGCCGGTGCATTTGTCGTAGTCGAATTCGTAGCGCTTGCCGGGGCCGAGCTTGATGATCGCGTCCTCGGGACAGGCCGCGAAGCAATTGTCGCACTCGTAACAATCGCCGCAGGAGTAGCATCGCTGCGCCTCGAACCGGGCCTGTTTCTCCGTGAAGCCACCGACGATCTCGTCGAACCCGGCCCGCCGGTCGCTTTCCAGCCGGCGCTGTTCTCCCGGCTCGGCGTCCGAATAGACGGGCAGATGCAACTTGTCGAAGGTGACGAGATCGGCGGCCGGCGGATCGACATAGCCGGCCCCATTAAGCCAAGCATCGATATGCCGGGCGGCGCGCTTGCCGTGGCCGACCGAGATCGTCACGGATTGCTGGCTCGGTACCATGTCGCCGCCGGCGAAAACGCCATCTGCACCGGTCATCATGTCCGGTCCGATCTCGACCGCGCCGTCCGGCGTGAAGCCGATGCCGGGCATGGTGGCGAGGAAGCCGCTGTCGCTTTGCTGGCCGATCGCCAACACGACCGCGTCGGCCGACAAAGTCTCCAGTTCGCCGGTTGGCCGGGGGCGGCCGTTTTCATCGAGTTCCATGCGTTCGATGGTCAGGTCGGAACCTGAAATCTCGCGGATGGTGGTCAGCCATTTGAACTTGACGCCTTCCTCCAGCGCCTCATCGGCCTCGAAGGCATGCGCCGGCATGTGTTCGCGGTCGCGCCGGTAGACGATCAACGTTTCGGCTGCGCCCAGACGCTTCGCGGTGCGGGCGGCGTCCATCGCCGTGTTGCCGCCGCCATAGACGACGACGCGGCGGCCGAGCAGAGGCGGCTGTCCGGCGCTGGTCTCGTGCAGGACATTGACCGCATCGAGGACGCGGGCCGCATCGCGGGCGGGGATGTCCACGCGCTTGCCGAGGCCGGCACCAATCGCAAGGAAGACCGCATCGAAGCCGCCGTCGCGCTTTTCGGCCATCAGGTCGGTCACCTTGTGGTTGGTGACGATCTTCACGCCCAGCGCCTCGATGCGCGCCACCTCCTGCGCCAGTTCTGCGCGCGGCATGCGATAGGCCGGGATGCCGAAATGCATCATGCCGCCAGCGACGGGGCCCGCCTCGCGGATCTCGACGGCGTGGCCGAGTCTTGCGAGATGATAGGCCGCCGAAAGGCCGGCCGGCCCGGCGCCGACGACGAGGATCTTTTTCCCGCTCGGCGGGCGAACTGCCTTGAACGCCCAGCCCTTTTCCGCAGCCATGTCACCGAGGAAACGCTCGACGGCATGGATCGAGACGGGTGCGTCGACCTCGCCCCGATTGCAGCCGCTTTCGCAGGGATGGTAGCAGACACGGCCGTGAACGGCCGGCATGGGATTTTGCGCCGTCAGGATATCCCATGCCTCGCGATATCGGCCCGCCTGCGCCTCGGCGAGCCAGCCACGAATGTCTTCACCCGCCGGACAGGCATTGCTGCAGGGCGGCGTCAGCGTCACATAGTGCGGCTTCTCGCGCCGCACAGGGCCGGTGCCGTGCGACGTGGTCAAATCGACAGCGGGCGTGAATTCCGGTAGCTTGGTGTTCAAGTTTCCTCGCGCCCCTCTTCCGTCATATGAGGGCAAGTGTCGCTTGCGGCGCTCCATTGCGCGTTGATCGGCGTCAAGGCTTACAAAAATTTACGGCTGAAGGCGGCGGAAGATCGTCCAAGCGAGGCAATCCCGTCAGGGCGTCGGGAGCGTCAGGTCCGGCGCCGCTTCGATCAGTTGCGTCGTCGTGCTCTCGAAACCCTCGGACTTCAGGTGATAGACCGCTTTCGCAATAAAGCCGGTCTCGGGGTGCACCCAATATTTGTGATGGTTCTCCGACTTGAAGCCCTGCATCGAAACGTAATCCGCTTCGACCGTGTCGAACATGACGCCGTCCAATTCCTCATTCCCGCACACCTCGTTCTTCGCGGTTTGCGCGTTCGCCTCCATCTGAGCCGTCGCAGCGTCCGGATCGCTGTCGAGTGCGCGCAGTTTCGTCCAACTCTCGCCATGATCGGCGGAGGTGTACATGACATCGGCGTGGGTCAGCACCCAGGGCTGGCCGGCAGGTTCGATCATCTCGGTCATCCAGTGACCGGGCGCTTGCTGATAGAACCAGTTCTGACTGGCCGGCGCGCCCTTGATCTCCTGCGTGACATGGATTTTCACCGCGCCGTCGCCACTGCCCCCAACCAGCAAACGGACGAAACGGTCCCGGCAGGTTTCGGCGGAAGCCGGATAAGCCGTCGCGGATGCCAGCAATGCGGCGGCGATTACGGGTTTGGCAATGCGGTTCATGAGTTCATCCCTGCGTTAAAGTCGCAGTTTCAATCCTGCCAGACCACCGGGATTCCCACAATTCTCCGTCAAATAACCGTCAGGCGTGCTCGGTTAAATGCGCCGCAGCCTTCTCCGCGCCGATGTCGATGAGCGTGCCGAGCGCCCTTTCGAGGCCTTCGTGCATGGCGGGTTCGGAGGCCAGCGATACGGGGAAGATTTCCTCGATCGCCAAATAGGCCTGGACGATTTCCGCCAGCGACCCGCCCTTTTCCCAGATCGCGCGAAGGCGATCCGCCATCGGATCGCGGACGTCAATCGTTTCGCCGTTCTCGTCGGTCGCGGAGGTGTAGCGCATCCAGGCCGCGACGACGAGGAACAGGCCCTCCGGCACTTGGCCGGCTGCGAGGTTCTCCGCGATCGAGCCAAGCAGACGCTGCGGCAGCTTCAGCGAACCGTCCATGGCGATCTGCCAGGTCCGATGGCGAATGCGTGGATTGGAGTAGCGATCCATAAGCGCGTCGGCATAGGCATGAAGATCGACCCCGGGCGGTGGCGTCAGCACGGGGATGATCTCTTTGGACCAGAGATGGCGAACGAAACTGGCCAAGGCCGGCCGCGCCACGGCCTCGGAGACATTCTCCGCGCCTGAAAGATAGCCGAGATAGGCGAGCGCCGAGTGGGTGCCGTTCAGGCAGCGCAGTTTCATGTGTTCGTAAGGCCGGACATCGTCTACCATCTCGACGCCAACCGCGCCGAAATCGGGACGGGCTCCGCCGGTGAAACGATCCTCTATCACCCACTGGCGAAAAGGCTCGTGCATGACAGGCGCTGCATCGAATACGCCAGTGCGTTCCGTCAAGCGCTCGATGTCGGCTTCGGTCGTCGCCGGTACGATCCGGTCGACCATGGCGCAAGGGAAGGAACACTCCGCCTCAATCCATGCCGCGAGGTCTTCCTCCATCCGCCCGGCGAGCTCAAGCACGATGCCGCGCAGCATCGCACCGTTTTCCGGCAGATTATCGCAGCAGAGAACCGTGAAAGGCGGAAGCCCCGCCTTCCGGCGACGGTCGAGCGCACGGCAGAGAAAGCCCGGCGCGGATTTCGGCCGCTCGGGATCTGCAAGGTCGGCAACGATGTCGGGATGAGTGAAATCCAGCTTTCCCGTCGAGGGCGCGTGGCAATAGCCCTTCTCGGTAACGGTCAACGAGACGATCCTGACCGCCGGATCAGCCATGGCGTCGAGCACCGCATCGGGACTCTCGGGCGCGACCAAGATCGAACGCACGGCGGTACCGATGCGCAATGTCTCGCCGTCCGGACCGAGTTCACAGGCGGTGTAGGCGCAGCCCTGGGGAACGAGACTGTCGCGCAGATCGGGATTACGCAGGCTGACTCCAAGGATGCCCCAGTCGCCGCCGGATTTCTCCATCGCTTCCTCGACATAGAGCGCGGCGAAGGCGCGGAAGAATGCGCCGAGGCCCAGATGGACGATGCCGATGGCCGGGTTCAGCGCATCTTCCGGCCGACTTAGACGGGGGCGGTTGCTTATGGTGCCAGTCACAGGCGGTAAGCCTTCCTGACCAGAGTGTTGGTGAGATCGAGCGCCATTTGTTCCGCCTCCTCCATGTCCACCCGACCGTCGCCGACAAGACCGGCCAGCCATGCGCAATCAACGCGGCGCGCCACGTCATGGCGGGCGGGGATCGAGCAGAAGGCACGGGTGTCATCGTTGAAGCCGACGGTGTTGTAGATGCCGGCAGTCTCGGTGACGATCTGACGATACCGCATCATCCCTTCGGCGCTGTCGAAGAACCACCAGGGTGGACCAAGACGCAGCGCAGGATAGACGCCCGCGAGCGGCGCCAGTTCGCGCGAATAGACGGTCTCGTCGAGGGTGAAGAGGATGATGGTCAGTTCGGAACGCATGCCCACCGCATCAAGCAGCGGTTTCAAGGCGCGCACATAGTCGGTGCGCTGGGGGATATCGAAGCCCCTGTCGCGGCCGAATTTCGAAAATACTTCCGGCGAATGATTGCGGTAGGAGCCCGCATGAATCTGCATGACGAGGCCATCATCCAGGCTCATGCGCGCCATTTCGGTCAGCATGTGGCCGCGGAAGGCATCGGCTTTTTCCTGCGTCAGGTCGCCGAGCAAGGCGCGCGCGAAGAGCGCCGCCGCCTCGGCCTGCGGCAGATCTTCGGTGCGGGCGTTTGGGTGACCGTGATCGCTTGCCGTCGCGCCATGCTGCTTGAAAAACGCGCGGCGCTTGCGATGCGCTTCCAGATAGCCTTCCCATTTTGTCGTGTCGCAACCGGTAAGTTCACCAAACCTCGCAATGTTGCCGCTGAAATCCGGCGTCTCGGGATCGATGACCGTGTCAGGACGATATGTGGTGACGACACGGCCATTCCAGCCGGACTCGGCGATCATGCGATGCCATTTCAGATCGTCGAGCGCGCCTTCCGTGGTCGACAATGCTTCGATGCCGAACCGCTCGAACAGCGCGCGGGGCCTGTATTCGTCCGAAGCGAGACGTTCGGAAATTCGATCATAATAGAGATCGGCCGTCTCGGCGGAGAGGCGTTTGTAGAGGTCGAACAAGGTTTCGAAGGCGTGATCGAGCCACATGCGCGTCGGCGTGGCGCGGAACAGGTGATAATGGCTGGCGAAAAGCCGCCAGATCGTGCGCCCTTCGGTTTCGACCCGCCCGCCATCGGCGCGCGGCACGCCGAGATCGGCGAGATCCACGCCCTGCGAACACAGCATCCGGAAGACATAGTGGTCCGGCGTCACGAAGAGCTGTGCCGGGTCGGGAAAAGGTTCGTTTTCGGCGAACCAGCGCGGATCGGTATGGCCGTGCGGCGAAATGATCGGCAGATCGACGATGCCCTCATAGAGGCGGCGCGCGGTCTTGCGGGTCGCGGGATCGTTCGGAAAAAGCCTGTCCGGATCAAGCAGGGGCAATGTCGTCTCCCAGGGTTTGCGGCAGTGTCTAGCCGAAAGCGAGGTGCGGCAGGAAGAGCACCACACCGGGGAAAAACAGCAAGACCATGACGAGCAGAATGATCGCGCCAACGAAAGGCAGCGATTCGCGGACGTAGTCCTCGATCTTGCAGTCGAGCAGCGAGCAGACCGTGTACATGGCGACGCCGACCGGCGGGGTCATCGAACCGAGCGTGACGAGCGTCATCATGAGGATGCCGAAATGGACCGGATCGAAACCGACCGACTTTATCACCGGCACGAAGATCGGCGTCAACAACAGCACCAGAACCGTGCTCTCGACGAACAGGCCGGCGACGAAGAGCATCGCCAGGATGATGGCGACGATCGCCTGCGGCTGGGTGATGCCAGACAGAAGCGCGCCGGCAATGGTCTGCGGAACCTGCAGAAAGATGATGGCGAAACCGATCATGCCCGACATCAGGATGATCAGCATGATCATGCCGATATCGGCGACCGAATTTTCGATGGCATGCATCGCCTTCGCAAGCGTCAGTTCGCGATGGGCGAAGAAGCCGACAATGAAAGCGTAGACCACGGCGAAGGCGCCGACTTCGGATGGGGTGAACAGGCCGCCGCGGATCGAGACGATCAGAAGGACCGGAAAGGCGAGCGCCCATTTGGCGTCCCAGGCGGCATATCCCACGGCGGAGACGGACGGCTTTTGCGCATCGGCTGCCACATAGTTGCGGCGGCGCGCGACCAGCCAGGCCGTGACCATCAAGAAAAGCATCATCAACAGGCCGGGGACAATGCCGGCAAGGAAGAGCTTGCCGATGGAGACCTGACCGACATAGCCGTAGAGGATCAGGCCGATAGACGGCGGGATGGTCGCGGTGATCAGTGAGGAAAGAGCGATCACGGCGGCGGAATAGCCTTTGGAATAGCCGTTGCCGATCATCTGCGGGCCGAGAATGCGCGCTTCCATCGCCGCGTCCGCAACCGCGGAGCCGGACACTCCGCCCATCAAGGTGGACAGGATGATCGATACCTGCGCTAGGCCGCCGGCCATCCATGAAACGGTGATGTTGGCGAATTTGAAAAGACGGTCCGTGATACCGCTCTCGTTCATCAAATGGCCCGCGAAGACGAAGAATGGAACAGCCAGCAGCGGGAAGCTCTGCGACACAGAGGCCACTTTCTGCACGCCGATCGACATCGGCATCACGTCCGAGGTCATGAAGAAAACGAACCCGGACAGGCCGATGGCGAAGGCCACGGGGGCCCCGAGGATCAACAGGAAGAGGAAAACGGCGCCGATCAGCAGCATGGTCAGACTTCCTGGTGGAGATCTGCGTCGCCGTCGGGGCGCGCGAAGACCAGGGTTCGACCTTGCGGGTCGCGCAAGGCCTGGACGGCATTGGCGATGATGACTGCGCTCAGCAGGATGCAGCCGACGGGCACGGCGATGGTCACGAAACCGTAGGAGATGCCGCTGTCACCGAAGATCCGCTCCTTGTTCAGCATAGTCAGCTTGTACCCCTCCCAGGCGAGCACGGCCATGAAGACGATGAACAGCGCCGCAAGGCCGAGTTCGATGCCGAGACGGATGCGGCGGCTGAAATAGCAAACGACGAGGTCGACGCCGAGATGCGCCCGATCGCGCATGGCGCGAGTGGCGCCGAAGAAACACAGCCAGATCAGGAGCAGTTGGGCCATATCGACCGACCAGATCAGCGGATGGCCGAAGAACCGCATGACCGCGGCGGAAAAAACAAGGCCGGTGATCACGAGCAACAGGACAGCGCCAATCGCCAGTTCGAGCCGCGCAAGCAATCGCGCCAATTCCAGTCCTCCCGCAATCGTGTCGGGCGGACCGGAGCCCGCCCGTTCTCATTTCAACACGCGCGACGGTTATTCGCCAGCGGCGATGGCCCGGACCTTGTCGCGAAGCTCGCCATAACCGAGTTCGTCATAGACGGGAGCGGTGCGTTCCTTGAAGACCGCAGTGTCGATTTCGGCGATGGAGATGCCCTCCGCCTTCAGATCGGCCTCGATCTGCGCCAGCGAGTCCCGCGTGCCGTAGGAGGCGATGTCGCCCGCCTTCAAAGCTTCTTCGAGAAGGGCTGTCTGGTATTTCTCGGGCAAGCTATCGAACCAGCCAGCGCTGGTGACCATACCGGTGATCAGGTTGATATGGCCGGTCAGGGTAATGTTCGAGATCACCTCGTCGAGCTTCGCGCCGACGACGGCGGGAAGCTGGGCCTCGGCCGCGTCAATGGTCTTTGTCTGGATAGCGTTGTAGACATCGGCCCAGGGCATCGGTGTCGGCTCAGCGCCCATCGCGCGGATCGTGCCAGTCCAGACGGGTGCGCCGGGGGTCCGCATGCGAACACCCGAAAGATCGTCGGGACCGTTGACCGGTTTGTTCGTCAAAAGGTGGCGTTCGCCCTGCCACCAGTTGAAGGACAGGACCTGCAGGCCCGAACCGTCTGCCAGCTTGCCGGCCCAGTCATTGAACATGTCCGAGGTCACGACCTTGCGGATGCCGTCATAGCCCGACGCTAGGAACGGCGCGCCGAGAATGCCGAACTCGTTCTGGAAGACGGCGAGACGACCGCCGTCGACGATCACCGCAACGGGCGCTCCGGCGCGGGCCTGTTCGAGCACATCTTCATCGGGACCCAACTGCGAATTGGGGAAGAGACGCACTTCAACGGCGCCATCGGTCGCTTCGGCGACGTTGTCGCGGAACGCCTCAAGTCCCTTGTAGAGCGGATCGCTGGTGGCGAGCGCAGTGTTGACGCTCAGTTGGTAGTCTGCGGCAAACGCTCCAGTCGCCCCGGCCATCAGTGCCGTCGCAGCGATGACAGACTTGATCGTGAAATGTTTCATAGGTTTTCTCCTCCCTGACAACGCCGGAAACGACGCTTTCCTCATTTGACGGGAGACTAGTATGGTAGTATACGAAGAGTCAAGATGACCACTAATTCCGACTTCGTTGCCGCGCTCGATATCGGCGCCCAGCCGCGCCCTTCCACAATGGGAAGCCACGTCTTCGACGTGTTGAGGCAGGCCATCATCCAGCTCAAGCTGAAGCCCGGCAACGCCGTCTCCGAGACGGAAATCGCCAAGCAACTGGGGGTGTCCCGCCAGCCCGTGCGGGAGGCGATCATCAAGCTTGCGGATGCGGGCCTCGTCGAGGTTCGCCCGCAACGCGGCACCTATGTGCTGCTGATCTCCGAACGCGAGGTGAAGACCGCCCGTTTCCTGCGCGAAGCGATCGAGGTCGCCATCGCGCGCAAGGCTTGCGAGACGGTGGGGCCGAAGGAAGCCTCCGATCTGCGTGCCTGCATCGCCCGGCAGAAGATGGCCGAAGACAGCGGCGTCTACACCGAGTTCCTGCGGCTCGACGAGCAGTTCCACCAGACGATCGCCCGCATCGCCGATTGCGAGAGCGCATGGAAAGTGCTGGAGGGGCTGAAGGCGCAAATGGACCGCGTGCGCTTTTTGTCGATCCCTATGGCGACACCTGTGCCGACGCTGATCAGGCAGCACGGTGAAATCGCGGAGGCGATCATCGCCGGGAATCCGGACCGGGCAGAGGACGCTATACGGGTGCATTTACGCGAAATCCTCAAATCACTGCCGAAACTGTCCGCAGAGCATCCCGATCTTTTCGTTGAGTAACCGCCGGTCTCCGGCCAAAAAGAAGAAGCGACGATCTGAGTCGCGAGAGGGAGAGGAGCGGGAATGCGACGCACATGGCGCTGGTTCGGCCCACAGGACAGGGTGACGGTCGACGACATGCTGCAGGCCAGTGTCGAAGGCGTCGTCTCGGCATTGCATCACGTGCCGACCGGCGCGGTCTGGAGCGCTAAAGAAATCGCGAAACGTCAGGCAGACATAGCGTGCATGAAGGATGGCACGTCTTCCGGGCTTGCCTGGGAAGTGGTCGAGAGCCTTCCCGTTTCCGAAGACATCAAGAAGCAGAACGGTGCGTGGCGGGAACATATCGAAGCCTACAAAACGAGCCTCGCCAATCTGGCCGCCGCCGGCATCGAGGTCATCTGCTACAATTTCATGCCGGTACTCGACTGGACGCGCACGGACCTCGCATGGCGACTACCGACCGGCGGAACCTGCATGCGTTTCGACATGGTCGATTTCGCCGCCTTCGACCTTCACATCCTAAAGCGCGACGGCGCGCGGGGAGATTTCCCAGAGACTGTTGCCGCAGAGGCTGACGCGCGTTTCGCGACGATGAGCGAGGACCGCAAGAAGCAGCTCGCCACCAATGTCGTTTTCGGCCTGCCGGGCGCGGCCGAGCACATGACGCTCGAGATGGTCCGCACGCATCTCGCCGAATATGACCGGATCTCGCCGGAAGCGCTGCGGCAGCACCTGATCGACTTTCTTTCCGAGATCGTCCCGACGGCGGAGCGCCTCGGTCTGCGCATGTGCTGCCATCCCGACGACCCGCCCTTCGGGCTGCTCGGCCTTCCGCGCATCATGTCAACGGAAGCCGACTACAGGCAGGTTCTCGACGCGGTGCCGAGCGCGGCCAATGGCGTAACATTGTGCTCCGGCTCTCTGGGCGCACGCCCGGACAACGATCTGCCGGGCATTATGGAGCGCCTCGGCGACCGGGTGCATTTCCTGCATCTGCGCAATGTAAAGCGCGAGACACGGGCGCAGCGCGGCTCGTTCCACGAGGCCGAGCATCTCGGCGGCGATACAGACATGGTTGCTCTGATAGCCGCAGCGCTGGCCGAAGAAGGCAAACGCCGCGCCGCCGGTCGTGCGGACAGCTCTATCCCGTTCCGGCCCGATCACGGTCAGGACATCATGGACGATCTCGGACGGCAGGCGCAGCCCGGTTATCCGGCCATCGGCCGGATGAAGGGACTGGCCGAATTGCGCGGCATCGTTACCGCGCTTTCGCATGACCGTTATGGCGCAACGCGCGGCGGCACCGCTTAGGCTGCCCTTTCGTAGACGAGCCCGGCGCTGTCATCGAGGACAATCGGGCCGCCGACATAAGCCCCGTCGATCGACGGTGTCTTGAGGGTCAGGCGCCAGCCCGTGCCCTGGATGCCCGGAACCGGCAGCGTCAGCGGATCAAACTCGCCCGTCTCTCCGCCTTCCATATGGGTGACGGTAAAGACCTGATTGCCGTTCGGGGCGTGACGCAGGCAGACGAAGACCGTCCTTCCGTCGACCGGACGCAGATAGTCGAAGGTATCATTTGCGCCGAGATTATCACGCAGCCATGCATTGGAACGCCGGAACTTCCGCAGCGCCAGCATGAAGCCGGTCTGGTTCGGATCGAGCAGCGGCAGGGAATGGGACACGTTGCAATATTCATGCATGTCATCCATCCAGGCGCGGGCGATTATCTTCAGCTCGTCCGGCGTGAAAACATCCGGGCCTGATAGTTTCGGCTCCACCGCGTTAAGGAGGCCGGCGATCTTGTCGAGATCGTATTCGGTCACCTCCACCAGCGCCGGCAGGATCTCGAAGAAGCGCACGAGTTCCTCGCGCGTGGCAAAACCGATCTCCTTCAGGCGTCGGAAGCTCGACGGCACCGAGTAGGAATATTCGTCCACCTGCCATTTGAGCGAGATCGCTTCCTCGGCAACGACCTTGACGCCATACCGGTCGTCCTGATTGCGGATGAAGCCCCAGCTCGCCCGCGCGGCGGCGTTCAGGAAGTCCATCGGCACGCCGGGCAGCGCGGCATAGGTCAGCATCGAGACCGCCGGATTGTCATAGGCTGTGTCGAGGATCTCCATGCGCGTGCGGCCGAGGCGGGTGTTGATGTTGAGCTTCGGATTGACTTGCGTGCCGCGGCGCAGCGTGTCGTGGTTGGCTGTCCCGGAAATCCAGTTGGCGCCATGGCTCGCAATCTCGCGGATGCGCCAGTATTTCGACAGCCAGAAACCGTAGATGAACGGCGTGTTGTGGGCAAAAGTCAGCGGCCCCCACTGGAAGATGTCCTGATCGCCGAGATTCTCGATCACCGCGCGATAGGTCGACGACAATTCCCAGTCTTCCTGCGGCCAGGGACGTCCGTCCTCGAAGATGAACCACGGCCGGAACTGCGTTCCCGCGACCTCCTGCTTAACCTCCGTCATCTGCCGCAGATAATCGTCATCATGCTGGAGCGACTGGGTGTGCGGATCCCACCATTTGAAGTCCTGAGCGCCGTCGACGCGCACGCCATCGGCGCCGAAATTGACCTTGCGGCGCTGCATTTCGAGAAGGATCGCGCGGACCGCCGGGTTCTTGTACTCCAGGTTCTGGCCATACATGTTCGGCCCCGCGAAGAAATGCGGATTGAGCGTGTTGAGGCCCTGATTGTCGGAATGGCCGAAAACCACGTCGAAAACGAGCTTCTTGGGCTTGCCCGGAAAATTGTGCAGGACAGCCGCGAGATCGACCAGCTCATCGGGGCGGCCGCTTTCGAGAAGTACGGGATTGACGGCGCCCATACCGGCGATGACGACGTCATAGCCCCAGTTCGTCGTGTCGGGCCGCGTCAGCTCAACGGAGACGGACCTGTCCGTTCCATCGGATTCCTGCCAGAAATCCGGCCCCGTCTCGTAGACGGTCGTCGGCTCGACAGGCAGCAATTGAACGGCGTCATAGCCGAGATAGAGCGCATCGCCCTGCTCCAGCGGAAGATCGGCGCGCAGGCGCTCCGAGAGGCGCTCGAAGTGGCGCGCAAGGCTCGCCAGCGTGCCGCCGGCTGTGGCGGTCGGAACATGGATCTGAAGAATGTTGGTGGGTGGGCCAAAACGGTGGGGCTGTTCGCCCGACAGCGCCTCGTAATAGCCGCGATCGGACCGGGCGGCCTGCATTGCCCCGGTATCATAAAGCTCGGCCGGCGCCATCGCGCCGAACGGCAAGGAAGCCGCGAGCGGGTCGAGGATACGGTGCCAGTCGCCGGATGCATCGCGCCAGGCCAGCGCATAGAAGTCGCCGATCAGATCGCGCGTTCCCGCTTTCAAGCCGGAGACGCAAGCGAATGTGTGCGCCTCGTAGCGCATCACCGGAAGATAGACGCGCTCGAAGCTCAACTCCTGGTGGGATCGGGTCAGGTCGATATCGTCGGAGGGCTCCAGTATCTCCAGAAATACATCGCCATCCGGGACGCGATGATCGAGAAGTTCGGGCGTCCAGAAACCGAACTCGAAAAGGTCGCCAAATTTTTGCGCGCCGAGGCGGCGGGCGATGGCTGCTTCCGCGTCAAAGGCGGTCGGCTGCGTGGTCAGCTGTTCGCGACACCAATCGACGAGTCGTTGCGTGGCCTCGGCGTCGAGGCTGGCGCGGTCCTTTAGGGACATGGGCTGTCTCCCGTGCTTTGCGGGCCGTGGAAACCCTGTTTCCTTCAGGTTTTCACATCCGGCGCAGTGCGGCCGGTGTAGGCTTCGATGCCGGCGATCTCGTCAGCGGCGGCGATGACATTGGCCAGGGTCTCCTGCGCATCGCGGTGCATCTTCGACGGGTCCGTCTCGACATCTTCCAGATAGACACGCAACGTCGCGCCGACAGTGCCGGTTCCGGACAGGCGGAAGACGATGCGCGCGCCGCCGGTAAAGCCGATGCGGATGCCCTGGTTTTCGGAGCGCGATCCGTCAACCGGGTCGTCATAGGCAAACTCGTCGGCCGACTCGACCGTCAAACCGGAAAAATCCTGACCCGGGAGATGGATTAGCTTGCCGCGCAGCGCATCCACCAGCGCATTCGCCTTGTCGGAATCGACGCCCTCATAGTCGTGGCGCGAATAATAGTTGCGGCCGTATTGCTCCCAATGCGCCGTCATGATGCTGGCGACCGGCTGGCGCTTCACCGCCAGGATGTTGAGCCACAGGAGCACCGCCCAGAGCCCGTCCTTCTCGCGAACATGGTCGGAGCCGGTGCCGGCGCTTTCCTCGCCGCAAAGCGACACACGGCCGGCATCGAGCAGATTGCCGAAGAATTTCCAGCCGGTCGGAGTCTCGAAGCAATCGAGCCCCTTTGCGGCGGCGACGCGGTCGAGCGCACGGCTGGTCGGCATGGAGCGGGCGACACCTTTCAGACCGTCCGAGTAGCCGGGCGCGAGATGGGCGTTGGCGGCAAGCACCGCGAGGCTGTCGGACGGCGTCACATAGATATTGCGCCCGACAATCATGTTTCGGTCGCCGTCGCCGTCGGACGCTGCGCCGAAATCCGGCGCGCCTTCGCCGAACACGACATCCATAAGTTCTTTCGCCCAGATCGGGTTCGGATCGGGATGGCCGCCGCCGAAATCGGGCGACGGCACGGCATTGACGACGCTGCCCTCAGGCGCGCCGAGGGTTTCTTCCAGAATGGCCTTCGCATACGGACCGGTCACTGCGTGCATCGCGTCGAACCGCAGGCGAAAACCGGAGGCGAGCAGGTCGCGGATGGCCCCGAAATCGAACAAGCTCTGCATCAGCGCCGCGTAATCCGCGACGGGATCGACGATTTCGACCTCCATGCCGGCCAGTTCGGTCGTGCCGAGTTGCGACAGGTCGATATCCTGCGTTTCGACAATGTCGTAGGCGGTCACCGACTTCGACGCCTCGAAGATGCGGTTGGTCAACTCCTCGGGGGCCGGGCCGCCATTGGCGGTGTTGAACTTGACGCCGAAATCCTCTTTCGGGCCGCCGGGATTGTGGCTTGCCGACATGATGATGCCGCCGTCGGTCTTGCGGATGCGGATCAGGTTGGAGGCGGCCGGCGTGGACAAAAGCGCATTTTGCCCGACGATCATCTTCTTCGCGCCGGAGGCCGCAGCCATGCGCAGGATCACCTGGGCGGCGCGATCGTTGAAATAGCGGCCATCGCCGCCGAGAACGAGCGTCTTGCCCTCGACCCCGCCAATCCCGACCCAGATCGACTGGATGAAATTTTCCAGAAAATGGGGCTGCATGAAGACATGGGTTTTCTTGCGCAGGCCCGATGTTCCCGGTTTTTGGCCTTCTATGGGCGTCGTCTGAACGGTTATGCGTTGCATGCCTTCCCTCCTAGCGGCCGGAATTCTTCATGATTTCGGCGGTTCGCGCAAAGCGGTCGTCGGCGAGGAAGCCGGACGCCTTTTCCGGCAGGCGCCGCCGCCAGTTCGGATGCTCGAACACGGTGCCGGGAAGATTGGCCTGTTCTTCCAGCCCCAGAATATCCTCCGCCTGCAATGCCACAAGCCTGGAAGCAGAACCGGCAAGAAATCCGTGCAGCGCATCGACCGAGCCATCGTGATTGCCAATGACATGATCGAAGGCCGCGACATCTTCGCGCCGACGGTGCCTTTCATGCGCAGCGTGGTCGCCATCCATATCGCCGAGGCGCTCGCGCCAGTCGATGTCCAATCCCTTTCGCCAACCGCGCCATGTCGGCAGATCATGCGAGGCGAATGCGGCGAGCGTTTGCGGATCATAGGCGGTGGACGGCAGAAAGCCGCCGCCGCCGTGCCAATCGCGTTCGAACACCGAAACCCGACAGCCGAGAATGCCCGAATTATGCAAGTCGGCGCGCAATCCCTCGGGGATATTGCCGAGATCCTCGCCAACAATCGATGCGCCGGCGTGCGCCGCCTCGATACGCGCGACCGCCAGCATGGCGGGTTTCGGCATGGCTACATACAGACCCGGCAAATCCTGCGGACACCAGAAGGTGCGGTCGAAGCCGAGTATATGGTCGATGCGCAACAGGCCGCAGAAGCGAAACTGCTCGCGCAGCGTCTCGGCAAGGACTGAAAATCCGGTCTCGGCCATGGAGCGCGGAGAAAGCGGCGCGACGCCCCAGACCTGCCCGTCGGCGGAAAAAGCGTCCGGCGGCGCGCCGAGCGAAACGCCGCGCGCGAACTGGGACGGGTCCGCCCATGTCTCGGCTCCGGCCGGATGGGTTCCGACCGCCAGATCGAGATAGAGGCCGAATTGCATGCCCGCATCGTGGCCGGCCTTTTGCGCCTCGGCGAGCTGCGTTTCGGCGACCCATTGCAGCCAGGCGTGGAAGCGCAGGCGGTCAGGCTTGGCGATGGCGAAATCGCGCACGGACGCTGTCGCAAGATCGCGATACTCGTCCGGCCATTCCGTCCAGTAGGGACCGTGGACCTCCGACAGGGCCTGGTGAATGGCGAAGCGCTCCAGTTCCGGTCCGCGTGCGGCACGCCACGCATCGAAGGCCGGATCACCTCCCTCCGCACAGAACTGCGCATAAGCACCGCCCAGCGCCTTCTTCCTGCGGGCAACCGCTTCCGGGTATTCGATCAGCTCACTGCCGTCGGGCGGCCCCTCCGTGCCGGTCTCGATGTGGAACGCATTGAGGCGGCGGCGACTTGACGGAGCGTAAGGACTGTAATTGAGCGGATCTTCGGGAAAGCCGGCGTGAACCGGATTGATACCAAGGAAACTCGCACCGAGGCCGCCAAGCGCGCCGGCCGCGCGAGCGAGATCGCGGTAGGTGCCGAACCCGCCGCCCCTCTCCGGCTTGAGTCCGTAAAGCGGCAGGGTGACACCCCAGGTGCGCGGCGGTTCGGGCAAACGTTCCGGAGCCGCCAGAATGGTGGTGACACTGTCGCCGACAACAAGCCTGTGCCGACCGAGGGGAAGGTGCCCGAGGTCGAGTTCATGCGTTGCGCGGCCATCGCGGATTTCGCCGTCGAAGCATTCAAGCCGCCATTCGGATTCGCCGTCGCCGATCGCAAAGCGCGCTACGTCGTCGGCGCGAACCACCGCCCATTCTGGAAGGCGCCTGCGGGAGCGCGCGTCCTGCAGGCGATGCAGGCAATCCGCGGCATCGGCATCGGTTTCTGCGGACAATCCGAGCGCGCCAAGAACTGCGCGGATGCTTTCGGGCGGCGCCTCGCGCCATTGGCCTGCACCGTCGTGATAGCGCGAAATCAGACCGGCCGCAGCGGCGAGCGCTTCAAGCGCTTCGCTCATCAATCTTTCTCCTGAACCAGAACGATCACAGAGGCTTCTGAAACCGTAATTTTCCCGCCGGACACCGGTTTCGGATCCGCTTCGGGATGGGCCGTGTCGATTTCCAGTTTCCAGTGCATGCCCTCGGGGTCCTCCGGGGAATTTACCTCCACCGCCGACCCGGCGTTGAAGACGGCAAAAATCGCTGTCTCGAGCGCCGAGTAGCGCGGCGTGCCTGATGCGGTGCGCATTTCCACGCAGACGAGGCGCAGATCGGGATTATTCCAATCTTCACTGGTCATCGGCGTGCCGTCGGCACGGCTCCAGAACAGATCTTCCTTGCCGTCGATGGCGCGTTCGCGCGAGTGAAGGAAGCGTTTCTGGCGCAGGATCGGGTGCGCTTTGCGAAAAGCGATCATGCGCTTGGTGAATTCGAGGAAGGCGTCGTCGCCATTTTCCCAGTCGATCCAGCTGATTTCGCTGTCCTGGCAATAGGCGTTGTTGTTTCCGCCCTGGCTGTGGCCGATTTCGTCGCCGGCAAGGATCATCGGCGTGCCTTGGGCAAGAAGCAGCGTCGCCATCATGTTGCGCCGACGCCGTTCCCGGGCGGCGAGAATGCCGATATTCTGGGTCTCGCCTTCGGCTCCTAGATTGAAGGAATAGTTTTCCGAATGGCCGTCGCGATTGTCCTCGCCATTGGCCTCGTTGTGCTTGGAATTGTAGGAAACCACGTCGGCAAGCGTGAAACCATCATGGGCGGACACGAAATTGACCGATGAGGTCGCGGGACGGCCGGAATGGTCGAATTGCAGGGCCGAGCCTGTCAGTCGATCCGCAAGATCCGGAGCACGGCCGGGATCGCCGCGCCAGTATCGGCGTATGCCGTCGCGAAACCTGTCATTCCATTCCATGAAGGGCGGCGGAAAGGCGCCGAGCTGATAGCCTCCCGGCCCGATGTCCCAAGGCTCGGCGATCAGTTTAACCTTTGTGAGCACGGGATCCTGACGCACCGCATCGAAGAAGGCCGCACCGCGATCGAAACCGGTCGACGTGCGCCCGAGTGTGGAGCACAGATCGAAGCGGAAGCCGTCGACATGCATCACCTCGACCCAGTAACGCAGCGAATCCATGACCATGCGCAACACCATGGGATGGTCGAGATTGAGCGTGTTGCCGGTGCCGGTGTCGTTGACATAGTAGCGCGGGTTCTGCTCCAGCCGGTAGTAAGACCGGTTGTCGAGTCCACGGAAGGACAAGGTCGGGCCCAGTTCGTTGCCTTCGCCTGTATGGTTATAGACCACGTCCATCAGCACCTCGATGCCGGCGGCGTGGAAGCGGGCCACCATCGTCTGGAACTCGGAGATATCTCCATCATGCAGATAACGCGGTTCCGGCGCGAAGAAGCCGATGGTCTGGTAGCCCCAGTAATTGGTGAGATCGCGCTCGACGAGGAACTTGTCGTTGAGGAATGCCTGCGACGGCAGCAGCTCAATCGTGGTAATGCCAAGCTTGACCAGATAGTCGAGCATCGGCTCCGAGGCGAGACCGAGGAACTTCCCGCGTGGCGCGGCGTCGGGATGCAACTGCGTCATGCCCTTCACATGCGCCTCGTAGATGATCGTCTCGGCGATCGGCGTGTCCGGCGGCTCATCGTCGCCCCAGGAAAATGCGGGGTCGACCACGACGCATTTGGGCATGAAGGGTGCACTGTCGGCCTTGTCGAAGCTCAGATCGTCGCGCTTCATGCCGATCTCGTATCCCATCAGCGCATCCGACCATTTAGGGTGGCCGGTCAGGCGCTTGGCATAGGGATCGATCAGGAGCTTGTTGGGATTGAAGCGATGGCCTTCGTCGGGACGATAGGGCCCATGGGCGCGGTAGCCATAGAGCTGGCCCGGGCGCAGGCCCGGGATGTAGCCATGCCAGACATCGCCGTCGCGCTCCGGCAGATCGAGACGGGCCGTCTCGGTCTCTCCGTCTTCGGAAAACAGGCACAGGGTCATCCGGCTGGCGTGCTCGGAAAAGACCGCGAAATTGACGCCGTCGCCGTCAAAGGTCGCGCCAACGGTCGCGGGGTTGCCGGCGTAAAGCGAGAAATCCACTGTCATGGATGCGTTCCGAGACTTTCATAAAGAGCGGCGTAGCGCGGCGCCGAGGCCGACCAGCCGACAGGATGAGCCATGGCGCGGCGCTGCATGCGCTCGAAGGCCGACTTGTTAGAATAGACATCACACAATCGCATCAGCGCGGCCTCCAGCGCATCCGCTGTAACGGGATGAAACTGGAAGCCGGTCGCGACATCGGCGGCGACCGCGGCGTCATTGGCATTGATGACCGTGTCCGCCAGTCCGCCGGTCATCGCGACGACAGGTATCGCGCCATAGCGCAATCCGTAGAGCTGGGTCAGGCCGCACGGCTCGAAGCGCGACGGAACGATGACAGCGTCGCCGCCGGCCATCATGCGATGCGACAGGGGTTCGTCGTAGCCTATGCGCACGGAGACCTGCGGCATGGATTCGGCAGCCTCCATCCAGGCTTTTTCAAGGGCCGCGTCGCCGGATCCCAGAAGAGCGACCTGGCCGCCGCGGGCAACGAATTCCGGCAGAGCCTGGAGCAGCAGGTCGAGCCCCTTCTGCTCGGTCAGCCGGGAAATGACCACGGCCAGCGGGCCGTCCGTCTGCGCGAGACCGAACTCCTCGATCAGCCGGCCGCGGTTGGCGGCCTTCTTCTTCGGCGACTTGTAGTTCGCGATGGCGGGGTCGGTTTTCGGATCCCAGACTATTCCGTCAATGCCATTCAATATGCCGACAAGATCGGCCTGCCGGGCGCGCAGGACGCCGTCCAGCCCCATGCCGAATTCGGGCAACATCAGCTCGCGCGCGTAGGTCGGGCTGACGGTCGACAGTTTGTTGGAAAATTTCAGGCCGGCCTTGAGGGCATCGATTTGGCCGTAGAATTCGAAGCCTTCCGGGTGGAAGCCCCACTGCGGCAGACGCATGGATTTCAGCTTCGAAGCTGGGGCGAGACCGTGGAAAGCGATGTTATGGATCGTCAGCAGCGTGCCGACCCGGTCCGCCGCCTCCATTTCGTGCAAATAGACCGGGACGAGCCCGGCCTGCCAATCATGCAGATGCAGGACTTCGGGTCGCCAATTTCCGATGCCTTCCGCTGCGATGGATGCGGCCATCCAGCTCAATGCCGCAAAGCGCTCAGGATTATCGGGCCAATCTTTCCCGTCTGGGCCGAGATAGATCGAGCCCGGCCGGTCATAGAGATGCGGCGCGTCGAGCACGAAAAGGTCTAGACCGGCGACCTTGCCTCCCAGAAGGCGCGCCGGTCCGCCCATCAAGTCCGATTCATTGCGAAGCGCGCGCGGCCGCTTCAGCGCCTCCATCACCGCCGGATACCCCGGCAGCAAGGTTTTCAATTGCCAGCCTTCTGCGGCCATGGCACCAGGCAGCGCGCCCGCGACATCGGCAAGTCCTCCCGTCTTGACCAGAGGCGCACATTCCGACGCCACGGACAGAACTTGCCTCATCCGGCGGCTCTCCGGTCCAACATATCCTGGGTGATCAAGGTGACTCCAGTATCGCTGACGCGGAACCATTTGGCGTCTTCCTCGGGATCCTCGCCGACGACGAGGCCAGTGGGGATCACTACGCCGCGGTCGATGACGACATTGGTCAGCCGGGCAGAGCGTTCGATCGTCACATAGGGCAGGACGACCGCGTGATCGAGCACCGAATAGGAATTGGAATGCACGCCGGTGAACAACAGTGAATTGCGCACCTCCGTACCGGAAATGATGCAGCCGCCGGACACGAGACTGGACACCGCGCTGCCGCGCCGGGATTCCTCGTCATGAACGAACTTGGCCGGCGGCATGATTTCTGAATAGGTCCAGATCGGCCAATGGCGATCCCACAGATCGAGATCCGGCGCAAAGTCGGTCAGGTCGATATTGGCCTTCCAGAACGCGTCGACGGTACCGACATCGCGCCAGTAGGCCGGGGCATCTGGCGCGACCTTCACGCAGCTTCGCGAAAAGCGGTGCGCGACAGCCTTGCCGTTCTTGACGATGTCCGGGATGATGTCGCCGCCGAAATCGTGGCGGGAATTCGGATCGGCCGCGTCCCTGATCAGGAGATCGCGAAGGAATTTCCAATCGAAGACATAGATCCCCATCGAGGCAAGTGCGACGGTCGGATCGTCGGGCGTACCCGGCGGATCGGCGGGTTTCTCGAGGAAATCGGTAATGCGATCATCGGCATCGATCGCCATGACCCCGAATGCCGTGGCCTCCTCGCGCGGGACGGTAAGGCAGCCGACCGTGACATCGGCGCCGCTTTCAACGTGATGGCGCAGCATCACCTCGTAATCCATCTTGTAGACGTGATCGCCGGCGAGAATGAGAACATAGTCGACGTCGTAACTGTCGACGATGTCGATGTTCTGGGTCACCGCGTCGGCCGTACCGAGATACCACATGTTCTCGTCGACACGTTGTGAGGCCGGCAAAATATCGAGATACTCATTACGTTCCGGGCGGAAGAAGTTCCAGCCCCGCTGGCAATGGCGGATCAGCGAATGCGCCTTGTATTGCGTCGCGATCGCCATCTTGCGGATGCCGGAGTTCAGCGCGTTGGACAGGGCGAAGTCAATGATCCGCGCCTTGCCGCCGAAATAGACCGCGGGCTTGGCGCGCCGGTCGGTCAGTTCCTTCAGCCGGCTGCCCCTGCCTCCGGCAAGAACGAACGCCATGCTTCTGTTCGTCAGTCTGGAAATCGCCATGCCACCTTCTCCTCCCTGTGATCAGGTCCCGTAGGTCAGGACAACAGTCGAAAGCGGCGGTAACGTTACACGCGCCGATGCCGGCTGCCCCTGAAATCCCTCACTCGTAGCAATAACGCCGCCGAGGTTGCCTCGGTTGCCTCCGCCATAGATTTCCGCGTCGGTGTTGAGCGCCTCGCGCCACTTGCCCTCGATCGGCAGGCCGCACAGCCAGTCACGACGCTCGACAGGCGTAAAGTTGCAGATGACGACGACTGGCGGATCGTCCGGACCGCCGCGGCGCAACCAGGCATAGATGGAATCCTCGACCGCATTGGCTTCGATCCACTGGAAGCCGTCCTCCTCGCAATCCTTTACATGCAGCGCCGGCATGGCGCGGTAGAGCGTGTTGAGATCGCGGATCAGCCGCTGGATGCCTTTGTGGTTCGGATTATCCAGGACGCCCCAATCGACCTCGCCCGACTGGGCCCACTCGGCAGGCTGGGCGATCTCGCAGCCCATGAACAGAAGCTTCTTGCCGGGATGGCCCCACATGAACCCGTAATAGGCGCGCAGATTGGCGAAGCGCTCCCATTCATTGCCAGGCATGCGGGACAGCATCGACCCCTTTCCGTGCACGACCTCGTCATGGCTTATCGGCAGGATGAAGTTTTCCGAGAAGGCGTAATGCAGGCCGAACGTCATCTGGTGATGATGGTATTTCCGGTAGATCGGCTCGAGCTTGATGTATTCGAGCGTGTCGTTCATCCAGCCCATGTTCCACTTGTAGCCAAAGCCGAGACCGCCGGTATCCACCGGGCGCGACACACCGGGGAAACTGGTGCTCTCCTCTGCGACTGTCATGATGCCGTCGACCTCGCCATAGACGGCCGTGTTCATGCGCTGGAGCATGTCGATCGCCTCGAGGTTCTCGCGGCCGCCATGCTTGTTGGGCACCCACTCGCCTTCATTGCGCGAATAGTCGCGGTAGAGCATCGAAGCGACCGCATCCACACGCAGCCCGTCGACATGGTATTCCTTCAGCCAGTAGATCGCGTTGGAAATCAGATAGTTGGAAACCTCAACGCGTCCGTAGTTGAAGATCAGCGTGTTCCAGTCCTTGTGGAACCCCTCGCGCGGATCGGCATGTTCGTAGAGCGCAGTGCCGTCGAAGCGGCCCAGACCATGCGCGTCGGTCGGGAAATGACCGGGCACCCAGTCGAGTATGACGCCGATGTCCTTTTCATGGGCGGCCTCGACGAGATCGCGGAATTCATGCGGTGGGCCGTGGCGGACAGTCGGGGCGTAGAGACCGACAGGCTGATAGCCCCACGAGCCGTCGAAGGGATGCTCCGACAAGGGCATGAACTCGATATGGGTGAACCCCAAGTCGTGGACATAATCGATCAGCTCAACCGCCGCTTCCTTGTAGGACAGCATGCGGTTATCTTCCTCGTGGCGGCGTTTCCAGGATCCGAGATGCACTTCATAGACGGAAATCGGCGCAGTGCGGGCGTCGCGGCTCGCGCGTTCGCTCATCCAGCGCTCGTCCTTCCATCCGTACCCGGAAATATCGCGCACGATCGAGGCGGTTTCCGGCGGATGCTGGGAGCCGAAGCCGACCGGGTCGGCCTTCAACGGCTGAACGGTCCCGTCGGGTCCGACAATGCGATACTTGTAATGCGTTCCCTCGCCGATACCGGGAATGAAGATTTCCCAAACGCCCGTCGCGCCGCGGCGGCGCATGACATGGCGACGGCCATCCCACCAGTTGAAATCGCCGACGACGGAGACGCGCTGAGCATTCGGCGCCCAGACCGCGAAATGGGTGCCCCGGGCGCCCTCATGCGTCATCACATGCGCGCCGAGCACATCCCAGAGGCGTCGATGGGTGCCTTCGCCAAGCAGATATTCATCCATCTCGCCGATAACCGGGCCGAAGCGGTAGGGGTCGTCAAACTCCCAGCTGCCGCCATCGGCCGATCCTTTCAGGCGATACGCCTCGCCATCGGGTATTTCACCGACGAATACCGAAGGCACTTCGGGAACGGGGGAAAGCACTATGGTTTCGGATGGAGTTACGGCGCTGAGCGTTTTGGCGCCCGGATCGTAGGCGACCAGACAGGTATGGTCGTCAAACCGGTGCGGGCCGAGCACGGCAAACGGGTCGTCATGCGAACCGTCGGCTATGCGGCGCGCCGTTTCCACGGGGATCAAGGTCTTGATCAGTTCGGAAGCGGACATCATCCTCTCAAGCTATTCGCCCCACGCGGAATAGCAAGGGCCCAGAAAGTCCAATTCGCCCGAACGTCCGATCAGGACGTGACTGAATGTGCCGCCCAGACGTCGTTCATATAGCCGCGAATGGTGCGGTCCGAAGAGAACCAGCCGGTGCGAGCGGTGTTGTATGCCGCCATGCGCATCCAGGTCTTTTGGTCCTGATAAACCCGGTCGACCTCGCGCTGTTTGTCGTAATAGGCGGCAAAGTCCGAGCAGACGAGGAAATAGTCCGACCAGCGCAGATTGTCTGCGACATCCGCGTAACGATCCGGTTCTCCGGGCGAGAACGCGCCGGACTCGATTGCGGCGATGGCCTCGGCGAGACGCGGACTGGAATCGATCGCCTTCTTAGCGTGCTCGGCAACCGATCGGCGCGCCACGACTTCAGGGGCGGTCATGCCGAAGAGGAAGAAATTGTCGGCGCCGACATGTTCACGGATTTCAACATTGGCACCATCGAGCGTGCCGATCGTGAGCGCTCCGTTCAGCGCGAATTTCATGTTCCCGGTGCCGGACGCCTCCTTGCCGGCTGTCGAAATCTGCTCCGACAGGTCCGCGGCGGGGATCAGCCGCTCGGCCAGCGTGACATTGTAGTTCGGCAGGTAAGCGACCTTCAGCAATTTCGAGGTGACGGGATCGGAGTTGATGGTGCGCGCGACGTCGTTGATCAGGTGGATGATCTTCTTTGCGAAGACGTAGCCGGGCGCGGCCTTGCCGGCGAAGATCTTGACGCGCGGCGTCCAGTCCGCATTCGGATTCTCGCGCATTTCGTGCCACAGCGCGATCGTCTCGATAATGTTGAGATGCTGGCGCTTATACTCGTGGATGCGCTTGATCTGGATATCGTACATGGCATCCGGGTCGAGCAGGATACCTTCGGTATCGCGCACGAAATTGGCGAGATCGACCTTGTTCTGTCTTTTCGCCGCGGCATAGCGGTCCAGGAAGGCGGCATCGTCGATATGCGGCTCGATTTCCGTCAGACGGTCGAGGTGGCCGACCCAGTCATTTTCAATCACATCGTCGATCAACGAGGAGAGGGCCGGATTACAGGAAAGCAGCCAGCGCCGGGGTGTGACGCCGTTCGTCTCGTTGACGATACGGTCGGGATGGAGACGGTTCAGCTCGGCGAAAACAGTTTCCTTCATCAGGTCCGTGTGCAACGCCGACACGCCGTTGATGCGATGCGCCATGATGAAAGAGAGTTCGCCCATCTTCACATGGTCATGTTCGAGGATCGACGTCTTGCGCGTCGGATTGCGCCGGGCGTGCAGATCGTCGATGCGCTCGATCAGCTTCAGGTGGCGCGGCAGCAAGGCGCCCATCAGACCCTCGGACCAACGCTCCAGCGCCTCGGGCAGCAATGTGTGATTGGTGTAGGAAAGGCAGGCCTGGGCGATATCGACCGACTCCTCGAAATCCAGGCCCTTGTCGTCGTGCAGGAGACGCACGAGTTCCGGACCGGCGATCGCCGGGTGGGTATCGTTGAGCTGGATCGCGATCTTGTGCGGCAGCTTGCGCAGATCGTCATATTCAGTGAGGAACCGGCGCAGGATGTCGCGCAGCGAGGCGGCAGTGAAGAAGTATTCCTGCTTCAGCCGCAGCATCTTGCCCTGCTCGGTGGTGTCGTCGGGATAAAGAACGCGCGAGATCGTGCGCGCCAGCGCTTCCGGCTCGGCGGCGGCGGCGTATTCGCCCCGGTTGAAACGTTCTAGGTCGAAGACGCGGGTCGGCTTGGCGCTCCACAGACGAAGCGTATTCGCCCATTTCCCTTGCCAGCCAATGATCGGCGTGTCGTGCGCCGAAGCGATGACCCGCTCGTCCGGCTGCCAGACAGCCCGCTCGCCAGCTTCAACGACGGAGCCGCCGAAGCCGATCTCGAAGGCGGCTTCCGGCCGTTCGAACTCCCAGGCATGCCGGCCGCTCAGCCAGGTCTCCGGTTCCTCGACCTGGCGTCCGTCGACGAAACGCTGGCGGAACAGACCGTGCTCGTAACGGATCCCGTAGCCGTGGGCCGGGCAGGCGACAGTGGACAGGGAATCGAGGAAACACGCCGCAAGCCGACCGAGGCCGCCATTGCCGAGCGCCGCATCCGGCTCGTTTGCGAGAACGGCTTCAAATGAGATGCCAACTTCCTCGCACACTTTCTGCGACGTCTCCAGGAGGCCAAGATTGACGATCGCATCCTCCAGAAGGCGGCCGATCAAGAACTCCATCGACAGGTAATAAACGCGCTTGTGCTTGCCGGCATAGGTCGCTCGCGTGGCCGCGAACCAGGGGTCGACGATCCGGTCGCGTACAGCCAGGGACAGGGCGACCCGCCAGTCCTGAATGTGGGCGTGTTCGGGGTCCTTGCCGAACGAGTATTTGAGATGATGCAGAAGGCTTTCTCGCAAATCGGCGTCTGTCATGGTCTGTCCCTTGCCGGCAGCGGCAATCGTCATTTTAAACTTGATCGAATATGGTCTTGGGAGGCCAAAGCGGTTTCAATCGATTCTATCGCGGATCACTCATGCTTCCGCAACCCGAATGATCGCAACTACGCGTATCGCGGCGGAAAACAAGCCTGCTTGAGAGACTGTGTTGCGAACACGCCACTTTCCGAGCCGCCAAACGGTTTCCAATTGCCGACGAAACGCACTAGAAGGCGCAAAAGACGATTTGCCAGAGGCATGAAATGGCTGACAATCCTATCCGACTGCACCGGGAAGACCTCTCCGACGAGGCCGCCGCACGATATACCGACGCGATCGCCATCGACACCGAAACGCTGGGTTTGAGGCCGCATCGCGACAGGCTTTGCGTGGTGCAGTTGTCATGCGGTGACGGGACAGCGGATGTGGTGCAAATATCAAAGGGTCAGAAGAAGGCACCGAACCTGACCCGCCTGCTGCGTGACGGGAAGAAAACCAAGATCTTCCATTTCGGCCGCTTCGATATCGCTGTCCTGAAACATGCATTCGGCGTGACGACGACGCCTGTCTTCTGCACGAAGATCGCCTCGCGGCTAACGCGCACCTATACCGACCGCCACGGACTGAAAGATATCTGTCGGGAACTGCTCGGCGTCGATCTTTCGAAGCAGCAGCAGTCTTCGGACTGGGCCGCAACCGACCTGAGCGATGCGCAACTCGAATATGCAGCCTCCGACGTTCTGCACCTGCACGCACTTAAAGCCGCTCTCGAGGAGCGACTGGCGCGCGAAGGCCGCACGAAAATGGCCGAGGCCTGCTTCCGCTTCCTGCCCACCCGCGCAGATCTCGACCTCGCGGGCTGGGACGAGGAAGACATCTTTTCCCATAGCTGAGGCCAACAGCCCTCAATGTCGCGACCATTGCTGATTTTCGACTGCGACGGTGTCCTTGTGGACAGCGAGTTCATCTATCTCGACGTCGAGATGACCTTTCTTCGCGACCTGGGCGTGAATGTCGACTGGGCGACCTATGTTCGCGAATTCATGGCGCTCGGTGCGAACGAGTGGCGCATCAAATATGCCGGCCTGATCCTGCGCGAAACAGGCGAACCGCTGCTCGATGCCGGGTTCGAAAAGCTGAAAGCGGAATCGCGGCGGCGCGTCACGGCGGAACTGAAACCGGTCGAAGGCGCCGAGGCACTGCTGAAAAGCCTGACCGGGCCTCGCTGCGTGGCCTCGTCCACGCAACTCGGCTTCCTGCACCGCAAGCTCGACTTCGTCGATTTCTCCCGTTTCTTCGGCAACGGCATCTTTTCAGGCGACATGGTCGAGCATGGCAAACCCGCCCCGGATCTTTTCCTGCATGCCGCGAAGGCGATGGGCTATGGCAATGAAGACTGTATCGTCATCGAGGACAGCGCAAACGGTGTGCGCGGCGGCAAGGCGGCCGGTCATTTCGTAATCGGGTTCACCGGCGGCAGCCATTGCCGCAAGGGCCATGACGACACGCTGTTCGACGCCGGTGCGGACATTGTGCTCGACAGCCACGAGGCGCTAACAGACTGGATCGCCGAAGAACTGCCCGCGGCCTGAAGACTACAAGCTACGCCGCGGGAGGCTCTTCACAGGCGCTTTGGAGATCCTCGATCGAAAGGCTTCCGGGCGCGATACCCTCACCGACCAACCGCCGTCCGAGTTCGCAGAGGAATTCGTTCGCCGAAACCGGGACGCCATGCAGCCTTCCGATCAGCACTATTTCGCCGTTGAGGTAATCGGTCTCGATCGACCCGACGCCGCGGGCAAGGCTTTGGGCCGACGAAGAGCCGGTACGCTTTACGCCCGGAACCGGCGTCATCTGCATCAGGTCATCGTGCCGGAACCCCATCGTGTATTCGATGCCGGCGGCTTTCAGGGCGGTTTCGGCCTCTGAGCGGACACGATCGGCAAGCGTCGACTTGCGCGCGGCTTCGCCTGCAGCCGCGTCGAGTACATTCGAGAGGTTCATCAGCAGCTTGCCATACTTGCCGGGCATCACATCTGCATCCGGGAATCCCGCGAAGCCGGCGCCATCGAGCGCCTTGCAGATGTCCTCAGCTACAGCGTCGACGCCGCGCGGAAAGCGCCCGATGTTGAAAACACCGAGTTTCGGCGCGCAATTGATCACCACCTCGCCCGGCTTGACGAAATCGGCGGGCATCATGACGACAGCGGCGTAGACGTTCCGAAATATCCTGAGCGCCAGCTTTTCGTTTTCAATGCCGTTCTGGGTGCAGACGATTGCCTGTTCGCTGACGCCGCATTTCCGCAGATCCTCCAGCGCCTGCTTGGTGTCCTGCGTCTTCATCGTCAGAAAAATCACATCGTCTGGCCTGAACGCGATCTCGGAAGGTGCTCCGACGCAGGGGAATTTCACCACATCGTCCATTTCAGGCGCCCTGACGCGCAATCCACCGGCTCGCACAGCGTCGAGTTGCGCGCCGCGGGCGATGCCGATCACGTCCTGGCCGGATTTGGCCAGCATCGCCGCAAGACCGCCGCCGATCGCGCCGAGGCCATAGAAAACAAGACGCATTTGACAGTTCCTCAAAAAGACAGATCTAGCGCTCGCCGGAGGAGCGTTTACCGAACACCCCAACGCGCAGCATCACTTCGCGCGGAATGTCGTAGGTCGACAAGAGATGATGATCGGTTTTCAGGCCGAGATAATCGCGTTGAATGAACAGAACCCAGGCCCGGTCGGCGGCGTCTTGCACCAGTTCGTCACGGTCGCGGTTGGAGCCGGGCGTGGCGTCGTGGCGGCGCAGCGCTTCCAGCGCATCCTCGAGCTGCCTGCCTATGCGGCCGAGCGCCGAGGCGGTCTCCTGCATGATCTCGTAGCCGAAGGCATCGAAGCCCTTGCTACCGGAGTTGGGGTTTCTGCGGGCGAGCGAATGGGGCGGGCGCATTTCTCATTCCGGGCCAGACTGCCTCGGCAAGATCGGGCGGCGCGCGTTCCGGGTCAAGATTGCGGGCAACAAAAAACCCGCCGGACGTTGCCGCCCGGCGGGTGATTTTCGCGGAACCGCCGAGGCTTAGTTGCCTTCGCGGTTCTTCAGGGCAGCGCCCAGAATATCGCCGAGCGAAGCGCCGGCGTCGGTCGAGCCGAACTGTGCGACTGCTTCCTTTTCCTCGGCAATTTCGAGTGCCTTGATGGAAAGCGAGAGGCGCCGCGTCTTCTTGTCGAACTGAGTGACTCGAGCGTCCACCTTCTGACCGACGGAGAAGCGTTCCGGACGCTGTTCGTCACGATCGCGCGACAGGTCGGAGCGGCGAATGAAGCTGTCCATGTCGTGATCGACGAGCTTCACTTCGATACCACCATCGGTGATGCCGGTGACCTCGGCGGTGACGACAGCGTTCTTGCGCAGTTCGCCCGAAGCGGCGGCTTCGCCGATCGCATCGCGGCCGAGCTGCTTGATGCCAAGCGAGATGCGCTCCTTGTCGGTGTCGACGTCAAGGACCTGCGCCTGGACCATGTCACCCTTGTTGTAGGTTTCGATGGCCTGTTCGCCAGGCATGTTCCAGTCGAGATCCGACAGGTGGACCATGCCGTCCACATCGCCATCGAGGCCGATGAAGAGGCCGAACTCGGTCTTGTTCTTGACTTCGCCCTCGACGACCGAACCGACCGGATGGGTCTGCGCAAAGGCTTCCCACGGATTTTCCAGCGTCTGCTTGAGGCCGAGCGAAATGCGGCGCTTCTGCGGGTCGACTTCAAGCACGACCACTTCCACTTCCTGCGAGGTGGAGAGGATCTTGCCGGGATGGACGTTCTTCTTCGTCCAGGACATCTCCGACACGTGAATCAGGCCTTCGATGCCCGGCTCGATCTCGACGAACGCACCGTAGTCGGTGATGTTCGTGACCGTGCCGGTGATCTTCTTGCCGACCGGATACTTCGTGCCGATGCCGTCCCACGGATCTTCCTGGAGCTGCTTCATGCCCAGCGAGATGCGGTGAGTTTCCTGGTTGATGCGGATGATCTGGACCTTGACGGTCTGGC
>CEQG01147162.1_pt1 | contig 43666 bp, 43 predicted proteins | sample 350301 | NCBI WGS metagenome assembly CEQG01 (sample SAMEA2621242, study PRJEB7988) | marine metagenome | isolation source: saline water (ENVO:00002010), including | reverse complement strand
AGTAGACGGCAAACCATTTTAATTTGCTATTCCGAACCAATTTAATCATCCAGGTACAAGCTGCTAACCCTGCAATAAAAGCCGCTATAAATCCAATTCCCAAGGTGGTCATATTGGCCGTTTCCGTAGAAAGGTCCCCGCTCATGACATCTTTGGCAATTTTTCCAAAAATGAGGGGAACGACCATTAAGAAGGAAAATCGGGCCGCTTTTCCTTTGTCATTTCCCAATAACACCGAAGTAGAAATGGTCGCGCCACTTCGGGAGATTCCGGGTAGCATGGCAATGGCTTGCGAAACCCCAATGATAAAGGCATGGGTAAAAGTGACTTTCTTACCGGTATTTTTGGCTTTATCGGCCAGCCAAAGTAAAATAGCGGTAATAATGAGCATGGCTCCTACAAAGGCAATACTACCGCCAAAGAGGGATTCCAGTTGTTCTTCAAAAAGTACTCCAATAATGACCGCAGGAATCATGGAGATAATAATTTTTACTGAAAAACGGGTTTTCGAATTCCACTTCAATTGGAATAGTCCGCGTAGGATTTCCCAAACATCCTTTCGGAAAACCACTAAAGTACTTAGTGCAGTGGCAAAATGGAGCACCACGGTAAAGAGTAAGCTTTCTTCCGGAACCGATTGATCGCCCAAAAGGGCTTTTCCCAATTCCAAATGGCCGCTGGAAGACACCGGTAAAAATTCGGTAAGCCCTTGAATGATTCCAAGGAGGATGGCATCAAGTACGTCCATGAAGGATTATTTTTCTTTGTGGGGATTCAATAAAATGGCATACACTTCAAACCCGAAGCCAATTAAAATGAAAGCAGGAGCCAACCGTATGCGGCGCCAGCTATAAATTTCGGGGTTAAAAACATTGGGGTCGTCACTGCCCCCTCCGGCCATTAAAATAAAGCCCAAGGCAATAAAGGCAGCCCCTACCAACATGAAAATGTAGTTTTTTCTTTCAAAAATGAAAGCGGTTTTCTTCGCTTCTTCCTTTCTTTTTTTCTCTCCCATAATTAGTCGAATTCAGTAAAAATTACCTCATCACCCACTTGCATTTGCGCAATGTGTTCTGAAGTCCCCACCCATAATTTGGCGAGATGCAAGGTAACTTTTTTATTTAACACCCTCGAATTTAAATCGTCTAGGGAAAGCCCTCGCTCCAGACCTCGGTTGATGTAGTATTTGTCGTTTTGCGAATCTTTAAAAACAATATCGTAACTGCTTCCCTCAGAAATGGTATCAATGGTTACTTCAACTATTTCGCATTCTGAAGGTTTTGGGTCTTCAATTTTAAGGCTTTTCAGCAAAATAAAGGTTCCTGCAAATCCAATGATGGAAAAAACAATAAATAAAATGAGTGGCTTTTTCATAAAATCATGTTTTAATAATACAATTCATCGGTTCTTAAATTAAGGAATCTTTGGGTGGCAAAGAAAGTGCTTAGCCATGTAATAATTAATCCCATGAGTACGATAAACACGAATAAACCGCCTAATAACACCTTGTCTTCCAAAAATTGCATCTGCGGGAAGTAGCGATCCAAATAAAATAAGACGGCAGCTATTCCCAATACAGCGACCAAAGAACCAATAATCCCCAATTTCATGCTTTTCCAAATAAAAGGCCTACGAATAAAGCCTTTGGTGGCGCCTACCATTTGCATGGTTTTAATGGTAAAGCGCTTGGCATATACCGAAAGGCGAATAGAGCTATTGATAAGCAACACCGCTATAAACAGGAATATACCGCTCACAATAAGTACCCAAAAAGAGATTTTTTTGATATTGTCATTCAACAATACAATAAGGGGTTTATCGTAAAGCACTTCATCTACAAAATCCTTGATCATTAATTCTGTTTGGATCTCCTCCAATTTTGAAGGCGAGACGAAATCGGCGAACATATATACATCAATGCTATTCTGTAAAGGATTGTAGCCCAAAAACTCCATGAAATTTTCCCCAATGGTAGCACTATGTTCTTCGGCAGCTTGTTCCTTGGAGACAAAAGTGGCTGTTTTGGTATATTCCGCCAGGGCAAGGCTTTGCTGCAATTGATCGATTTCCACTTGTTTTGCAGTATCCTTCAAATATACGGTTAAAGCAATTTTCTCTTTGAAGTGATCGGCTACCTTTTTGGTGTTCAATACCAGCAGGCCTAATAACCCTAGTAAGAAAAGGACAAGGGAAATACTTATTACTACAGAAAAGTAAGAAGAAATTAAACGGCGTTTTTGGTATTTTTCAAAAGATGATGACATACAAGGTTTTCAATTGGTGTCGTAAAAATACAAGGTTTTTTAGTTCTATGAATACTAACGTTTAAACTTTTATGATTCGTACATTCGGTGTAAATTTGCCCTTTCTTTTTGAAACGCAACGCATGAGCAAATATCATTTTAACGATATCGAAGCCAAATGGCAAGAGTATTGGGCTAAAAATCAAACGTTTAAAGCCGAAAACCAAAGCGATAAACCTAAATATTATGTATTGGATATGTTTCCCTATCCTTCTGGGGCGGGATTGCACGTGGGGCACCCGCTGGGCTACATTGCCAGTGATATCTACGCGCGTTACAAGCGTCACAAAGGTTTTAATGTGTTGCATCCACAGGGTTATGATAGCTTTGGGCTGCCCGCCGAACAGTATGCCATCCAAACGGGGCAACACCCCCGTAAAACCACCGATGAGAACATTGCCCGTTACAGGCAACAGTTGGATCAGATTGGGTTTAGCTTCGATTGGAGCCGGGAAGTGCGCACCAGTGATCCCGAATATTACAAATGGACGCAGTGGATTTTCATCCAATTGTTCGAAAGTTGGTATGACCGTTCGGAAGATAAAGCACGGCCCATTAGCGAATTGATTTCCCTATTTACTTCGGAAGGAAATACAAATGTAGATGCCGCTTGCGATGACAACGTTGCTCTTTTTTCAGCAGAACAATGGAACGACTTTTCCGAAGAAGAAAAACATCAAATTTTATTACAATACCGACTCACCTATTTGGCAGAAACCGAAGTAAACTGGTGTCCGCAATTGGGAACCGTTTTAGCAAACGATGAAATCGTGAATGGGGTTTCCGAAAGAGGGGGCTACCCCGTGGTTCGTAAGAAAATGAAGCAGTGGAGCATGCGTATTACGGCCTATGCACAACGGTTGCTCGACGGACTCGAGACGATTGACTGGCCGCAGCCTTTGAAGGATTCCCAAACCAATTGGATTGGCCGTTCCAAAGGGGCTTCGGTGAGGTTTAAGGTCCTCCCCCCAGCCCCCTCCAGCGGAGGGGGAGACGGATACCGTTTGACAGGCGATCCCAAAATCATTAAGATGCTGCTGGAGAAAGCCAAGGAAATGCGGAAAAACCCAACCGCTGCAGAGCAAAAGCTTTGGGAAGCACTAAGAAACAAGCAATTGGGGGCAAAATTTAGAAGACAACACCCCGTATATAAATTTATTGTCGATTTCGTTTGCTTGGAAAAGAAACTAATTGTTGAAGTAGATGGGGATATCCACAATTTTCAATTGGAAGAAGATGAACTGAGAACGCTAACTTTGTCTGAGAAGAAAGGGTTTAAGGTGATCCGATTTACCAATCAAGAAGTTTTAGAGGATACAGGAAAAGTAGTTAACAAGATTACGGAGGTTCTTAACTCCCTCCCCTCTGGGGAGGGTCAGGGAGGGGATTTTATTGAGGTGTTTACCACCCGTCCCGATACCATTTTTGGAGTGAGTTTTATGACGTTGGCACCCGAACATGACTTGGTATCCAAAATTACCACGGAAGCACAAAAAGCCGAGGTGGAAGCCTATGTGGAAGCTACGGCCAAACGGAGCGAACGGGAACGTATGGCCGATGTGAAAAACATTTCGGGAGTGTTTACCGGGGCGTATGCAGAGCATCCGTTTACTAAAGAACCTGTGCCTATTTGGATTGGGGATTATGTGTTGGCCGGCTACGGAACAGGGGCCGTCATGGCGGTTCCTTGTGGAGACCAAAGGGATTACGACTTTGCGAAGCATTTCGACATCCCCATCCCGAATATTTTTGAAGGGGTCGATATTTCTGAAGAAGCCTTTGCCGATAAAGATACTGCCGTAATTGCCAATAGTGATTTCCTCAACGGACTCCCCTATGCGGAGGCCACCCAAAAGGCGATTGAAGCCTTGGAGGCACAAGGTCAAGGAAAAGGAAAAATCAATTACCGTTTGCGGGATGCGGTGTTTAGCCGTCAACGCTACTGGGGAGAGCCGTTCCCAGTGTACTATAAAAATGGCATGCCGCAAACCATTGCGTTGGAGCATTTGCCCCTTACCCTTCCGGAAGTGGAAAAATACCTTCCTACCGAAGAAGGCGAGCCACCGTTGGGCCGTGCTGAGGTTTGGGCATGGGATGCCTCCAATAACGAAGTGGTAAGTAATGAATTGATAGATGACAAAACCGTTTTTCCATTGGAACTGAACACCATGCCAGGTTGGGCAGGGAGTAGTTGTTATATGTTCCGCTATATGGACCCACGGAATGACACCCAATTTGCTTCGCAACAGGCGTTGGACTATTGGCAAAACGTGGATCTGTATTTGGGCGGAAGCGAGCATGCCACCGGCCATTTGCTGTACACCCGCTTTTGGACCAAGTTTATGCACGACCGTGGCTATTTGCCCGTGGACGAGCCCGTAAAAAAGTTGATCAACCAAGGAATGATCTTGGGGGAGAGTGCGTTTGTATTCCGAATAGAAGGGGAGAATAAGTTGGTCTCCGCATCTTTAAAAGAAAATAATACTGTTCAGCCAATTCATGTAGATGTTTCAATGGTGAATACCTCAAATGAATTGGATATTGAAGCTTTCAAAAATTGGCGTCCGGAGTTTAAAGAGGCCATTTTTATTACTGAAGAAGACGGTACTTTTAAAGTTTCCCGCGAGGTCGAAAAAATGTCCAAGTCCAAATACAACGTGGTCAACCCCGATGATATTTGCGAACAATATGGTGCCGATACGTTACGGATGTACGAAATGTTTTTGGGGCCCTTGGAGCAGGCCAAACCTTGGAGCACCGCTGGCATTACAGGCGTGCATAGTTTCCTAAAAAAACTATGGAAATTGTACCATAATGGCCCTGAAGGCGAATTTTTGGTTTCTGATGTGGCAGCTTCCAAGGACAGCTTGAAAACCTTGCATAAAACCATCAAAAAGGTGGAAGAGGACATCGAGAACTTCAGTTTCAATACGTCGGTTTCGACCTTTATGATTGCCGTGAACGAACTCAGCTCCCAAAAGTGTAACAGTCGGGAGGTACTGGAACCGTTAGCGGTACTAATTTCGCCTTACGCGCCTCATATTTCCGAAGAACTTTGGGAAAAATTGGGCCATACCGAAAGTATTTCTACAGAGCCCTTCCCGAAGTTTGAAGCAAAGCATTTGGTGGAGAGCAGCAAGGAATACCCAGTTTCTTTTAATGGTAAAATGCGTTTTAAAATGGAGCTTCCGTTGGATATGAGTAAAGAAGATATTGAAGCTGCTGTCATGGCTCACGAAAAAACCCAAGCGCAACTGCAAGGAAGAACTCCTAAAAAAGTGATTGTAGTCCCTGGGAAAATTATTAATATCGTAGGATAAAACCGAAGACCCCCATGTTTTTAATTTAATTCACTTCAAACTTATTAAATTTTATAAACAACCCCCTAAATTTTAGGGGGTATATTTTTTATATGAAGTATTTTAGCGGGTATAACCCTATAAAATCTATTCATCATGAAAATCGGAATCCCAAAAGAAATCAAAAACAATGAAAATCGGGTCGCCATGACCCCTGCGGGGGTGTATGAACTTATCTCCCAAGGACATGAAGTCTACGTACAACAAACCGCGGGGGAAGGCAGTGGTTTTTCGGATGAGGAGTATGAAGAAGTAGGGGCGTCTCTGTTGCCCACAATTGCTGAGGTATATGCAATTGCTGAAATGATTGTGAAGGTGAAAGAGCCTATTGAAGAGGAATACCCGCTCATTAAAAAGGATCAGGTGATTTTTACCTATTTCCATTTCGCTTCCAATCAAACCCTAACCGAAGCCATGATTGAGAGTGAGGCGGTTTGTATTGCGTATGAAACGGTAGAAGACGAAGAGGGTACGTTGCCTTTGTTGACCCCCATGTCTGAAGTAGCGGGAAGAATGGCCATTCAGCAGGGAGCAAAATATTTAGAAAAGCCTATCAAGGGTAGGGGGGTGCTCTTGGGAGGCGTTCCAGGGGTAGCACCAGGGAAGGTGCTTATTTTAGGGGCTGGAACTGTGGGTATTCAGGCCGCAAAAATGGCCGCTGGTTTAGGGGCGCATGTGACCATCTTGGATATCGACTTAAAGAAATTACGACATGTCAACAATATTTTACCAAGTCACGTGGTCACGATGTTTTCCAGTAAGTATAACATTCAGCGACTTATAAAAAACCACGACCTTATTGTAGGGGGTGTGTTGATTAAAGGAGGGAAAGCCCCCAAATTGATTACGCGGGACATGTTGAAAATGATCCGTCCGGGAACGGTTTTGGTGGATGTGGCCGTAGATCAAGGAGGTTGTTTTGAAACCACCAAACCTACCACGCACGAAGATCCCACCTATATTATAGACGATGTGGTACATTATTGTGTAGCCAATATGCCAGGAGCCGTTCCTTACACTTCCACTATTGCGCTTACCAACGTGACGTTACCTTATATCCTAAAATTGGCGAATCTAGGATGGGAAGCAGCCTGTGAAAAGGATCCATCTTTGGAAAAAGGGCTGAATATCATTCACGGTGAGGTAGTATATGAGGAAATAAACGAAGCATTTGGTTGGGAAACTCTTGTGTAAAAATCTGACAAATTTACCGTACATTTACTTTAAAGAAATTTGGATTGATTTTTGAAGAATTTCTTAGGTAATCTTAATTCAGAAACACAATGATTGGATATTATATCATCGCAGGTGCCATCTTTTTGGTGAGCATGTATGTAAGCAACCGCTTAAAAAGTAAATTTAAAAAATATTCGAAAGTCCATCTGCAAAATGGCATGAGCGGTAAGGAAATCGCCGAAAAAATGTTGGCCGATAATGGCATTACCGATGTACAGGTAATTTCTACGCCCGGAATGCTTACAGACCATTACAACCCTGCCAATAAAACCGTGAACCTAAGTGAAGGAGTCTATATGCAACGCAATGCAGCAGCAGCAGCGGTGGCGGCTCACGAAGTAGGACACGCCGTTCAGCATGCAAAAGCGTATAGTTGGTTGACCATGCGAAGCAAAATTGTACCCGCTGTGGGAATCGCCAGTAAACTATCTAATTTCGTTATCATGGCGGGATTGGTCATGACGGCCATGAATTTTATGGGCGCCTTGGGGAATACGGTCTTTTTAATCGGAATCCTATTATTTGCAGTCACCACGGTATTTGCCTTTATCACATTACCGGTTGAGTATGATGCTAGTAAAAGAGCACTGGCTTGGTTGGAAACTGAAAACATGGTGACGCAGCAAGAACATGCGGGCGCCAAAGATGCCTTAAAATGGGCAGCGCGCACCTATGTGGTTGCAGCCTTGGGATCACTAGCAACGTTACTTTACTTTATCAGTATATTTCTGGGAAGGGATTAAAGTTAAAATATAAAATAAAAAAGCCACTTCAATTGAAGTGGCTTTTTAATTATCCACCAATATTGTTGGGGTTGTAGCCTAAGTAATCGGTGAACTTTTCCTTGAAGGTTATTCCATGGGTTTCCAGCTCTTTTAAAATGGGTTCGTACACTTCTTTGGTAATCGGAATTTGAACTCCAGGGGTGGTAATTTCCCCATTCAGTATTTTAAGGGCGGCCATCGCTACGGGAAGCCCAACGGTTTTAGCCATGGCCGTATGGGTTTGGTCTTCCCCAATAAGCACCATACTGCTATCAATTTGTTTCTTTTTCCCGTCCAATTGGTACCCAAACTTATGGTACATGACAATCATGTCCTTTTCATCAGATTGTAACGTCCATTTATCGGTAAGAATTTTCTGAAGGGCCATGGCGGGTGTTGCTTCTTTGATGCCTAATTTCTTTTCGGGATTGAAGATGTCCAGCTCTACCAATTTATCCCACATTAAATCGTCTTGGTCAATCTTTAAACTATGGCGCATTTTTAGTTCTACGGAATCGGTAGGCGAATAGGGTAAAAATAAGTTCACAAATTCCCTATAGGAAAGATTTTCAGAATTCGGAATGGTGTAGCCATCATCGGTCATACCCAACTGTACAAACATGTTCCATGCTTTGCTGAAGCCTACCCGTCGCATCGTTCCCCGATACAGGGTTAAAATGTCCTCGAGTCCGTAAACACTTCGGTATTTCAAGGAATTTCTATTGGCATAGGCTTCAAACCTTCCGTAGCCATCCACGTCCAAAAATTCAGTTCTTCGAAACAAACGATGGTACGGAATGTATTTATAGGTGCCTTCCTGAATAAATTCAGCAGCACCTCCTTGTCCCGCTACCACGACATTTCTGGGGTTCCAGGTAAATTTATAATGCCAAAGGTTGTCATCACTTTCTGGAGCGACCAATCCGCCGGTAAACGATTCGAAAAGCAGCATTTTTCCGCCATGATCCCGAATACGGTCAATCACCTGCATGGCACTCATGTGGTCAATCCCGGGATCTACCCCAATTTCGTTCATAAAAACAAGTCCCTTTTTTTCTACCGCTTCATGAAGGTCTTGCATTTCTTTACTTACATACGAAGCAGTGACCATATTTTTGCCATATTTTAGACAATCTTTGGCGGCTTCAATATGAAAACGGGCCGGCAGCATGGAAATCACCAAGTCGTGTTCCTGAATGACTTTGGAACGTTGCGCTTCATCAAAGACATCGAAGTAAATTCCTTTGGCATTGGAATGCCCGTTGGTAATTTTTTGGGCACTTTCTTCCGAAATATCCCCAATGGTTAAGAAGAGGTTTTCTGTTTCTGATTTTTCTAAAAGGTATCGAACTAAGCTTGTGGTAGAGCGACCGGCTCCAATGATCAAGATATGACGCATTCTATTGGTTTTTCGTATTTTTGAAGATCAAATATTCAAATAACGAAAGTACTAAAATGCATTGGGAACCCATGAATAAATTAAGCAAAAATATACTGGTTACAGCGTCAATATTAGGGGCTATTACAATTGTTATTGGAGCCTTTGGGGCGCATGGATTAAAGAAGCTTGTGGCACCCAACGTCTTAGCAAGTTTTGAAACTGGGGTGCGCTACCAAATGTATCATGTGTTGGCTTTATTATTTGTTGGGTATGTTTCAGTAATCCCTGAAAAAAGTAAAAAATGGATCTTTCGACTTTTTGTAGGGGGAATCGTATTGTTTTCTGGGTCTATTTACTTGCTTGCATTAAAGGAATATTTACCCTTTTCTGCTTCCTTTTTAGGACCCATCACACCGCTGGGAGGGCTTTCATTTATAGTAGGTTGGATTGTTTTAGGAGTGGCGTTTTTAAGAAAGGGAAAAGCATAATTTTGCTTTTTTAAGGAGGTTATACCATTTCAATTTTTTAATTTTGCACACACAACAAAACCTAAATCATGGTAGATAATCGTCAAGAAACGAAAACGATTTCGTTAGAAACCTACGGAATTAAAAACGCGAAGGTAAATTACCAACTCACGCCTCAGGAACTTCAGGAAGAAACAGTAAGAAAAGAACAAGGGAAGGAAACCCAAAATGGAACACTTGCCGTAAACACAGGAGAGTTTACAGGACGTTCTCCCAAAGACCGATTTATTGTGAAAGATGACATCACAAAAGACCGTGTTTGGTGGGGAAATATCAATATTCCTTTTGCACCCGAAAAATTTGATGCTCTATACGATCGGGTCACCGAATACCTTTCTGAAAAGGAAGTGTATGTTCGGGATAGTTATGCTTGTGCAGACCCTAAGTACCGATTGAATATTCGGGTGATTAATGAGTATCCTTGGAGCAATTTATTTGCTTATAATATGTTTTTACGCCCCGAAGAATCGGAATTGGAAAACTTTGATCCCGAATGGGTCATTGTAAATGCCCCTGGCTTTATGGCTGATCCAGAAAGGGATGGAACCCGACAGCATAATTTTGCCATATTAAACTTCAGCAAAAAGATTGCTTTAATTGGGGGAACTGGTTATACCGGGGAAATTAAAAAAGGAATTTTTTCAGCCTTGAACTTTATCCTTCCTGTTTTCAAAAATACGCTACCAATGCACTGTTCTGCCAATGTAGGCGAAGCGGATGACACTGCGATTTTCTTCGGACTTTCCGGAACGGGTAAAACGACTTTGTCCACCGATCCTAACCGTAAACTGATCGGGGACGATGAGCACGGATGGACCGAAGAAAATACCGTTTTCAATTTTGAAGGAGGCTGCTATGCTAAAGTGATCAACCTTTCCGAAGAAAACGAACCCGATATTTACAAGGCAATTAAACCGGGTGCTATCTTGGAAAATATTATCATGGATGAACAAGGGGAAGTAGATTTTGCCGATACTTCCATTACCCAAAATACACGGGTAAGTTACCCTATTTATCATATTGACAACATACAAGAGCCCTCTATTGGGGAAAACCCAAAAAATATATTCTTTTTAACCGCCGATGCTTTTGGAGTGTTGCCTCCTATTTCGAAGCTTACCCCTGGGCAAGCAGCGTATCATTTTATCAGTGGATATACAGCAAAAGTAGCTGGTACGGAAGCAGGTATTGACGAACCACTACCAAGTTTTTCAGCTTGTTTCGGAGCGCCATTTATGCCATTACACCCTACCCAATATGCCGAAATGCTGAGTAAAAAGATGAAAGACACAGGAGTGAATGTTTGGCTTGTCAACACCGGCTGGACCGGAGGTGCTTACGGAGTAGGGCATCGTATGAAGCTGAAATACACCCGTGCCATGATTACGGCAGCTCTGGATGGGTCTTTGGAAGCAGCCAATAAGGATAACTATCATATCCACTCTGTTTTTGGAGTACAACAACCTAGAACCTGTCCTAATGTACCCACTTCGGTGTTGAGCCCAAGACAAACTTGGAACAATGACGAAGCATATTATAAAACGGCTCATAAATTGGCTAATTCCTTCAAGGAAAACTTTAAAAAATTTGAAGATTATGCCAATGAGGAAATCCTTAAAGGAGGTCCTTTGGTCTAATTTTAAAGGAATAAGTATAGATTTCAATCAAAAAAGGGCTGCTCGAAAGAGCGGCCCTTTTTAGTATAGAATGTAAAAAGAAGATTACTTCTTTCCGTTCACTTCCTTGATGTATTTTTCTAGCGCCATGGTCATAGAAGGGGTTTCAGGTGTAGGTGCTTTAATATCTACGCGCAATCCATTTTCGGTGGCAGCTTTAATGGTGGTATTTCCAAATACCGCAATACGGGTATCTTTTTGTTCAAAATCGGGAAAGTTTTCCAAAAGGCTTTGAATTCCACTAGGGCTGAAGAATACCAAAATATCGTAATACACATCTCGTAAATCGGAGAGGTCACTAATCACCGTTTTATAGAAGGTAGCTTGTTTCCAATTTACGCCCAAATCGTTCAGAACATTAGGGACTTCAGGTTTTAATTTATCTGAAGAAGGGAGTAAAAACTTTTCGTTTTTGTATTTTTTGATCAGCGGGGATAACTCGGTAAAGGTTCTTTTCCCTACGTAAATCTTTCTTTTTCTATAAACTACATACTTCTGAAGGTAATAGGCCACGGCTTCACTTTGGCAGAAGTATTTCATGGTATCGGGTACCTTAAAACGAAGTTCTTCAGCAATTCTGAAAAAATGATCTACCGAATTTCTACTAGTAAGGATAATTGCCGTGTATTGGGTAAGGTCTACTTTTTGGGTTCGCACCTCTTTGCTGGACACCCCTTCTACGTGAATGAAAGGTCTAAAGTCTATTTTTACCTTTTGTCTTTCAATTAAATCATAGTAGGGAGAGTTCTCAACTTTAGGCTCTGGCTGAGACACCAAAATAGTTTTCACCTTCATAAGCTTCATTTTTTAGCCCCTTTGCTACACCAATACTTTATAGAGTATAACGTAGGGTGCAATTTCGAGTGCGCAAAGATACAAAATAAAATAAAAGAAGCCCTTAAAAATTGTTTGTTGATTTCTTTTTATACTGGAAATCAGGGAAATTAAGTAAAGTAATGCTGCGATACCAGCAATGGTGTAGAAAAGGGATTTGGAAAGTGAAAACGAAAAATAAAATAAAAGACTAATCCCGCCTAAGAAAAGCCCAATTAGGCTGGCATAGCTTAGCCTTTCAAATAAATAATTCTCGACAACGGCTTCAATATCCAAGATGTGTGCAATTAACTTTTCCAAATAAAATTTAAATGAGACAAAAACGATAAACCCTACCCATATTTGAAGCAGCCACACGGGTTTTAAAGCTATCTTCTGTGGGGATTCCACTTTTATTATAAGTAATAAAAAAAGGGAAATGCAGAGCGTTTGTATGATGAAAATAAGAATATTGAAAGGTTGGTTTACGGTCCTTTTTTTTCCTTCAAGACTAAAATACTTATCAGTAACGGGTAGTTGAATAAATTCCGAAAACCTCCTTGGGAAGTACGCTTTTGTGAGCGTAAGTAAAATAAAGACCCCTAAAAAAACCAAGGCAATCCAAGAGTCATTCTCAATATGTCTAAGTTCTAATTCCAAGCCTTTTGGGAGTATTGATTTTGGTATTCAAAAATAGGAAAAGAAAAGCGCTTCGCAACTGATAAATTTTTCTTAATTGCTACGAATACCGTAAGGCAAGTAATCAAAAAATAGGTACATTTGCCCCAAAATAGGAGCATGTCTAGCGCCTTAGTGGTCATACCTACATATAACGAGATTGAGAATATTGAGAAGTTGCTTCGGAATATCTTTTCCCTGCAACGCGATTTTCACGTATTGATTGTCGATGATAATTCACCCGATTTAACCGGAGCTAAGGTAAAAGAGCTTCAAACCGAATTCCCGGAGATACTTTTCATAATAGAGAGGGAAGGGAAATTAGGATTGGGTACCGCCTACATTAAAGGGTTTCAATGGGGTTTGGAAAAGGGGTATGACTATATTTTTGAAATGGATGCCGATTTCTCTCACAATCCAAACGATTTGATACGGCTGTACAACGCCTGTGAAAAAGGCGGGAACGATATGGCGATTGGCTCTCGGTATAAAACAGGGGTAAATGTGGTCAACTGGCCCATGAGTCGAGTACTTTTGTCTTGGGGAGCCTCTAAATATGTACGTCTTATAACGGGAATGAATATATACGATACCACCGCAGGATTCGTTTGTTATAGGCGGAAGGTGTTGGAGAAAATTAACCTAGACAAAATCCAATTTGTGGGATATGCCTTTCAGATTGAAATGAAATTTAAAACCTATCTCAGTAAATTTAAAATAGTAGAGGTACCTGTCATTTTTACCGATAGGACCAAGGGAACGTCCAAAATGAGTTCTGGCATTATTTCTGAAGCCATTTTTGGGGTCATTTCCATGAAATTAAAAAGTTTATTCAAAACATACGATATATGAGTCAGACGGTATTAATTAAAAATGCCCAAATTGTCAATGAAGGAAAGATTATCACTGGGGATGTTCTTGTAGAAGGGGATTGTATTGCTGAAATTTCTGAAAGCATTAGTGCAAAGTCGTCAGACACAAAAGTGATTGAAGCCGATGGATTGTACTTATTACCGGGAATGATTGACGATCAAGTGCATTTTAGGGAACCAGGCCTTACCCATAAAGCAGAAATTGAAACCGAATCGAAAGCCGCTGTAGCAGGAGGAATTACCTCTTTTATTGAAATGCCCAATACAGTACCTCAGGCCACGACCCTTCCTTTGTTGGAAGAAAAGTTTTCCCGAGCTGCTGAAGTTTCTTGGGCAAACTATTCATTTATGTTTGGAGGGACCAATGACAACTTGGAAGAAATTTTAAAAGTAGATGAAAACAAAGTAGCAGGATTGAAGCTGTTCTTGGGCTCTTCCACAGGGAATATGCTGGTCGATGATCCTAAAACCCTAGAGAACATTTTCAGTAAAACGAAATTATTGATCTCGGTACACTGTGAAGATGAAGAGACCATTAAAAACAACCTTGCCAAATATGAAGCTGAATATGGGGATGATATTCCTGTAGAACTACACCCTATTATAAGAAGTGAAGAAGCGTGTTATTTGTCTTCTTCCAAAGCCATTGAATTGGCTAAAAAAACAGGGGCGAGATTACATGTGTTTCATCTTTCAACCGAAAGGGAAACCCATCTTTTTGATAAAAAGAAGGCTTTAAAGGATAAAAAAATAACGGCCGAAGTTTGTATTCATCACCTTTGGTTTACCGATAAGGATTACAAGGCGAAGGGCACCAAAATTAAATGGAACCCTGCAGTAAAAACCAAAAAAGACAAAGAGGGTTTGTGGAAAGCGCTTTTGGAGGATCGTATTGATGTGATTGCGACCGATCATGCGCCGCACACCTTGGAGGAGAAAAACCAGCCGTATACCAAAGCCCCTTCTGGAGGGCCCTTGGTGCAGCATGCGTTGGTGGCGTTATTGGAAATGCATCACAAAGGGGTGATTTCCTTAGAGAAAATCGTAGAAAAGTTTGCTCATAATCCTGCGATTTTGTTTCAGTTAAAAGACCGTGGATACATTAGAGAGGGGTATAAAGCCGATTTGGTTTTGGTCGATTTAAACGCGCCTTGGAGGGTAAATAAGGATAACATTCTGTACAAATGCGGTTGGTCTCCTTTTGAAGGGACTTCATTTAAATCCAGAGTGACTCATACACTAGTAAATGGAAAAGTAGCTTATGAAAACGGAAAGTTTCCGCAACGGGTACTAGGCGAACGATTAACTTTTAACAGAAATTGAAAAAAGTAGTTTACATACTCGTATTGGTGATCTTGGCTTCTTGTCAGCATGTAGATCGGCCCGAAAAGCCCGAAAATTTAATTCCGAAGGATCAAATGGTGCAAATTTTGGCAGAGGCCTATACAGGAAACGCAGCGCGAAGTATTAGTAACCGGACCCTTCGAGAAGAAGGGCTTCAAATCGATTCATTAATTTACAACAAATATCGAATCGATAGTCTTCAGTTTGTAGAAAGTAATGATTATTATGCTTCTGAAATTAATGATTACATCGCAATTATGGAAGAGGTAAAGGCTGTACTGGAAGCTCGAAAAGTGACCGTCGATACCCTTTTGGCACAAGAAAAAAGACTTCAGAAGAAAACAGAAGACACCGTTCAAACACTCAAAGATGAAGCTCCTAAAGACACTTTGGAGCCCAAAACGATTGCTCCGGTTCAGGAGTGATTTTTATAAGCTTTAGCAATACGATCCATAGTTTTTTCCATGGGAATAAAATCTACGGATAAAGTTTCTTTTATTTTGGAGGCGTCGTATGAAGAATGCGTAAACAGCGAACGCACCGTCGCTTTTAACAAGCTTCTTTTTCTTCCGAAGAACTTGCTGAAAAACCAATCGGTACTACTTAAAAACAGTAACACTCTTTTGGAGATTTTTTTGGTAGGGGGAGGGTTCCCGAAAGCCTTTGCGAGTAAAGTAAGTAATTTTTGGTAGGATAAATTTTCAGCCACTACAACAAATCGCTCTTGGGTAATAGAGCTATTCATGAACTGTATCATGATTGTTACCACATCCCTTACATCAACAAAACCGCTGCTTCCTGAAGTATAATGGCGAATGCCTCTGGCAGCTCTTTTAATGATGACTCCGCTACTGGAATGCCAAAAGCCTTCGCCCAAAATGACTCCTGGATTTACAATAACCACATTAAGGCCTTCCTGCGATCCTCGCCAGACTTCCATTTCTGCACCGTATTTAGTAATGGAATACACACTATTTTGGTCTTCTGGGTTCCAAGGGGTTTCTTCTGAAATGAAGGGGCTGTTTTCGGGCATTCCTAGAGTCGCTACCGAACTTACATAACAAAGTTTTTGAATGCCTTTGGCAATACAAAGGTTCACTACATTGGCGGTACCTTCTACATTGGCCTTTTTAAGAGCCTGAAAGTGTTTGGGATTAAAACTTACAAAGGCTGCGCAATGATACACGTGGGTAATTCCTTCAAAAGCTTCCGTGAGTTCAGGAATCCTTGTGATATTGACTTCTACCCACTCAATTTTATGGAAATGTGTTTCAGGGGTTTCAGTATAATAAGAGAATACTTGCTTTACGGCTTCAAGATTACTTTGTTTTCTATGCGTTGCCCGAACCTTGGAATGTTCCTGTACTAAGTGGTAGAGCAAATGGGCGCCTACCAAGCCGGTGCCTCCTGTAACTAAAATCATAGTGCGAAAATACTCTTTTTTGTGATAAACTTTCGCATTTTAAAGCATCGGCTTATCTTTGCCCAATACTTAAAATGACAGCATTTTGGCACTAAAGAATTTTGTGGAAGAACTTACTTGGCGCGGCATGATACATGACGTGATGCCCGATACAGAGGAACACCTTAATGAAGCCATGCGTTCGGCCTATGTGGGGTTCGATCCTACGGCCGATTCGCTGCATATCGGGAATTTGGTTCCTATTATGTTATTGGCGTTTTTTCAACGATCTGGCCATAAGCCCGTGGCTTTAGTAGGAGGTGCTACGGGAATGATTGGAGATCCTTCGGGGAAATCCAACGAACGTAATTTGTTGGATGAAGCGACCTTGCGGCATAATCAGGAATGTGTAAAAAATCAATTATCCCAATTTTTGGACTTTTCTTCAGCTAAGGAAAACCAAGCGGTATTGGTGAATAATTACGATTGGATGAAGGAATTCAGTTTTCTGGATTTCATTCGGGATGTAGGGAAGCACATAACCGTAAATTACATGATGGCAAAGGATTCGGTTAAAAACCGAATTTCGGGAGAAGGAAACGACGGAATGTCCTTTACCGAGTTCACCTACCAATTGGTACAGGGGTACGATTTCCTGCATTTATACCAAAACCAGGATTGTACCTTACAAATGGGAGGAAGCGACCAGTGGGGGAATATCACCACCGGGACCGAATTGATTCGCCGTATTGAGAATGGAAAAGGGTTTGCCCTTACGTGTCCGTTGATTACCAAAAGCGATGGTAGTAAATTTGGAAAAAGTGAAGGAGGGAATATTTGGTTGGATGCCAAACGAACGTCTCCCTACAAATTTTACCAATATTGGCTGAATTCCAGCGATGAGGATGCCGAAAAATACATCAAGATTTTTACTTTTTTAGATAAAGAAACCATTGAAGCCTTGGTCGCGGAACACAAAGAAGCACCTCATATGCGGTTGCTTCAGAAGCGTCTAGCGGAAGAAGTGACGACCACGGTGCATAGTGCGGAAGAGTATGAAAATGCCGTAAAAGCTTCTGAAATTTTATTCGGAAGATCTACTTCGGAAGACCTTAAAACCCTAAATGAAGCAACATTTTTGGATGTGTTTGAGGGCGTTCCGCAGGCGGAGGTAGCCCTAGTGGAAATTGAAAATGGATTGGATATTATTGGTGGTTTGGCAGAAAAAACCGGCTTTTTAAAGTCGAATGGGGAAGCCCGACGGGCTTTAAAGGAAAACTCGATTTCCGTAAATAAGGAAAAGGTTTCCGAAGACTATTCCATTACCGCTTCCGATTTGATCAATGGGCAATTCGTTTTGCTTCAACGCGGAAAGAAAAACTATTTTATCATCAAGGCAGTATAGCTTTCAGAAGCTATAAAAAATAGAAAAGCCCCGAATCTCGGGGCTTTTCCGTTAACTAACCAACCAATTATGAAATCAGAAGGGAAATTTTCCCTTTTCATAACACTTATTGGTCGTGATTTTTTTGAATTCCTTACACCTTACATAAAATTACTCACTTCGGGATAGGGAACCAGGGAACTAATCAATAAAGCAATGCTTTCTTTTACAATTAGCGTAATGCTTACCAAGGTTACAGCAACCAATATGGCGACCGAGAGGTTGTTTTCCTTGATGGCCTGAAACTCGTTAATGCCTCTTGTTAATATGGAAAAAAGCAAAAACACCGAAATATTGATAATAATAGAGGCCAAGAAGCCAATCATTAAATACATTCCCGAATATTTTACGATGGTAACCAAATCTACAGCTTCCGATTGTGTGGTGGCCAAACGGACCACATTGGTTATGGAAGGTAAAATTTCGCTTAAAATCATTCCGATACTCAGGATAATTCCGGAGGTAAAAATATTGAAAGCAAGATTGTTTCCTTTTAAGTCTTCTTTTTTGAAAAAAACGCGGTGTAAAATACTGTAGGATACATACACAATAACCACCGTAATGACGATGGAAAGTATAATTTCAAAAAGGGCCAGGGTGAAAAGTTGTTGGTTCATAAGCTTCTTATTTACTGGTGAGTACCACGTTCCAGTGGGTTAAATCGTTAAAATTGGGCGGTAATTGTCCCGCCGTGTAATATTTTGCCGTGGTTTCCCAGACCACATATTTTTTTCCGTAATAGGTTTTGTACAATCCTTTGGCGGGAATGTTGAGTCCGATGATAGAGTGACGGTAAAAATCGCTATTCAATATGGCAACATCATACTTAAAATGTTTCAGGATAGCATAAATTAGTACCGTTCTTGTATCGCAATCCCCTTTTAGGTTCTGAAGAAAGGAAACCGGGTTTTGAATACCGTATGCCATGTTCCCGATGCAACATTCCGGGCAATCCTCCAGAAGGGATTTTATGGGTTCTTCGTAGGAAGATGCAGGGTAACAGGCCTCTTGAAAAACATAAGAATACGGAATGTCCTGAATGCAGCTAATGACCATTTCGGCAAATTCCATCTGATTCAGTTTTCGATCTTTGTCGATTTGCTGAAATGCTTTCATCACCAAATCTAGGCTAGGGCTATCGTTTCGATCTAGATAGTCGTACAAAACGCCCCAAAAATTGGAATTGCCCTTAGCTTTAAAGTTTTTAGGCCCGTCGAGAAGCCGTAAAAAATCCCGTTCGCGGACCGTTAAATCGCCTTCGTAATAATTTCCGTAGTTGTCTTTCCACAATCGATGGCTGGAATAGACAGAAACTGTATCAACTCCCTCTACAATGGTCGATTTTCCAACCCCTTCTTCAATTTTAAACGTAGTTTCGGTAGCCGTCGATTTTACCAAATCGAAAAAAGAGAGCAGCGCAAACCGGATGCCCATTACTAAAATAAAAACCACGACAACATTTCTAAAAAGGTTTGATACGGAAGGTTTTCCATATACTATTATTGTAAAGATGGTTGCGAGGATAGCAGCAATGACAAAGGAAACGGTTGTTTTTAGTTGAAAGAAAACGGAAATGACAACGGTAGCTGTTATACAAACCAGACTGAAAATAAACAGCCAAAGGCATCCATTATTTTTTGTGTTTTTATGGATCATTACAGTACCATCAAGTTACAACCTCGAATATCACTTTCGTCAAATCTACCTAAAATTTTAAAATTCCCATTCGGTAAAATTTTACCTAAATCCTGTGTGGCGATAAACGAACAAGAATAAAGGTTCGCTAGATCGATCACATTGATACCGCCTGTTTTGCCTTTTAAATAAGAGAAAGGGTCGTCGGTGTCCCGGGTAAGTACTTTCATCCAGGGAGGGCAGCCAAACTCGCTTTGTCCTTTGGAATAGGCCTGGGAAAGCAATTCGGTCATTCCGTATTCACTGTGTATATTTTGAACACCAAACCCTTCTTGAAGAAGTTCGTGCAAGGCTTCTTTCACAAGTTCTTTCCGTTTCCCTTTCATCCCGCCCGTTTCCATGACTACCGTATGTTGTAATTGGAGTTTTTCTTTTTCGATAAGGTCTAATAGCGCATACGAAACCCCCATGAGTAAGGTTTTTTGTTTCTTTTTTTCGAGTTCCTTCAGTTTTGCTAAAAGTGCGTCCAGATTGTGTAGATAAAACCCACTTTCCGAAGCATGGCTTTTACGAATCAACGCATCCACCATATATACCAACGAAGAACCTTCGCGTTCCAAATAAGAAGGCAATAACGCCAGGATGGTCCAATCTTCGGGGTTTCCATAATAGTGTTGAAAGCCTTTCAGAAAACTTTTTTCATAGAGCTTCCGATGTGCCACAAAGTGTTTGCTGGGAATACTCCCTGTGGTTCCGCTACTGGTAAAAATGAGGTCGTGATTTTTTTCGTTGGAAAGGATTTCGTGGGATTTAAAGAACTGAATGGGTAAAAAAGGAATGTCCTCTAGGGATTGCACCGATTTTTTGGAAATTTTAAGGTGTTTACAGAATTCCTGGTATACCGAAACATGCTCGTATTGATAACGGAAGACTTGTAAGGCAAGTGCCTCGAACTCTTTTTCGTTGGAAATTTGAAAGATGGCTTCTTCGAGCATGCTAGGGTTTCAGAGATTCAAAAATAGCGAATAAAAAAAGCTTCTGGAATTCCAGAAGCTTTTTTACAAAGTTATTTATAAACCGATTACTTTATGATCAGTTTTTTGGTTTCAGAAAAGTTTCCTTGCGAAACTTTTACCAAGTACATTCCGCTAGTAAGCGCAGAAATGTCCAGACGATCTGAAATTACGGTATTGATTACTTGTTTTCCTAAAAGGTCGAAAACCACTACGGTTTTTGCGGAAGCATCAGCAGATACGATATTTACAAAACCTTCAGTAGGATTAGGGAACATAGAAAACACATTCGTTTCAAATCTGTTAATACCTAAAATAGTCGAAGCATCATTGTCATCACGAGCGGTGATGTAATATCCTCCATCATCGGTTCTTTCGGTAATGATTCCGGCGATAATTACAGGTGATGTTGGAACTGCTTGTCCAATGTAATTGGCATCGTAAAAAGTAGTTCGGAAATTGAACGCACCATCGGCATTGGTTAATTCGTATACCGTACCAACAATCCAGTTAGGATCTGCCGTAGTGTCGATCGTTACTTCTGGAGTAATTGTTACATACTCAGACTCGTAATCTTCAGGGTTTCCGTTAAGATCTGCAATACTAACCGATTGGGCGGTGATGGTATTTCCTGTAGAGGAAGGTGCTCCTGGGTCTAGTTCAGGAACAAACTGCATCATTCCGTTAAAAGAAGATAAAGTTCCTCTTAATCCGGTCATTCCATCCCCAATTTCGTAGGCAGTAGTGATAATTCCGTTGTCATCATCAATTAAGATAGCAGCAGTGGCATCTTCAATAAATTTTTGGTTTCTGAAGTCCTGTGTGAAAGTTACCAACGCTTCTCCAGTTAAGATATACGATTGTCCTTCGGTGCTAGCTCTCAAAGTAGCGATGTCTGCCACACTGTTAGGGGCTTCACAAGTAGGAGTTGCTACGGTTTCGGTCACATTACATGAAGTACTGGTAACGGTGATATCTACTGTACTATCTTCGTCTACTCCTGTAACGATAATGGTTCCGTTAGGCACAGAAGATGGATTATCCCCACCTACAGTACCTGTGGTCGCTACAATCGTATAGGTTTCGCTTCCTCCGCCTACGTATTCCAACTCAATGGTTACCGTGTCTGTACCAGGTGTTTCGTCGTCACAAGTAGAAGTAACATCGGTAATCACAAAAGCACAACCAGGACATACATTGTCATCTCTCAAGGTAGGAAGCGCAGTACAAAAAGTATTGTCGGGTCTTCTTTGTAAAGACTCTGTATCCTTGTTACCGTTTAAGTTTTCGTCATACTGAATGGTTTGGTTTAAACCAGCCAATAATTCAGCATCATCTGGATCGCTTGTCCCATAAACAATAGCATCAATAAGGTTGGTTGCGGTAACTGCAGTTCCGTTAGGAAAGTTTGCTGCGCTATCTTGGTAAATAGCGATGGCATCTGCTCCATTCTGAATAACGTTGTCTGCTCCTAAGGCAATATCAACACCTGTAACGGCATCCCCACCAATAATAAAGTAACCGTTTGCATCGGTTGAAAAACCGTTTAAGTCTACCGTAGTGTAACTCGTGTCGTTAGATCCGTTGTAAAAAACAACAATATACCCGTCTAAGGAAGTGTTTGGCGTCGACGTGTATAATTCTAGAAACTCTTCCGTGTCTGTAGTGGTCTGGTCTGCATCAACTTCGTTGATAACTACCGCTTGACCAAAAATAAAGCTAGAGCATAAAAATGCTAGAATAAAAGTAATTTTTTTCATTGTGTAATAGTGTGTTTAATTTGGTGCAAAGAAACGCTTTTTTCCTTAAAATTCATTCTTGAAATCAAGCTTTTACCCAAACGTAATCTTGTTCTATTTTTTTTTCATAAATTGTTTCTTAATTGTTACATAATCGTTAACAATACTATTGAAAATAGCCGTGATGAGGATAATGCATTATATTTAGCCATTGTTTTCAAATCGTTAAAAAATGAAGAAAAAGGATATTAAAATCTTGTTGGTTGATGATGAACCGGATATTCTGGAAATTATAGGGTATAACCTCTCTGCGGAAGGGTACCAGATATTTACCGCGGAAAATGGAATTCAGGCTATTTCGGAAGCCAAGAAGCACCATCCACATCTTATTGTTTTGGATGTGATGATGCCCGAAATGGATGGAATTGAAGCCTGCGAAAAATTAAGGAATATTCCTGAGCTTTCAGAAACCATTATTACCTTCTTAACCGCAAGGGGAGAAGATTATTCTCAAGTAGCGGGGTTTGATGCAGGAGCCGACGATTATATTACCAAACCTATTAAACCAAAGGTTTTGGTAAGTAAGGTGAAAGCACTTTTAAGGCGCTTCAAGGAATCAGAAGAAACCGAAAAGAATATCAAACTAGGCGATTTGGTCATCAATCGTGAGGAATACAAGATTTTAAAAGGAAAAGAGGAAATTATTTTACCTAGAAAGGAATTTGAACTATTGTCCCTTTTAGCATCCAAGCCAGGGAAAGTCTTTAAAAGAGAGGATATTCTCGACTCGGTTTGGGGCAACGAAGTTGTGGTGGGAGGAAGAACCATAGACGTCCATATACGTAAGCTACGTGAAAAAATAGGAGATAAAAAGTTTAAAACCGTAAAAGGTGTAGGGTATAAGTTTGTTGTTTAATGAATAAAATGTTCCGAAGAACCTATAAGTTCGCAGGATATACATCCACTTTTATCACTTTCTTCCTAACAGCCATGTTAGGAGTTTTTTTTTATGTCGCAGGGCATCAAGATTATGAGTTTTTAGTGATTTTTTTTCTGGCATGCTATATCTTCAGTTTTTTTATCATTCAATATCGTGTCGAAAAGTTTATTTACAAACAAGTAAAGAAAATCTATAATGATGTAAAGCTTCTGGATGCGACTACATTCGATAAAAAACAAATTACAACCGATATGGCAACGCTTACCCGTGAGGTAGAACGCTTTGCAGAAGACAAAAAACTGGAAATAGAAACCTTAAAAGACCGAGAGAATTACCGGAAGGATTTTATGGGGAATGTATCCCATGAGCTTAAAACCCCTCTTTTCACAGTGCAGGGCTATATCTTGACTTTATTGGATGGAGCTATGAAAGATAAATCCGTTCGAAAGAAATACCTGCAACGAGCCAACAAAGGAGTAGAACGGCTTATCTATATTGTAAAAGACTTGGATATGATCACCAAGTTGGAAATTGGCGATTTAAGCCTTTTGAAAGAAGACTTCAATATCATCGAATTAGTACAAAATGTCTTCGATTTACTAGAAATGAAAGCTGCCAAAAAGAGTATTACATTGGCATTCGATCATGATTATGAAGATAGTATTATGGTGTATGCCGATAGGGAGCGAATACAGCAGGTACTTACCAATTTAGTGGAAAACTCGATAAAATATGGAAAGCAGGACGGTACCACCGAAGTGAGTATCGAAGACCTTACGCAACGAAAGGTGCTAGTACGTGTCACCGATAATGGGGAAGGAATTGAAGAAGAACATATTCCAAGACTTTTTGAACGCTTTTACCGGGTCGATAAAAGTGGTTCTAGAAAAGTAGGGGGAAGTGGTTTGGGACTTTCCATTGTAAAGCATTTGGTGGAAGCCCACAATGAGAAGATTTATGTCGAGAGTCAGTTTGGGATTGGTTCCGAATTCTCATTCACGCTCGAAAAGGCCAAATAATTTTTTGAAATCCGTTTCTTTTGAAAAATTTTTCAATCCTTTGTATAAAGGGACTTCCTGGAGCTTTTCAATAGTAAAATTCTCTTGCTTACAACTGGGCGCAATCCCTTTTTGTTTTAATTGTTTGGCGAGGTATTTTTGTTCAAATTGACCTGGGGTGGGTATGAAAAAGGCGTTTTTTTCCATGGCTGCTAAATCCATAATCGTCGTGTAACCCGAACGGCAAACCACAAGATTACTTTCGTTGATCGCTTTTTCCAGGGCTTCGGAAGTCAAAAAATTGACAATATTGATATTTTCCTTTTGAAAGCTTTGTTCCTTGGCTTCTACGACCCCTCTCACCAACATCACCTTTTTTTGTGTTTTTGAAAAGACCTCGATAAGCTTAACTTCTAAGAGTGTACGCTGTGGTTCTGGTCCAGACAATAAGATAAGCACATCGTATTGCATAGGTACCTTTTGTGTTTTCATCCTGCTTAAAGGACCTATGTATGTAAGCGGTAATTTTGTTTTTTTGGGGTGACCTAAGGTGCCGCTTAAATTTAAGGGCCCTTCTAAGTCGGGTACCCAACAGGCATCGTATTTTTTAATGATCTTTTGATGCATTTTACTGCTGAAATACGAAGTATTGCCACTTAGCACGTTTACTTGATGTGTGATAAAAACCGAAGGGATTTTTTTACTTCTCACCCCCAAACGATTGTCACTAATAAGGCCCTGGATTCTCCCTTCTTCAATAAGCTTTTTAACCTGTTTTTTTTCGGCGGCCATCGCCTTTTTTATTTCAGGGAGCTTCAAGAAAAGCTTCAATTTAAAGAATTCTCCTTTTTTGGGATAGGTAATATTATAAGCGGGTAACTCTATGAAAGGAAGTGTGGGAAACTCCTTTTTCAGTAATTCAAGGGCCGCACCGTCACTCCCTAACAAAACATCATAGCCGTGGTGGAGTAATTCTTGAATAATTGGAATGCACCTTGTGGCATGGCCAAGCCCCCAATACAAGGGTGCTACTAAAATGGTTTTCTTTTTCAAATGCTGAAATGTATAATTTTTCGACTTCATTTTTTGAAGTAAAAACAAAGGTAATCATTCTTTAAGCACCTATATATTTCCGTAATTTTACCGAAAATTTAATTCATTATTAAACGTGGGAAGTAAAAATAAATTAAAGCGGTTCAAAGAAAATGAAACTTTCAAAAATGTAATTCAGCCTACGCGAGAGGAACTCCTAAAGGGAAAATTTCCGCTGAAGGGAAAATGGACTCAGGAATTTTTTAAAAACGACCACCCACTGGTATTGGAATTGGGCTGTGGAAAAGGGGAGTATTCTGTAAATTTAGCTCGAAAATACCCTGAAAAGAACTTTTTGGGAATTGATATTAAAGGAGCGCGTTTTTGGCGGGGAGCCAAAACTGCTTTGGAAGAAAACCTTGCCAATGTTGGTTTTTTAAGAACCCAGATTGAATTGATTGAGCATTGCTTTGCCAAAAATGAAGTTTCTGAAATTTGGATCACTTTTCCGGACCCCCAAATTAAATACAAGCGAACCAAGCACCGATTAACCAACCAAGAGTTCTTGGATAAGTATCGGAAAGTACTGCAACCCAACGGTCAAATACATCTTAAAACCGATAGTGAATTCATGCATGGCTATACTTTGGGCTTGCTCCATGGCTTAGGCGAAGATATTAATTATGCGCATCATGATATTTATGGGAGTACGGGTACTCCAGAAGAGGTTACCTCTATTAAAACTTTTTACGAACAACAGTATTTGGACAAAGGAAAGAAAATCACGTATGTGAGTTTTCAATTGGCTTCCAAATAATTATGTATCTTCACAAACAAACGAACCTTTAAATGCTTTTGCTCTCCAACTTTTTGATTGGGTTTCTTGCAGCCATTGTGGGAGTCATTCCTCCAGGATTATTAAACATGACTGCGGCAAAAATAAGCATGAAACAAGGAAGGAAAATAGCCTTGCTTTTTTCGGCAGGAGTTTGTATTACGGTATGTTTTCAAACCTATATTGCTTTAATTTTTGCAAGGTATTTGGATCGACACCCAGAAATCATAGATATCCTTCAAAAAGTAGCATTGGGTATTTTTTTATGCCTAACGCTCTATTTTTTCTTTATTGCAAAAGACACCCGTCATGAAATCCCTAAAGAAGTAAATCACTCCAAAACCAATCGGTTTTTTTACGGAATTCTCTTGGCAGCCCTTAATTTATTGCCACTTCCTTATTGGGTGTATATTAGTATTACCTTTTCCGCTTTTGGTTGGTTTTCTTTCGAACATTGGTCTTTGGCAATTGCAGTAATAGCATCGGGAATGGGTACTTTTCTAATGCTTTTTATTTATGCACAATATTTCAGAAATAAAAAGAAAAAAAAGATGCAGCTTAATATGAATTACCTTATCGGACTCATTACTGCCATTATTTCGGTTATTACTTTTTTTAAAATATTTCAGGAATATTGAAATGGCAAAAGAAGGTTTTTTTGAGAAAGTTTATGAAGTTGCGAAGCAAATCCCTTACGGAAAGGTTACCAGCTATGGAGCGATTGCCCGTTATTTAGGGGCTGCTGGAAGTGCCCGAATGGTTGGTTGGGCCATGAATGCCTCTGGCAAAGATCTAGAAGTTCCTGCACACCGAGTGGTTAATAGACAGGGTTTATTAACCGGCAAACACCACTTTAAAGGGACCCATTTAATGCAACAATTACTCGAGAATGAAGGTGTGGAAGTCAAAGAAAATCAAATCCAGGGTTTTGAAAAATATTTTTGGGATCCTATTAAAGAATTGCCCTAAGACTACATTATGGTGCTATAAATCATTTCCATGGTCACCCCTTCATTAAACCAAGATTTCCCTGTATATTTGCACTTTAGAACAATTCTAAATACATCACATGAATTTCAGCAAAAAAGACATTCTTAAAGTTCTTGAAAATGTGACCCTTGCGGGGGAAGGACAGAACATGGTCGCTAGCGGTGTCATTCAAAATGTAGTGACTTTCGCTAATGAGGTAATCGTGGACATTAAAATTTCCACACCCGCTATGCACATCAAGAAAAGAGCGGAAGCCGATATCATTAAAACCATTAAAGAGAATATTTCCGAAGAGGCCGACGTGAAAGTAAATATCAAAGTCGAGGCCCCCGAGAAACCTCAAAATCCTAATTTAATTAAAGGGAAACCTATCCCTGGGATTCAGAATATCATCGCAGTAGCTTCAGGAAAGGGAGGCGTGGGTAAATCTACCGTGACGGCCAATCTCGCAGCAACTTTAGCAAATATGGGTTTTAAGGTAGGTATTCTGGATGCCGATATTTACGGACCTTCCATTCCTATTATGTTCGATGTAGCGCATGAAAAACCCCTCTCTGTAAATGTGGGAGGGCAAAGCAAAATGAAGCCTATTGAAAACTATGGTGTGAAAGTGCTTTCTATTGGGTTTTTTACGAAACCGAATCAAGCGGTGATTTGGAGGGGGCCCATGGCTGCCAAAGCACTAAATCAGCTTATTTTTGATGCGGACTGGGGCGAACTGGATTTTATGCTATTAGATCTTCCGCCGGGCACTGGGGATATCCACCTTAGTATCATGCAATCCCTTCCCATTACGGGAGCAGTGGTGGTAAGTACTCCGCAAACCGTCGCTTTGTCCGACGCCCGAAAAGGAGTGGCGATGTTTCAACAGGAAAATATCCAAGTTCCCGTTTTGGGTATCGTTGAAAATATGGCATATTTCACCCCTGAAGAATTGCCCGATAACAAATATTATATCTTCGGAAAAGAAGGTGCTAAAAACCTTGCTGAAGATTTAGAGATTCCTTTCCTAGGGGAAATTCCTTTGGTGCAAAGTATTCGGGAAGCAGGCGATGTAGGAAGACCTGCTGCCTTGCAAACCGCAACTTCTGTAGAGGAGGCTTTTGAGGAAGTGACCAAAAAAGTAGTAGAGCAAACCGTTTTAAGAAATGAGAATTTGCCTCCTACGGAAGCCATTAAAATTACAACCATGGCCGGCTGTAGTGCCGTAAAAAAATAAGTATGGAAGAAGAATTGAAATTAAAAGTGGAAGCTGCCCTAGAGGAGATTCGTCCTTTCCTTCAAAATGACGGAGGGGACATTTCATTGGTTTCCATAGAAGATGGGAAAAAAGTGACCGTTCAATTACTAGGCGCTTGCGTAGGCTGCTCGGTCAACCAAATGACCTTAAAAAGCGGGGTGGAAATGACCATTAAAAAACATGCCCCACAAATAGAAAGCGTTGTAAACGTTTAATATTCATGACATTTGTCATTCTTTGAAGCTTCCTTTGCTCCTAATTTTGAAGCTCAAACTATAGTTTAAACCATGATTAAAACCGATATACTTATTATTGGCGCAGGTCCTACAGGTCTCTTTACCGTATTTGAAGCTGGACTTTTAAAACTGAAATGCCATCTTATAGATGCCTTGCCACAACCGGGTGGACAGTGTGCCGAAATTTATCCTAAAAAACCTATTTACGATATTCCTGCTTTTCCTGAAGTACTGGCCGGGGATTTGGTGAATAATTTGATGAAGCAAATTGAACCTTTTCAGCCAGGTTTTACCTTAGGGGAACGAGCCGAAACGATTGAAAAACTGGAAGACGGTAGTTTCATTGTCACGACCAATAAAGGGACGAAACATCAAGCTCCTGTGGTGGCCATCGCAGGAGGTCTGGGAAGTTTCGAACCTAGAAAACCCCCAATCACCAGTATTGCGGATTATGAAGAGAATGGAGTGGAATACATCATTCGGGACCCTGAAGTGTATCGCGATAAAGACGTCATTATCGCTGGAGGTGGAGATTCTGCCCTGGATTGGAGTATTTTCTTGACCGATGTGGCCAAAAGCGTGACCTTAATTCACAGACGGAATGAATTCCGCGGGGCACTGGATAGTGTAGAAAAGGTGCAGGAATTGAAAAACCTTGGTAAAATAGAACTCATCACTCCCGCAGAAGTGGTGGATGTATATGGCAATGGAAAACTGGAAGGGGTTTCTATTAAAAGAGGAGCCGATGTGTTTAATCGGGCCTGCGATCATTTTGTGCCTTTATTCGGATTGGCGCCTAAGTTAGGGCCTATTGCCGATTGGGGATTGGAGATTGAGAAAAATGCTATCAAAGTCGACAATTCCTTGGACTATCAAACCAATATTCCCGGAATCTATGCCATTGGCGATGTCAATACGTATCCCGGAAAGCTGAAATTGATTCTTTGTGGCTTTCATGAAGCTACGCTTATGTGTCAAAGTGCGTATCAGCGTATTTTTCCTGATAAGAAGTATGTGATGAAATACACCACCGTAGGAGGGGTTGAAGGTTTTGACGGTACAAAGAAGGAAGCTCCAAAAGCTGTGGTAAAATCGATCGATTAATGGAAAGTAACGATATTAAAATCACCATCATCGATCGGGAAGGGATTTCCCATGAGGTAGATGCTCCCACCGATATGAACATGAACATGATGGAGCTTGTAAGAGCCTATGAACTAGCGCCCGAAGGTACCATTGGTATTTGCGGTGGAATGGCCATGTGTGCCTCTTGTCAATGTTATGTGCTTTCAGATCACGAACTTCCAGAAAAAGGGGACGATGAAGAAGCCATGCTTGCCGAAGCTTTTTATGTGGAAGATAATAGTCGCCTAGGTTGCCAAATACATCTTACGCCCTCCCTAGATGGATTAAAAGTGCAATTAGCCCCCGAGAGTTAGTCGAGTGCTTTTTTTTGCTTCATTAAATAGCCTTTTTACAAACTGATGATAGGCTTCCTTGGAAGGGTGCAGGCCGTCACTTGCCACTAACGAAGGTTGTTCCAATCCTTTGCGGGTAATATCTGTGATTTGAAGAAACGTAACCCCTAATCTTTCGGAAGTTACTTCAGCGAATCGGTTGTAGTTGTCTAATTCTTCAGAAATGCTTGTAGCATTTGGCCTTCCTTTTCCAAAAGGGGTGTAGGCATAATCGGGAATCGATAGTACCACCACTTTTTTGGTATTCCCTTGGGCAAATGCAATCGCCTTATTCAGCAATATTGGAAATTCTTTTTCATACAAGCTGAAATCTTTTTTCTGATATTGATTGTTCACCCCTATTAAAAGTGTCACGAAATCATAATTAGATGCAGGTGGCTCTTTGTCTATAGCTGAAAGTAAGTCGGTGGTCGTCCACCCTGTGGTAGCGATAATTTTTAAATCGATTTTTTTATTGGTGGTTTGCTGTAGCGAATCGACCAATTGATGGGCATAGGTGCAGGTGTCACAAACGCTCTCTCCAATCGTGTAACTGTCCCCCAAAGCGAGATAGGAATATGTTTGGGAAGCAGCTACGTTTTTCTTCTGCGTTTTACATGCCAATACTACCACGCCTGTTACAATCAATAAGGCAATCTTACGAAGAAATACTCGATGCATTTTTATTCGGTTTTATAATCGATTAATTTTTGAGGGCCTTCCAATAATAACTTAATGACTTTTAAGGTGCCTCCTTCGGTAGTGGCAATTTGCCATTTGATCAAGGAAATTTGACCGTTTTCAATTTCCAGTCCGGTAATACTTCGTGGATGCACACAACTACCATCATTAAAATAGGCAATTTCCCCCGGTTCTGGAAATCGAGGACGATGTGTATGCCCTGTAATGGTAAATAGGTTTTTGTTGTTCACGATCCATTTTTTGGTACGCCGTTCCACTTTAATCAATTCGCGGTAATTTTTAGCAGGGCTCGTAGGGTCTCCAATGCCGAAAATCTGTAATTGCCGCCAAAGGGCCCGTACCATAAATCGGTTGAATTTCCAGCCTACATAATTCATGAAATCGGCTTGATGGCCATGCGCCATAAAAATTTCCTGTCCGTTGGTCTCATGCTCTAAGACCAAGCCTTCCGTAAACGTAACCCCAGGAAATAGCGGGACATCCTTCCCGGTAATCTTATCGAAATAGGTATAAAGATGTTTCTCTACGTACCGGTCGTTCTTGTATACCATGTCATGATTTCCCAAAAGCCGATAAAGCCTACCTTCCGCATAAAATAATTGCATCAAATCGTACACATTTTTATGGGCCTCAAAAATAGATTTAAAGTCAATGTTCTCCCATAATTCGTCGCCATCCCCCAACTCGCAGTACGTAAACCCTTGATCGTAATAGGTTTTTAACGCATGGAAGTAAATATTCCGATTGTTCGCAAAATCGTCCGCAAAGCTGTTGTCGCCTCTATGGCAATCGCTAAAAATAATAAACTTGGATTCGTTGTTAAACGAGATTCTCTGGGCTTTCTCATAAGCCCTGGTAAGCCGTTTCTGGGAAGACATAAGCGAAACTTTGTTTAAAGATACAATTCCGCGGTCAAAGTTTAGGCAAATTGTAAGCTTTCTATGTGTTGCTCAATGCCGTCCCAAAGTTTTTTTCGTTGCTGAAGGGCTTCTTTGGAAACTTCCAACACTTCCTGCCATTTGGAATCGTCGTCCTCACAAAGCATGGCGACCATTTTTAGGGCCATGGGGCCGTGTTCGTCTTCGTCCAATTCAATATGTCGATCAAAATAATATTTGAAATCGCTTAAATCTTCTTCCGGAAAGTTTTTCTGAATGTGCTTGATGATTTCTGAAAACATACTGGGAATTAAATCTTCCCTCCCAAAGGTAAACGAAGCGGCTATTTTATGAGGTTTCCCTTCTTCAATAACAGAAAAGGTAAAGTGTAAAAATTCCTTTACCGAAGCAGGGAGCTCATTTTCTGAAATGGTTTCAGAAATAGCCTTTTCTGAAGTAAGACTAGAGAGAAATGTTTCTATGGAAGCCGTATCGGCATGGGCTTTTCTCATAGCATCGAGGTACATTTCAAAATGACTCTTTCGCTGGCCTTGCCGATTGATATCGGTTTCTTCCGCCAAGACAATTTCATTGATTAAATACCGAATTTCGGGATCTCCCACAGGAACCCAAGGAAGCTTGGTAGAGGTCAACCTGTTCTGAAGGGATTTCAGCAGCGACATAAAGTCCCAAACGGCAAATACATGGTGTTCCATGAAAACTTGTAAGTGCTCGGGAGTCTTTATTTTTTGGTACAACGGATGTTGCAAAAGGGTTTCCTGATGCGGACGGATCTGTTTTTCAATTTCAGCAATCATAATCGTAATTTTTACAAAAATAAAAAGGCTTCATATATACGATGAAGCCTTTTCTATGGATTTTTTCAATAGCATTATTTGAAAGCGTTGTGGCCTGTAATATCCAATCCGGTGATCAATAAGTGAATGTCATGGGTTCCTTCGTAGGTGATTACACTTTCCAGGTTCATGGAATGACGCATGATGGAGTATTCCCCGGTAATTCCCATTCCACCTAGGATTTGTCGAGCTTCACGAGCAATTTTAATGGCCATATCCACATTGTTTCGTTTGGCCATGGAAATTTGTGCTGAGGTAGCTTTCCCTTCATTTTTTAACTGTCCCAAACGATAGGCCAATAATTGTGCTTTGGTGATTTCCGTGATCATTTCGGCCAATTTTTTTTGCTGAAGCTGAAAAGCGGCAATTGGCTTTCCAAACTGAATGCGTTCCTTGGCATAGCGAAGTGCCGTATCGTAGCAGTCCATCGCTGCACCAATTACTCCCCAAGCAATCCCATAGCGGGCAGAATCCAAACAACCTAGCGGTGCACCCAGTCCAGATTTATTGGGCAATAGATTTTCTTTAGGAACCTTTACATCCTGAAACAATAATTCTCCTGTAGCGGAAGCACGAAGGGACCATTTGTTGTGTGTTTCAGGGGTGGTGAAACCTTCCATGCCACGCTCCACAATCAATCCGTGGATGCGTCCTTCTTCATTTTTGGCCCAAACCACGGCTACATCACAGAAAGGCGCATTAGAAATCCATAATTTGGCACCATTCAGTAAATAGTGATCCCCTTTATCTTTAAAATTGGTGACCATTCCGCCAGGGTTACTTCCGTGATCGGGTTCGGTCAATCCAAAAGAACCCATCCATTCGCCCGTAGCCAATTTGGGAAGGTATTTTTTGCGTTGTTCTTCGTTTCCGTATTTCCAGATAGGATACATGACCAAAGAAGACTGAACCGAAGCCGTACTACGAACACCACTATCTCCACGTTCAATTTCTTGCATGATGAGTCCGTAGGAAATCTGATCCAGTCCCGCACCACCATATTCCTCGGGAATATAAGGTCCAAAAGCGCCAATCTCTGCCAAACCAGGAATAATCGATTTAGGGAATTCGGCCTTTTGCGCTGCTTCTTCAATGATAGGGGAAACATCACGTTTTACCCAAGCACGGGCAGCATCACGAATTAGTTTATGTTCTTCCGTAAGAAGATCGTCTAAGTTGTAATAATCGGGGGCTTCGAACAAATCGGGTTTCATGAATTTTAATTTTTGGTATTTACAAAGGTAAAAATACGCTTTTGAACGACCTACATTTTCAAGTAAAATTCCTTGACAAGATCTGTGTATTCTTCGGTATATTGATGCCTTTGAAGTTCAATGGTAAGTGTTTCTATTTGCGAGGGTTGCTGGTATTTGGAGAATTCCAGTAACACCCTTTTGGCTTCAGCAGTAGGCGTTCCTTTTACCTCGCATATTCTCTTCGGAAAGAGTTGGGATTGCTCGGCTAGTGCAAGAAAGTTTTGAAGTTCTTTTTTGGGAATGATGGTAGCAAAAATTCCTTTTTCCGAAAGTAAATGGGCCGCACAGACCAATAAATGCTGAAAAGGCAAGGCCTCCTCAAATCGGGCGCGATCGCGGGAAGGATTTTCGGTTTTAACGGATTCGGTATAAAACGGTGGATTCGAAACAATGAAATCGTACGATTCGTCAATTTCTGAAGCAAATTCCTGTATGGAAGCATGGTAGCAGAACAGGCGATCACTCCAAGGGGAGTTTTCAAAATTTTCGGTGGCCTCTTCGTAGGCTTCGTCATCAATTTCAACGGCATCAATAGTTTCGGCCGTGCTTCGTTGGGCTAGCTGAAGCGCAATAACCCCCGTGCCGGTGCCGATATCCAAAATACTTTCTGGGGAATTTTCCAACAAAACCCAAGCTCCTAATAAAACCCCGTCCGTGCCAATTTTCATGGCCGATCTGTTTTGTTGTACAGTAAATTGTTTGAACTGGAAAGGAGCTGGCATTACAGGTATAGCGCTATAAGTCCTTCGGGAGCTTTCAGGAAAATAGTTTTTGCCTTTCGATCTACCTTTTTAATGATTTCATCATTAATAGGAATGAGAACTAATTTCCCGTCGGCATTGATTTCAAAAAGATGTTGCGCGGTCGCATCATTTACGGCTTCGATGACTCCCACTTCCCCATAGGCTTCGTCAATCGCTTTGAAACCAATAATTTCGTGATAGTAAAACTGATTCCCTTCCAATTTTGGAAGTAAATCCAACGGCAGGTACAATGGGAGCCCCATCAAACTATCGGCATCGGCTTCCGAATTGACATCTTCAAATTTTACACGGAGTAACTCCGATTTGTGAAGCGAACTTTGTTCAATAAAAAATGGAACCAGATTTTTGTGAAGTTCCACAAATACTGATTCCATTTCTGTAAATTGTTCGGGATCGTCGGTATCCAATTTTACCAATAACTCTCCCTTAAAGCTATATTTCTTAACGATTTTGCCTACGAAGAAACAATCCTTCTTTTGCATTGTAAAGAGTTTACTCTTCTTCTTTGGCAGCTTCTTCTGCTACAGCAGCTGGGGCTTCTTCGGTAGCAGCTTCTGCATCGGCAGGAGCTTCTTCCTCTTCAGGAGTAGGATTTGCAGCAGCAATACGTGCTTCATTAACTGCTTTTTCAGCTTTTAAAGCCTCTTCCTTAGCCTTGTCTTTGTCGCTTTGAAGTTTATTCTTTTTGTTGTCAATAGCTTTTGCTTTTTCCTCTAACCAAGCGTTGTATTTTTCCTCTACTTGCTTTTCAGTTAAAGCGCCTTTAGCAACACCATCCATTAAGTGCTTTTTCAATAAAATACCTTTATAGGATAAAATGGCTCTCGCTGTATCAGATGGCTGAGCTCCATTTTGCAACCACTTTACAGAGTTGTCTACGTTGATATCGATGGTAGCAGGATTGGTGTTGGGATTGTAAATACCTAATTTTTCAAGATACTTACCATCTCTTTTTGCGCGGCTATCCGCAGCAACGATCCAGTAAAAAGGTTTTCCTTTTTTACCGTGTCTTTGTAATCTAATTCTTACTGGCATAATAATTAATTTTTGGAGTGCCCGACCCCGGTTATAATTTTGAGTGCGCAAAGATAGTATATTTTTGTTTTGAAACTACTTACATTAAACTTTTATTTTATATTTGTTGAAATCTAGACCCAAATCTATTATGAAAAAATTTATTCTGCTTCTTTTTGTGGCAACCATAGTATTTTCAAGCTGTGAGGATACCCAAGACAATGCCACGGTAATTCAAGCAACAATTGATAGTACGTTTTTTAGGGCCAATGGAGCTATTGGCGGGGAAAATGAAGATGCTTCTGTAACGCTTCAAGGTCTTACCGATGATGAAGTGCTTACCCTAAATTTTTCTGACAATACATCCGGAACATATACTTTTAACCAAGGAAACAATTATGCCATCTTTGAAAGTGCATCTGGATTGGTTTACACTACTAAAGATGGAGGTAGCGGATCGGTTACCGTCTCTAGTTGGGATACGGCTGGATTTATAACCGGGGATTTTCAGTTTGTTGCGATTGCGGCTGGACTGGATACGATTTATGTGGATAAAGGAATTTTTTATCGAGTACCCTTTGGAAGCGGAGAAACAAATAATACCACCAATGCAGGCTCTTTTAGTGCTCAATTGGATGGGGCTCCATTTGTAACAGTAACAGTCACCGCAGTAGACTCGGGCAACTCTTTATTAATATCTGGGGCTACGGCTTCAGGAATGATTTTGCTAAGACTTCCCACAGAGGTTACTGTGGGCAACTATAGTTTGCCTTCCACTGGTTTTCAGGCAACGTATTCAGAAGGGTCTAATTCTGAAAACGCCAATAATGGTAATATTTCGGTTGTATCTCATGACACTGCAGCCAGGACTATTTCTGGAACTTTCTCTTTTGTGACCGACACCCATGAAATTACCAATGGCCAATTTCAAGTAACCTATGAATAAAATCTAATGTGAAAATAAAAAAACCGAGCTATTACCGCTCGGTTTTTTTATGTCTTGGGTTTCGGTTAAATCTTGTTAAAGCCCCTTAAAGCCAGGTTAAATAACTTGACATCAAGCAAACCACAGTGTATATTACCTGTAGAGCTAAGCAATAGTGCTCACAAGATAAACCTATTGTAAAAAAAGATAATATAAAGTTATGAGTTATACGGAAGAAATGTCGAAGAAATTAAACGAATTATTAGAGAAAAATTATGATGCCGAAAAAGGTTATCAAAAAGCGGCAGAAGTAGTCGATAACAGTAGTCTTCAGAAATTTTTTGAAGATCAAGCCGCCAATCGATATGATTTTGGACATGAATTAAAGAAAGAGATTAAAGGATATGGTGAAGCTCCAGACAAAGGCGGAAGTGCAGCAGGTGCAGCACACAGAACCTGGATGGATATAAAATCGACCTTTACTTCAAACGATGAAGAGGCCATCTTGGCTGAGGTGCAAAGAGGTGAGAAGCAAGCCCTAGAGGAATACGACGAAATTATTCATGATACCACCTTGCCGCCTACCACGCAGAAGATTCTTAAAAAACAAAGGGATAGTGTACAGAATGCAGTACGAAGTGCCCAAAATTTTGAAGCATTTGTTTCCTAAATAACCAAAACCTAACTTAGAAAAGGGCTGGAATTCCAGCCTTTTTTTTGTTGACAACTCCTAAAAAGTTTATTTACGAAGCCGCAAGGCTTTTTCTATTTTTACAAAACATACTTCAACCCTCAAATAAACAAGGAATACTATGTATCTTATTTTTGATACGGAAACCACGGGACTTCCCAAACGCTACAATGCTCCGGTAAGCGATACCGACAACTGGCCAAGGTGTGTTCAGATTGCTTGGCAATTGCATGATGAAATGGGGAATTTGATTTCTCACGAAGATTATTTAGTGACCCCAGACGGATTTGACATTCCTTACGATAGTGAGCGGATTCATGGTATTTCTACAGAACTAGCCCGTGCTGAAGGGGTTCCTTTGGAAACCGTCGCGCAAAAATTCTTGGAGGTGCTTTCCAAAGCGAAGTTTGTAGTGGGGCAGAACATAGATTTCGATATTAATATCATGGGCTGTGAATTATATCGGTTGGGTATGGAAAATCCGATGCCGGAAATCCAGGTATTGGATACGTGTACCGAAACTACCGCACAGCTATGTCAAATTCCAGGAGGCCGCGGAGGAAAATTTAAATTACCTACGCTAACGGAACTTCACGAATTCCTTTTCAATGAACCCTTTGCCGAAGCCCATAACGCCACGGCCGATGTGGAAGCCACGACACGTTGTTTTTTGGAGCTGGTACGAAGACATATCTTTACGGAAGAAGAATTGGATGTTCCTGCTTCCTATTTTGAGGAGTTTTCTGAAATACATCCGCAGCCAATAGAATTAATAGGCCTAAAGCATATCAACCTTCGGAAGGCTTCAGAAGCCATTCGAAAAGCACTGGAGGCCGAACGGGAAACCGAAGGGATTTCTTCCGAAGAACTCAAGGAAAATATTGAAACCCTTGAGGAGGTTCCCTTTGTGCATTTGCACAACCATTCCCAGTTTTCGGTACTTCAATCTACTTCTTCCACGCAAGATTTGGTAGAAGCTGCGGCTAAGGAGCAAATGCCTGCTGTCGCGCTTACCGATAGTGGAAACATGATGGGGGCGTTTCACTTTTTGCAGGCTGTTAATAACTATAATGGAAGTCTCCCAGAGGAAGAATCCCATAAAAAAATGAAAGCCATTATTGGGTGTGAGTTTTTTGTTTGTGAGGACCATGCCAATAAAAACCATAAAGACAATGGCTATCAAATTGTGATGTTGGCCAAAAATAAGAAGGGGTATCACAACTTGGCGAAAATGGCTTCTATCGCTTATACCGACGGATTTTACTATGTCCCCAGAATCGACCGAAAAGTGGTTGAACAGTACAAGGAAGACCTCATTGTCCTTACAGGAAGTTTGTACGGAGAAATACCTTCCAAAATCCTCAATATTGGGGAGAGTCAGGCAGAAGAGGCGTTGCTATGGTGGAAGGAGCAATTTGGGGAAGATCTTTATATCGAAATCATGCGACACCATCAGGAAGATGAACGTCGTGTGAATACCGTATTGGTCGATTTTGCAAAAAAACACCAAGTGAAGTTGGTGGCGTGCAACAATACCTACTACATCCATAAGGAAGATGCCAACGCACATGATATTTTATTGTGCGTAAAAGACGGCGAAAAGCAAGCGACACCTATTGGTCGTGGGAGAGGCTATCGCTATGGTCTTCCCAATCAAGAGTATTATTTTAAGTCGCAAGACGAGATGAAGGAACTTTTTAAGGACCTTCCGGAAGCGATTTCCAATATTTCTGAAGTCATTCAGAAAATAGAACCCTTTGTATTGCACCGGGATGTATTACTTCCGAAGTTTAGCATTCCAGTGGAATTTCAAGACGCTGAAGACGAAAAGGACGAAGGCAAGCGCGGAGAGAATGCCTTTTTGAAGCATTTAACCTATGAAGGGGCTAAAAAGCGCTACACCGAAATTACCGATGAAATTCGCCAGCGGCTCGATTTTGAATTGGAGGTCATTGCCAATACAGGCTATCCGGGCTATTTTCTTATTGTGCAGGATTTTATTGCAGAAGCCCGAAAAATGGGCGTGTCGGTAGGTCCCGGAAGGGGATCGGCCGCGGGAAGCGCCGTGGCCTACTGCCTGGGAATCACAAATATTGACCCCATTGCATACGATTTGCTTTTTGAGCGTTTCCTGAATCCAGATCGGGTAAGTATGCCCGATATCGATATCGATTTTGATGATGAAGGTCGAAGTAAGGTGATGGACTATGTCATTGAAAAGTACGGCGCCAATCAGGTGGCACAGATTATTACCTACGGAACCATGGCGGCCAAGTCCTCCATTCGGGATACGGCACGGGTGTTGGACCTTCCGTTGAATGAAGCCGACCGTATCGCCAAGTTAATTCCGAATATGACCAAGCTGAACAAAATTTTCGGTTTGGAAGAAAAGGAACTCCGAAGTAAATTCCGAAGCGATGAACTGCCCAAAGTAAACGAACTTTTAAACCTTTCTGAAGGGGAAGACCTCGAAGCCCAAACCATAAATCAGGCTCGGGTTTTGGAAGGTTCGGTGCGAAACACGGGGATCCATGCCTGTGGGGTCATTATCACCCCAGACGACATCACCAATTTTGTACCGATTGCCACTGCTAAGGATTCCGAATTATACGTGACCCAATTTGACAACTCGGTCGTGGAAAGTGCCGGGTTGTTGAAAATGGACTTCCTGGGGTTGAAAACCTTGACCCTTATCAAGGATACGGTAAAAATTGTAAAGCATAAGCACGGGGTTTCCTTGGATCCCGATGCATTTCCACTGGATGATGAAAAAACCTATGAACTCTTCCAAAGAGGGGAAACCGTAGGGATTTTTCAGTACGAATCGCCCGGGATGCAAAAACACATGAAGGACCTGAAGCCTACCGTTTTTGCCGATCTCATTGCCATGAACGCTTTGTATCGACCCGGTCCTATGGAATACATTCCGAGTTTTATTAGAAGGAAACATGGCGAAGAGGAAATTACCTATGATCTTCCAGAAATGGAGGAATATTTAAAAGAGACCTACGGAATTACCGTATATCAAGAACAGGTGATGTTGCTTTCCCAAAAATTGGCCAATTTTAGTAAAGGTGAAGCCGATGTCCTTCGGAAGGCCATGGGAAAAAAGCAAAAGGCGGTGTTGGATAAAATGAAGCCGAAGTTTGTGGAGCAAGCAGAAAAGAATGGCCATCCTGCTGAAGTATTGGAAAAAATCTGGAAAGATTGGGAAGCCTTTGCAAGTTATGCCTTCAATAAAAGTCATTCCACTTGTTACGCTTGGATTGCGTATCAAACGGCTTATTTAAAAGCGCACTACCCTGCAGAATACATGGCGGCGGTATTGTCCAATAACATGAACGACATTAAGCAGGTGACCTTTTTCATGGAGGAATGCCGAAGAATGGGAATGGAGGTCTTAGGGCCCGATGTAAATGAATCCTTTTACAAGTTTACCGTAAACGATCAAGGGGCGATCCGGTTTGGAATGGGGGCCATTAAAGGAGTGGGAGGAAATGCTGTCGCTACGATTGTGGAGCATCGGAAAGATGGAAAATACAAAAGTGTCTTCGATTTGGCTAAGCGAATCGATTTGCGTGCTGCCAATAAAAAAGCCTTTGAAAACTTGGTCCTGGCAGGAGGTTTCGACGGATTCGGAACCCATAGGGCACAGTACATGCACGATGAAGGGGATGGGGTGTTCTTTTTTGAAAAGGTATTGCGCTATGCCGCAAAATACCAAGAAACACAAAACTCTTCCCAAGTAAGTTTGTTTGGGGAAGCCAGTGAAGTACAAATCCCTGAACCTGAAGTGCCTCCCTGTGAAGAGTGGGGTACTATGAAAAAGCTGAAACTGGAAAAAGAAGTCGTAGGAGTGTATATTTCTGGACATCCCTTGGATGATTTTAAGATTGAAATCGATAATTTCTGTAATGTGAAGGTTTCCGATTTCCATCATCTAGAAGATTTTGTGAATCGGGAAGTATGTTTTGGAGGAGTGGTTACCGATGTACAGCATCGAGAAAGTAGAGCAGGAAAGGGTTGGGCCATTTTTACGGTAGAAGATTATGAAGATAGTTTTGAGTTCAAGATTTTTGGGGAAGAGTATCTAAAATTCCGCCACTTTTTGATCCCCAATTCTTTTATTTATGCACGGGTATTTATTCGGGAAGGATGGGTGAATCGTGATACGGGTAAAAAGGGAGATCCTAGGATGCAGTATAATCATTTTCAGTTATTGCACGATGTAATGGAGCAACAGGCAAAAAAGATCACGTTGCAAATGCCCATTACCGATTTGGCAGAAAAACGCATTCAGTTATTGAAGGATTTATTCAAAACCCATAAAGGCGACAAGCAAGTACACTTTACATTGTATGATTTTGAGGATGAGGTAAAATTGAATATGCCGAGCAGAAAAACCAAAATTTCTATCAATAGGGAATTGCTAGACGAATTAAAAGCAAACGAGGTTTCATACAAGCTTAACTAATTATCATCAAAAACAATATAGGCATTAGAGAATCTAATGTATTTCCTGTAAGTTTTGGAATAAAATTTGACTACTTTTGTATAATCATAAAAAACAACAAAATGGCTTTAGAAATAACAGACGCAACGTTCGAAGAAACCGTATTAAAAAGTGATAAGCCCGTGATGGTAGACTTTTGGGCTGCTTGGTGTGGTCCTTGCCGTATGGTAGGCCCTATTATTGATGAGATTAGTAAAGAGTATGACGGGAAAGCCGTTGTGGGAAAAGTAGATGTAGACGCCAATCAAGAGTTTGCAGCCAAATATGGGGTACGTAATATTCCAACAGTACTGGTATTCGACAAAGGTGAATTGGTAGGTCGCCAAGTAGGTGTAGCACCTAAAAATGTATATACCGAAGCGATTGATTCCCTTTTATAATTGAAAAAGAAAAATCTACTAAAAGGCTCCTTTTTAGGAGCCTTTTTTTATTTTAGTACCAAAGTAATAAATCAATAAAAACTTACTCATAAACACTGAGTCACGATTATGGAAAAAGTATATAAAGTTCAGGATCAAATAGACAATCAATTACTTAAAGACCGAAAAATATTCTTATGGGGAATGGTGGATGATGATAGTGCCAAACATGTGGTAGATCGTTTATTGTATTTGGATTCCTTGAATCATGAAGAGATACAATTGTACATCAATAGTCCGGGGGGGTATGTGACTTCAGGGTTCTCCATGTACGATACCATAAAGTCCATAAAAAGCCCTGTATCCACTATATGTACTGGTTTAGCAGCTTCCATGGGAAGCATTCTTTTGTCGGTAGGTGAAAAGGGAAGGCGATTTATTCAGCCGCACGCCCGTGTGATGATTCACCAACCTAGCGGAGGTGCTAGGGGGCCTGCCAGTGATATTGAAATTACCGCTTCAGAAATTGTTAAAACCAAAGAGTTAAGTGCTAAAATACTTGCTGAAAATTGTGGTCAGAGTTTCGAGAAGGTCATGAAAGACTTCAATAGGGACCATTGGATGGATGCCGAAGAAAGTGTGGAATACGGTATTGTAGACGGAATCTTAGCCCAATAATCTTGAACATTGAAAAAGAAATAAATGAAATTTCTGGGTTTAAAAACCTTGAACTGCTCGCTACGCAGGTGGTGGAAGGATTTATTTCTGGATTGCATAAGAGTCCGTTTCACGGTTTTTCTGCAGAATTTGCCGAACATAAAATTTATAATAATGGGGAAAGTACCAAGCATATTGATTGGAAGCTTTTTGCAAAAACCGATAAACTCTACACAAAACGTTACGAAGAAGAGACTAATTTAAGGTGTCACTTTATCATCGATAATAGCAGTTCAATGCATTACCCAAAAGTGAAGGAGTTTTCAATTCATTCACTTAATAAGATTGGGTTCTCGGTACTGGCGACTGCAGCCATCATGAATTTGATGAAGCGGCAACGGGATGCGGTGGGGATGAGTATTTACAGCAATGAATACGAATATTATGCTTCGGAAAAGGGCAGTGAACGGCACCATCAAATGTTATTGGCTCAGCTCAATCAAGCTTTGTTGCGGGAGCGAAAAGAAGTAAAGACGAAAACCTATACCCATTTGCATTTAATAGCTGAAAAGCTGAAAAGGCGCTCTTTGGTCTTTTTGTTTTCAGATATGTTTCAAAGTGACAAGGAAGAAGAAGCGTTATTTGAAGCCCTTCAGCATTTAAAGTATAACAAACACGAAGTGATTCTTTTTCACACCTATGATAAACGTAAAGAGTTGGCGTTCGATTTCAGCAATCGCCCAAAGCGTTTTGTAGATGTGGAAACAGGAGAACATGTAAATTTATACGCAGATAATATTCGGGAATCCTATGAAGCCGCTGTAAAAGAGTACTTTGAAGCGCTAAAATTAAAGTGCGGGCAGTACCGGATAAAGTATGTGAATGCCAATATTAATGAGGGCTTCAATAAAATTTTGACTACGTATTTGTTGGAGCGACAGAAGTTTGGATAAAGTTCCAATTTTTTTACTTTTTTATTTGTGAATATAAAAATGCGGAGTATATTTGCCACCGCTAAACAAGAAGCAAACGCTATAATAACTACTGTTGTAGTTTCCTGAATAAGGTTGGTAATTTGGTCTGGTAGTTCAGCTGGTTAGAATACCTGCCTGTCACGCAGGGGGTCGCGGGTTCGA
>CEQG01153846.1_pt1 | contig 43899 bp, 40 predicted proteins | sample 350301 | NCBI WGS metagenome assembly CEQG01 (sample SAMEA2621242, study PRJEB7988) | marine metagenome | isolation source: saline water (ENVO:00002010), including | reverse complement strand
TAGCGTTTAAAGATTTGGTTTACACTCCAGATGCGCACACCGCCACGATTGAACTTGATGGAGAGACCTACATGGCCATCCTTCAGGACATCCAGTTCCACGCGGTGACAGATCGCATCCTTCATATAGATTTCTATCAAATCTTTGAGGACAAGGAAGTATCCCTTACCATCCCCGTACACTTTACAGGTAACTCCCGTGGTGTGCGCAACGGTGGTGTACTGCGCAAGACAAACCGTACCCTGCGCGTTAAGGCACTCCCCAAGAACCTGCCAGATTATATCGAGGCAGATATCACGAACCTCAAGATAGGCAACAAGTTGTACATCACTGAACTTGCAAATGATGACTATAAGTTCATGCACCCTGAGAACACCGTGGTATGTCAAGTAAGGACATCACGTAACGTTATCGAGGACGAAGATGAAGATGAAGAAGGAGCAACTGAAGAAGGAGCAGAAGCAGCAGCATCTGAAGAAGAAACCACTGCAACTGAGTAAATCCCTTTTAAGGTCTATAAACAAGCACCCGTCCATATGGCGGGTGTTTTTATTTGGCTCAAAGCCAAAAGTACCCCGACAGGGTCTCGATTCAAAATGCTAAATTTGCCAGCAGAACAACCCATAAACATATGCTGGCTTTTTTCGGGAGACTTTTTAAGAGCAAAAAACCATCTGAAAGCACAACCGCCACGCCCATGAAAAAATATCTCATTACAGGCCTGGGCAACATAGGGCCTAAATACCACAACACTAGGCACAATATTGGTTTTCAGGTCCTTGACGCTTTCGCGGAAGCGAATCAACTCACCTGGGAAACAGAAAAACTGGGCGATGTGGCACATACAAAGATCAAGGGCCGCCCTATCACCCTGCTCAAGCCCAATACCTATATGAACCTGAGCGGCAAGGCCGTGCGGTACTGGCTGACCAAAGAAAAAGTGGATATCGGGAACCTTCTTGTGATCACGGATGACCTCAACCTTGATTTTGGCACCATACGCCTTAAGGGAAAGGGCAGCGATGGTGGCCACAATGGCCTCAAGGATATACAGGCCCAGTTGAACACCACAAGCTACCCAAGGTTCAGATTTGGCATAGGAGACAGGTTCAGCAAGGGGAAACAGGTTGATTTTGTGCTGGGAGAATGGTCCATGGATGAAGCATTGGACCTTCCTGAACGCCTGGAGACCTCATGCAAAATCATAGAAAGTTTTGTGGGCGCGGGACTGTCAAGCACCATGAACACATTTAACGGCAAGTAACGTGAAGCAACACCCATCAGCGCAAGAATTCAATGGCTCAAAATCAACGGTGGTGACCATAGGCACCTTTGATGGGGTCCACCGCGGGCATAGAAAGATCATCAGCCGTCTTATTGCAAGCGCCCAGAGCAATGCCCTAGAGTCGGTTGTGCTCACGTTTTTCCCACACCCGCGCATGGTGGTGCAAAAGGAGAGCAGCATCAAGCTCATAGATACCATTGACGAGCGCATACACCTGCTTGAGGAGACCGGGCTTGACCATCTTATCGTACATCCGTTTACCCATGAATTTTCACGCCTTTCGGCAGAAGAATTTGTGGAGGAAATCCTGGTAAACCAGTTAAGGGCAAAGCGGGTCATCATAGGATATGACCATCATTTTGGCCGTAACCGCAATGCTAATATTGATGATCTAAGAAGGTATGGCAAACAGTATGGATTTGATGTCGAGGAAATCTCAAAACAGGATATTGATGATGTTGCCATCAGTTCTACAAAGATCAGAAAAGCCCTTGAAGCAGGCGACCTCGCCCTGGCCAATGAATTCCTGGGCAAGCCCTTTATGCTTACCGGCACGGTAACCCGGGGCAAGGGCCTGGGCCGTAAACTGCACTATCCCACGGCAAACCTGCACATTGCAGAAGACTACAAGCTTATCCCAGCTAAAGGAGTCTATGTGGTACAATCGCAAATTGGGCATAAAGACTATTACGGCATGATGAGCATAGGTACAAACCCCACGGTGGGCGGCAGCGCCCTTACCATAGAGACGTTTTTCTTTGACCTCTCCATGGACCTTTATGATAAAAAGATCCAGATAGAAGTGTTAACCCGCATCAGGGATGAAAAAAAGTTTGATAATTTAGACCAGCTTGTACGGGCCATGAAACAGGATGAGCAGTTCTCTCTCAATTACATCAAGAAATATACATGATAGAAAAATGGTTGTTTAAAAGGGTTGACAATAGTGCGCTGATTGTTTTTCGCGTGATTTTTGGCCTTTTGATAACTATTGAAGCATGGGGGGCATTGTTCACGCAATGGATAAGGCACACCCTACTGGAAGGTGCCTTTACCTTTAATTTTATTGGGCTTGGTTTTTTACAGCCCTTGCCGGGCAACGGCATGTACTTCTATTATGGCCTTATGGGCCTTTTTGGCGTATTCATCATGGTGGGCTTTAAGTACAGGTGGAGTGTTGTGTTCTATGGCATCATGTGGTCATGTGTGTACCTCATGCAAAAGTCTTCATACAACAATCATTATTACCTCTTAATGCTGCTGCTGGGCATCATGGCCACGTTTCCGGCAAACAGGTACCTCTCCATAGACGTTTGGCGTAAGCCAGCCCTGAAAAAGATCTCCATGCCGCGGTGGGTATATATTGTCATCATAGGCCAGGTATGGATTGTGTACACCTATGGCTCCATTGCAAAAATGTATCCAGATTGGTTGAACGCCACCGTTCCGCGGTTGCTTATGCTGGGCAAAAAAGACTATTGGCTTGTGGGGGACATCCTGCAACAGCCGTGGACACACTACACCATTGCCTATGTGGGCATTTTATATGACGGGCTTATCATACCCTTGCTCTTGTGGAAACGTACCCGCTGGTTTGCCTTTGGGTTTTCAATATTTTTCCACCTGTTCAATTCTATAATATTTCAAATTGGGATTTTTCCATACATGTCACTGGCATTTTCACTGTTTTTCTTTTCATCGCGCGGGGTCCATGACCTGTTCTTGAAAAAAAAGGAATATTATGGGGGTGACGAAGTGGTCGCACCACCCCGTTACAAACCAGTACTGGCTGTTTTTCTGGTTTACTTTGCCTTTCAGGTGGGGTTACCGCTGCGTCACTGGTTCATACAAGACAATGTACTGTGGACCGAAGAAGGCCACCGCCTCTCCTGGCGCATGATGCTGCGCACTAAACACGGGCGCATCACAATAAGGATCAAGGATAAAAAAACGGGCAACATACAATTGTACAACCTTGATAAGCTTTCGCGAAAGCAACAAAGGGCCATTTCCACAAAGCCAGACATGATATGGCAGTTGGTACAGCGTATCAAGAAAGAAGAAGGTAAGCAAGGAAGGGACGTAGCCATCTATGTGGATGCACGCGTGCGCGTCAATGGCAGGCCCTATCAATCAATGATTGATCCTAAGTATGACATGGCTGAGGCCCAATGGGACTACTGGGGGCATAATGACTGGATCCTCCCCTCAAATCTTGCCGTGAAACCTACCTATGGCGTGGACTCAGATTCTTCTGTGGATTAGTACAAAACCTGCATTTTTAACGGCTGTTTTTTCTATTTTTACCCCTTCAAAAAAAGATTCATGTTACAGGTAGTAGACATTCGTGAAAACAAGGAAGGGTATATCAAAGCCCTTGCCAAAAGGAATTTTGATGCAAGCGGTATTTTTGAAGAGGTTGTTTCGCTTGACGAAAAACGTCGTTCTACCCAGGCAGAACTTGACAACACCCTTGCCGAAAGCAACAAGCTCTCCAAAGAAATAGGCATGCTCTTTAAAAATGGCGAGCCTAAAAAAGCAGCCGTCCTAAAGGAAAAGACGGCAGGGCTCAAAGAAAGGTCAAAAGAACTACAGGAAACCCTGAACACTGCAGTTGCTGCGCTGGATACCTTATTGTACACCATCCCGAACATCCCCCAGGAAAGCGTGCCTGCCGGTAAAAGTGATAAGGATAATGAGGAGGTTTTCCGCAAGGGTGAAATCCCACAACTTACGGATGCCCTGCCCCACTGGGAACTCGCCAAGCAACATGATATAATCGATTTTGACCTGGGCAACAAGATTACCGGGGCAGGTTTCCCTGTTTACAAAGGCAAGGGTGCCCGCCTGCAACGTGCCCTGATAGCATACTTTCTGGATAAAAATACTGATGCCGGATATACTGAATACCAAGTGCCGCACCTGGTCAATGAAGCTTCAGGTTTTGGCACTGGGCAATTGCCTGATAAAGAAGGTCAAATGTACCATGTAACGGCTGATGACCTGTACTTAATACCTACCGCAGAGGTACCGGTGACCAATCTTTTTAGAGGGGATTTGCTGGAAGAAGGCAACCTTCCCATCACCTGTACGGGCTATACACCATGTTTTCGCCGGGAGGCAGGTTCTTATGGAGCGCATGTACGCGGCCTCAACCGCCTGCACCAGTTTGACAAAGTAGAAATCGTTCGCCTTGAGCGACAAGAGGATAGTGACGCCGCGCTGGATGGCATGGTAGAGCATGTAAAGACCATTCTTGACGAGCTCAAGCTCCCCTATCGCATACTGCGCCTTTGTGGTGGAGACCTGGGCTTCACCTCTACGCTTACCTATGACTTTGAGGTATTCTCCACGGCACAGGACCGCTGGCTCGAGATCAGTTCTGTTTCAAACTTCAAGACCTTTCAGGCAAACCGCTTGAAACTGCGCTACAAGGATAAGGATGGCAACAAGAAACTGGTTCATACCCTTAACGGTAGTTCTCTTGCCCTGCCCCGTGTACTTGCAGGAATTCTTGAAAATTACCAGACCGCTGAGGGCATCAAGATACCAGAGGTGCTCGTACCCTATTGTGGTTTTGATATGATCTAGTAAAACAAGCTGGCTTACGCCGAATACTATCCTGGCTTAATTTTGGTTATATTTACCAAAAGGGAAAAATTGCGCAACTACGTTATCATCCTGCTGTTCATATGCTGTTCTTTTACCGTGAAGGGTCAAGAGGACCAGTTGGCACGCAATTATCTTGAGCAGGGAGAATTTGCAAAGGCAGCCACGACTTATGAGCTACTGCTTGAGGACAACCCCAGGAACAGGAACTATATATTGGGGCTTGTACAGGCCTATCAACAACTTGAAGAGTATGCAAAGGCTGAAACCCTACTCCTCAAAAACATGGATGCGCGGTTGCCCCAACCTGATTATGAAATAGAACTGGGTCACAACTATGACCTGATGGGCAATACAGAAGAGGCCGAAAAATTCTATAAAATCGCGGAAATGCACGTGATGGAAAATCCATCTTATGCCTACGTTGTGGGGCGCGCATTTGAAAAGTACAGCCTCCTGGACCATGCTGCAGATACATATCAAAAAGCCATGGAGCTTGATGACCGTATTATCCTGAACTCACAATTGGCCTCAGTCTATGGTGAGCAGGGCAAAATAGACATGATGTTTGACACGTATGTGGACCTTATAGTCAAGGATGAAAAATACACCCCCGTGGCACAGCGCACATTTTCAAGGTTTATCACGGAGGACCCTTCAAACCCTGCCAATGTTACGTTTAAAAACCTGCTCTTAAAACGCATACAGCAGCAGCCAGAACTTATTTACAACAAGTTGCTAAGCTGGTTGTTCATACAACAAAAGGATTATAAAAAGGCCTTCTTGCAGGAAAAGGCAATCTACAAGCGCAGTGATGGTGACATGCAGGGCATCATCAATCTTGCCGGTATAACACTAGATGAAAATGTTGAAGACATTACCGGGGAAATCCTGGGTTTTATCATTGATAACTCCATGGATCCCAGTATACAGCTATCAGCAAGGCAAAAGTTGTTGAGCTTAAAGATTAGCAATGCCCCAGCAGAAGAATACACAAAGCTTGCCAAGGAGTATGAAGATTTGATAGCTACATTTGGACGGTTACCACAAACGCTTTCACTACAGGTGGAATATGCCCATTTTCTTGCATTTAACATGAATGAAAAGGAAAGGGCCATCACCTACCTCAAGGAAAGCTTACAACTCCCCTTGTCAGAGTTTCAAGAAGCCAGGGCAAAAATGGAACTTGCTGATATACTTGTCCTGGATGAAAAATTCAACTCGGCATTGATATACTATTCCCAGATTCAAAAAAAGGTCAAAAACGATGTGCTGGCGCAAGAAGCGCGTTACAAAGTGGCCAGGACAAGTTATTACAAAGGCGATTTTGAATGGGCACAGACCCAGCTAAAGGTATTAAAGTCTTCAGCGACGCAACTTATTGCTAATGATGCCCAGCGGCTTTACCTGCTCATCGCAGACAATTCACTGGAAGACACCACGCTTACCGCCCTTAAAAAGTTTGCCCATGCTGATCTGCTCTCGTTTCAAAACAAAAAAGAAGAGGCGATACAGGCCTATGCAGAAATCCTGGAGAACCACAAGGGAGAAAGTATCGAGGACGAGACATTTATGGCGCAAGCCAAAGTATATGAAGAACTGGGCAACCATGAAGCGGCCCGGGACGATTACCTAAGGATCATACAATATTATGGCAAGGATATCCTTGCAGATGAGGCCCATTACCAGCTGGCAAACCTGTATGCAGGACCTTTAAAGGATGATGAAAAGGCAAAGGAGCAATATGAGGCCATCATCTTCAACTTTGAGGACAGCATCTATTATGTAGAGGCCCAAAAGAAATACCGTCGCCTGCGCGGCGATGCGATAAATTGAATCGTTAAATTTGCCCTAAATTCCCTCTTATGATAATTTACAACGTCACATCAAATGTTGATGACTCCATCCATGATGAATGGATAAAATGGATGCAGGAAGAGCACATCCCACAGATATTAAGCACGGGCAAATTTGTAAAGGCCCTGATGAGCAAGGTACTTGTTGAAGAAGAAATGGGCGGGCAGACCTACTCCGTTCAATATTTTGCAAAATCCAGGGAGCACCTGGATGAATACTATAAGACCGATGCCGCAGAACTGCGCAAACATACCACAAGGTTTGCTGACAAGCTGGTTTCCTTCCGTACGGAGATGGCCATAATAGGTGAAGCCTCCCTACAATCATGAGCAAGCATCAATCAGGTAATGTAAGGGCTAAAAAACATCTGGGGCAACACTTTCTCAAGGATGAGGATATCGCAAAAAAAATAGGGGATACCCTTACGTTGCAAGGCTATGGCCACGTACTTGAGATAGGCCCCGGGATGGGTGTGCTCACAAAATACATACTACAAAAGGACCTGGATGTCACCGTGATGGACCTGGATACGGAGTCTATAGAGTATCTCAAAGAACAGTTTCCCATGGAGCATCCTGCATTGAAGCTGGACAGGTTACATATTCTGGAAGGAGATTTTTTAAAGTATGACCTTTCAACGGTTTTTGGCGACAAGCCCTTTGCGATAACGGGCAATTTCCCGTACAATATTTCCACACAGATTGTCTTTAAGGCCATCGAGCAGCGAGGGCAAATCCCAGAATTCACCGGCATGTTTCAAAAGGAAGTCGCACAGCGCATCTGTGAACCCGCAGGCTCAAAGGTATATGGTATACTTTCCGTACTTACCCAGGCTTTTTATGATGCCGAGTACCTTTTTACCGTACCGCCCACGGTCTTTAACCCGCCGCCCAAGGTAGATAGCGGTGTGATACGCTTAAAGCGAAAGGAAAACCACGATGATATAGGCTGTGACCCCAAGTTGCTCTTCAGGGTTGTGAAGACCGCATTTCAACAACGCCGCAAGACCCTGCGCAACAGCTTAAAATCTTTTGACCTTAGTGACGAGCTCAGGGCAGACCCACTTTTCGCCGAAAGGCCAGAACAGCTCACCGTGGCACAATTTGTACATCTCACAAACCTGCTTGCCTGAGTTGCGCCACTATTTCACTTTAATACGCGTTTAACGCATTAATACTGCCCGTGGCGAGATACTTTGGTTATATTTGTTCGGCAAAAAAAACCTAAAGGATGATGACAAGGCCCATTCCATTTGAGGTTACGGACACACTGCTAGACCAGATACGGCAGCTTATAGAAGAACGACGCAATGCCGGCCTTGAAGAATTGTTGCAGGACGTTCACCATGCTGATATTGCCGAAATACTCGATGCCCTCAATACCGAGGAAGCCACCTACCTTGTAAAACTTCTTGACAGCGAGAAAACCTCTGAGGCCCTTATGGAGCTGGACGAGGATGTGCGCGAGCGCCTGCTTGACAACCTTACCGCAAAGGAGATAGCCAGCGAGCTGGAAGAACTGGATACCGATGACGCGGTAGACTTTATCTCTGAGCTGGACGATGAGATGCAGCGCAAGGTCATAAGCGCCATAGAAGATGAAGAACATGCCCGCGATATTGTGGAAATGCTCATGTACGATGAGGATTCTGCCGGGGGGCTCATGGCAAAAGAGCTCGTCAAGGTGCGCGAGACATGGACGGTTGCCGGTTGCGTGCGCAAGATGCGGGCACAGGCGCAAAACGTGACCCGTGTGCACAGCGTATATGTGGTGGATGCCCAAGACAGGTTGATAGGCCGCCTGTCCCTCAAGGACCTGCTTACCGCTGACGCAAAATCAAGGATTGCAGATATCTATATTGCAAATGTTGACCACGTCAACGTTAAGGACAAGGGCGAAGAAGTTGCCCGCCTCATGCAAAAATATGACCTTGAAGCCATCCCGGTGACCAATGATGCCGGTACGCTCCTAGGTAGGATAACCATTGACGATATTGTAGATTTTATACGGGACGAGGCTGACCGTGATTATCAAATGGCGGCCGGTATCTCAGAAGACGTAGAAGCTGATGATTCTGTTTTAAGGATAGTAAGGGCCCGTTTGCCGTGGCTTTTACTGGGGCTTGTGGGCAGCCTTTGTGCAGTATATATCATGCAGGGTTTTGGCGGTGCGCTCACCAGCCATCCCGAGCTGTTTTTCTTTACCCCGCTCATTGCGGCCATGGCCGGTAACGTGGGGGTACAAAGTAGCGCGATCATCGTACAGGGCCTTGTGAACGACAATGTAAAGGGAAGCCTGTTTTTAAGGATGGTCAAGGAAATAAGCATTAACCTTATCAATGGTGCAGCGGTGGGCATCCTCGTGATTGCCTTTGCCGCAATGATCTCACTGGAGACCATGGTGGGGCTCACGATAGCCATCGCAATGTTATGTGTCATGATAGTGGCGTCACTCATAGGTACGTTTGTGCCCATCATACTCCACAAGCGGGGCATTGATCCTGCAATTGCCACCGGTCCCTTTATCACGACCAGCAACGATATCTTTGGCATCTTCCTTTTTTTCCACTTGGCAAAATGGATCCTTGGTTTTTAGATTTCGCTTTAAGCGAAAATTACTTCAACATCATACCGCTTAAGCATCTCGTATATTAACTTTGTGGTTATGAAACCTTCAGTTTTTGAAAAAGATATTAGTGTAACAAGTTCAGCCATCGACCAGATGGGCCATGTGAACAACGTGCAGTACCTACAATGGGTACAAGACATTGCCGAAGCTCACTGGACAAGCCGTTCATCAAGCGACGAACTTGAAAAATACGCGTGGGTCGCACTGGAACACCATATAAAATACCATGCCCCCGGTTTTGTGGACGAGGCCATAACGCTGCAGACCTGGGTTGAAAAATTTGAAGGTGTAAAAAGTATAAGACATACTAAAATCTATAGAAAAAAGGATGACAAGATACTCGTGACGGCAGTTACACACTGGTGCTTGCTTGCCATGCCCAAGGGCCGCCCCTTGCGGGTTCCCATCGAAATTTTAGATAAATTCTAGCAAAACCCATACTTGTGAAGGTATTACACATAGACTCAAACCACCCCTTGTTGCTTGAACAACTCTCAGCTCTAGGTTGGCAAAACGATCAAGACTACACCTCATCAAAAGAAGAAATAGAGCAAAAAATAGCAGCCTATGATGGCGTGGTGATACGCAGCAGGTTTAAGATTGACAAGCAATTTCTGGATGCCGCCACAAACCTAAAATGGATAGGCCGTGTGGGTGCCGGGCTAGAAAGCATTGATGGGGATCATGCTGCCATTAAAGGAGTCCAACTCATCGCAGCCCCAGAGGGCAACCGCAATGCTGTAGGAGAACACGCCATGGGCATGCTGCTCATGCTGCTCAACAAATTAAGGCAAGCGGACCAGGAGATACGCAATGGCCAGTGGAACCGTGAAAAAAACCGTGGGCATGAACTTGAAGGAAAGACCGTGGGCATCATAGGATATGGCAATATGGGCAGGGCCTTTGCCAGGAAATTGCGCGGCTTTGACTGTGAGGTAATCTGCTATGATATCAAGGAGGATGTGGATAATGCAGATGCAGAACAGGTGACCCTGGAAGAGTTTAAGCGTGAAGTAGATGTGGTGAGCCTGCACACACCGTGGACCCCACTTACGGATAAAATGTTCAATAAAGAGTTTATCGCAGGTTTTGCAAAACCCTTCTGGTTAATCAATACCGCTAGGGGCAAAAGCGTTGTGACCGCAGACCTGGTTGATGCCTTGCAGGAGGGCAAGATCCTGGGTGCCGGCCTGGACGTACTTGAGTATGAAAACCTATCTTTTGAAAACCTCTTCACTGATGCAGATAGCATGCCCGGCCCGCTTAAATATCTCTTACGGGCAGAAAATGTGGTACTCTCACCACATATCGCCGGCTGGACGGTAGAAAGCAAGATAAAGTTGGCTCAAACCATTGTGGACAAGGTCAAGGCCCTGTACCATAAATAATTTTAACTTTTTGTTAGGATTCCATATTATTTCTTAATTTGGTCACAAATAACTGACCATCATGAATTTACTTGACCCCAAAGTACAAAGCAAGGACCTCGTGGGAAGAACTATCGCTGCGCTTGATAAACTGAGCGACGGTATGAAATTCCAACTTTTGCAGCAGCAAAAACAATCTGGCCTTACCCCTTTACAAATTAAGATCATCCTCTTTGTTGCCAGTCATGAACCTTCTCTAAACACTGTATCACAGTTAGTTAAGGAGCTGCTGGTTACAAAAGCGACCATCAGTGACTCCATAAAAAGCCTGGAGAAAAAAGGGCTGGTCCGTAAACAACTGGATTATAAGGACAATAGGAGCTTCAGTATTCAGCTTACCGAAAAGGGAAAGAAGATATGCGAAGAATTAGGTGATTACATTTCACCTTTTCAAAAAAGCCTTGTACAGATCGAGCAGGATGATTTGGCCAGATTATACAATAATCTCTTCGGTATTTTAAAAAATCTGGATGACAAGGGGGCTATCAACCTCAACAGGTCTTGCAATTCATGCAAAAATTATAGGACTGACGGTATCAACCATGCTTTTTGTATGGAGTTGCGCATGCAGATAAAACCATTTGAACGCCGCATGGACTGTACGGTATACAAAGAACAGAAAACTAAAGTAATATTATGAAAAACAGAGTAACGGGACTAGGTGGTTTTTTCTTTAAGACAAAGAATCCAGATGCCATCAAGGCGTGGTACAGGGAACATTTGGGCATTCCTACTGACCAGTTTGGGTGGACCTTCTGGTGGATGGATGAAAATGGAAATAAATGCAGTACGCAATGGAGCCCTTTTAAGGAAGACACGGGTTATTTCGCTCCTAGCGAAAAACAATTCATGATGAACTTTAGGGTAGAGAACCTGGTCGAACTTTTAAAGGTCTTAAAAGAAGAAGGCGTTACCATCGTGGGGGAGATGGAAGAATATGATTATGGAAAATTCGGTTGGATTCTTGACCCAGAGGGAAACAAGATTGAACTTTGGGAGCCTATTGACAAGGCTTTTTTATAAATTAGCTAGCTTTATAATTCATCAATAAAGCAATCATGGAAGCTAATCAAAACTTCAACACCGGCAATGAAAGCTGGAACCAGCCCCCTCCCCCACCTTCAAATGATAAAAAAATCCTGGCAGGTATTCTTGCCATCGTGCTGGGTGGTCTGGGCATTCACAAATTTATCTTGGGCTACAATCAAGAAGGGGCAATATTGCTTGTGGCCACGATTGTGGGGTATATCCTCACTTGTGTCTTTGTGGGTGTTTTTATAGTTATCGCTACGGGGATCATCGGCCTTATCGAGGGCATTATCTATCTTACAAAGACTGACCAGGAATTCTATGACACCTATATTTTGAACAAGAAACCTTGGTTTTAAATGATGTCATTATCAGGCCTTTTGAGCACGGAGATTTTTTCCGCGTAAGCGAAATATACAAAGCCGGCCTGGATACCGGTATCGCAACCTTTGAAACCCAGGTTCCATCCTATGACGACTGGGATTCACGTTTTTTGAAGATTTGTAGGTATGTGGCTTTCGCCAAAAATACCATGGTGGGATGGGCGGCCCTCAGCCCTAGGTCAAAGCGTGAATGTTACCGCGGTGTCGCAGAAACCACTATCTATATCGACCCCGTATTTCATGGTAAGGGTGTGGGCAAAAAACTCTTGCAACACTTGATTGATGAAAGCGAAAAAGCAGGATTTTGGACGCTTACCGCCCACATCTTCCCTGAGAATACGGCCAGTATAAATCTACATGAGAAATTAGGGTTTACCATAGTGGGACAACATCAACGCATTGCCCAGCGCAACGGTAAATGGCATGATAATGTGGTATTGGAAAAAAGGTCAAAAAATTCATAACACATTGATTTTCAAATTAAATTAGTAATATTGCAATATCACTAATTTATATTTACCATAAAATGGGTGCTACAAAATCACACATCCACGATGAGTCGCACATCAAGACTTCACGCATCGCAAAAGTCTTTGCCCATCCTGCTAGGATTGCAATCTTGAGCCACATTGTAAAACATAAGCAATGCTCCTGTATTGAACTTTCAGAAAAAATATCGCTATCCCAACCCACCATAAGCCAGCATCTTACGGTAATAAAAAATCAAGGTGTCTTAATAGGCAAATATGAAGGCAAGGAACTCTACTATACCATAAAGCCTCATGTAATTGAAGAAATGCAACAAGACTTAAGTGACTGCCTCATGCGCCTTAAGAGCTAACCTATTCATCTTCATCGAGTTTTTTACCCGCCTCCAGCTTTCTTTCAAGTTCTTCTTGAAATTCCTCTAGTACAGGCTTTACGGTACTTTCTGGAAGGTCTGCAATGCGTATGTACATCAACCCATCTACCGAATTGTTGAAAAGGGGGTCTACGTTAAAGGCAATTACCTTTGCATTCTGCTTGATATATTTTTTAATAAGCACAGGCAAGCGCAGGTTTCCAGTTTCAAGTTCTTCAATAAGTTTATCAAATTTGTTAAGGTCTGCCTCGCTTTCATCAAAAACAAACTCCTTGTCAACATCCTTCAGTTTTAACTTAAACTCCTTCTTGGGCCTTACATATTGCGCAATGTACGGGTCATAATAATGAGACTTCATGAACTCGATCATCAGCGATTTTGAAAAATTTGAAAATTGGTTGCTGATACTCACGCCCCCTATGAGGTATTTATGCTCAGGAAAACGTAATGTGGTATGCACGATCCCCTTCCATAACAAGAACAGTGGCATGGGCCGTTGTTGAAATTCTTTTATGATAAAGGCACGACCCATCTCTATGCTCTCGCTCATCATCTTGTGCAGCTCTGGTTCAAACCGAAACAAGCTCTGCAGGTAAAACCCATCAATGCCATGTTGTTCAAAAATCTTCTTGCCAAGCCCCATGCGGTATGCCCCGGCAATTTTTTTTGACTCATCATCCCACAAGAACATGTGGTGGTAGTACTTGTCATAATCATCAAGGTCGAGGGGTTCATTGGTCCCCTCCCCAACTTCCCTGAAGGTTATTTCGCGTAAGCGGCCTATTTCTCGTAACACATTGGGGATATCTTTTGCCGGGGTAAAGAACACCTCATAATTCTTGCTCTGTAGCAGGCGGTGGTCATTTTCGCGCAAGCTTATAACTTCTTTTTCTATAAGTTCGCTTCTTACCTCATGGGCAATCTTCTTGGGCTCCCTGGCAACTTTTAAAGAATGGGGTATGGTGCTCAGCAACCTTTTCTTTTCAAAGGTCTTGGCGAGCATGTAGGTCTTTTTGCGCAAAAACTCGGTAAATTCCGTGAGGTCTTCATGTTCATCCTGCGCTTTCGCGGAAATAGGATGCCCTATTCTCACCTCGATGACCCTGTTTTTTTGTGTGAACAGTTCTGATGGCAACTTTGCCGTGCGCAACGTATCGCTTATACTTGAAAGTTTGTAGAACAACCTGCTGTTCTTAGCATGAAAGTAGATGGGCACCACGGGCACGTTTGCCTTCTTGACCAGTTTCATGGCCGCAGGCTCCCACGGCCTATCGATTATAAGCTTGTCGTCTTTATATGTCGAGACCTCCCCGGCGGGAAAAATACCCAGTGGATGACCCTCTTGTAGATGTTTCATGGCCTGTTTAAAGCCCAGCAAACTGCTCTTGATATCCTTTCTGTCCTCAAAGGGGTTCACTGGCATTACATAGGGCTTGAGGGGCTCAATACGGTGCAGCAGGAAGTTTGCTATGATCTTAAAATCCGTTCTCTGCTCCAGCATTAGCTTGAGCAGGAGTATGCCGTCAATACCCCCCAGGGGATGGTTGCTTATCGTGATGAATGAACCGTCCTTGGGCAGTCGCTTGAGGTGTTCTTCTGGGATATCAAAGTTGATCTCAAATTCATCCAGGATGGCGTTGAGAAACTCCAGGTCACTGAGGTGCTTGTTGCGGTTGTAGATTTCGTTAGCTTTTGAAATCCTCAGCACCTTCATCAACGTCCACCCCATAAAGGTCCCCAGAAAACCAAATTTATCAGCATTTATGGCCTGGGCAACTTCTTTTGCGGTGACTAATCCCATGAATTTATATTGATTGATCTTATGTTAATGCGCAAAGATAGGACAAAATGAATTCAGTCATTGCCTATCACCATTTGCAGCGTCCTGCCAGTTTGTTGTTTCAAGAGCACGTTTGTTCTGTTCTCCAGTGACCGTACTGCGGCTACATCAGCATGTCTTATGGTATAGAGGTTTACGGGGTTCATGACATCCACATGAAAATTTGCCCTTAAGTGTGCGATGAGCTCGTCTAATTTACCAAACTTGTTATCAACACAAACAGAAAAACTGATTGCCGAGTTCTGTATAAGGTCAACCTTCATCCCGTACCTGCCCAGTAATTTAAAGACCTCACCTATGTTATCTTCCATCATGAATGAAAAATCAAGTGAGGAGAGCGCTATAAGTACCTGGTTCTTTTTAAGTATATAACAAGGGGTCAGGGGCTCTATATCTTCTCCCAGCATGACGCAGGTCCCTTTTTCGGCTGGGGCCAAAAATGGTTTCACATACAGCGGGATTTCCTTCCGCTTGAGCGGTTGTATCGTTTTGGGATGAATCACTGAAGCCCCATAAAAGGCCAATTCAATGGCTTCTTCATAACTTATGGTATTCAACAGCCTGGCATGGTCAAAGTATCGTGGATCTGCACTCAGCACCCCCGGCACATCCTTCCAGATGGTAAGGCTCTTGGCATCTAGGCAATATGCTATGATAGCGCCCGTGTAGTCGCTCCCTTCACGGCCCAGCGTGGTGGTAAAGCCATTGCCGTCAGACGCGATGAAGCCCTGGGTTATCACCATCCCAGATTTTGGCATGGACTTTTTAATGGCCATCCTGGTGGTTTCCCAGTCTACTTTACCCTCGCGATATGCAGCATTTGTCTTGATGTTTTCCCTGATATCGATCCAGGTGCCACAAAAGCCGTTTTCTTTTAAAAACCAGTGGATTATCAAAGTACTCATGATCTCACCATGGCTTACCACCTGGTCATAGACAAAGTCATAATGCGGAGATTTGTTGCGACCCAGGAAATCCTTGATGAGGTTTATTTGGCTTAAAGCCAAAGCAAAAATAGCGTGCCCCACCGGGAAGAGCTCATCCAGGATGTCTTTGTGATATTGCCATACCCTTGCCAGCGGTTCATTAAAATCCTGGTCTTTATCAAAATAAGCTGCGACCACGGCTTCAAGGGCATTTGTGGTCTTGCCCATGGCAGATACCACAATGATCACGTCCTTGACCTGCGTTGACTGGAGGACTTTTAGTACATTTTGTATTGCATGGGCATCCTTAACCGATGCCCCACCAAATTTATATACCTCCATGCGCCTTGACAAAGTTCTCGATTCCTTCTTTGTCCATCTGCACGGTATGCCAGTCCTTCATGACCAGGGCACCGCTTTTTTCATAGAAGTTGATCGCATTCTCGTTCCAGTCAAGAACAACCCACTCAACACGGCGCACGCCTTGCTTGTGACCAAATTTTATGACCTCTGCATACAGGGCCTGTCCTATGCCTTCTCCCCTCCTATCCTGTTTTACGATAAGGTCTTCTAGGTGTACAGTGCGCCCCTTCCAGGTCGAGAATCGATAATAGAAAAGCGCGATGCCCACAATTGCTGCATCATCCTCAGCAACAAAACACATGAATTCTGGGTTGTTGCCCGTACCATAGGCAATAAGGTCATCCACGGTCACTTCAACGGCATCGGGTTCTTTTTCAAAAACAGCAAGCTCTTTGATAAGGCGCAAAACACCTGCCATGTCACTGGATTCGGCCATTCTTATTTTAATGTTCTCCATAAGATTTACGCTTTGTGTATTACTTTTAAATGGAATTTATAGGACTCTATTCTATAAATTTATATTGTATACTTGTATTTTTGTCAAAAAAATTTCCCTTTTAATCCATTCTTGATGGCTAACTCAACAAAGATAGACTACTATGCTTCTACGGCACAGGTTATAGTTCTTGACCCCCAATTTAATGTCCTTGAAAGTGAAGATCAATTCATCACCCTTCACAAAGGTGAGAATCTTATTGACAAAGATCCCTTTTTTGAAAAAATCAAAACGGCATTTGTCAATGGAGGCCCTTTTGAGTTTGGCACTGTACTTCTTAAAAGCCTGGACAACAACAAGGTTTTCAACATCAAGCTTATTGATGGAGATAACAAGACCATTATCTTACAGGATGTTACCTCATTTAAGCCCTCAAGCAGCAATTTTGAATCATCTGCATTTTACCATCATTTACGGTCACCCCTGGCCTCAATAAGCAATTTATCAGAAGTACTTAAACTTACCGCATTAAACAGAGATCAACTGGAAATAGTCAACCAACTGGAGATATCCACTAAAAAAGGACTCTCTTTTATTGAAGAATTATCGATGGCAAACCAGTTTTCCAGAGGTAAGCTCACGGTACAGCAAAGGGAATTTGACGCGGCTAAGGTCACGGCTTCCATATTGGATTTCATGCGTATAGAGGCAGTTGAAAAGGGTATTGCAAAATTTCCCAAGGTTTCAAAAAAACTGCATCAAACGGTTATAGGAGACGAGAAACTCTATTATAGCGCTTTTACGCTCCTTGCAAAATGGATATTTCAAAATATCATGTCTAAAGAAGTCGATGTCAAGATAAGGCTCAATGCATCTGCGCGCAACAAGGTGATTATAGGTTTTGAGATATTGGTGCACGATCATTATTACGATGAGAAACAGCTCGCCATCATGAATGCTTCTCTAGAGGATGCCGGCAGCCATATTACCTACCTACCATACCTTATCTCTAGGGAAATCATTGACAGGCTTGGCGGCAAGTTTCAAATGGAAGAAATAGATCAAGAAAAGCAGGAAGGAACGTGTTTCAAAGTCTCGATCCCCTTTAAAATGGGAACTTCAAACACCGCAGGAAAGGTTGCAAAACAAGCAGATGGAGAGAAAAGCCGCATCTTGCTGGTCGAAGATATAGACATGACCCAGATGATCATGATAAGGCTACTTAAAAAATACAATAAGTTCAGTATAGATACTGCAAAAAACGGTGAGATAGCCCTACAGCAAATACATAATCACAATTATGACGCCGTGATCCTCGACCTTAACATGCCCGTCATGGACGGTTTTGAGCTCACCCGGGAAATAAGGAAACTTGACAATCCGGTAAAAAGCAACCTGGGTATTATTGCATTATCTGCCCATATCTCTAAGACGGTGGAGCAAGAAGCGTATGATGCGGGTGTCAACCAGTTCTTCTCAAAACCCGTGGACACGGATGACCTCATCCAGGCACTTGATAAAATCACAAGATGACCCTATCTTTTTTTATCAAGCAGGTAGAGATAATCTTCAAAGTCAATCCCTCCCTGAAAAATCTCGATAGAACGGTGGATGATACTTTTTGCCTTGTCCGCATGAAAGCCTAGGCCTATGGCATATTTCTCGATAAGAAAACGCTCATGGTCATCAATACTGTGATCTATAAAGATCATCCTTAACAAGTCGTGCAGGCGTTCAAGTCTTTTCTCAGAATTGTTAGGAGGGTTAATGGGATATTTAAGCGGGTCCTTCAAGACCGTCTTATATTCCTCCTCGCTGATATCAAGCTTTGTGGCAAAGCGTTTCAGCAATTTTTCTTCTTCGGCATTAAGGGCACCGTCCACGGTCGCCATATTTGTAATCGCGGCAAAGTGACCTAAGTTCCTTCGGTGCTCACCACTATCAAACAAATCTGTAAAAGACATATCTTCAAAATTAAAGTGCCCAAAGATAGCCATATATACTACTTTATAAAATCTATTTTTTGTTTTTAAAATCCTTCACCCTAAACACTTTTGACATACACATCCATTTTTTGTAACGGTTACGCTTTCGCGAAAGCGAATTATACACAATCGGTCTCCCTCAAGACCTCACAGGTTTTATAAACTTATAGGTCAAGATAGAATACCATCACTCCTATTTCTAACATCTAATATCTCACTTCTAATATCTCATATCTCAATACTTATATCTAACATCATAAATCATTCTTAACCTAAAGCGGGTTTTCACCATCAATTCATAATTTTCTGTTTCATGAACTTTTTGCTTTGAAAAATAGTATCCGAGAACCGCTTTTACAGTTTAACGAGAATGGTATTTACTGCGCCGCCGCCGGAGTCTATCTCGACCCGTGGCGCAAGGTGGATAAAGCCATTATTTCGCATGGCCATGCAGACCATAGCCGCTGGGGAATGAAAAGCTATATCACGCATAATTCTAACATCCCCATTATCAAGCATCGTCTGGGCGAAGATATTACGGTTGCGGGTTATGATTTTGGCGAAAGCTTTACCATAAACGGCGTGAAGTTTAGCTTTCATCCTGCGGGACATATCATCGGGAGTTCGCAAATACGGGTGGAACATAAAGGCGAAGTTTGGGTTTTTACAGGTGATTATAAAACGGAGGATGATGGCGTTGCCGTGCCTTATGAAGTGGTAAAATGTGATACGTTTATCACAGAATGTACCTTTGGGTTGCCAGCTTTTAAATGGCGACCACAGGAAGAGGTTTTTAAAGACATCAACAACTGGTGGGCAGAAAACAAGGCTGAAGGAAAAACTTCTGTTCTTTTTGGGTATTCGCTGGGCAAAGCGCAGCGACTTTTAAAACATCTTGATACTGACATCGGGAAGATTTACACTCATGGCGCTATAGAAAACATGACGGAAGTCGTGCGCCAACTTATAGACTTACCGCCAACTGAACGCGTAACCCGAGAAACAAAAAAAGAAGATATTAAGGGCAATATTGTTATCGCTCCGCCCAGCGCGCACGGCACAACCTGGATAAGAAAAATGGTTCCTTATGTTACGGCATCGGCAAGTGGATGGATGACGTTTCGTGGTGCGCGAAGGCGTCGTGCGATTGACAAAGGTTTTGTGCTTAGCGATCATTGCGACTGGCAAGGATTGCTACAAAGCATTAAAGCCACAGGCGCTGAAAAAGTGATTTGCACACACGGATACACAGATATTTTCTCGCGCTTTCTCCGTGAACAAGGCTATGATGCCCGCACTGAAGCAACACAGTACGAAGGCGAACAGGGCGAAGAATCAAAAAGTGAAACTTCTAAAGACGATGAGGCATGAAAAAATTCGCAAACCTCATCAGGAAAATAGACAGCACAAACAAGACCAACGTTAAGGTTGACGCGCTGGCTGATTATTTTAGAGAAGCTCCCGCAAAAGATAAACTTTGGGCAATCGCGATTTTGTCGCACCGCCGTCCGCCGAGGCCGGTGAACACGACTTTGTTGCGACTTTGGGCTACCGAGCTTGCTAAAATCCCGTTGTGGTTGTTTGAAGAAAGTTACCATATCGTGGGCGACCTCGCCGAGACGATTGCCTTGGTCATTCCAGCTTCTGAAGAAAGTACTGAGAAAAGTCTGAGTCAGTTTCTTGAAGAAATCGTGGAGCTCAAAAAACGTAGCGACGAAGAAAAACGCGAGTATCTACACGAGAACTGGACGGACCTTAACTATTATGAACGTTTCGTTTTCACGAAATTGATTACCGGAAGTTTTCGCATTGGCGTAAGCCAAAAACTCATGACGCGCGCCCTTTCTAAAGCGACAGCAATTGATGAAGATATTCTCGCCTATAAACTCATGGGCGACTGGACGCCGATGAAAACCACGTTTCAAAAGCTGATACTTGAGGAGAATGAGGAAGATTACCTCAGCAAGCCGTATCCTTTTTACCTGGCGTATGCGATTGAGGATGAGCCTGAAGATTTGGGCGATGTGAGCCAGTGGTTTGCAGAGCACAAATGGGACGGAATCCGCTCGCAGGTCATCATTCGCAATAACGAGGTTTTTGTGTGGAGCCGCGGTGAAGAGCTGGTCACAGACAAATATCCCGAGTTTCAAGAATTTGTCAATATCATCCCAAATGGCACTGTCATCGATGGAGAGATTTTGCCTTTTAAGGATAAAAAAATCGGTACGTTTAATGACTTGCAAACCCGCATCGGGCGTAAGAATGTTACAAAAAACCTGCTCAAAAAGACTCCGGTAATTGTCAAAGCCTATGACATTTTAGAGTGGAACGGCGAGGACATTCGCACTATGGCTTTCGCCGAAAGGAGAAAAATATTAGAGAAACTTTACAACGAAGTGCGCAATGAAGAAATCCCGTTGCGACTTTCAGAAACCATGGAGTTTGAAAATTGGGATGACGCTGCCGCGGAAAGGGAACGCAGCCGGGAAGTGATGAGCGAGGGATTGATGCTTAAGCGAAAGGATTCTCCATATCTCGTGGGGCGCAAAAAAGGCGACTGGTGGAAATGGAAAGTTGACCCGCTCACCATTGATGCAGTTCTCACCTACGCCATGCGTGGTCACGGCCGTCGCAGTAATTTATTTACTGATTACACTTTTGGGCTTTGGGACGAGAATAAGGAAGAATTAGTCACTTTCGCGAAAGCGTATTCTGGATTGACAGACAAAGAATTCAGGTCGCTGGATGCGTGGATCAAGAAGAATACCTTAGAGCGTTTTGGCCCAGTGCGAAGCGTGACGCCGCATCATGTTTTTGAAATCGCCTTTGAAGGAATCGCCGAATCTTCTCGCCACAAAAGTGGTGTTGCAACGCGCTTCCCGCGAATGTTGCGCTGGCGAACAGACAAAAAAATTGAGGAGGCGAATACATTGGAAGATTTGAAAAAGCTCATCCCGAAACCTAAAAAAGACAAAACTTAAAAAAACTCCCCTCCTTATTCAAGGAGGGGTGCTTCGCAAACTGCGAAGCGGAGTGGTTGAAAAGAGAAACCCTTCCGTCTTCGCCTATGGCGAAACTACCTTCCCTTGAAAAAAGGGAAGGAGTTTGAAAAACTCAAAAGATTATTTTGCGGCAATTGCAATGACGAATACTCAAGTAAAATCCTTAGCAAAAAAGTGGTTCAAAACCCAGACCTGGAAGCCATTTCCGTTTCAAGAAGAGACGTGGGATGCATTTCTTGCGGGTAAAAACGGACTGCTGAACGCACCTACGGGAAGCGGGAAAACCTATGCCCTGTGGATTCCTATTGTTTTGGATTACATCCAAAATAATCCAGAGTATAAAACCAAGCACAAAAAGGGATTAAAAGCGATTTGGATTACTCCGCTACGTGCCCTTTCGGTGGAAATTGCGCAGGCGAGTCAGCGGTTTGCTGATGGCCTCGAAACGCAACTTACCGTTGGGATTCGTACGGGAGATACGCCTTTGGCCGAAAGGCAAAAACAAAAGAAAAACCTGCCCGATTTACTCGTCACCACTCCTGAAAGTCTGCAACTGCTGCTGAGCAGTAAGAACTACGATAAGATGTTTAAGGATTGCTCTGCGATTATCGTGGATGAGTGGCATGAGTTGCTGGGAACAAAACGCGGAGTTCAGGTTGAGCTAGGCCTTTCCCGACTTAAAACTATTGCTTCTAAAATGCGTATTTGGGGAATTTCGGCGACCATCGGGAATCTCCCTCAAGCACGCGAAGTGTTGCTGGGAACTGGCTCAAAAGCATTGGAAAATTCGGTGTTGATAAAGGCTGAATTAGACAAAAACTATCTGGTAAAAAGTATCATTCCAGATAGTATGGAATCCTTCCCATGGCGCGGGCATCTAGGCCTGCATTTGCTTGACGAAATCGTGCCGATTATTAACGCAAGTAAGACCACTTTAGTTTTTACCAATACTCGTGGACAATGCGAACTGTGGTTTCAACGGTTGATGCACAAGTATCCGGAGTTTGCCGGCGAAGTCGCCATGCATCACGGAAGCATCAGTAAGGACACCCGGATTTGGGTTGAAGAAGCCATTCGTAATGAAACGCTGAAGGCCGTGATTTGCACTTCGAGTTTAGACCTCGGTGTAGATTTTGCTCCGGTGGAAACCATTATTCAAATTGGTGGCCCAAAGGGCGTTGCACGATTTTTACAACGTGCCGGCCGAAGCAATCACCGTCCCGGCGAACCTAGTGTGATTTACTTTTTGCCCACGCACGCCATTGAGTTGGTCGAAGCTTCCGCATTAGGTAAAGCTGCGGTAAATCAAGTGGTGGAAGATAGAGTTCCGTATTTGTTGAGCTTTGATGTTTTAGTGCAATATCTCACGACTTTGGCGGTTTCTGACGGCTTTTATCCTGAGGAAATCTGGCCAGAAATAAAGCAGACTTTTTGCTTCCAAGCGATAAGCGAAGACGAGTGGCGCTGGGTGCTCAATTTTATCACAAAAGGCAGTCAATCGCTGGAAGCTTATGACGAATACAAGAAAGTTGAGATTGAAGATGACGGCAAATTTAAAGTCAATAACCGTGGCGTCGCCATGCGTCATCGCCTGCAAATAGGCACCATTGTGAGCGATGCCATGCTTACTGTAAAATATCTCAAAGGCGGCTTCATAGGTACGATTGAAGAATGGTTTGTCTCTAAACTTTCGCCCGGCGATGTGTTCACCTTTGCAGGAAAAAACCTCGAACTCTACCGAATCAAGAACATGCAGGTTTTGGTCAAAAAAGCCAACCCAAAAAAGAAAGCCAGAACCGTAAGTTGGATGGGCGGTCGCTTGACACTTTCGGCGCAGATGAGTGAGCTGTTGCGAAAAGAACTTTACTCGGCCAACGAAGATGCTTCAAAACAAACGCGCGAAATGCGTGCTTTGGACCACCTTTTCGCGCGACAGCGCAAAGAAAGTATTGTGCCAAATGAAAATCAATTTCTCATAGAAACCTTTAAAACCCGCGAAGGTTTTCATCATCTTTTTTATCCTTTTGAAGGTCGGTTTGTGCATGAGGCACTAGGCAGTTTGCTCGCGTATCGCATCAGTTTGTTGTCGCCCATTTCCTTTAGTCTGGCGTTTAACGATTATGGTTTTGAGATACTTTCAGACCAGCAAATCGATATTCAGCAGGTGATAGATAACGAATTGTTCACGCCCAGTTTTTTGCTTGATGATTTGCAGAAAAGCCTCAACTCAACCGAAATGGCCCGAAGGAAATTTAGAGACATCGCCGTTATCGCCGGCATGGTATTTACCGGCTATCCCGGCAAGATGATTAAGAACAAACACCTGCAAAGCAACAGTCAGTTATTGTTTGATGTTTTTCGCGATTATGAGCCTGATAATTTGTTGTATCAGCAGGCGTATCGCGAGACGTTTGAGCACCAACTGGAAGAAGGTCGTTTGCGTCTCGCTCTTGAGCGTATCGAGCAGCAAGAAATCATTCACAAAGCGTGCGAAAAAGCTACGCCTTTCAGTTTCCCAATAATTACAGACCGCTTACGCGAAAAGCTCTCAAGCGAGAAACTTGAGGACAGAATCAAGAATATGCTTCGATATCTGGATAAGATTTAGGTTTTCGCTTACGCGAAAAGAATGAATGAACCTTTCCGTCATCACGCTAAGGCGCGCTGCCACCTTCCCTTAAAAAAGGGAAGGAGTTTAAAAAAAATTTTTCTTTAATAGTGCTGGGGTGGATTCGCCATAGGCGAAGACGGGGTGGTTTTTTGGCGAAAGCCAAAACCTCATTCTTAACAATTTTTAGCCTTTCATTTAGAAGAAAATAACGTGTAATAGCCCGAAAACACTGGGCTTGCTTTGTATCTTTATTAGAAACCAAAAGTTATGAAAAGTATACAACCATATTTGACATTTAGAGGCGAATGCCAGCAGGCGCTCGACTTTTATAAAGGAATTTTTAATGCCGAGATCAAGAATGTTGAGACGTATGAAAATAAGGAAATTGACATTCCTGGTGACTACCGCAAGAAGTATCAGCATGCAGAATTGCAAGGAAAAGGCATCAATATAATGGCCTATGATGCATCGCCAGATACGCCGATAAATGAAGGAAATCAAGTGTCTTTGAGCATTGACCTGGATAGTAAGGAAGAAACCGATGAGATTTTTGCGAAATTATCGCAAGGCGGACAAGTGAGAGAGAAATTGCAGGAGACAAGTTGGAATGCATATTACGGTAGTTTGCGCGATAAATTTGGTATCAACTGGATGCTGAACTACCAGAAAAACTAGACATTAGATTGTTATGAAAAAGAGAAAAACCGGGACGAGAGTCTCGGTTTTTTGTTTTGGCGAAAGCCAAATAAAAACACGATTTTTGTGTAGCTATGAACAAAACGATTACCATTCTCGATAACACCTTTACACTGCATCCCTGCGGGACGGTTTTTTGGGAAGAAAAAAACACGCTTTTAATCGCCGATGTACATCTGGGCAAGGTGTCGCATTTTAGAAAACATGGAGCTGCCGTGCCGTTTAAAGCCATGCACGAGAACTTCAAACAACTCACGAAGACTGTGGAAGCCTTTAACCCAGAAAACGTATGTTTTTTAGGGGACCTTTTTCATAGTTCGCTTAACGCGGAATGGAAACTTTTTGAGCAATGGGTTGCTTCCCGGAGCGAAAAATTTATCCTCGTGGCGGGGAATCATGACATCATTTCGCCATTGAAATACGAGGCGATTGGCATTAAAATCTATTCTGAAATTGAGCTGCATCCATTTTTATTGACCCATCATCCTGAAGAACGCGAGGGCTTTTTTAATTTCTCAGGGCATATTCATCCCGGGATCAAACTCGGCGGCATGGGGCGTCAACTCTTAAAACTTTCATGTTTCTTTAAGACTGAAAATCAAATGATACTTCCGGCATTTGGTACCTTTACGGGAAATTACTTTTTAGACCCTCAAGATGGCGACCAGGTTTTTGCGGTCACTAAAAATGAGGTAATCCAAGTATGTTAGCCCACCTAATTCCTCCCGAAGGGAGGACTTGAAATAATATGAAAAAGAAACTAGCTATCATTAATTTACTTTCTGTGATCGTGGTGATCACAGTGAATTATTATGCTCAGATCTTCAAGATTAACGGAGTTACCGTGGGCGAAGTGAGTAACAAATATGATACGCTGTTTACTCCGGCAGGGTATGCTTTTGCGATTTGGGGAGTGATCTTTCTTGCAATCTTAGGATTTGCATTATTTCAAGTGTGTCGCGCTTTTTTCAGTAAAAAAGAATCTCCGTTCATAGAACAGACGGGGTATTGGTTTGCTATCGCGAACCTTTGCAACGCTGCTTGGGTAATTGCCTTTAGCTATGAAATTTTATGGCTTAGCGTTATTTTAATATTCGGTCTTTTTATTTCCTTGATGAAAATCGTGTTCCGCACGAATATGGAGCGCTGGGACGCGCCTATTGAAGTGATAGCATTCGTCTGGTGGCCTATTTGTTTTTATAGCGGTTGGATCGCTGTGGCAAGTATTGCGAATGTCGCTGCGTTTTTGGTCAAAATGGATTTGGCGGGAAGCCAACTAACCCAAATTATATTCACAATGGTGATGATTGTTATCGCTGTCTATATCAACAACATCATGACCAATCTACGCAACATGCGTGAATTTGCGATGGTGGGCGCTTGGGCGCTTGTTGCCATTTTCATGAAAAACAAAGACGATATTGTGAGCGTGGCGTATTTAGCATTGCTAGGAGCGATAATTCTTGCTGTAACCGCAGGTTTACACGCCTATCGCAATAGAGCGACTGGGCCGTTGGTGAAGTGGAAAGAGAGGAAATATCTAGACAAATAAACTACAAATTTTTATTTCTTAAGCTCTATTAAGCTTTCTAAATGACCTGATTAATTCAAATATCCCAAATGCCAAAATTATTTTACCTAGATAGTTTAAAATAACAAAAGCATTTGATTCAGAATACTTAAAATCATTGTCCATAAAATCTACCCTATGTATTGGATCAAGGAATTTAACAAAGTTTGAAATATTAGAAATAGCTTGATTGATTCCCGTTATATCAAAAGAAAATTCAAAATTTGTTGTTATCAGCATTACAATAAATATTAGGAGACATAAACTGACTGTTACTAACAGAGATCTTAGCCATTGAGTTCCAAAACGACTGAAATGATAAGATGGTTCTAAACTTAACCAAGTCCCTAAGTCTTTTGGTAAAGATTCCCGATATGCTTTAAGCAAGAATATTTTTGCGGCTTTATAATACTCCGCAGCATTTTTCTTGTTATTGTTTTTTAAGGATATTGTGTAGAGATCAACATACGTCTCGTAAAGAGAAAAATAATGGCCATCTACATTTTTAACGGGAAACTGAGTATTAAAAGTATCTACCTTAGCTAAGGTAGTTTCTGAAATTTCGGCATAAGAAAATTTTTGAAAATCACAATTCCTAAACTGTGCATTACCCAAATCGCTATCTAAAAGCAACAGTTTTGATTTGAATCTAAATTTTGAATCCAAAAAGTTAAAATAAAGTTCACCCTTATTAGTGAGATTATTTACCCTAAATAATTCTACATCCCTCAGTTGCTCTATGGACAACCTTGATTTCTCATTAAGAAAACCTTCAATTGTTAGCTTAAAAATGGAATTATCCTGCAACTGAATTCTTCGAGCTTCAGTCGGAATTTGTAAAAGGAGACGATCGAGATTACAATTCTTTAAATCAAATGTGACAAATACTGAATTTTCAATAGTAAAATCACACTTTGAGTTTTCAAAAATTACAGAGTTGAATTTTGAAGATTTTATATAAAAATCTACAATATTGGATTCTTTAACAAACAGTTTGGTACAATTGCTGTTTTGATTTATTTCGACAATGCCGATTTCCGATTTGACTTCCAAATTGTCAATCGTTGAGCCATTAAAACTTACCCTATCGCAGAAATCATCGATTACTAAATGCTGTATTTTGGCATTTTCAAAATGGATTGATTTTCCTTTTAATCCATTTAGATTGACCTTACCATTTAATATTGCATTAAATACTCCAATTTCTCCATTCCCTTCTATTTTAAATGCTCTGCGATAATACTCATCAAAATGATTGACTTTTCCATTAATGATGTTATCTAAATCTTCTTGTGTTAAGTTCATCTATAAAATTTACCATTGAACAACAAGATATTGATTTTCAAACCAATTTAAACCATCGCCTTAATGTCACTTGCCCAACTAGGATACGTAAAAATCATTCCTTTCAACGTTGAGCAATCCAGTTTACCGCACATCGCCATGACAAACATATTGATGGTCTCGGCAGCATCTGCGCTAAGGAGGTGCGCACCAAGGACCAATCCGGTCTTCTTGTCAATCAGGGTTTTATAGGCATAGCAGTTTTGGTTAAAGCGCTTGCTATTGTACCAGTGCGGTACATTTTCTTCCCGCACATGAAAATCATACCCTTTTTCCCGTGCTTCTTTTTCGTTAAGCCCCACAGAAGCCAGTTGTGGCTGGGTAAATACCACACTGGGTGTGGGCGGAACATCAAGTTTCATCACGTTGCCCTTTAACAGATTGTACTTCACCACACGGGCCTCTTGAGAAGAGAGCGGCGTCAACGGCAATGTCCCGCTCGCCGAAACATCACCACAGGCAAAAACATCAGGATTTGTGGGGCTTTGCAGATATTCATTTACGGTAATCCCATCTTTTTCAAAAGCCACATTTCCTTTTTCAAGATCCAGTTCTTCAATGGAGGGCACGCGGCCTGCGGTGTTAAAGACCATTTCGGCCTTGACCTCAATGGTTTCTTCTCCTCTTTTTCCGCTTACGCGAAAGTTTTTCCGAAGCTTTTCAATTGCATTGACACGGGTACCCAGGACAAATTCAATCCCCAGTTGCTCACTGTTTTCCTGAAGGTAATTTGCCAATTTTTCATCAAAGTTGGTCAGAATCCTATCTTCGGTATCCACGATGGTGACCTTTACGCCACATCGTGCAGCAATGTGGGCAAATTCCATCCCCACGTATCCCGCACCTATGAATATCATGCTTTTAGGCAACTGTGGGAGTTCGAGAAAATCGTCGCTCAGCAAGGCATGTTCACGACCGGGAATCTTCAGTTCAACGGGGTGCATGCCGGTAGCGATGACAATCTTTTTTGCCCTGACCGTCTTACCTTCTACAGACAGGGTGTTGTTATCCAGGAAACTGGGCGACTGGTGGTACATTTTCACCCCAATCTCTTTAAAATCCCTTTCAGTGGCAGCAGGAATCGCATCAGTAAACGTGCGCTTGAATTTCATCAGGTCTTCCCAGTTCACTTCAGGAACGCTGTTGAGGCCTTTTCCCATAAGGTTTTTACTGAGTTCCATCACTTCAGTGATGCCCACGAGCACTTTTTTTGGGTCGCAGCCCCGGTTTGAGCACGTACCGCCATATTCTCGCCTATCGGCAATGGCCACGTGCCATCCTGCTTCCGCGCAAGCGGTAGCTACACGTTTGCCCGCAGTTCCTGTTCCTATCACAAAAAGGTCATATTCCTCGATTGCCATCTACTGTTTTTATTTAAAAATAGCGGTAAGCTGGCTCTTGGGGTGTTACCGAAATGATAAATTCTTCAACAACCCACAATAACTTGCTGAAAAACAGCATAAAAACAGTCTTTTGATTATATTTAGGTATTATAACCCAACCCATCATGAAACGACATTCTCAACTTTTTGCCCTGCTTATCACCTTGGTTTTTTCACTTCCCGCTTTTGCTCAAGAATATATCATTAAAGAAAACTGGTGGATGGATTTCTCTGGAGAATGGGCGGGCGAGCCTTTTATGCTTTCGCTAAATTCTGCCGGAGAGGGTAACGTGGTGGGGACGTATTGTGATGCCTCCTATGATGAAAAGGTCAGGCTGGAAGGTACTGAAAGTGACGGTCATCTACAGCTGGACGCAAGGGTCAAAGATACGTTGATAGGCAAGATTGAAGGCCATATCGATAGTGAAACCCAAGTTTTTTCAGCAGGGTTTGTACCGGTCGATGAACATGTGGTCATCCCCTTGGAACTTCAATATTCAACGGGAAGTTATGGCACTCCTGACTCCCGCTACGCAGATTTTGCGGCAACTGACGTAGAGGTTGAAGCCTTTGCGGCACAAATAAAACAAGCCTTGCAGACCAGGGATTATGCGTGGCTGGCACAAAATTTGGCCTACCCTTTTAACACCTCGGTCAAGACCGGTAAAAACATAGTGGTCAAATCTGCATCTGAATTTGAAAAAAGAAAAGAAGAAATCCTGCCGCAAACTCTTGTTGAAAAATCAAGGACCTGGCAAACCTGCAACTTATGGTCAAACCACAACGGGGTGATGCTGGGCAATGGCGAAATATGGATTAAACCCACCCCCCTAGCAAATACAGCACTTAAGATTTCAAACATCCATGCATATTAGGCACCATAAGTTCCTTGATCTGTCCTAATGTAAGCGATATTTCCATAAATTTAGGGCAAGACTCAAAATCCATTTCTTGAAAAAACTTCTTGCCACCGTTTTTCTATCATTCCTGTTTTTAAGCTGCGCAACGTTAAAACGTACTTCACGCCACATTGATACGGTTTTTAAAACCTCACCAGCGTTGCAGAGCGGTTTTGCAGGCCTGGTGATTTATGATCCCGTAACCCACAAAACGCTGTACAGCCACAATCCCTCAAGGTATTTCACGCCTGCCTCAAACACAAAACTGTTCACGTTCTATACCGGTCTAAAGGTCCTGGGCGACTCCATTCCCGCAATAAGGTACGCTATTAAAAATGATACGCTATATTTTAAGGGAACCGGTGACCCCAGCTTTTTATATGGTGAATTTGACAGCAGGAACGTGCTAGGTTTTTTGGCTTCCGCCGAAGAAAAACTCGTACTGGTCAAGCCCAACTATACCGAAGCGTTTTTTGGACCTGGCTGGGCCTGGGATGATTATAACGATTATTATTCCGTTGAGCGCAATGATTTTCCCATCTATGGCAACGTGGTGCGGTTTAAATATGATACAAACAAGAAGTTGCCAAAAATCTATCCCTCGGTCTTTCAAGATTCCACTTTTATACGGGACCATGCAACACATGATGGAGCGGTGCGGGAAATGAGCAGGAATTCCTTTTGGCTCCAAGCCAAAAAACCCACGGAAGATTACACCCAGCTCGTTCCATTTAAAACTTCGCCCAAAACCACCCAAAAACTTCTCAGCGACACCCTGCACAGGGAAGTTGGGCTTATGCCACAAGCACCGCTCAAACTCGACAGGACAATCTACAGTGTCCCGGCAGATAGCCTTTACAAGGCGATGCTCTACCCCAGCGATAATTTTATCGCAGAGCAATTGCTACTGGTTGCCGCAGATAAAATCGCGGATACGTTGAAGACAAAAATCGCCATCGATCATATGAAGGAGGATTTCCTGAAGGACCTTCCCGATGAACCCAAATGGTTTGATGGCTCGGGATTGACGCGATACAACCTTTTTACACCGCGCACCATGGTTGCCCTTCTTAACAAAATTACTGAGGAAAAGTCAATTGAGGATTTAAAGAAACTCCTCCCGGCCGGCGGAAAAACCGGCACGTTAAAAAACTATTACAAAGCTGAAGAACCCTATATTTTTGCAAAAACGGGATCACTGAGCAACAATCATAGCCTGAGTGGGCTTTTGATCACAAAAAGTGGCAAGACGCTCATTTTTAGCTTTATGAACAGCAATTACACGGCAAGCACGCGAGACCTCAAGGCCGCAATGGAAGAAATACTGCTCTTGGCACGTGATAAATATTAAGTAGATGAAAAGAAGAAATTTTGTTCAACACCTGGGATTGGGAAGCTTGGCAATTCCACTGAGTGGATTTCAGCCTTTTAATCCAGGCACGTATTCTTTTGGCGAAAGCCAGATCATAAAACCAAAAGCCCTAAAAGCTGGAGATACCATCGCAATTGTGAGTCCCGCTAGTGCGATTTTTGAGAGCGAACCTTATGAAATTGCCAAGGAAAGTTTTGAAGCGATGGGCCTGAAGGTAAAGTTTGGTGAGTTTGTAAAAAGCCGTTACGGTCATCTCGCCGGGACTGATGAAGAGCGTGCTGGCGAACTCAACGCCATGTTCAAGGATAGGGATGTAGATGCTATCATTGCCTTGCGTGGTGGCTCAGGTTCGGCGAGGATTCTAGAATTACTGGACTATGATGCTATCAAGAAAAACCCGAAAATATTCATTGGTTACAGTGATATCACGGCGCTGCACTTAGCGATTTTTGAAAAAACGGGATTGGTAACCTTTCACGCGCCCGTGGCTGTTTCTTCCTGGAATTCTTTTGCGGTTTCCCATTTTAAGGACATCCTTTTTGATAAAAAAACACCGTTGCTGGAAAACCCAAAAGACAAAGGCGATAACCTCGTACAGACAGCAAACCGAACCCGTACTATTACATCTGGTAAAGCAAAAGGACAACTACTGGGCGGCAATCTTTCTGTGCTTACGGGTATTATGGGCAGTGCTTATTTTCCAAAAGATTGGAGCGACAAGATCATCTATCTGGAAGACGTGGGCGAAAATATATATGCCGTTGACCGCATGATGACCCAGATTCAGCTGGGCGGAGTTTTTAAGCAGGTAAAAGGATTTGTTTTTGGCAAATGCACGGACTGTGAGCCAGGCACCAGCGGGTATGGTTCGCTGACGCTTGAAGAAGTCCTGGACCATTACATCAAGCCATTGGGCATTCCCGCATTTAGCGGTGCGATGATAGGTCATATCAGGGACAACAGCACAATCCCTAACGGTATTGAGGTAGAAGTCGATGCAGGTTCTGGCACGATACAACTGCTGGAGGCGGCAGTGGTTTGAGTTTATTTACTAGATCAAATAACGCTTCCACTTTTTTTTCGCTTTAAGCGAAAAGCTCTTTCTTAAAGCCCCTTGAGCAATCCTCTTATTTTTTAAACCCCTGAACCGGTTTTGCTGGTTTTGTGGTCAAGCCCCACACATCGTGTTCCAGGTATTTTATCATGAAGAAAAAGAATAGCGCATACACCATTTGCGTTCCCACTGCGCCCCAATCTTCTTTCATGGCAGACCCAAAAATGAGCACAAAAATGATAAGCGCGCCTGCCACAAGTGCATATCGTGTCTTTATACCCAAGAAGATAAAAAGTCCCACAATAGCTTCGCAAAAAGGCAACACATGCCCAAAAACCATAACCAGGCCAGTGGGTAAGGGGCTCTCGGCAAAACCCTGGGTCATCCCCTCAGCAAAAGCAGAAAGCTTGGGGATGCGTATCGCCCCATGAATTAAAAAATTGATTCCCAGCGTGATTCGTGCCAGGAAAAAGGCAAGCTGGTCATTGCTTGTTTTTTTCATATCCTTAAAATTACACAAGCCGGCATACCGCCTGTGTTATCAAAACCATAAATCTCGCTTAACGGTTGCATATACCCCGGTTTGCAAGCTATCTTTGCCCGTGATGGGTAAAGCCGATATTCAAAATCTCATTGCGCAGTCTTCGCAAGTGCGAAAACTAGGGGCTGCTATTGCCCAGGCGCAAGCGCGCGTCGCACTTAATGGTCTTATAGGTTCTTCGTTTTCTTTTGCTGTCGCAGAAAGTTATAAAGAGGCAAAAAAGCCGTTTCTGGTTATTCTTAACGACAAGGAGGAAGCTGCATATTTTTTGAATGATTTTGAAACCTTGCTGAAGGAAGAAAATGTGCTTTTCTATCCTGGAAGTTATCGTCGCCCATATCAAATCGAGGAAACAGATAACGCCAATGTTTTGCTGCGTGCCGAGGTTTTAAACCGCATCAATAGCCGCAAAAAACCGGCGCTTATCGTCACGTATCCCGATGCGCTTTTTGAAAAAGTAGTTACCCGCAAAGAGCTTGAAAAAAGCACCTTGAAGGTAAAGGTCAACGACAGTTTGTCGCTGGATTTTGTAAACGAAATGCTGTTTGAATACAAATTCAAACGTGTGGATTTTGTGAGCGAACCTGGCGAATTCTCTGTCCGCGGTGGGATTATCGATGTGTTTTCTTTTTCGCATGACCAGCCGTACCGCATTGAGTTTTTTGGTGATGAAGTTGACAGCATCCGTACGTTTGATGTAGAGACCCAGCTCTCTGTTGACAAGGTCAAGAGCATCTCGCTGATGCCCAATGTGGAGAAAAAAGGCCTTCTGGAAACCCGGGAAAGCTTCCTCAATTATGTGTCTGACGACACCGTGGTTTTTGTTAAAAGCATCGAGCAGTTAAGCGATACGATAGATAAGACTTTTGCTAAAGCGGAAGAGGCTTTCGCCAAATTAAGTGCGGACATCAACCATAGCAAACCCGAAGAATTATTCTGTACCTCAAAGCTTATCCGCAAGGAATTGCTGGATTTTGCATTGGTGCAGTTTGATGGGACCCTGAATCAAGTTCAAGGTGATGCAAGTGAAACTGAAGAAATTCAATTTAATCAGCAGCCGCAACCTGCGTTTAACAAGCAGTTTGATTTACTGATCAAAGACCTTAACGACAATCACGAGAAGGGATTCCATAATTATATTTTTTGCGTAAGCGAACAACAAGCGAAGCGTTTTCATGATATTTTCAGCGATTCAAAACTGGATGTAAAACAGTATGAAACGGTTTTAATCTCAATGTTTCGTGGCTTTATAGACGATGATCTAAAGATTGCTTGTTATACAGACCATCAGATCTTTGAGCGTTATCACAAATTCAATCTCAAGAACGGTTACGCAAAGAAACAAGCCATCACGCTCAAAGAATTGACCAGCCTGCAAGTGGGGGATTATGTGACGCATATTGACCACGGTATCGGGAAATTCGGCGGACTGCAAAAAATTGAAGTAGAAGGCAAGCAACAAGAAGCAATCAAGCTTATTTATGGAGAGCGTGACGTGCTGTATCTCAGCATTCACTCACTGCATAAAATCACAAAATACAACGGTAAAGACGGTAAAGCGCCACAGATTTATAAACTGGGCAGCAACGCCTGGAAAAAGCTAAAGCAAAAGACCAAGACCAAGGTTAAGGAGATTGCTTTTAACTTGATACAGCTTTACGCGAAAAGACGTCTGCAAAAAGGGTTTGCCTTTGGTCCAGATAGTTATTTGCAAAACGAACTTGAGGCGAGTTTTATCTATGAAGACACGCCAGACCAAAGCTCAGCTACCGAAGCTGTAAAACTCGACATGGAGAGCGAGCGTCCAATGGACCGCCTCGTTTGTGGGGATGTAGGTTTCGGTAAAACCGAAGTCGCCATACGTGCTGCGTTTAAAGCCGTGGATAATAATAAACAGGTTGCGGTACTTGTGCCCACAACGATTTTGGCCTTTCAGCATCATCAAACCTTTAGCGAGCGTTTGAAGGATTTACCGGTACGTGTTGATTACTTGAACCGTTTCCGTACGGCGAAAGAAAAAAAGGAAACCCTAACGGACCTCGAATCTGGCCGGGTAGATATCATCATTGGCACGCACCAGTTAACCAATAAAAATGTCAAGTTCAAAGACCTTGGTTTGCTTATTGTTGATGAAGAGCAGAAGTTTGGAGTTTCGGTAAAGGACAAGCTGAAGACCATCAAGGAAAATGTAGATACGCTGACCTTGACGGCGACGCCTATTCCGCGTACGCTGCAATTTAGTTTGATGGCAGCGCGAGATTTAAGTACGATTACCACACCACCGCCCAACCGCTATCCCATCGAGACACATATCATTCGCTTAAGCGAAGAAACCATACGCGATGCCATTTCTTATGAAATTCAGCGCGGTGGACAGGTGTTCTTCATTCATAACCGCATTGAGAATATCAAGGAAGTTGCGGGTATGATCCAGCGGCTGGTTCCTGACGCAAAAGTGGGCGTGGGACATGGACAGATGGAAGGCAAGAAACTTGAAGATCTGATGCTCAATTTCATCAACGGTAACTTTGATGTGCTCGTGAGCACCACTATTGTTGAAAGTGGTCTTGACGTGCCCAATGCCAACACGATTTTTATCAATAACGCAAATAACTTTGGACTGTCTGACCTGCACCAAATGCGGGGTCGCGTGGGCCGAAGCAATAAAAAAGCGTTCTGTTATTTTATCACGCCGCCGCTTTCAGCAATGACGGATGAAGCCAGAAAACGCATGACAGCGCTGGAGCAATTCTCAAGTTTGGGCAGCGGGTTTAACATTGCCATGAAAGACCTTGAGATTCGTGGAGCCGGAGATTTATTGGGTGGTGAGCAGAGTGGTTTTATCAACGAAATAGGTTTTGACACCTACCAAAAAATCCTCAATGAAGCCATCGAAGAACTCAAGGAAAATGAGTTTGCTGACCTGTATGCAGATCAAACCAAAGCTGAGGACAAAGAATATATCAAAGACACCGTTATAGATACAGATTTCTCACTATTGTTCCCAGATGATTACATCAACAACATCTCTGAGCGCCTTAATCTCTATACCCAACTCAACGACCTCAAAACCGAAAAAGAACTTGAGGAATTTGAGCAAAAACTGGTTGACCGTTTTGGAGAATTGCCGCCGCAGGCTAAAGATTTATTAAACTCCTTGCGCATCAAGTGGATTGCCGTAAAGTATGGTATGGAAAAGGTAGTGATGAAAAACAACAAGCTCATTTGCTTCTTCATCGCAGACCAGCAGTCTAAATTCTATCAAAGTCCGGCGTTTTCTAAGATGCTACAATTTGTACAGCAATATGCACACCGCGTAACGTTGAAGGAGAAAAAATCCACAAAAGGTTTACGCTTGATCCTCACCGCTCCAGGAATAAAATCTGTGGATAAAGCCTTTGAAGTGTTGTCACCGTTGATGCCCAAGGAGGTTGTCACTTCGAGTGTCGCGCCAAAGGCGTGATGTATCGAGAAGTGAAGTGTTGAGATTGCTTATTATTAATTTTATTACGCTTAAAGCGAAAACTAATTTGACACGATAAAAGTATTATTACTTTCTAAACCTTATGTCAAATTTTAAAGGTGTAGTCTTTAATATACTGATTTTCTTAGCTTCAGGATGTTTAGGATTAATCAAATAGTTATATTCAAACGGAATGATTGCACTGGGTACTTTAAGGATAGCTGTTTCCTCATATTTGACAAAATCATCTCCTATGAACTGGGTCTCCAATATGGGAGGTTTTGAATCCCAATTCTCAGACAAATCTTCACGTTTTAATTCATAAATGGTGATTCCTTCAGGAATTTCTATTTCAACATAATACCTATCATTAGGCAAATCTTCACTTAAATCTAAATGCATCGAAGTTTCAAGCAAAGCCAGAGCCCTTGATTCAGAAGTGTAGACCATAAAGGTATTCTGGCTATTCCAGCGAAAACCTTCTACACTCGCTGCTCCAATACCCTTGAGAGTATCTTTTAAATATTTTTCCCTTTCTGTCCTAAAAACACGCATTAGGCCAAATTTCCATATTCTAGCCTGTTTAAAGCATTTTTGACCTCCTGAATACCCGTGAGGGAATCAAACAAACTTTCAGGCGTTGTTCCTCCTAATGAAAGGTTAGGTTTTTTAAGCCAACGCTGAATTTTGTCTTCTTCAAAGTTGAAAACCTCTAGGCCATATTCTAAAAGTTCGGTCAATACAAGAACGACTTCACTGTTGCGTCCATCCAATACAACATTGTTTTTTTTTCTACTATTATAAGTAGTTTGTGGCAAGCTTAATAATTGAAGGATTTGTTTTATGGGCATATTTGCCCGATGGCTCAAGATTTCAATGGATTCATAGGGCAACCCCCTTCTTATTAAGCTAACTCGTTCCATCTTATTGCTCCATGTATATTTCTCCCCTGAAGCTTGGATGGTCCATTTTACGGTATTCGCCTTACTCCCTTTTGCACGGCGAATACTTTTTCTAGGATTAAATTTTTCACTTTTGACCGGCATAACAGCATATTTGCTATAAATATACAACAAATATGCTATCTTCTGTGGTAAGTTGTTTATAAAAGAACACCTATTGAGTTCTCAATACAATTTTCGCTTTCGCGAAAATTACTCGAACTGACTTTAAAAGAAATAAAAAGCATCCTCAAAATGCTCCAGCTGTTCCTGAGTTTTGTTTTTTAAAATCGCGACAATATCAAATCGCACCTCGTTGTCAATATCATTGGCGATGATGTACTCGTTTGCGGCTTTGACGATGAGTTTGATTTTTGAAGGTTTTACAAACTCCTGCGGGTCGCCAAAAAAAGCACTGTTCCTGGTCTTTACCTCAACCATGACAAGCGTCTCGCCGTCCATGGCGATGATGTCTATTTCAGCTTTATCATAGTAAAAATTGCGCTGTAGAATCTCATACCCCTTCCGCTGCAGGTAGTTTGCCGCGTATTCTTCACCCCATTTTCCAAGTTCGTTATGATTCATCCGTGTTGTTTTGGCGAAAGCCAACTTAAAAACCTTCTCGATACATTTGCCTGCCGGCGAACACTAGAAGTGACATTAATTCTTAAAATCAAGCGTCACGTTATTATCTAAAACATTTAAAGTCGCCTCACGGCCCATGATCAAGGTGCGGTTGTCGTCAAGATGCCCAGCAGGAAAATCAAAACACACGGGATAATCAAAGTCCTTCACAGCGTCCCAAATTATCTCTTTCGCATTTTTGCCAAAAGGCACACTGTTGTCATGCATTTTTGTGAGGCCGCCCACGATGAGGCCGCAGAGGTTTTTGAGCAGGCCGTTACGTTTTAGGTTCATCATCATACGGTCCACATGATAGAGGTATTCATCAAGGTCCTCCAAGAAAAGGATCTTGCCGTCAGTAGTGATTGCCGAGGGACTCCCGCACATGGAATACAACATCGAGATATTCCCGCCCACAACTTCGCCAGTCTGGGTTCCCTTTCTGTTCATGTGGTGCGCATCAATAGTATATTTTAGGCTTTCGCCAAAAAGTGCCTTCCTGAGTGATTCTTTGGCGGCAGCCGTATTGTCGTCAATGCGGTACGGCATGATGGCGTGCAGGGTCTCCACGCCCATTTTATGAATGTGGCTGTGCAGCACTGTGACATCACTATACCCTATGAGCCATTTGGGGCTTTTTGCAAACCTATAAAAATCAACATCATCAATGATGCGCACCGTGCCATAACCGCCTTTTGCGCACCAAACGGCCTTGATTTCTGGGTTGTTGAACATTGCTTGAAGGTCGTCCAGGCGTTCATAATCAGTCCCGGCATACTGTTCGCTCTCGCTGTCAATCGTCTCACCAATGACGGGTACAAGGCCCCAACTTTTAATGAGTGCGGTACCATCAGCAATCTGTGCCGAAGTTATCTTGCGGGCTGTACTCACGATGCCCACTTTGTCTCCCTTTTTAAGATAAGGAGGTGTTACCATAAATGTCTATTTTACCGTGTAGATTATGTGGCTTATTTTAAGTTGGAGCTCATCAACCCCAGTGGCTTGCGAATCAAAAATCTCGCTGCCCATGAATTTTTCGTACGTATCCTGCGGTACTTCTATGGAAGGATATAGAAAAACGCTTGTGTTTTCATCAGCCAGCTTGCCCCCTTGAAAGTCCACAAACCCACTGCCATCCCATTCAAAACCATAAAATGCCACGGGTTTTGCATTTAACTCGTTCAGCTTGTCAAGGCGCATCCCCACGGTAAGGCCCGAGGCCAACTCCCACGGGCTGTCTTCTTGCATGAGCCAGATTTGATCAAGGTCACCTTTTTTACCCTCTTTTGAGTCATAGTAAAGCGTTATCTGCCTTTTAGAATCAGGATAGAGCGTTTCCTCAATCATCTCTACCGTGCCTTCTTCCATCATCCGGGTTTCGGTAGCGGGCCTTGCATCAGGATAATCCTGTTGTATTTGATCCGCTTTCGCGGAAGCGATAAGATCAAGGACCATCATGGATGGCTTAGCAGTATCCTCAACGGCTTCAACGGTGTCATCACTGACTTCCTTGGCGGGTTCTGATTGATTTTTACAACCTATGGTTGCAATCAACACAAAAATCAAAATAAATCTTTTCATAATTGTAATTTACAGATAGACAAGATAATGACACTACGGCAAAACAGTGCCAAATTCTTGTTACAAATGGTATCTTTGCGGCTCAAATCAAGCATATGAGTCAGCCGAAACGCTACACGATAACCGCGGCCCTGCCGTACACAAATGGCCCCATACACATAGGCCACCTTGCGGGAGTTTATGTACCCGCAGATATTTATGCCCGCTACCTCAGGTTAAAGGGTGAGGATGTCGCTTTTATCTGCGGAAGCGATGAACACGGTGTTGCCATCAGCATCAAGGCAAAAAAAGAAGGCATCACACCACAGGAGGTCGTCGATAAATATAACAAAATCATCAAGGATAGCTTTGCTGATTTTGGGATTTCGTTTGATAATTATTCGCGCACTTCTGCAAAGATCCACCACGATACCGCCTCAGGATTTTTTAAGAAACTGTACGATCAGGGCGACTTTATTGAGGAAACTTCTGAGCAGTTGTATGACGCAGAGGCCAATCAATTCCTGGCAGACCGTTTTGTAACGGGCACCTGCCCTAAATGTGGTCATGAAGAGGCCTACGGCGACCAGTGCGAAAATTGCGGCTCTTCATTAAATGCTACAGATCTAATCAACCCAAGATCAACGATCACCGGTTCTGTGCCCGTGATGCGCGAGACAAAACACTGGTTCCTGCCGCTGGACCGCTATGAGGATTTCTTGAAAAAATGGATTCTTGAAGGGCATAAAAATGACTGGAAGCCCAATGTTTATGGGCAGTGCAAATCATGGATTGACGAAGGTTTGCGACCTCGTGCCGTAACCCGTGACCTAGACTGGGGAATTCCTGTTCCCGTGCCGGGCGGCGAGGGCAAAGTGCTTTATGTTTGGTTTGATGCGCCCATAGGCTACATTTCTTCTACTAAAGAATGGGCGGAGCGCGAAGGCAAGGATTGGAAGCCGTATTGGAAGGATGCCGACACAAAACTGGTGCACTTCATCGGGAAGGACAACATCGTTTTTCACTGTATCATTTTTCCCAGCATGCTCAAGGCAGAGGGAAGTTATATTTTGCCAGAAAATGTACCGGCAAATGAGTTCCTGAACTTGGAAGGCAACAAACTTTCCACCTCAAAGAACTGGGCGGTGTGGCTGCATGAGTACCTGGAGGATTTCCCCGGGCAACAGGACGTTTTGCGTTATGCCCTGACCGCAAATGCGCCGGAAACCAAGGACAACGATTTTACCTGGAAGGATTTTCAGGCGAGAAATAATAATGAGCTGGTTGCCATTTTTGGCAATTTCATCAACCGCGTTGTGGTACTGACAAACAAGTACTACGATGGTGTGATCCCGGAGGCCTTTGACCTTAATGAAGAAGACGAGAGGACCCTTGCCGAGTTGCGGGCATATCCTTCGGTAATTGCAAGTTCACTGGAGCGTTACCGCTTTCGCGAAAGCCAAAATGAACTGATGAACCTGGCGCGCCTGGGCAATAAATACCTCGCTGATGCTGAACCCTGGAAAACCATCAAAACAGATGAAAACCGCACGGCGACCGTGATGCATATCGCGCTGCAAATCGCTGCTTCTCTTGCCATTGTGTGCGAACCATTCTTACCCCACACTTCAACAAAATTGAAGCAAATGCTCAACATGGAAGTAACGGCAGAAGACTGGAGCCGCATTGCTGCAGATGATGATATTTTGCCGCAAGGCCATAAGATCAATAAAGCCGAGTTGCTGTTTACCAAAATTGAGGATGAGCAGATTGAGAAACAACTTGAAAAATTAGAAAAAACAAAAATGGATAATAAAGCAAGTGCTCAAGTGGTAGAGACGGCTTCGGCAATTGCCCCGCAGAAAGAGCCGATACAGTATGATGATTTCATGAAGATGGATATGCGCGTGGGCACCATCCTTGAAGCTGAAAAAATGCCAAAAGCAGATAAACTTCTTGTTTTGAAAGTGGATACAGGTATTGATGTGCGCACAATAGTTTCGGGCATTGCAGAATCTTTCTCGCCAGAAGATATCATAGGCAAACAAGTGACGGTGCTTGTCAATCTTGCTCCCAGAAAATTACGCGGAACCGTTAGTGAAGGGATGATCCTGATGACCGAGGATACAGATGGCAAATTGGTCTTCATGAACCCTGACCGCGCTGGTGTTGAGAATGGTGGAATGATAAGTTAATTAGGGATAAGCTAAATTTAACTCCCTGCTGGTATTTGTTCACCCTTATAGAGCCTGCATGTGTAAATTTTCAGATTTTCTGGTGCTGGAATTATGGGTGCAATGTATGTGGGTTTGTTGTCTATAAAGACTACGATCTCTTTATCACTCAATTTTTTAGCAGTCCACCCAAATGTATATGTTTTTCTTTGGCCCATCATCAATAAGGTTTGAGTCTTACTCTCTATATCTACGTACATTAAGATAGGGGCATCAATCTCTTCCAGGGTTACAAGTTCTCCCTTTTCTCCTGTTACAGGTTTTGTAATATAACGGTATTTGCCTTCATCTGTAACATAATGAAAGTCATAATGATCATCAGAATATGATACTACATTGTCATCTGAACCTTTATACAGAAGTTTGGTCTTATTCCCGGTATTATAAGAAAGATAGGGGTTATCCTCTTGTATGCTGGTTGTTACAATAGAATCCTTACCCGTAGTATTCTTATCGAGAGTATGTACATCCTTGGCCATAACATAATTTTGGGTAAATGGTATATAGATAAACATGCTTGTCCCAGAAGATGAAGACGACAAGGTTGACGGAAGACCTTTTATAAGCCTATCACCTACACTAACCTTTAATAAGTTGTCCCTATCACTGTGGTCTTTTTTTACAGTGAGGCTTCCACCCTTAAATTCTTCTCGATATACTACATTGTAATAGACCTTCTCAATTTTTTCATCTTCTAGATTTTTTCTTTTTGTACAGTTGCCTTTTAAATCTGGTACACATTCATATTTCTTTTTTGACCAATCAACAACATATTTTAAACGACCATCCTCAAAATCATATTCATAAATCTCCTCGCCACCAGTACTGTAAATATTCTGTTCATATACGTGAAGGATTTTACCTTTCTGTGTGTACGTGTAGTTTGTGGTTACCGTATTCTCAGAATATGTTTTAGAAGATGTCTTTTTTACCAATCTATTTTGATTATCATATTCATAGTCCTCTATATTACTTCCTGTTTTTGACTTTATCAGCAGGTTTTTACTATTATACTCATAATAATATGTAATGGAACTTCCTTGCAAGGCCAGCTCGACTACATTGCCATTTTTATCCAGCTTTATATAGGGCTTATTGTTTGCTTTGGCCTCATTATATGATAGGCCTATGTAGTTTTTAAAACTGGTGTCATCCTCAAGGATTATCTCCCGTTTTTCATTGTAAAAATTTCCAGCATAGTAGGCCACATCACCTTGTAATGCTGCTGGAAGCATTAATTTTCTTTCTTCTAATGGACGTGGGTTCATTGGTGCTTTTGCAAAAGCAGGATTCTGGGCATGACCAAAAGCTGATAAGAAAATACTGGCGATGAAAAATAATGCTCTCATAATCAAGGGATTTTTACACCTTAAAGCTACTTTGGCTTTCGTTAAAAAGAAATAGGGCAACTGCCGTAATTTGAGTTCATTATCTCATTGCAAAGAACAATTCTTTGGTTAAATACATTTTTAATAATTATGGTATATTGGGCGAAAACTATAATCCTCCTTATGAAAAAACTTTTACTCCTGCTTTTTCTTCTTCCTGCATCGATAATTGCTCAAGAAGAAATAATTACCATCCCGAATATTGTACAAAACATCAACCAATCCTTTTATGTAAAGGACAGTAAAACAGGAAACCTAGCTATTTTTCTAGAAGATGCTGATCAAGTGCATGGTATTCTCTATGACAGTTCGTTTAACAAAATAGGCCAATTGTCAGCGCCTGATCTTGCTTCAAAATTTCAATCTTTTGTGGGGTATCAAATAATGGATGAGAAGATTATTCTCTTCATGAATACAGAAAATGACAGGAGTTACGGTAAGCTGATCTATGACTTTAAGAATAACACTACTGAAAGCGATGAGATAGAGTTTAAGCTCAAGGGCGAAAAGCTTATAAAAACGGCGAGTGTAAGAAATTCATTTTTTGTTTTTTCAATAGTTAAAAACAGTTCTACCCTTAATTTATAT
>CEQG01153842.1_pt1 | contig 44997 bp, 44 predicted proteins | sample 350301 | NCBI WGS metagenome assembly CEQG01 (sample SAMEA2621242, study PRJEB7988) | marine metagenome | isolation source: saline water (ENVO:00002010), including | reverse complement strand
GGGATGTGAGAGTTCCATGAGGCTGCAGGTGGACGTGAGCGTCTTTGAAAAAGTCACTCCTACAATCACTTCGCTATCAAATTCCGAAGTGTGCCTTCAGACGATTGTAACTTATACTACCGATGAAGGTTTCAGCAACTATCTTTGGAATGTTTCTGGAGGTATTGCGGTAGACGGCGGTGGTGCTTCCGATAGCTTTATTTCTGTAGAATGGACCGAGATTGAAGAAACTTTTGTGAGCGTTTCTTACGACGCTGGTACCGTATGTGGAATAAGTGAAACGACTACTTTCACGGAAGAAGTAATGGTGTGTGCCGATATTGTCATGAATAAAACAGTGGACAATATAGAGCCTATGGTTGGTGATCAAATAACCTTTACTGTAGAAGTCACTAATAATGGGCCAAACGATTTTACCGACATAGAGATAAGCGAGATCATTCAGTCTGGATTCGATTATATTTCCCATACCGTAAACCTTGGAGACTATGATCCTGTTTCTGGAGTTTGGATGATAGATCTTTTACCAGCAAATGAAACGGCTACCCTTCAAATTATAGTAGAAGTTCTGGGTACAGGAAGCTATATGAACATGGCTACTATTGTGAGTGTCACTCCAAACGATTCAGACGATTCCAACAATGAAATGGAAGTTGGGGTATTACCTGCCTGCTTATTTGTTTATAATGAGTTTTCCCCTAATTCAGACGGAATTAACGACTTCTTTACCATCTCTTGCATTGAAAGTTTTCCGAATAATGAGATTAAAATATTTAACCGATACGGAAGCTTGGTTTATAAACAACAGGGTTATAAAAATGAATGGAATGGTCATGCCAATGTAAGCACATCCCAAAATAATGGGGAAACCCTTCCTACGGGAACTTATTTCTACGTTCTGGAAATAGAGAGTGACATCCTTACCGATCGCGTCACTGGATGGGTTTACTTAATGAAATAATAGGAACAGCTACCTAATAACTTTTAAAAACGAAAACAATGAAATTATATAAAATAATAATGATTGCGTTTGTAATGGTAATGGTTAGCCCAGTACTGTTAGGACAGCAAGACGTACAATTTACCCAGTATTTATACAACACGATGAGCATTAACCCTGGCTATGCCGGAAGTCTTGATAGGTTGGACATTGTAGGAATCTACAGAGATCAATGGGTTGGAATTGATGGAGCACCCGTCACCCAAAATCTCGGAATTCATGCACCCCTTCGGAATGATCAAATTGGTTTGGGACTTAACCTTGTGAACGATGAAATTGGACCCGCAAATGAGTTTATTGCCGACGCCAATTTTTCCTATAAAATTCAGTTGAGCCCTACCCTTCGATTAGGTCTTGGTGTAAAAGCCGGTGTGAATTTATTTAATGTAGACTTTTCCAAAGGGGATTTTCAAAATCCAGACCCTGTATTGAACAACAATATTGACAATCGTTTCACCTTAAATCTAGGGGCTGGAGCCTTTCTTTATTCTGAAAATTGGTATTTAGGACTTTCGGTTCCGGATTTTATTACCGATGATTTTTACGACGATGTAGACCAGTCGGTTTCCAAAGAAGAACTACAATACTACCTAATTGGGGGATATGTATTCGACTTAAACAACGATTTTAAGCTGAAACCTACCTTTCTTTTGAAATATCTTGACGGATTTCCACTGGTGGTAGATGTTTCAGGAAATGTACTTTACAAGGAACGTTTCACCCTTGGAGTAGCCTATCGTTATGATGATGCCATTAGTGGTTTGGCTGGTTTTCAAGTACTCGAAAGTTTATTCATTGGATATTCTTACGATTATACCTTAACCGATCTTTCCAATTACAACGACGGTACCCATGAAGTGATCCTTCGCTTTATGCTGCCCAGTCGAAACAAAACCATTAATTCACCTAGATTCTTCTAAAACAAACCCCATGAAAAAATATCTCTATATCATTGGGCTTTTCATTTTTACAACACTACCAGCCCAATCAAAACTAAATAAAGCCGATAAATTATTTGAAAATAAAGCCTATACAAAAGCGGCTTCCCTATACAACGAATTTTTCCAGGAGAAAAGCGATGTAGCTGCCCCTACCCTGCTTCAAGCCGCAGACGCAAATTTCTTTATTGAAAATAACCGGGAAGCGCTTATGCTTTACCAAAAAGCTTACCAGTTGAATACTGGTCTAGATGCTCCCTACGTATATCGTTATTATCAATGTTTAAGAAGCGTGAGGGATTATGAAAAAGCAGACCATATTTTGCTCACCTATTATCAGAAGAAAGGAAATACTAATGCATACGCTGCCTATCAAAAAGCCTTACAGGAATTTCAGAAAATACACACGGATACTTCAGAGGTGCGGTTTCAACTAACTAACCTAAATATAAATACCGAATACTCTGAGTTTTCCCCCGTTATTTATCAGGATAAGGTCATCTTTTCTTCCTCAAGACCAGGTGCCTCCAAAGAACTGTACTCTTGGAATGAACAGCCCTACTTAAGCCTGTTTATCGCAGATAAAGATTCGAAAGGGCAATTACAGGACGTGAGGGTGTTTTCGAAACAGGTAAGTTCCGATTTTCACGATGCAACTATTGCCGTACAAGATAGCTCTAAAACCGTCTTTTTTGCCACGAGTAATGTTGAAAAAAACAAATTGATCCTTGACGGGAATAGAAACAACAATTTTGAGCTATACAAAGGAGTCCTTGAAGACCTTAAAATTACAAAGAAGGAACCCTTATTTTTCAATAGCAAAGAATACTCGGTAGGGCATCCCGCTATTAGTCCGGATGGAAAATATCTTTACTTTGCTTCAGATATGCCAGGAGGCTATGGAGGTGCCGATTTGTATTATTGTGAGATTTTTGAAGATGGGATGATTTCCAATCCTAAAAATTTAGGTGGCAAAATCAATACTTGGGGAAATGACTTTTTCCCGCACCTAAACAATGGGAATCTTTACTTTGCTTCCGATGGACACTTAGGATTTGGTGGGTTGGATTTGTATGAAGCAAAAATGATTTCCGAAGGCGACTTTTCTGCCCCAAAAAACTTGGGAAAGGTAGTTAATTCTTCTTTTGATGATTTTGCCATCTATTTTAATTCCGAAGGAACTGCAGGCTATGTTTCGTCCAATCGAGCTAATGGAAAAGGAGATGACGATCTTTATTATTTTACCCGAAAACCATTAACCTGTGATCAATATGTGTATGGAAACGTAAAAGACCAGAAAGACAATAGTAACTTAATGGCAGTTACGATTAGCGTTAAGGATAGTATTGGGAATGCCTACAAAACGACCCTAACGGATTCGTTAGGAAACTTTAAGGTAAAGGTCCCTTGTAAATTTAAAACTACCATCACTGCCACTAAAGCCAGTTATTTTGAAAAAAGTCAAGATGTGACCACTGGTATAAAGGACCAAGAATTGATTGGCCCTATAAATTTCATATTAGAAAATGCAGAAGATAGGATATCCAAAGATGAGACTGGGGTCGAAAAAATCATCATGGATCCTATCTTCTTTAACTATGATAAAGCTGAAATCACTTCGCAGGCAGCTTTAGTTTTGGACAAAGCGGTCGAGTTGATGCAATTTTATCCCGATATGGTAATAAAAATTGAAGCCCATACCGATTCTAGGGGTACAGCATCCTATAACGAAAGTCTTTCAGATAGAAGAGCCAAAGCCACAAGAGATTATATATTCTCCAAAGGTATTTCAGCAGATAGAATTGTAAGTGCTATAGGGTATGGAGAGTCTAGACTCTTGAATAAATGTAAGGATGGTGTTACATGTTCTGAAGAACAACACGAGGAAAATAGAAGATCTGACTTCATTATTCTGAAACGTTAAATAGTGTTAAAAAAATTTAAAAAACTTGTTAATAAAACTGTTTATAGGTATATTTATGTAAATCATCGAATAAAATAGTTCAAACAACTCCCCTCACACTTTAATGAATAACTAAAAAAGTTGTTATGAATACTTATGTGATTAAATCTGACGAACGTTTTATTAAAAGATGTGATTTAGGTGAAAGTAGAAGCCTTTTGGGCGAAAATACTTTATTGAAAAACTTCAAGAGAATGATCAATATTAAAGAAAAGTTTTTCAAGCCCAACAGGGGCGCCTTACCTACTTCAAAAAGTGAAATCGATATTATTACAATCCCCTTAACAGGGGAAATTCAGCAGAAAACCAATTTGGGTTTTTCAACGGTAATCGATCAATCCAGCGTGAATTACTTGCATACCTGTAATGGGGTCATGTATTATGAATACAACCCATCAAATGTTGATACGGTTCGGTGTTTAGAGATTGAAATTGAAAATCCCTGTAAGAAAAAGGGCAATGCCTCCAATTACAAAATCAAGTTGAAAAACAAAAAAAACGGTTTAGAGCATTTATTACCTGAAAATGAGGTGTGTGGAAGTAAATATTACATCTATAAGGGGGTTTTAGATAAAAACTCCCTCTTTATATTTAATCCCAAAAGCGAAGCATGTAGTGCGGTACTGTATTATCAAATAAACGGGTCGAGTAAAATCAATGCCGACAAAGAGTTGTCTCAAAATGACACTTATGTTTCGCGCGGGGAAAATAATTCCCTTACCATCAATCCCATTACCGAAACGGAATGTATTATCATTGAAATTAGCTAGAGGATTTAGGTACCGAGGGTCTTACCTCTACCTTGCTTGGTAGGGTTCTTGGGTGCATTTGAAGCAAATCGACCACAATTTGACCTACATCTTCTATTTGAATCTTCCAATCATCCTCTTCATTGGGTTCATTTCCATTAAAATGCGTCGCTACCGATCCTGGCATGATGGTACTTACTTTAACCCCATCCTTTCTTAAATCTAACATAGCCGCCTGTGTAAAGCCCGTTACCCCAAATTTACTAGCGTTATAAGCACTTCCATTAGCAAAGAAATTGGTTCCCGCTAAGCTGGAAATGGTGATAAAATATCCTTTGTTTTTTATGAGTTGATCCAAAGAAGCCTTTAAGGTTAAGAAAACCCCTGTTAAATTGGTCTCGATGGTTTCGTTCCATTCCGTAAGGGTTAAATCTTTAACCGAAGCAAAATGTCCCAATCCTGCATTGGCGATTACAAAATCCATGCGGCCAAATTCTTCCACAATTTGAGAAACCGCCTCTTTCTGGCTTTCCATATTCCGAACATCGGCTTCTACCCCAATGGCATAGGTACTATCGTTTCCATTTTCATTCAATTTTTTTATGGCATCCCGAACGGTAGACTGACTTCGCCCGGTGATGGCCACATTAACCCCTTTTTGAAGCAGTGCCGCTGCAATTCCAAATCCAATTCCTTTCGTTCCACCAGTTACAAAAGCGGTCTTTCCCTGTAAATTATTCATCATTATTTATTTTATTTTTTTAGTTGTAAGTTTATTCAAATTATAAAAACTATATGAAATATTCAATAGTGTGGGCACTTATTTTACTGAATATTCCTAGTGTTTTCTGTCAGAAGGACTTAGTGGATGTTAGCACGCTTGTTTCCGAATTTGATTATGAAATTCGTTATGCCACCGCTCAAAATTTTATGGAGGAGCCTTTATACGATTGTGCAAAATGCCTTCTCCGTCCCGAAGTGGCTGCTGCGTTGTTGAAGGCGAATCAGTTTTTTTGTGAGAAAGGCTATAAAATTAAGTTGTTCGACTGCTACCGACCTTTGGAAGTACAAAAAAAAATGTGGGGGAAAGTTCCAAATGCAGCTTATGTAGCCAACCCCTACAACGGTGCTTCCATCCATAACAGGGGTGCAGCGGTAGATCTTACTTTGGTTACCTTGGAAGGCTGCCCTTTGGATATGGGAACCGATTACGATTTCTTCGGAAGAAAAGCACATATTGATCATACAAAACTACCTGAAGCAGTCTTACAGAACCGGAAGCTTTTGCTCGAAGGGATGCAAAAATTTGGGTTTCAGCCCATCCGTACCGAATGGTGGCATTTCAGCTTTCAAAAAAATTATCAGTACCCCATTTTAAACACTCCTCTACCCTGCGATTAAAATATTCTTAAAATCTATGCAAGGCTTACAGTTTATGTATCTTTGCAAAAATTATTGCTCATGGATATTACCCTGAAACAATTTAAGGTAGTAAGTACTTTGGAAGCCCTTTCTTTTTTAGTATTATTAGGTATCGCAATGCCCTTAAAGTACATTTGGGAAATGCCGCAAATGGTTCAAATTGTGGGAATGGCACATGGCATTCTTTTCATCCTATATGTCTTGGGCGCTTATTTTATGAAAGAAAAACTGAATTGGCCCATGACTACTTTTGGCATCGTATTACTTTGTTCGGTAGTACCTTTTGGCCCTTTTTATGCTGAAAAAAAATATTTATAAATGAATCGGGAAGACCTCATACATTACAGCGAATGGTTTCGAAATTTCCTTGTAGATCAAGGGGTAACAGAATTTTGGGCCACTCTCTTAAATACCGCGATCATAGCGGTAGTAGGTTTTGTATTGATCCTCTTATTGGATATCCTTGTAAGGAAAATTATTGTACAGCTTTTTAAAGCCTTCAGTAATAAAACAAAAACGAGTTTTGATGACTTCCTGGTACAAAGTAATTTCCCAAAATATATTGCCCACATTGTTCCTTGGAGCGTTCTTTGGATCATCATTCCCATTGTCTTTAACGATTACCCCAAAACGGCTAATTTCTTTGCAACCCTAGCGAAGGTATATCTAGTAATTTTAGGGGTTTATATTATTCGTAGTATTCTTAGAAGCATTAAACGCTATCTGCGTCAAAAAAGCGATAAGTTTAATGACAAACCCCTTGAAAGCTACCAACAAGTATTAATGATGTTTGCTTGGGGAGCAGCCATTTTCTTTGCCATCAATGTCCTTACGGGTTACTCGGTAATGAGTTTGGCCACTTTGGGAGCGGCTTCCGCAGTTATATTGCTTATTTTTAAAGATACCATCCTTGGTTTTGTAGCGAGTATTCAGGTTTCTGTAAATGATATTGTAAGATTAGGAGACTGGATTACCTTCAGTAAATTTGGAGCCGATGGCTATGTGACCGAAATCAATTTGGCCACCGTTCGGGTGCAAAATTTCGACAATACCTTTACCACTATCCCTACCTATAGCTTGATTGCCGATTCCTTTCAGAATTGGCGCGGGATGCAGGAATCGGATGGGAGACGTATTAAGCGTTCCCTATTCATTAAACAAAACTCCGTGAAATTTTTAACGGAAGAGGATGTGGAATCCCTTAAAAATATTGGGCTTATAAAACCCTATCTCGAACATCGGGAAAAAGACATCAAGCAATTCAATAAACGCAATGAAGTGGATAAGTCCATGCTCATTAACGGTAGAAATCAAACCAATCTTGGGGTTTTTAGAAAGTATGCCGATGCTTTTCTACATGAAAACCCAGCCATTAATAAGGAAATGTTTTTAATGGTGCGCCACTTGGCGCCAACCGAAAATGGCATCCCGATTGAAATATTCTGTTTCAGTAAAGACAAAAGATGGGAAAATTACGAGCATATCCAGGCCGACATTTTTGATCACTTGATTGCTTCGATTCCGTACTTCGGACTCGAACTTTTCGAAAATCCCTCTGGAAAAGATCTCGATAAACTTAAACCTATTCCTCCTCAGTCTTAAGGCGGTCTTTTACAAATTCGATTTTTGTTTTTCCGTGGGCAAGGGGTTTTCCATCGTAGCCAATGTTTACCATGATAATTTTATCAATAGTAATAATGGTTTCCCTCGTCATTTTATTACGTACTTCACAACTCAAGGTTAATGAGGTTTTTCCGAAGCCTACCACGTGAATGCCTATTTCTACAATGTCTCCTTTCTTGGCAGAACTCCTGAAATTGATTTCGCTCATAAACTTGGTCACCACTCTCCGGTTTTCCAACTGAATGATGGCATACAAGGCAGCTTCTTCATCTATCCACTCCAATAGCCGTCCGCCAAATAAAGTTCCATTAGGGTTTAGATCTTCAGGTTTAATCCATTTTCTAGTATGAAATCTCATTAAAATAAGGTATTGGAATCACCCGTTTTGGGGATGATTAAGTTGGTTCCGAATCGTTCGTTCAGGTTTTTTATAAAATGTGCTGAAAGCAAGGGAGATGCTTTTTCTATATTTTGGTGTACAAAGAAATAAATATTCTGAAGCCCTTGTCCTACCCAGTCTTCGAGTCGGTCGATCCAATCGTCCAATCGTTGGTAATCACTTTCATGATTGGCCCCATTATAGCGTATGAACGCCGTGGGGGTTGTCATTCGCATGTGCATTAAATCCCTTCTTCCTGCGGTATCCACAATGATATTGGTCACTTCATACTTTTCAAGAATTTCATAAAGTTCTTGCGCCACGGAAGCATCATTGAACCAATCGGTATGTCGAAACTCCACGGCTATTTTCATGTCTTTAGGAAAAGCTTCAAAAAAAGCAGGCAGTCGATCGATCCATTTCGGGGAAAAGTTATTATGCATCTGCACAAAAGGCATTTCCATTTTTTCCTTGAGATTGGAAGTATTTAAGATATAGTCTTCCAAGTAAGCTTCAAAATCGTTTAAACGTTTCCAATGCGTTACCCCTTGAAACATTTTCGGAAAAAACCGAAAGTTTTCAGGCGTTTTATCATACCAGCCAGCATACACATCGGCTGGAAAAATTCGGTAAAAGGTAGCATTCAATTCTATCGAATTGAATTGCGTGGCATAATATGATAACTCATCTTTTGTCCCACGCGGGTAAAACCCTTTTAAATCGGCCCGATTCCATTTGGCACAGCCTACATAGGCATTTGGAATTTCTGGAGTGTTATGTGGATTCAACACGGTCTTGGTTTCCGGAGGGTCGGGCGGCAATGTAAAATCAATAATTCCAGGGTTCTCTACTTTTCCAAATTTCATAAAATTGTATTTCCGTAAAGATACTTAAAAAGAATGCTTTGGAGTAAATGAAAAAAATCAATTAAAACTGTAACATTATTTGTATATTCAATACTTACAAAACACAAAACTTTAAAAGAACATCTATGAAAACCTTAAGATTATTTACTACAACCATCCTTTTATTGGTTTTTGGAGCTTTTGCCAATGCCCAAACGGCTGATGAAATTCTTGCGAATTACTTCGAAAACACAGGGGGAATTGAAAATTGGAAAAGCATCGAAGGAATGAAAATGACCGGAGACGCAGGATTTGGTCCACAAAGTTTCCCTTTTGTCCAAATTATGATGACCGACGGTAGAATGCGTACTGAAGTAGACCTACAAGGACAGAAATTTATTCCGCAAGCCTATGATGGTGAAAAAATGTGGGGAATGAATTTTCAAACCATGGCTGCAGAAGAAGTAGATTCTGAAACTGCGACTAATTACAAAAACAATGAAGCCAACGATTTTCCAGATCCTTTTTTAAACTATAAAGAAAAAGGATATCAAGTAGAATATATGGGCGAAGAAACAGTAGAGGGTGTGGAAACCTATAAACTGAAATTAACAAAAAACAAGCTAATTTCAGACGGTGTAGAAGAAGATAATTTTGCGGTGTATTATTTTGACAAAGAAAACTTTGTCCCTATCCTAAGCGAAAACACCATGCCTGTAGGTCCTCAAAAAGGAATGAAGGTACAAACGGTATATAGCGATTACCAAGAAGCCGGTGATATATTCTACCCCTATTCCATTACGACTAAATTTAATGGCCAAGCAGGACAATCAATTAAAATTGAAAGCATTGAAATAAACCCTTCTGTAGAAGAAGTGAATTTTTCCATGCCAACTAAAGAATAAATACTGAAATTTTATAAAAATCCCTGCCTTGTCAGGGATTTTTTTTAACTCAAAATCCAATCAAAAAATGAAAAGACTCATCTATTTAGCCATAGTGTGTTTTATTGTTCCATGGAATTCTTTTTCCCAGGAAATTTCCCTGAAAGGAAAGGAACTTTTTGGGGATATTAAGGCAAGGCACATAGGACCCGCTTTAATGAGTGGGCGAATTAATGATATTGAAATGCATCCCACCAATACCCGTGTTATGTACATTGGGGCAGCCGGTGGCGGTGTTTGGAAGTCCTCTGATGGAGGAGCCACTTTCACCCCTATTTTCGACGATTATGTACAATCTATTGGCGTGGTAAAGTTAGACCCAAAAAATCCTGATGAAGTGATTTGGGTAGGAACAGGGGAAACCTGGACGCGGAACTCTGTATCTATTGGAAATGGCCTCTTCAAATCGACCGATGGGGGAAGCTCTTGGACGGAAATCCCAGGCTTCGAAAACAGTGAACGCATTGCATCTATCGCCATTAACTCTAACAATACAAATGAAGTATACGTAGGAGTACTAGGCGCTCTATGGAGCGATAGTGAAGACAGGGGCGTGTATAAAACGACTGATGGTGGAAAAAACTGGAAAAAAGTATTTTATTTGAATCCATCCACTGGAGCTGGCGACGTCATTATGGATCCCGAAAACCCTAATGTATTGTATGCCTCCATGTGGCAATTCCGAAGAACGGGATGGAGCTTTAACTCTGGAGGAGAAAGCAGTGGCTTGTATAAATCGACCGATGGGGGTGCTACTTGGAATAAAATTAAGAACGGCCTGCCTGAAGGGAAATTGGGAAGAATCGCAGTGGCTATGGCCCCCAGTGATCATCAAATTTTATATGCAGTTATTGAAACCGGCGAAAAAGATACCAATGGGCTTTGGAAATCTGAAGATGGAGGAAACTCTTGGAAACACTTAAATAATGACTTCGGACTTACGGTTCGCCCTTTTTACTTTTCCAGAATCACGATCGATCCCAAGAACCCAGATATTATTGTAAAAGCGGGTCTTAGTGGGTCTATAAGTCGGGATGGCGGAAAGACCTTTAAAGGCCTCGGAAATATGCACAGTGACATTCACGATATCGCTTTCCATATCAACAATAGCGATGCCCTTTTCTGTGCTACCGATGGTGGGTTATACCGCTCATGGAATGGAGGAACCACTATGGAAATTGTAGAGAACCTCCCCCTTTCCCAATTTTATCAGATTAGCGTAGACAATGAAGAGCCTTACAATGTGTATGGAGGCTTACAGGACAATGGAAGCTGGTGGGGTCCCTCCTCTGCTCCAGGAGGGGTACAAGCCCGCGATTGGAATAGTGTAGGTGCTGGAGATGGCTTCAGGGTATTGAAACACCCTACCAAAAACATCATTTATTCAGAAATGCAAGGAGCCGAGAATGTTTGGCGGTACGACGTAGATCGAAGAAGAACCAAAACCGTACAGCCTCTAGAAGAAGCTGGAAAACCCAAACTTCGCTTTAACTGGAACGCACCTATGGCGGTAAGCAACCATCAACCGGATCGATTTTACATGGGAAGTCAGTTTGTGCACCGAAGTGATGATATGGGAGACACGTGGACCATAATTTCTCCCGATTTAACAACAAACGACCCTGCCAAACAGAACCAAGCAGATTCAGGGGGGCTTTCTATGGATAACAGTGGAGCCGAAAATCATACGACTATCTTTACTATTGCAGAATCACCGCTTGATGAAAACATACTCTGGGTGGGTACCGATGACGGAAATGTGCAGGTAACCACCGATGGAGGTAAAACCTGGAATAATGTTACTTCCAATCTTGTAGGCGTTCCTGCCAATACGTGGGTCTATCATATTGAAGCTAGTGTTCACGGAAAAGGTACAGCGTATGCGGTATTCGATGGTCATACCAGTGGCGATTTCAATACCTACGCATTAAAAACAACCGATTATGGAAAAACTTGGACCAATATCATTTCAGAAGATATTAAAGCCAATGCTTTTGCCAGAAATATTCAAGAAGACTATGAAAATGAAAACCTACTGTTTTTAGGGACCGAATTCGGATTATATGTAACCGTTGACGGAGGTAAAAACTGGTCGAAATTTACCAATAACATGCCTTCCGTAGCCGTGCATTTTATTGACCTTCAAAAACAAACCAACGATTTGGTGATGGGAACTCACGGAAGAGGCGTCATCATTATCGATGATATTAGCCCATTGCGACAACTAAACCAAGAAGTGCTTAATGAAGACGTACACTTTTTCAGTACCGAACCTTACACCATGGTGGAACAAAGTGGTTTTTCAGGTAGTTTCGGAAGTGAAACCCAGTTTGTAGGGGCTAACAAGCCTACCTCGGCTCGAATTATCTATTACTTGAAAAAACGCCACACCTTTGGTAAAATGGAAATGGAAATTCAGGATATGGATGGAAATAAGATTACGTCCCTTTCCCCAGGGAAATCCAAAGGAATAAATGTAGTGGATTGGAACTTTACTTCCAAAGCACCAAAATTAGCTGAAGCCAAAACCATTTCCTTTGCTGGATTCACCCCAGTAAGGGTTCCTGCAGGAAAATATAAGGTGGTCTTAACCAAAGGTAGAAATACCTACGAAACAACCTTAGAACTTCAGTATGACGATAGCTCCCTAGCTACCTTGGAAGAACGTAAAGAACAGGAGCGCATGACTCGTGAAATGTTCAATATGGTTGAGGATTTAGCCTACATGGTTTATGAGTTAGGGGAAAATCAGAAAGCAGCTCAAAATGTCATGGAAAACCATCCTAAAGGGAAAAAAGTGGCCCAAAATTTTTATGATGCATTGGAAACCCTTCGGAAAGACTTGGTCGTAACCACAGGAGACAACTACGTAGCTTCTGCTGAACCAGAACTAAGAGAGCGTATGGGAGAGTTGTATGCCAATATCGCTTCCAGCTATGATCGCGTGTCTGGAGCTCAGAAGCAGAATTACCAACTTATTTCCGAAGAATTCACGGCAGCGAAAAAGCGCTATCAAGAAATAGTGGACAAAGAAGGAAAAAAATTCCACAAATTTTTAGAGAAAAACGAAATGCAAAAACCCAAGCTTCAAAGTAAAGAAGACTATTTGGAGAAAGAGTAGTTTTTCAATTCAAACAATAAGAATGGCCCTGTAATTTACAGGGCTATTTTTTTATGTAGACCGTCTTAATGTTTACAAACTCTCGAATTCCCTGGCTGCTAAGCTCCCTACCATAACCACTTTCCTTTACTCCTCCAAAGGGCAGGCGAGGATCACTTTTAACCAACTCATTAATGAAAACAGCGCCTTCTTCAAATTGAGGGATTAAAGTTTCCATTTTTTTTAAGTCTTCTGAAAATAGCGAAACCCCTAAACCGAACTTTGAATTATTAGACAATGCAATGGCTTCTTCCGTGGTGGAAAAAGTAGTAATGCTCAAAGCAGGACCAAAGGTTTCTTCCTGAAACATAGGCATGTCTTCGGTAACTTCTGAAACAATGGTTGGTTCGTAGTAGGCGCCACAGCGCTTCCCTCCTAGTTTCAATTGCGCTCCCATTTTTAAGGATTCATGTACCTGGCTTTCCAAATCCTTAGCTAAATCTTCCCTTGCCAGTGTTCCAACGTAAGTATCTTTCGATAAAGGGTCACCGCTCTTTAAATCCTTTACTTTGGAAATAAGCTTTTCCGTAAACTCTTCCTGAATACTTTCGGCCAACAAAAGCCGCTTCCCGGCAATACAGCTTTGCCCTGTATTTTGAAAGCGTGCAGTAACACAAGTTTCTATGGTCGCGTCGATATCACAATCTTCAAAAACAACCAATGCGTTATTACCGCCTAATTCCAGAACACTTTTTTTAATGTTTTTGCCCGCTAAGGATGCCACTGAAGCACCTGCGGGACCGCTTCCGGTTAAGGTTACTGCTTTTACGATATCATTTTCGATAATACCTTTTATGGCATCGCTTCCAACCAGTAGCGTGGTAAAGCATCCTTCAGGTAAGCCTGCATTGGCAAATACCTTTTCAATGTTTAGGGCGCTTCCAAACACATTGGAGGCGTGTTTTAAAACCGCTACATTTCCAGCCATCAAAGCAGGAATAGCAAAACGGAATACTTGCCAAAAGGGATAGTTCCACGGCATTACGGCCAGTAGAACCCCCAAGGGTTCATAACGGATAAAGCTTTTTTGAGCATAGGTTTCAATGATTTTATCTTGAAGTTGATCTTTAGCATTGTCTATGTAATATTCACATAACCAGATACATTTCTCTATTTCAGCTATAGACTGTGAAAGAGGTTTCCCCATCTCCAAGGTCATGGTTTTTGCGTAAGTTTCTTTATTTTTTTCAAGTTCGGAAGCGACATTTTTTATATGATCTTCCCGTTCTTCGTAGGACGTTTTCTTCCAATGGGAAAATCGTTCTTTTGCCTTTCGAAGAAAAGTATCCACCTCTTTCGAGGTATGTTTTGTATAGGTATGTAACGTATCTCCTGTATAAGGATTAATAGAAGTAACAGTGTCCATTTTTATTTTTAAAGTTAGGGCTTCTACTGCAAATTGTTGAAAGGATTGTGCATAACTTAACAATTCTTAACCAAATTTCACACTTCTAATTTTTAATTTTAAAAAAACTCCAAATTATGGAAACTAGAGATGAAGTCCTCATAGGGCTCCGCCCTTCCATCGCTTCGGCAAAGGTCCTTCCTGGAATGTCTTCCGAAGAAATCTTTCAAAATGAAACCTTACGTCCCATTATTAAATTACAAAATGATTTGTTATTGGCAGCGTTTCGGAATTATGCCCAAAAGCATAAAAATGTATTCTATGACCTTTCCGTAGAAAAACGGTTGGACTATATTGAAAATGCCATTCATAAGGATATGAAATTTCGAAACTCATTGAAAGGAATGGTTATTGGGCAATTTACCATTCAGGAATATGAAAGATATATTCAAAATTCCTCGGCATTGAACAAGCGAATGATGACACTCGTTAAGGAAAGGTTAAAAAACAACATGCTTTTATTAGAACAGAAATCAAGTTCGGTAGCTTAACAATTCTCCTTTTCTTGTAAAAATTTGACAGGTAGTGGTTTGTCTTCGTGTGCCTTCCTATCTTGTTAAGATAATATTAGTAAAGATGTTAAGCTTTACACAAAGTATTCATATTTCTAACAATTGAAACATAAGGATTCTATTTTTGTGTATCTAAAAATCCAAACCTTATGAAAAGAATTACACTATTACTATTAGCAATGGTATTTTCCGTTTCGCTAACACATGCACAAGATGAAGAAGATAACGACATCAAACTTGGCCAATACGATAAGTGGTCTATTGAGTTAAGCGGAGGGCTACTCAAGCCATCCAATCCCTTAGCTCCTGGGTATTACACGAAGGGAGCCGATTTATTCCAAGGGAACCTTGGGGTACGTTACATGTTCAACGAGAAGTTTGGTCTTCGTACCGTATTTGGTTACAATAGTATTAAAAACAACGAAGACGAAACCCAAAGTCTTCCTTTTGAAGCAAGATACCTTCGAGGAACTTTAGAAGGGGTGGTAAATCTTGGGAACGTATTGGACTTTGCCGATTGGACCAATAGTTTCGGTTTACTTTTCCACAGTGGTGCTGGATATTCAAACTTAAAATACCAGGACCCTGAAATTGAAGATCCAGTGCACTTAATGAATATTAGTGCAGGTATTACTCCGCAGGTTAAAATTAGCAATAGCATTGCTTTTAACCTAGATGTAACTTTACTGGCCAATGTAGGAATGGAGCGTTCATGGGACGGGACCCAAGTAATCACCAGTAATAATCGTCGAATTGATGACGGTCTCCTATACAATTTCTCGGCGGGGCTTACCTTTTACTTAGGGGAAAATGATACCCATGCCGACTGGTATTCTGAAGACAATGTGCTCCTTTCGAAAGTAGAAGAATTGGAACAACGTGTAGAAAAACTGGAAACCGATCTTATCGATTCAGATCAGGACGGAGTGCCAGATTATCTGGATAGAGAGCCTAACACCATGTCTGGAGTCGCTGTGAATACCAAAGGAGTGGCTATTGATAAAAACAACAATGGTATTCCCGACGAAATAGAATCTTCCTTGGATTCACGTTACGTAAACGAAGAAGATTATGTTCAGAATAAAGGAGGGTTAGACGTAGAAGAATTATTAAACAAGGGATATGTAAACGTATATTTCAGGTTTAATAGCGATGTACCTGAAACCTATTCTTTAGGAGCAATCAATTACCTTGCAAAATACATGAAGGAGAACCCAGGTGCCAATGCCGATTTAATTGGATATGCTGATGAAATTGGAGATCCCGACTATAACAAGGCTTTATCGGAAAGACGTGCCAATAAAGTGAAGGAAATTTTAGTCGCTTCAGGTGTTTCCGAAAGTAGATTAAATGTTATTGGTAACGGGGAAGATACTTCTGTAGAAAAATCTTCTGCCCCTGCAAGACAGCTGGTAAGAAGAGTAACATTCAGATTGAAATAATTAAGAACCCCAGAATTTTTTATAAGTCCCTTTCAGCTTGAAAGGGACTTTTTTTTTATTCCAATAGCGAGACCCCATTTAAATCGGTCGTCAATACGTCACTCATATAATCGAAAAAAGGACGTAGCAGTGCATAGTGATGGAGTAAATTCTCTTTGAAGTTAGTGGCCAAAACCTCTTGGTCGGTAAAAGGATGGGCTACAAAAAAACTTTTTAAACGAATTAAATCGATATTAGGGTCGTCCTTGCTGAAACCTTTTGGAGCAGTTTTTACACGGTACTCCTGATTGAAACCTTGAAAGGCATTCTTAAATTGTGGGTTGCTTAAAATTTTTCGGATGGGCGCTGCATCCATTTCAAACTCTTTTCTAATTCTTTGTAAATCTTCTGGATTGGGATTGAAAAAGCCACCCGCCATTAAGCTATTGCCTGGTTCAATACGAAGGTAATACCCACCTCTTCTATGAGCCCCTGCCCTGCTGAAACTTGCACTTCGGTGAATGTTGTAAGGAGTCTTGTCGTTGCTAAATCGTATATCCCGATTAATACGAAAGACTTTTACTTTTTCTATTTGGTCGGTCGTATTCAGTTCTTTTTCAATAGCAGCATAAAAAGATTTTAGGGCCTTTTCATTAGCTTGGTACTCCTTTTTATGTTCCTGCATCCAATCACGGTGATTGTTTTCTTTTAGCCTATTTAAAAAGCTGAAAACGGAAGGAGGGATTTGAGTTTGCATGGCGTCTTTTAATTATAAAGATACATTTTAATTTTTTTGTACATTTAACTAACAACTTAAAACCAATACATTATGAAAACAACCAACAAACCCGCAATCCTATTTTGGGTCATTGCCGTTTTAGCCCTTGTTTGGAATTTACTTGGGGTCATGGCCTACCTAGGGCAACAATTGATGAGCCCAGAAAATTTAGCGTTACTCTCTGAAGCCGAGCAGGAAGCAATAGTAAATAGGCCCGCATGGGCTACATCGGCTTTTGCCATTGCTGTATGGGGAGGCTTATTGGCCGCTATTTTTCTCTTAATTAAAAAGCGATGGGCCAAAACGGTATTTATCATTTCATTCCTAGGGGTACTTGTGCAAATGTATTTTAACTTTTTTGTGATCGACTCTCTCGCTATTTATGGACCTGGCGGGCTTTTCATGCCGGTATTGATTGTTCTTTTCGGGATCTTTTTAATTTGGTGGAGCGATCATAGCATTAAAAAGGGCTGGTTAAAATAACTTCAGAATAGTATTAAAGGCCTTCGGGCCTTTTATTCATTTTTTTTATTCAAATCGAAAGACTCATAAAACCCTAAATCCTTGTTTTTCAATAATTTTACCCAAAAAGCAATTTGGCCGGTATGGTACGAATAATGTTCAACCACGTGAATAATAAGTCCCACTCCGGAAAATTGAAATCCTTGCACTTCTTTTTCTTTCAGTAAGGTCGCTTCGCTCACCCTGGCAATAGTTGCTTTGGCCTTCAAAAGGACACGATCAAGTTTTTCAATAAGTTCTTGTTTCGAATACCCTCCTGTGGTAGAGAACTCTAAAGTTCTATCTCTTTGATCTTCAAGATTCCCTAAAGGCGCAATGACATATTGAGTAATGTTTCCGCAGAGGTGCAATACTAGGTTTCCAATGCTATTAAGATGATTGTTGGGCTTCTTCCAAAGCTCTTCTTCCGTGATAGATGACAAGGCAATTTTAAGCATTCGGGTGTTTTCATCTATTCGGAATACACAATTTTTAATAAAAGTAGTTCTCACGGTTAAATTCATTTATTTTAAAGCGTATGGGATAAAAATTATGGGTGTATATTCCTACACCATAATAAATTTCATAAATTTGTTTTGAAAGCAGTTTTACTTAACAATTTAAATATACAGCCCCCCCGTTGAATGAAAAATTTTTTCATTGCTTTTATTGTTTTTTTGGTGTGGTCCATTTTTGGGTTATGGCTGTACTCGCTGTTAAAACCCACAAATCTTCCTGATAAATTAACCGCTCAAGATAGCGTATTGGTGGAAAAAGAGGAGCAATTGCCCGAAGTTGACTCGGTTTCCGTAAATCCTTCAATAAGGGACACCCTTAATTTGGAAGAAAATACCGGTATGGAAGAAGATAGTCTTCATTTGGACACCGGGCTTAAAGCACAAACTGCCGATGGGGATATTATTTTTTATTTTGAAGAAGGCATTCAAATTCAAAAAAATAATCCAACCCCTGTTATCCCTCCTAGCCTTGTAGATTTTAAATATAAATTGAATACCTACATACTGGAGCATCCTAATAAAGAACTTCAAATTACAGCATTGTACGATGCTTCGGAGAATATTACAACTCCAAACTTAGGTACTCAAAGAGGAAATACCATTAGAAAAATCCTATTGGAGGCAGGCATGCCTAAGGAAAAGGTATATGTGCAGTCTACCATTAAAGAAATAAATTTTGATGAAAATAATTTTTTCGGAAACGGTATTTCTTTCAATTTCAAAGAGTTAGATTCTTCCAGGGTTGAAATGTCAAAATTTTATTTGCCAGAAACAAAAACAATTTACCCTAAATTCATAAATAATGATATTTTTGTAAATGAAGCCTTAAAATTGTTGTTGGAAGAAGCCAAAACTATTTTAAGCTCCAACCCCAATGCAAAGTTGGAAATTATAGGGCATACCGATAATATTGGTAATGCCAATGACAATTACCTTTTGGCTTTACAATATGCCAGACAAGTACGTTGGTATTTGGTTTCCAAGGGAAATTTGGACAAAAATAGGATTATTGCCTCTTCGGAAGGGGAAGCGAAATCCATAGCCAACAACGCCACCGAAAGGGGACGTTTTTTAAACAGGCGTATTGAAGTAAAATATTTTACCGATTAATGGATCATATCTTAGAAAACCTATCAGATTACGTAAGCATTTTCCTGTTAATGCTGAGCACGTTTTTAATCGGTTATTTTTCTGCTTGGAATTTTCAGAAATCAAAATATACAAAGCTGCTGAAGAAAGCGAAACGGCAAGCCAACCTTAATAAAATAAATAAGGATGTTTCGAACATTGAAACCATTTTTACGGAAATAAAACCTAAAATTGTTGAAGTAGTCAAGGAAACACAAAAACAGCAGCAGAAATACCAGGAAACCAATTCGAACGAACAAATTGTTTCTAAATCCCCTGAAGATATTGTAGCGCAAACCCGCATGAGTTACGTAACCTACACGAAATCCAAACCGGAACTCAATTTCGATCATTTTGGACATGGAAACCCTCAGAAAAAGGATGACCTTACTCAAATTAATGGTATCGGGCCTTACATTGAACAACGTTTAAATGAAATAGGCATATACAACTACGACCAAATTAGCCGTTTTCAAGAAGAAGATATAATGGTATTGACAGAGCTTATCGACTTCTTTCCGGGACGAATTGAAAGGGACAACTGGATTTTTCAAGCGGAAGCGCTTAAAACCCATTAATTATTCCATATGGAACTTACTGCACTGGACTGGGGATTAATGCTTTTTTTCTTTGCCATCTTTTTAGCTATTGGGCTGTTAGTGGCAAAAAGATCGGGTAAAGACTCAAAAGAGTTTTTTCTCTCCGGAAAAAATATGCCTTGGTGGTTATTGGGCATCTCTATGGTAGCTACGACCTTTTCGGCCGATACCCCCAATTTGGTAACCGATATTGTACGCCAAAACGGTATTTCAGGAAATTGGGTTTGGTGGGCGTTTTTACTTACAGGAATGCTTACCGTGTTTGTGTATGCCAAACTCTGGAGACGGTCCGAAGTTCTTACCGATCTCGAATTTTATGAACTTCGGTACAGCGGTAAAGAAGCTGCTTTTTTAAGAGGGTTTCGAGCCATTTACTTAGGGGTGTTCTTTAATGTCATGATCATGGCCTCCGTGTGCTTGGCTGCGATCAAAATTGGAGGCATTCTTTTTGACCTTCAACCTTGGCAGTCGGTAGTGTATGCTTCATTGATAACGGTATTTTATAGTTCCATTGGAGGTTTAAGAGGGGTGATATTTACTGATTTTTTACAGTTTATTATTGCTATGGTCGGTTCTATATGGGCCGCCATTTATATCATTAATCTTCCCGAAGTGGGAGGCTTGGAAAATTTATTATCCCATGAAAATGTATCCAACAAATTACACTTCCTTCCCAATTTTAAGGATACCAAAACCCTTTGGACACTACTCATCATTCCTATTGCCGTACAATGGTGGAGTGTATGGTATCCCGGGGCTGAACCAGGAGGGGGAGGCTATATCGCTCAAAGGATGCTTTCTGCAAAAGATGAGAAAAACGCAATTGGTGCTACCCTACTCTTTAATATTGCCCATTATGCCATCCGTCCTTGGCCCTGGATCTTAATTGCCCTAGCATCTTTAATACTTTATCCAACCTTAGGGGATATTTCCAATGAATTCCCCAACGCCACAGCAGGACATGATTTGGGGTATTCGGCCATGCTCACACACCTCCCTTCTGGATTATTGGGCTTGGTAGTTACTTCACTGATTGCAGCTTTTATGAGTACCATCTCTACCCATCTAAATTGGGGATCCTCTTATATTTCTTTAGATTTTTACAAGCGTTTTATAAAACCCGAAGCTTCAGAAAAACAACTGGTTTCCGTAGGAAGGCTTTCCACCGTGATACTTATGGTTCTCTCCGCCTTGCTTGCCCTTCAGTTTGAAAGCGCTTTAAGCACGTTTAATATCTTATTGCAAATTGGTGCAGGAACAGGGCTCATTTTTATATTACGCTGGTTCTGGTGGCGTGTGAATGCCTATAGTGAGATTACAGGAATGGTAGTTTCATTTGTCGTGGCACTTAGTTTTGAGTTCTATGATTTTACGTTGGAAGACCATGAAAAATTGTTATGGGGCGTAGGAATTACTACATTTAGTTGGATTTTTGTGACACTTATCACCCCTGCTACCCAAACAGAAACCTTAGCGCGTTTTTATAACAAGGTGACCCCTTACGGAATGGGTTGGAATCCATTTCGGAGAATTTTAGGGGAAAAAGGCATCCAACTCAAAAAATCCCACGATCAATTTACTTTGGATTTGGGCAGCATGTTAAGTGGCGTTCTGTTTGTCTACACCTTTTTATTTGCTACCGGTTACCTACTCTACGGAAATTATTTGGGAGCGCTAATTCTATTTGGGGTAGCCTTTGTAGCAGCTTGGGTAATTTTTTCCTTGTGGAAGAAAAAGAAACCAAGGAAATAAAAAAAGTCAGGTGGTTACCTGACTTTTATAATCGAAAAATACTTCAGAATTAATCCAGAAAAATGGCAAATCCAACATTAAAGGAAAAAATGTTGAAGTCTCCATCGCCTGCATCCTCATTAAGACCCAAACCGTAGCGAACTCCTGGCTCAAGACTTACTGAATCGGTGATAAACCATGCATAAGCAGCTTGAACGCCTACCCATAATGGTGAGAAGTTGTCGCCAGAAGCACCGTTTACATCAACCCCCACAGGAATGTTTCCATTGATGTAGTACTTTCCACCGAACTTCCATCCAAAAGTTCCGTCAACGTCTTCTCCCGGATCTCCATAACCAAGACCCGCTTTAAGCGCTAAATCGTCTAGGATAAAATAACCTGCATCAAATCCAGCATTCCATGAGGTATTACCATCGATAGAACGAAGGAATATTCCAGATCCTCCTCCAAAGGATTCACCAAAACCTGTATTGGCTTCGATGAGCCAAGACCCTTGGTCGGTAGCACCTCCACCGTCGCCATCTTGTGCAAAAGTGGCCGTCATAGCAAAAATTGTAAATGCTGCAATAAATAGTAATTTTTTCATAAGTAATAATAGTTTGATTAATATCAATAAAGCTACAAAAAAAAAGCCTACTCTATCCATAGGGCATTTGCCCTACTTCTTAACAATCTTGTTAACAAATTGATTTTCAATAAAAAAGGTGGATTAACATCCACCTTTTTTATTTAGGTTCTTTGGGTTTTAGCTAAATTTATACCCTATCCCTAAGCTAATAAAGTTAATTCTGGATTTGATATCGGCTCTTCCATTATAGTAGTTATTTAACTGAAACGAAGTCCGCGTTTCAATAAAAAAATCTTCAGTAATATCATAACCTAGTCCCCCACCAACTCCTAAATTAAACTTGGTAAAGTCTTCTGCAATCTCCTCTAACGTATAGGTTATGGTAGGACCAGCCTGGAAAAAGAACTTTTCACTAACATAAATCTTTCCGAAGAAGGGAACTTGGAGTAAACTGGAATCATCGATATTCATGTAAAGAACCTCTGTCTGGATCGCGAAGGATTCTGAAAGACCGATTTCGGCAACCAATCCTCCATAAAAACCAGAATCGGTACCAGAAGTTTCTTCTCCAAAGACGGTTATTTTACTAGCACCATTTAAATATCCTGCGGTTGCACCAAATCGGGTTTCCTGTGCTGAAATCTGCATCGTAAACAAGACAACAACTAAAAGGAAGAATAATTTTTTCATCGTTAAAAGTGTTTGATTAATAAGTAGTAAATCTAATAAAAGAAGAGACTTTTTTGCCATTATTTTAAAAGATTCTTATCTTTTTATCATAACTAATTAGAAATCAATAAAAAAAGCCACTTAAAAGAAGTGGCTTTTCAAATATATATAAATTATTGTGATTTTTTACAGGAATGAATATCCCACAGCCAAAGTAATCACGCTATTTTTTCCTTTACCTTCTTCAGGAACATCTGTTAATCCAAAGTTATACCTTCCATCTATTCGGATTCCCATCGGTAAATCATATCCAAGCCCTACTACCCCAGAAAGGTCAAAATCACTAGTAGCAATATCATTAATGGTTTCTCCTACAACTGTTTGTGCTTTGTCATCAACCAAGACTCCAAATTGCGGTCCTAACTGAATGTTCAATCCTTGAGCTACAAAGTATTTTAACACAATAGGGACGTTGACATAGTTCAAGTCAAATTCCCCTAATTCAAATTCAGCTCCTTGTTGCGAATACAATAAATCTGCTTGAATACCAATATTGTCATTGAATTTTCCGCCTACAAAAACCCCACCTACGAAGCCCGTTCTGTTGTCCAGCCCTGTAGCATCACTTAAACTGGCAAAGTTGACCCCAGCTTTGATACCGAAATCTATACCTTGGGCAAATACTGCGGAAGTGGATAAAGTCACAAATAATAAAATCAATACTTTTTTCATCATAAAATTTTTTAGTAATTAGGAAGATGGAATGCCCAAAATAGCATCTTCGTTAGGTTTACAATAAGATTTTGAGTGGGCATTGCATGTGATTGTTTTAAATTTTACACTAAATTATAACGAAATTCGCAAACCATTTATTTTTTGAGAATATTTTAAGAATTTCCTTTGTATGAAATGGAGCCAAGCCCTAAAAGATTACCAAAGCTACCTTCGCATAGAACGCGGACTCTCACAAAATACGATTGCCAGTTATTCATTGGATATCAAAAAATTGATGCAATGGCTGGAGGAAAACTCCATTCGGGAATCTCCTGAAAAAATTACTGAAAAAACCCTTCAGGAGTTTATTTATCAGGTTGCAAAAAGCATGACACCTCGTACACAAAGCCGTATCATTTCCGGTCTGCGGGGGTTTTTCAATTATCTCATTTTTGAAGAATACCGAAATACCAATCCGTTGGAGCTCATGGAGAGTCCAAAAGTAGGACAAAAACTACCCGATACCCTTTCCGAAGAAGAGATTGATACCATTATCTCGGCAATCGACCTAAGCAAACCACAAGGACAACGCAACAAGGCCATACTGGAAACTTTATACGGTTGTGGCTTACGCGTCTCAGAACTCACCGAACTTAAAATATCCGACCTCTTTTTTGAAGAGGGCTTTATTAAAGTAACCGGAAAAGGTGACAAACAGCGCTTGGTCCCTATTGCAGGGTCCACAATTAAATACATCGATCTCTATGTAAAGGAAATACGGGTACACCAAACCATTGCAGAAAACGCTAAAGACACCTTATTCCTCAATCGAAGAGGGAACCCCCTTACACGCGCCATGATTTTTACCATCGTAAAAAATCTTACCGAACTTACAGGTATTCAAAAAAATGTGAGTCCGCATACCTTTCGTCATTCATTTGCAACGCATTTATTGCAAAATGGAGCCGATTTAAGGGCGATTCAGCAAATGTTAGGGCATGAGAGTATTACCACAACAGAAATCTACACCCATATTGACAAAACGCACCTAACACAAGTCATGCATCAATTTCACCCTAGAAAGTAAAGGTTAAAAAAAGGTTATAATACATCCTTGGCTGTATTTCGGCGATTCCTTTTTGTAATTTTAAGAAAATTACCAATCATGAAAACATTACAATTTAGAAATGGCGATACCATGCCTGCCATTGGTTTGGGTACCTGGAAGGCCAAAGGGGAAGAAGTTAAAAATGCTGTAAAAGCTGCTATACAATCTGGTTATCGACATATTGACACTGCTGCCATTTATGGAAATGAAGAAGCCATAGGCGAAGCCCTTCAAGAAGTTTTTTCTGAAGGAAGTGTGAAAAGGGAAGACTTGTTTATTACTTCCAAACTTTGGAATGATGCGCATCACCCCGAAAATGTGATTCCGGCCTTAAAAGACTCCTTACAAAAACTGAAGCTGGAGTATCTAGACTTATACCTTATCCATTGGCCCATTGCTTTTAAAAGTGGTGTTCCCATGCCTGAAGGGCCTTCCGACTTTGTTCCTTTGAGTGAAGTACCTCTGGAAGCAACTTGGCAAAAAATGGAAGAAGCCAAGGAACAAGGATGGGCAAAACACGTTGGTGTTTCCAATTTCAGTCAGAAGAAACTAAACGATTTACTACCAAAGGTTAAAGAAGCCCCTGAAATTAATCAGGTGGAGCTTCATCCCTTGCTTCAGCAAAAAGAGTTAAAGGCATTTTGCGACGAAAATAACATTCACCTTACCGCTTATTCCCCTTTAGGCTCTGGAGATCGTTCTGAGCAAATGAAAGCCGATAACGAACCCAATCTTTTTGATATTCCGGAAATTAAGAATATCGCTGAAAAACACGACGCACACCCTGCACAAGTATTAGTGAATTGGCACTTACAGCGTGGAACTGCGGTCATTCCGAAGTCGGTCACCCCAAGTCATATTGAAAGCAATCTCCAAGCTGAAAAGGTAGCGCTGGACCAAGAAGATATGAATACCATTGCAGGCCTCGATAAACACTACCGCTATATTACCGGAAAGTTTTTTGAAATGCCCGAGAAGGGATACGATAGTATTTATGATGAATAAAAAAAGCTCCCGTTGGAAGCTTTTTTTTTATAATATGAGATCGGTTTACTTTGCAATATTCACCGCACGGGTTTCCCGAATCACTGTTACTTTTACTTGACCAGGGTAGGTCATGTCGGTTTGAATTTTTTGGGATATTTCAAAGGAAAGTTGAGCAGCTTTATCGTCATTTACCTTTTCACTTTCCACAATTACACGAAGCTCCCTTCCTGCTTGAATGGCATACGCTTTTTGGACTCCTCCAAATCCGAAGGCAATATCTTCCAGATCCTTCAATCGCTGGATGTACGAATCCAATACTTGTCGCCTCGCTCCTGGTCTCGCTCCACTAATCGCGTCACAAACCTGAACAATCGGGGAAAGAAGATTGGTCATTTCAATTTCATCGTGGTGGGCACCAATGGCATTACAAACCTCAGGTTTTTCACCAAACTTTTCAGCCCATTGCATACCAAGAATCGCGTGAGGGGTTTCTGTTTCAGCTTCCGGTACTTTCCCGATATCGTGTAGCAATCCCGCTCTTTTAGCTAGTTTGGCATTGAGACCCAATTCAGAAGCCATCACACCACATAAACGGGCTACTTCACGGGAGTGGTGTAATAGGTTTTGTCCGTAAGAAGAGCGGTATTTCATTCGACCCACTGCTTTGATCAATTCTGGATGCAATCCATGAATCCCTAAATCGATAACTGTACGCTTTCCAACTTCAATGATTTCCTCTTCAATCTGTTTGGTTGTTTTCTTTACAATTTCCTCGATTCGGGCTGGGTGAATACGGCCATCGGTTACCAATTTATGAAGTGACAGTCGTGCAATCTCCCGTCGTACTGAATCGAAACAAGACAGGATAATGGCCTCAGGGGTATCATCTACAATAATTTCAACTCCTGTAGCAGCTTCTATGGCACGAATGTTTCGACCTTCACGACCAATAATCCGTCCTTTTACATCATCGCTCTCCAAATTGAATACGGAAACACAGTTCTCGATAGCTTCTTCGGTACCAATTCGTTGAATGGAATTAATGATAATCTTTTTGGCTTCTTGCTGTGCCGTCATTTTAGCTTCTTCCAAAGTGTTTTGGATATAAGCCATGGCGTCTGTCTTGGCTTCCCCTTTCAGACTCTCCAAAAGCTGTGCTTTGGCATCTTCGGCACTCAAGCTGGAAATTACTTCCAATTGCTCTATTTGGCTACGGTGTAGCTTTTCGATTTCAGCCTCTTTTTTATCGAGGTATGACAGTTTATCTTCGAAACTTTGCTTGGCCGATTCCAGCTCTGCATTCAATTTTTTGTTTTTGGATAATTCGCTGGAAACTTGAGACTCTTTATCACGGGTCCGCTTTTCAGCATCCGAAATTTTCTTGTCACGGCTTAAGATCACTTTCTCGTGTTCCGATTTAAGCTCTATGAATTTTTCTTTGGCTTGAAGTATCTTTTCTTTTTTGATTGCTTCGGCATCGGCTTTTGCTTCTTTTATAATGGAAGCGGCCGTTTTTTTAGCTTCCGTAACTACTTGGGAAGCTTTGCTCTTTTCAAGCATTTTGGCAATAAGAAAACCTACTGCCAAACCTACTACCCCAATAATTATAAGTGTAATTATGTTGTCCATGTTTGTTGAAATTATGATATAAAAAAAGCCTACATTAATATTGCGATTTTGTATAAACTCCTTAAAAAACAAGTTTAGGGCTAACAAACTGGTCAAGTATCCGTTCAAAGACGGCTCGCTTTTACAGCTTCAACTCACCCTTTTTAAAGAATTCGTGTTGAGTTTACCAAAAATTAGTATTAATGTAGGCAGTAACCTTTGTTTATTTTAAAGAACGTATTTTATGCTAGTTGCTCTTGCAGTAATTGATGTAAAGCCTTAAGCTTATCTTCAATAACATGCTGATCATTTACTTCGTCAATATCCTTTTGCTCTACCTGTGCCGCAAATTGTAAGGCGCACATGGCCAAAACATCTTGCTTATCCCTTACTGCGTAACTTTGTTCAAACCGTTTGATCATTTCCTCAATCTTCTTGGCGGCTTTTCGAAGGCCTTCTTCCTGCTCAGGCTGTATGGTTAGTGGATACACCCTATCTGCGATTGATATCTTGATCTTTAACGCGTTGGACATTGATTTTATTTTATTCGGAAAGTTGCGCAATACATTGGTCAATTTCCCGGACTAAAGCATTTATTTTGAGTTTAGTATCTCTTTTATAGTGGTCGCTGCCAAGCATTGCATTAGCCATTTTCAAGGACTCAAACTTTTCTTGCCAAGCATTCAATTCTTTTTGGGAACTTTGTTGTTGGGTTTTCAGCTTTTGCAATTCGTCTTCTAATTTCAGGTTTTGTTGCTTCAAATTTTCATGCTTCTGAAGCAACGCTTTCATCTTACTTTCAAGAGAATCAACAATTTCTGAGAGTTGAGACATTCAATGAGCTTTACAATACTTATATCACAAAGTTAACATTCGGTAGTTAATAAGCCAATACTTTCTGAATTTTTTTTGTATTATTGAAGTCTAAGTGCAATAAAATAACACACTCCCCTTTATTTAGTAGTATTAAATTATTGAAGATGAAGCAACTTTTGATGTTCCTTTGCCTCCTCTCTTATGCAGGCTTCTCACAAGAAAACATTCCGAAGGATTATTTTTCAAATCCTTTAGACATTCCATTATTGTTATCTGGAAATTTTGGGGAATTACGCAGCAATCATTTCCATAGCGGGTTGGACATTAAAACCCAACAGCGCGAAGGCCTTCCGGTATATGCCCCAGCCGATGGGTATGTGAAGCGTATTAAGGTGTCGCATTATGGCTATGGCAAGGCTTTGTACCTTCAGCATCCCAATGGCTACAGTTCGGTATACGCCCACCTGCAAAGCTATGCAGGCCCTATTCAGCAATACGTAAAAGAGCATCAGTATAACAAGGAAAGTTTTGAAATCGAATTATTTCCTGAAAGCGATGTCCTGCCTGTAAAAAAAGGGCAAATAATTGCTTATTCCGGGAATAGCGGAAGCAGTGGCGGCCCCCATTTGCACTTTGAAATTCGAGATGGAGCCTCCCGCCCCATGAACCCCATGCTCTTTGGTATTGAAATTCCAGATACCCGGGAACCTCTTATTAATAGTGTATTTGCCTACCCTGTTTCAGAAGATGCTATTGTAAATAATTCTCAAAATCCTATGAAGCTTCGATTGATCCGTCAAAAAGATGGTTCTTACAAAACGGAAAGTATTAAGGCCATTGGAAAAATCGGTTTCGGTATTTCAGCCTACGATCAGCAAAATGGGGCTTCCAACAAAAATGGCACCTACCAAATTAAAACCACTTTCAACGGTCTCGAAACGTTTACCGTTCTTTTCAACAAGTTTTCTTTTGCAGAAACGCGCTACCTCAATAGGTACATGGATTATGGCTATTTTGAAACCAATAGAAGCCGTGTTCAGAAGCTATTTCGGGAAAGTAACAATCCGTTAAGCGTGATCACCCAGGAAAATGACAATGGGTATGTAACCATTCGGGAAGGATATTCTTCGGTATATTCCATCGAGGTGAGTGATTTTAAAGGGAACAAGGTACTCATCACGGTACCCATTGAAGGAATTCAGCAAGAAGTGGTAGCAGCCAAGGACCTTCAGGAAACCCAAGATTATATTTATCACGATCAAGCCACTTCCATTACCAAAGGAAAGTTTAGTGTCTATATTCCTTCGGAAAGCTTGTATGAGGATACCTATCTTGATATCGAAGCCACTGGAGACACTTTGAAACTGCACAAAGATATTGTCCCAATTCATCGAAACATCACCATCACTGCAGATGCTTCCAATTACGAGAAAAAAGATTTAGATAAACTGTATTTAGGACGAATCAATTACAGAGGGGTCCCGTATTATAACACCACCTACCGTGATGGAACCAAACTTTCCACGCGAACGAGAACCTTCGGCAGCTATTGCATAGCGTCAGATACGGAAGCTCCCACCATTGTGCCGCTCAATTTTTCAGACGGAAAGTGGATTAGCAGCAATAAAACCCTGGAAATCAAGATTGAGGATATGGAAAGTGGTATTAGCACCTATAGGGCTACGGTAAATGGAAAATTCATCTTAACAGAATATGATTACAAAAAAGACGTTCTAGTATATGACTTTGAAGATGCCGTGATCGACGAAACTGAAAACAATTTAAAAGTGATTGTTGTCGATAATGTGGGAAATAGTACTACATTTGAAGCAACATTTTTCAGAAAACAATCTTAATTTTTGCTTTTGAAAACGAGACATTTACCCTTACTGCTTCTTTTTTGCTTAATAACTACCCTACTTTCCGCACAAACGGCCACTCTTAAAGGTGTGGTGCTTGATGAAAACAACCAACCGCTTTTAGGGGTGAATGTGGTTGCCGGGGACAATGGTACCCAAACCAATTTGAATGGCGCTTACATCCTGGAAATCCCTTCCAATGAGGAGGTGGTTGTGGTGTATTCGTATGTAGGGTTTAAGAACGCACAACTTACAGTAAATTTAAAGCCAAACGAGGACTTTGAATTCAATCCTACTCTAAGTGTCAATGTGGAACAAATTGGAGTGGTTGAGCTTGACGTAAAGCAACGGAAACGGGTACAGGGAATTACCTCTATCTCTCCAGAAGCCATTCGAAAAATTCCGGGTGCGAATGCAGGTGTGGAAAATATCCTTACCTCATTACCTGGAGTTAGCAACAACAACGAATTGAGTACGCAGTATGCGGTTCGCGGGGGAAATTATGATGAAAACCTAGTATATGTTAACGAAATTGAGGTATACCGCCCATTTTTAATCCGAAGTGGACAACAAGAGGGGTTAAGCTTTGTAAATAGTGACTTAACCTCTAGTGTGGATTTTTCTGCAGGAGGGTTTCAAGCCAAGTACGGGGACAAGCTTTCTTCGGTTTTGGATATTACCTATCGCAGACCCACGGGGTTTGAAGCTTCTACCGACTTAAGTCTGTTGGGCGGAAGTCTGTCGGTAGGAAATAAATCGAAAGATGGACGACTATCCGGAATTATAGGTCTTCGTTACCGAGACAATAGCCTATTTGTAGATGCCAAGCAAACGGAGACCAATTTCAGGCCTCGCTTTGCCGATGCACAAACCTACCTTACCTACCGCTTTAGCAGTAAATTTGAATTAGGCTTTTTAGGGAATGCTTCTATTAATGATTATGAATACGAACCCTTAACAAGGCAGACAAATTTTGGTACCCTTGCAGATCCTAGAGCTTTATTGGTATTTTATGAAGGCCAGGAAGAGGATCGATATCAAACGTATTTTGGAGCACTAAAAGGAACCTATGTAGCTTCAGAGAACTATACGGCGAAATTTATAGCGTCTATCTATCAAACCACAGAACAGGAATATTTCGACATTTTGGCGCAGTACCGTTTAGGGGAAGTAAATACCAGTATTGGCGATGAAAATGTGGGGGAAGTTCAGTTTTCAGAAGGTATTGGGAGTCAGTTAACCCACGCCCGAAACGACTTGGATGCCCTTATCATGAATTTTCAGCACAAAGGAAATTTAAATTTAAACGATCATAACATTGAATACGGCATAAAATATACGCATGAAGACATTCGGGACCGTGTTCAGGAATACGAAATCATCGATTCGGCAGGCTTTTCCATTCGCCCGCCAATTGGCGATTTCGCCAATAACCAGCCGTATGAGTCATTTGACTCCCCTATTGTACCTTTTAGTTCCATCAGGGCCACAAACGACGTGCAAATCAATCGGGTTTTAGGCTATGCACAATGGAGCAAAAGAACCACTTTGGGCGATAGTGAGCTTTGGCTAAATGCCGGGGTTCGCAGCCAAACATGGACGGTAAGTGGCGAAGGTATTGAAAGTACCACACAAAGTGTGATTAGTCCGAGAGCCCAAATATCCTTGAAACCCAACTGGGAGATGGATATGCTTTTTAGGGTTTCGGGAGGATTTTACCATCAGCCCCCATTTTACAGAGAGTTGCGCGATTCTACCGGAACAGTGGTTCCTGGTGTAAAAGCACAGCAATCCATCCATATTGTTTTAGGAAACGATTATAGTTTCGATCTATGGGAAAGACCCTTCACCCTTAATACCGAAGTATATTACAAAGATTTAACCAACGTGAACCCCTATACTTTAGAAAATGTACGTATTCGTTATCGTGCTAAAAACAATGCGGTGGCTTATGCCTACGGCTTGGATATGCGTTTGGCTGGAGAATTTGTACCGGGCACTGAAAGCTGGATTAGTTTTGGGTATTTAAAAACCGAAGAGAATATCGACGATCGCGGCTATATCTTTCGACCTACCGACCAACGATTGAAGTTTGGGGTACTATTTCAGGATTACGTAAAAATCATTCCCGATTTAAAGGGGTATCTGAATTTGGTATACAATACAGGATTGCCTGGAGGTTCACCCAGTTATGCAGATCCCTATAATTTCCAAAGAAGGCTTCCCGATTACAAAAGAGCGGATTTAGGGATTTCCTATGTATTGGTACACGATAAAAAGCGTAAGGATAGCGGCATCTTCAAACCTTTTAAAGAACTAACTTTAGGGGCTGAAATTTTTAATATTTTCGATGTACAGAACTCCATCACCAATACTTTTGTAAGGGATGTCTATACCAAAGTCCAATATGCGATTCCTAATTACTTAACCCCAAGGGTATTTAATGTTAGGGTCACGGCGAAGTTTTAAGAATTTACAAACTCCTTTAGTGTTGCAATTACATAGTCCACTTCTTCCTTGGTGTTGAATATGGAAAAGGAGAAGCGAATGGAGGGTTGTTTCATCTCTTCTGAAGAAAGAATGGCACTTAAAACGTGCGATCCTTCAGGGCTACCACTTTGGCAAGCGCTACCCTGGGAACATGCAATTCCTTTTAAATCCAATTGAAAAACCAAAAGCATGGCCTTTTCCGAAGAAATTGGGAGTCTAAGGTTTAAGATAGTAAAGGTGCTCCCTGCATCATCATCACAATTGCCATTAAAAGAAACGCCGGGTATATGTTTAGTGATTTCTTTCTTAAAATACTGCTTAATGTCCAAAATGTATTGCCGTTCCTTTTCTAGGTTCTGATACGCCAATTTTAAGGCCTCTGTCATTCCAGCAATAGCATAGACAGGTTCGGTACCAGCCCGAAGCCCACGCTCTTGAGCACCTCCAGTAATATAAGGTTTAAGTCCCGTATTTTTTCTGATAAAAGCAAATCCCACGCCTTTTGGGCCATGGAATTTATGGGCCGCTACAGCAGCAAAGTCAATAGGAATGTCTTGAAAACTTATAGGATAATGTCCAACTGACTGTACCGTATCGCTGTGAAGCAGCACCCCATGTTCCTTACATAATAAGGCAACCTCTTTTAAGGGAAGTTTGTTGCCAATTTCATTATTTACATGCATTAAGGAAACCAAGGTCTTTAAGGAGCTTTCATTTAGCAACTGTTCCAGATGGGAAAGATTGACTTGCCCCTTTTTATTTAAGTCGACATATGCTACTTCGATATTGAATTTTTGCTGAAGTTTTTCAACGGTATGAAGCACGGCATGATGCTCAATTTTACTTGTGATAATTCGCTGAACCCCTAAATCCTGCACACTACTATTTAATACTAAGTTATCGGCTTCTGTCCCGCCCGAAGTAAATATTATTTCGGAAGCATCTACTGAAAAAAGTTTCGAAATTTCTTTTCTACAACTCTCAAGTAAGGATTTAGAAGACCTTCCGTAGGAGTGTGTAGATGAGGGGTTTCCGTATTCAGTTTTTAACACATTCACCATGGTATGAACTACCTCTTTCCGTAGGTTGGTGGTAGCTGCATTATCGAAATAAACCTTTTTCATTGTATTCAATTTACGAAGCAAAAATACAATTAAAATCATGGAAAGCTATGCGAGGTTTCTTCAGAAATGATTACTTTGGCAAAAATTATTTTTCATGAAAAAATTAGGGTTTCTGGCAATTTTTGCAACCTTCTTCTTTACCAGTTGCGATGATGGCGAAATAATTACAACAAGTTTTGACTTTCCAGAAACCAACCTGCAATTTTGTGGTGGCCCAGGTGGGTACCTTTTTTATAAGACCAATGATGCGGGTACAGAAAGTATTTCACTCTTGCTGGGCAATGCCAACGAATTGTTTCAATCTTCCGATACCTTAGCCACAACTTTAAATGGAACTTCAAATATTGTAAACTATCGAATTTATAATGATGTAGTGGATGGCACCTATTTTTGTTCGGAAGTACCCCCCACTACCCCGCAAGTGGTGACCGAATATATTGCAAGTTCTGGAACAGCGGTGTTGTACATCAATACTACGTTGTTTGATAATGACAACTTAGATGAAAACGAAGAAGGGTTAACGACCGATACAGATAACGACGGACTCTTAAATTACTATGATTTTGATGATGATGGCGACAATGTCCCTACGATACTAGAACTGGATACTGAAAATGCCGACGGTGATAATAATCCTTTGACAAATCCGAAAGATACCGACAATGATGGGATTCCCGATTATTTGGATGAGGATGATGATGGAGATGGCATTCTAACCCGATACGAAGACGCCGATGGGGATTTAGACTCTACCAACGATATTACCGACCCATCAGTAGGGGCCGATTATCTAAACCCCGCTGTTGCAAATAGCAATCCCATTGATGAATACCGAGAACATGAGTTTAATTATACAAGTGACATCATCCTTATCTTGGAAAACTTTATTCTTATTAATGGTGAAGAAGAAATTAATCGTGAGCGGTTCCCCATGGGAACTATTGATGCCATTGAAACAGGAGTACAAACTGTAGTTCCGGTTTTTGTCGACTAGTTTTTATGGATTCTGAAAAATATACACTTCCAGTGCCCCTTGTCCGTATTTAGCAAAATCGGCGTCATAAAACTTTAAGTTGTCGTATCGCCGAAGCAAATATTCCAATTCTGCCCGAAGCACCCCTTCACCTACTCCATGAATGAAAACGATTTTTTGGATTTTTTTACGAATAGCGAAGTCTAATTGACCTTTAGCGGTATCTAATTGCAAGGTCAATTTATCATGAGCAGTCATTCCTTTTTCATTGGTAACTAATTGATGGATATGGAGATCTACCTCAAAAGAAGGTTTATTTCGGTCTTTCGGTTTTAATTTTTGAGATTTTCCTTTTTTTGGAAGTTCTTTTTCCCGAATAGCGTCATTATTGATGGTAAAAGATACTTCCTTTGCAAAACTATCTGGCTGAAAGACCAAGTCCTTTTCAAAAAACTGCATTTCAAAACCATCTCCTGTAACAAGAACAATTTGTGAACCATCAATTTTAATAACTGTGCCAGAAATGGCTTCATCGATATGAGAAACACGATCTCCTATAGAAAATTTGTTCATAAATAAAGGGTTATCAAACAGTTAATTCTTCCACAAATATCCATAAAAAGAGGAATTTACTTACGAAAATGTTTTAATTTTAAAAAATTATTTTATTTTTACACCCTAAATAATAGTGTTTAAGCCCCACTTTGATACTATAATAAACATAAAAAGTATGAAAAACCTACTACTATTCACAGCTATCGCATTAGCCTCCCCCGCTATTTTTGCTCAAAGCGATCTTTATGTACAGCCTAACGGCAGTAACAGTTCTTATGTATTTGTGAAAGATCAAATCATCTATGTTGAGGATGATATTAATCTTCAAGCAAATCCCACGGGTGACGAAGAAGCTAGCATTTATTTAAGAGATGGAGCTCAATTAATCCAGGGAGCTTCCGGAGCGGCAAACTCTGGAAATGGCTCTATTTCCATTTATCAAGAATCGTATGGCGACTCTTGGGATTACAATTTTTGGTGTTCCCCTGTTGGAAACATCAATGGAACGGGTAATCGAAGTTTTGGCTATGTAAGGCTCAATGACTCAATTGGTGGTTATGGAGCTGGAGACTCAAGAAATTATACTGCTGCAAATCAAGCGATTTTAACTGCAAGCTTAAATGGAGTAGAAACTCCTTTAACGATTTCTAGACGTTGGTTCTATAGATGGAATCCAACGACCCAAAGATGGGTAGGGATTGGTGCCGGAAACAACGTTGCCCCTGGCGAAGGTTTTATTATGAAAGGTGTAGGGACTACAAATCACACCCAACGCTATGATTTTAGAGGTAGAGCTAATAATGGAGATCTTACATTGACTACACAAGTAGGAGTTCCTTTTACCGACGGGCTCACTTACAATTTTACTCTTGCAGGAAACCCATATCCTTCTGCTATCAACTTATACCGAGTAGCTACAGACCCTGATAACACTGAAATAGACTCATTTAGATATTGGGATGAAGATATTACCATCAATTCTCACAATTATATTCACAACATAGGAGGTTATGCAACTTGGATTCCTGGACCTAATGAAAATGATCCTGGAACCTATACTGTTGCAACTTATCTAAATTATGACAATAGTGGAAACCCCACAGGTTCCTCTGGCTTTAGTGGTCTATCGTATGAAAGATTAAATGCGCCAGTAGGACAAGGATTTATGATTGTGGCAAATGCTGCTGGAAGTATTACAATTAAAAATAGTCATAGGAAATATGTAAAAGAAGGAGCGGCTAACTACTCTCAATTTAGAAATGCAGAAACAGCAGGCCCTTCATCTGGTGGTGTTAGCACGGGAGATCCCTCTGGTATTCCTGCGGATACCAAACCACAAATTAGAATACATACCTATTTTGGTGAAAACTCTCATTTTAGGGATATGGTATTATTATTTAACGATGAATCTACCGATGGATATGATCGTTTAAAAGATGCAAGACACCCAATGGATGCTGCTGTAGCTGAAGCTTATTTTACTATCCAAGGAAATTCTGTAGAGGAAAAGCAAAATTTAGTGATTCAAACAGTACCCTACACAGGCCATGACAAAATGGTCCCCATTTCTTTCAAGCTAAATCAGCAAACGACCTTTGCTGTTAAAGGTGTAGAAGAAATTAATGTCCCTTATGGTAAGGTATATCTTTATGATAGCCTAAACCAAACTTACGAGGAAATTGGAGATGGAAATCAAGCATTTCAAACATTACCAGCGGGAGTTTACGAGGATAGGTTCTTTATTGCCTTTAGAGGCGACAACCCTGTTGGAGATGACGAGCTTGCCGCTAATGATGTGCCAGACGGATATGCCCCTACAAGAGATAGTGAGGATACTGTCACTAAAGAAATGATTCTTCAGAATGTAAATTTCTTCCAAAATAACACACAAAAACAATTGGAAGTTTTAAACCCTGAAGGTTACGATATCAAAACCGTTAATATTTTTGATATGACCGGTAAGCTGGTTATTAATGAAGCGAATCTTGGAACCAATAACCGTTTCTCCTTCCCTACTCATAACTTAAGTGAAGGGGTGTATTTGGTTAAACTTACAACAGTTGATGATATTACCGCCGATTATAAAATCACGGTATTCAATAAATAAAAAACAAAATTATAAGGCATGGAAGAATACATGCTCCCTTGTCTTAATAAGCAACTATTCGGAGTCGAATGTTTGGGCTGTGGCATACAACGTGCCACAGCTCTTTTTTTTAAGGGAGAATTTCTGGCTGCGTTCAAAATGTATCCTGCAATTTATACATTAATGCTTCTAGGGTTGTTCCTAATCCTAACCTTCTTCGTAAAGTTGAAATATAAAAATGTTATTAAAATAGCACTCATAATTCTCAATATTTTAATAGTAATTGTAAGCTACTTTATAAAAATGAATAGCGTGCATCCATAGTATTTATATTCAATACCTTGCAACTAAGATTTTTTTGATTAAATTTAGAGACTAATAACCAACTAAATCTTAATTATGGAACAGCAAAAACTGCCCAACTCAACCCTTATTCTAGTCTTTGGTATCATTTCAATCGTAACTTGTTGTTGTTATGGCGTGCTTGGTTTAATTTTTGGCGTCATTGCAATTGTAATGGCCAAAAAAGCTACAGCTACATATCTAGCAAGTCCAGAACAGTATTCGGGCTATCAAAATGTAAAAACAGGGAAAATCCTTGCTTATATTGGTATAGCGTTAAATGTGATTTATCTCATTTATACTATCTGGCTATTTGCAACTCTTGGTTCTGAAGGCATTATGAATATGCAACAAGAAATGCTTGAAAAATATGGAATGTAAATTTCAATTTCCTTAAATCTATAAATAAAAAAAGCGACCAGATAGGTCGCTTTTCTTTTTAAAGGAATCAATTATTATTCAAATTCCCTAAGGGTCTTTATTATAATTGCGATGCAGTCCCGTAATTGTGCTTCAGTCATCACTAAAGGAGGTGCAAAGCGAATTATGTTCCCATGGGTAGGTTTCGCTAAAAGGCCATGGTCCCTTAACCGTAAGCAAATCTTCCATGCCGTATCGCTATCTTCAGCATCATTGATTACAATGGCATTTAATAGACCTTTCCCCCGCACCAACTTCACAATGTTGCTCTCTTCAATATAGTTGTTCAATTCATTTCTGAAAACTTCACCCAACGTATAAGCATTATCTGCTAAATGCTCATCCTTTACCACTTCTAAAGCTGCCATAGCCACTGCAGCTGCTACAGGGTTTCCGCCAAAAGTAGATCCATGAGAACCTGGGGTAATAACCTTCATTACAGCATCGTTTGCTAATACAGCCGAAACTGGATAGGCACCACCACTCATAGCCTTTCCTAAGATCAAAATATCTGGTTTTACTTCAGGAGTACCGCTACAGTCTTTATTGGCGCAATTACAATTTCCACAAGTAGCTAATAATCTTCCGGTTCGGGCAATTCCGGTTTGTACTTCATCTGCGATAAAAAGAACATTGTGTGCTTCACACAAAGCTTTAGCTTCTTTTAAATAATCATCAGAGGGCACATACACGCCTGCCTCACCTTGAATGGGTTCTACCAAGAATCCAGCGATGTTATTATTCTTTTTAAGGGTTTCTTCCAGTGCTTTTAGGCTATCATACTCTATTTTAATAAAACCCTGTGTGTAGGGCCCAAAATGCTCGCGAGCTACTGGGTCATTGGAAAATGAAATAATGGTAGTGGTTCTTCCGTGAAAATTATTAGTACAAACAATAATCTGTGCTTCATTTTCAGGAATACCTTTCACTTCATAAGCCCAACGCCGACAAATTTTTAAAGCAGTTTCAACCGCTTCTGCCCCAGTATTCATGGGTAATAATTTATCGAATCCAAAATATTCAGAGGCAAACTTTTCATACTTACCAAGCATATCATTGTGAAAAGCACGGGAAGTAAGTGCCAACTTTTGAGATTGCGCTACCAGTGCATTTACAATTTTTGGATGGCAGTGCCCTTGATTTACAGCAGAATAAGCCGAAAGAAAATCATAGTATTTTTTTCCCTCAACATCCCAAACGTAAACCCCATCCCCTTTAGTTAAAACTACAGGAAGTGGGTGGTAGTTATGGGCTCCATACTTGTCTTCCAGGCTTATCGCCTCTTGGGTTAAATCTTTTTTGGTAACAGACATTTTTTTATCAGATTTACATAAAACTTTACGATTCCTTCTTTTCCGGAAGTAAGGAGGGAGAGAAATCATCCAGGTGTTGCAAATTACTAAAATTAGGGCATTTTTTTAAAGGAAACATCTTACTTTTGCGCCTATGGGAAGAAGAAATAACCGTAAGATTTTTGAAGACTTGGAAGTCATTGACGCAGGAGCAAAAGGAAAAGCTATTGCCAAGGCTCCCGATGGAAAGGTAGTATTTATTAACAATGCGGTACCAGGTGATATCGTGACGGTACAGACTACCAAGAAAAAACGCGCTTATTATGAAGGTACTGCTATTTCTTTTTCAAACTATTCCCAAAAAAGAACCACTCCAGTATGTGAGCATTTTGGTGTGTGCGGCGGCTGTAAATGGCAACATATGGGGTATGAGCATCAATTGTTTTACAAACAAAAAGAAGTTGAAAATAATTTGAAGAGGCTTGGCGGAGTTAAACTTCCCGATATAGCTCCCATACTAGGGTCCAAGGATACCTATTTCTATAGAAATAAAATGGAATTTTCCTTTAGCGATAGTAAATGGCTTACCAAAGAGCAAATAGAGCGCAATGAGGTTATTGAGAACAGAAATGCCTTAGGGTTTCATATTCCCGGGATGTGGGATAAAATTTTAGATATCCATAAGTGCCATTTGCAAGAAGACCCTAGTAATGGCATACGAAATTATATAAAAGACGAAGCTGAAAGATTGGGATTATCATTCTTTAATACCAGAAACCAAGAAGGGTTCTTACGAACTCTCATGATTCGGAATACCTCCATTGGTGAAGTCATGGTTCTTATTCAGTTTTTTTATGACCACACCGAAAACCGCGAAAAGTTATTAAATGCATTACTGAAAAAGTTTCCAAATCTTACTTCGGTTTTATACGTTATTAATTCTAAAGGAAATGATACTATTTATGATCAAGAAGTTCATTGCTATCATGGAAGAGATCATATTTTTGAAGAAATGGAAGGCTTGAAGTTTAAGATCAATGCAAAATCTTTTTACCAAACCAATAGCAAACAAGCTTATGAACTATATAAAGTCACCCGTGATTTTACAGACCTTACCGGAAAAGAATTGGTCTATGACCTTTATACAGGTACCGGTACTATCGCTCAATTTATCGCTAAAAAAGCGAAAAAAGTAATTGGTATTGAAGCAGTTCCCGAGGCCATAGCTGCTGCAAAGGAAAATGCCTCCCTTAACGGCATTAACAATGTTGCTTTCTATGTAGGGGATATGAAAAATGTTTTTAATAAAGACTTTATTGCCGACAATGGCGTGCCCGATATCGTAATTACCGATCCGCCAAGGGACGGCATGCACAAAGATGTGGTGGCTCAATTAATAAACCTGAAAGCCGAAAGAATAGTTTATGTTAGTTGTAATAGCGCTACACAGGCTAGAGATCTTCAGTTACTGGATGAATATTATAAAATTATAAAAGTGCAACCTGTGGATATGTTCCCGCAAACCCACCATGTAGAAAATGTTGTACTTTTGGAAAAACGTTAAGCGACAATGCTAAGAAACCTAAGCATACTTCTTGCTATTTTTATATTCATTCTTGGATGCACCAAAGATGATATTTGTAGTGAAGAGACCAATACTACTTCCCTATTGGTGATAGACTTTCGGGATATTAACGACCGTACAACCTTAAAATCAGTCACTAATTTAAGGGTGGTACTTGATAACTTGGACAGTACGGTAGTAATTTCCTCGGTAAGCGACACCATCATCCAAATACCGCTGAATACCGAAGCCAATAATTCAAACTTTATATTTATTCAGAATAGTACTAGTGAAGATAATAGCAATGCCGACAATGTTTCTTTTAATTATGATACGGAGGAATCTTACATTAATAGGGCTTGTTCTTTTAAGGTTATTTATAATAACTTAGTGATGGATGTAGAAGAAGAAGCAAATAATGGAAACTGGATATTGGATACTGAAATTTTAAACCCCATAGTTGAGAATGAAAATGAAGCACATATTACTATTTATCATTAGTGTCTTTTGTGTGTCATTTTCAGTAAGGGCACAGGATAGCACTAAGGTAGTCGTGGATTCCCTTAAAATGAACCAACAAAAATACGGTTTACGAATTGGAGGGGATCTTAGTAAGCTTGCTCGTACACTATTTGAAGAAGGCTATACTGGTTTTGAAGTAAATGGGGATTTAAGATTTTCAAAAAGGTTTTATGCTGCTGCTGAAATTGGCACAGAAGAACGGGATTGGAATAAAGACAATATAAAAGCTACAATTACAGGAAGTTATGTTAAAATTGGAGCCGATTTCAATGCGTACCAAAACTGGCTGGGGATGAACAATGCTATTTTTGCGGGATTGCGGTATGGTTTTTCTTCTTTCTCTGAAGAATTGACCCAATATACTATTTATACTACTAACCCAACGTTTCCTGTCGAAACAAGAACAGACCCCATAGAATATAACAATTTAAATGCAAGTTGGGCCGAATTTATTTTAGGTGTAAAAACCGAAGTTTTTAATAATCTATTCCTATCTATCAACCTTCAGTTGAAAAGAATGATTAGCGAGAAAAAACCAAATAACTTTGATAATTTGATAATACCTGGCTTCAATCGTACGTATGATTTTAGTGAGTTTGGAGTTGGCTATGGATACACCATTTCCTATTTAATCCCCATTCTGAAACAATAAAGACTACCTATTTTTTTTACGGCTTCCCTCATACATTTCATATTTAACCAACTTACTCTCTAATTTTCCATTATAAAGTTTGTGTTTTTCTGAAGGTCGCAACCCTACATGCTTAAGGGCTTCCATATTGGAAGTGATCATCCATGCTTGGGAACCTGGGTATCCATGCTTTAGGGTGTTTCCAATTTGCGTGTAAAAATCGGTGATATTCTCTACGGAAAGGCGTTCGTCGTAAGGCGGATTGAATACTAAATAAAGATATTTATCGGACTCCTTCTCTGTTGTAAAAAAATCTCGTTGTGCCACTTCTATAAAATCCTGTAAGTTGGCATTTTTAATATTCTCTTGCGCTTTTTTTAGAGTGAAACCATCGGTATCATACCCTTTTATTTTAAAATGGAAATCCTGAACACGTTTCAATGCTGCATTCTCGATCAATTCATATAAATCTACATCAAAATCGGGCCAGGTTTCAAAACCAAACTCCTCCCTATTCAGATTTGGAGGTATGTTACAAGCGATCATGGCTGCTTCGGTTAAAAAAGTACCACTTCCGCACATAGGATCTAAAAAATCTGATTGGCCCTTCCAACCGGAGAGCATGAGGATTCCTGCAGCCAAAACTTCGTTAATGGGAGCCAGACCACTAGATATTTTATAGCCGCGTTTATGCAAAGACTGTCCAGAACTATCTAAGGAAAGGGTACAGATACTGCGATCTATATGAACATTAATCCGAAGGGTTGGATGGTCTAAATCTACATCGGGACGTTCTCCAAATTTATCCCGAAATCGGTCTACAATGGCATCCTTCGTTTTAAGAGCAATAAATTGTGAATGGGTAAATTTTTTGGAAAATACCGTAGCATCAATGGCAAGAGAACCATTAGAGTCCATGTAGTTTTCCCAAGGAATATCATACACTTTTTGATAGAGATCTTCTTCCGTAAAAACATTGAAATTTGAAATAGGTTTCAAAATCTTAATAGCGGTTCGACAACATAAATTAGCCTTATACATAAACCCGGTATCTCCTTCAAAAGAAACATTACGAACTCCCTTTTCAATTTCAGAAGCCCCCAAGGAACGTAATTCGTGAGCGAGCAAATCTTCAAACCCATAAAGGGTTTTAGCAATCATTCTAAAGTTTTTTCCCATACATAATCGTTATGTCCAGTCACAAAAATAACCTATTTTAGCAAGACAAAAGGGAATTTGCCACATGGTTTACATACTACCAGTCCTAGCCATTCTAATTGGCTATGTTTTAGTAAAGTTTATTATAAAATCTGAAAATTTAATTGCTTATCTATTAAGCTTTAGTGGGGCATTTTTACTTTCGGTAACCCTTTTTGAAATGGTCCCCGAACTTTTTGAGAAACCAAAACGAACCTACGGTGTTTTTATCATGCTAGGGATTTTGCTTCAAATTATTATGGAGTATTTTTCAAAAGGAGCTGAACATGGCCATGTACATATTCATAATAACAAGAATCGTTTTCCGTTACTGCTTTTTTTAAGCTTATCCCTTCATGCCCTAATTGAAGGGGTCCCCATTACAGAAAACCACAATATGCTATGGGGGGTATTTGTACATAAAATTCCTATCGCGGCTATGCTAACTTTATACTTTATCAAAGCCGGAGTAAGTCAACTACAAATGCTGATTTTCCTATTGCTTTTTTCATTTATGACACCCTTGGGGAGTATCATTACATTAAACACAGAAGTTCTTAATGAGGTACTTCCTTACATAAATGCCATTGCTATCGGGGTATTCCTTCACGTAGCCACCACGATTCTTTTTGAAAGTAGTAAAAATCATACTTTCAATCTTACAAAATTGATTACTATTATTTTAGGAACCCTTATTGCTTATTTTATATAATGTTCAGCAAAGAGGAATCAAAAAGATTACGTCACAAATTTTGGATTTCCTTTGGAAAGTCATTTCCAAGAAAATGGATTCTATATAATACAGGATTAAAAGACATTTCTTTCAAATTTTATTTTGACACCAAAAAAGCCAGGGTTTCCGTTGATATAGAATCATCTAATGAAGAGACAAGAAAAATGTATTTCAATAAATTTAGTTCTTTGAAAGCTATTATTTCTGAAAAACTTCCTGGAGTAATTTTTAAAGAAGAATTTTTGTTGGAAAATGAAAAAGAAGTTTCTTCAATTTATATTGAAAAGAAAGATGTTTCTATTCACAATAAATCTACATGGCAAGAAACTATGCTGTTCTTAAAAGATACCATGATAAGTTTTGAAGAAATTTGGCATCAATTTGAAGATTATATTAAGGCCTAAAGGATATCAAAGAAAATAAAACAAAAGTGTGAAATACTTCCCGCTAAGACGAAGCAATGCCAAATGGCATGATTATAAGGAATCTTATCGTTCGCATAAAATATAGTTCCTAAAGTATAAAACACCCCTCCCAACCCCAACAAAGTTATTCCTAAAGCAGAATGTAAGTTCCATACATTTTGTAAATCGAAAACAATTAGCCAACCCATAGCTAAATAAAGAAGCAAGGATAATTTTTCAAATTTCCCAGTAAAAAATATTTTAAGTAATGTTCCTATAATTGCAATAATCCATACAGTCCAGAAAATAGTCCAACCACTGGTGTCAACAAGGGAAATTAGTGCTACAGGTGTATACGTTCCAGCAATTAAAAAATAAATACCTATATGATCCAATTTCCTGAAGAAATGTTTCAATCTAGGCTTTGTAACTAAGTGATATAGTGTAGACGCAGAATATAAAAAAAGAAGCGACCCAGAGTAAAGTATAATTGATAAGATACTGAAATCATTAGCCCTTTCATTAAATAGCAATAATAGAATTACCCCTAGCAAAGAAAGCAATACTCCTGCACCATGGGTTATGATATTCCATAATTCTTCTTCCTTGGTATACATATACTAATAACTAAGAATCTATAAAAATAGTATAAAAAAAGCCCCTCCATTGTTGGAGGGGCTTCCAAAGAAGGCGGCGAC